>Ga0315904_10000505_pt1 | contig 62134 bp, 72 predicted proteins | sample LakEriMetagenome_6_FD_203529 | JGI IMG/M metagenome (GOLD analysis project Ga0315904, IMG submission 203529) | Freshwater fungal communities from buoy surface, Lake Erie, Ohio, United States - Buoy 12 MA120 | ecosystem: Environmental > Aquatic > Freshwater > Lake | place: USA: Lake Erie, Ohio...
GTAAGGACTTAGATCAAGAGATAAAGCCTTCGCAACCCTTCTCCTTGAGATCACGAAGCAGATTCTCAGCCGCCTCGGGAGTAGAGAGAGTGATGCTGTTCCTAGTACCGGGAATGGCAGGAATGAATTTGTCGTACTTCCAGCCACCAACCAGAACGTCGGTCCAATCCTTGGATTCCTTCAAGCCCCATCCAGTGTAATGCCGGATAGTCTTGATGCAGTAAATGCGGTTGTCCAGACTCATTCCGCCAGTGATGGTGACGGTTCGGTTCTGGTTCACATCCAGTGCATTCTCCAAAGCGTTAACAATCTTGTGATACAGTTCAGCATCGTTGTTGTATGCCCAGTTGGTAGCCAGATACATAGCCTCACGAACGGTCAGTTTAACGGTAATCATTGTTATTTCCTATTAAGAGTTTTGGTAGACCAGTTCAACGTATTTGTTCACCAGTTCACTTACAGATATCTCATGTAATCCAATCAACTCTTTGGCCTTATCTACGTGCTTGGCACTGGTTGTCATCATACGAGAGTTGAAGAAGTTGATAATATAAATCATAGCCTGTTCCCTAGTCATAGTTTTAGGGTCAGCACTAATCAAATCTTTAAAGTTTTTAGCCATTGTTTTCTTTCTTGAATAGTTCTACGATCACGCCCCTACCATAACAATCGTCAATAACTTCTTGTGCTTCTTCGCGTGTACGAAAAACCCATTGAGGATCAACAGTATCTCCATCTTCTTTCCAGCAAACAGCATATAGTACCAGTTTCATTTTGGATAATCCTTTGGGTAATCACTTTCTGGTCGTTTTGGTTTAGGTTGTCCCTCATATGGCATCCACCACGGGGCATCCATACGATCCACAATGCCGGGACTTTCTTCACAAATCAAGACGTGTTCACTCACCGGATCATCACGATGAATCTCATACCTTCCCTGCCACACCCCAATATACTCACCAAAGTAATAAACCTTTTGGCCGTTGATAGGGCGACGAGGACCAAAAAAACTAATCCATTCCATTATTTTCCCCTAGTAATAATCAAGCACTTTGTACCAGTATCGCCATCGGTATATCTTGCAGTCACATGAGGCCCATGATACCAAGCATCATTCTTTGAGAAGTTGAATACAACCTCATCGGTCTTGAGTTGAGTATCATTATACCCACCCTCATACCCAAGAGTCAATACCCGCATATCGCCGGGATAGGTTTGCAACTGTTGGATAAGTTCGGAAACGGTCATTTTCTCTCCTTTTCCATCATTATACTATTCTTTATCGTCAAGTCAATAGGAAAAAACCAGCGAATCTTTTACGCCCCGATTCTATTACCCATCAGTCTACCCTTTTACGGAACTGAGGAAACCGCCCACGGAAATCCTTCCTAGGCATAGTTCATGACTCATGCCGTCTGGCTCTTGGAACGATTACTGGTTGTATTGCTCATGGTGAGGATGCCATCCCCCATAGACTAAGCATCGGTTCCCAGTGCATAACCAGCACAGTCGTCCCCAATGGGTTATCTTAATCTAGTCCCGCCGCATGGACCCACGGAAGTTTGTATTGTTAGGACCGATTGTAGAAGACGTTTCCTAGGACATCAACTACCGTTTTTACCGGCTACTCGGCCCGACATAACCAACAAGCGTTTGCTTGTTCTTCCATCATTCTACACTCTATTATCGTCCTGTCAACCCCTAATCCTTAAAAAATTCTTTTTCTTCATAAGTCGTTTGGTCATAAGGGTTTAGAGCTAGCGGGGCGGGCCAGACTAATCCTAAGTCATTTATTTACAAGTATTTGCGTCACAAAGATCCTTCTTCCATGAGTAACTAGGGTAGGATACTTGGTTTCATCGTAGGATGTATTGAAAGGATCGTTGGCCTTAGTCCAGAAGGGGGTAATCTTGGGGTCATACTGGAGTTCATCTCCGTAGGAGTGTTCAAGATCATCGTATTGACCATAGGTATGAACGTCATAAGACGAGCAACGAACGCAACCAGACACATCCCTACGCTGGCTAGCGAATACTTTCTCAGCCTTATTACGTTTGTTCTTTAGAACGCAATCGTGCATGACAAAGTAAAACAACTTGCGGTCATAATAGACAACATCATTAGATGACAAATCCTTGACTTGCCAATGCTTATAGTGTTGACCAGCCCCAAGATGAAAACGAATATCAAACATTATGCTTCTTCCTCCATCATCTCAAAGAACTCGTCCATACCATACTCATTCCACAGTGCTACAGGAATGATATCACGCTTATCGTCAATACCACCATATTCAATATAGTTGTCAACGCCGTTATCCCAAATACCACAGTAAGCCATTCCCGGTTCAAAATATGTAGCACGTACATTATAATCCAACTCTACAAGTTTTTCATATAACTGAATAGGAGGCGACCATGCGGTATTGAATGACACCACAACCTTACCATCTTCAATCTTAGCAGGATCGTAGTATTCGTCCCTACCAAAGTCCCACTTGGTTCCCCAGTTTTTGATGCACCAATCATACCAATCCTCATCCGCTGGACATGGAAGATAGTGACCACACGTTTTGCCAGCGTTATAAGCGTCAACAAACTCTTGCAACTTAGCAGGATCGCTATGGGAAATATACAGATTATTCATGCACCAGTTAGGCATTAGATGTCTCTTTCTTCAATGACGTTAGAGGAACCACAATCCATACACTGACAGTTATCATACGGGCCACCAATGACGTTACCATCTTGGTCTACCCATGCGTCATAACCTATACGGTCACTCTCGCACTGTTCACATATCATACTCATCACGCCACCTCCTGTCAATAGCCTTGCGAGTACGTTGACGCTTTGGACGATTATCGAACACCGTAAACTTGTGTTCTTGATGTCCCTGCCGCATTTCCCACGGCATAACTTTCTTGATTTTGATTACGTTGCGGCGTGGCCGAGTATCGTCGTTGTTGTGGAGGGTAATCATACCATATTCCGTTTTCGTGTTGATAGTAAACTTTGTCAGTATTAGGGTCGTAAGCCATTACACAGTATTGTATAGGATAGTTTGTCTTTGTCAAGACCTCGTTTTTAGTTATTTGAGGGATTTTGATATTGCCATTCTGAATGTCCTTGAGTCCTGTATACACCAATCCACAAATCGTGATGATCACGCCAATCCACTGAATCATGATACCTTTCTCCTTTTTCATATAAGGATTATCGGCAGTCTGTTCAAGAAACTTTAGGCTGGCTGACTACCCCTGCGAAAATGATCGGGCTTGTTAGGCAAAGACAACCTTGTATTCCGCAGTCTTTTCAACCCATACATTTTGCCCATATTTCTCAGTCGCCTTAACATACGCTTCAAACTGGCTTGCAGACGTTACATACCCCGCAAACCGGTTATTCTTCCAAACTCTCCATACATACATAACTGTTTCTCCTATACGTACTCTACCATAACTATCGGCAAAGTCAATACTCTATCTTTAATGATCCTAAGTCTATATTTGATAAGGGTTTACGTCAAATCTCCCCGGCCCCGTTCGCCGTAACTCTAATAGCCACAAGAGTTTACGTCACATTGTCCAACCGGCTTCTGCGGCGACTAGTTTAGTGGGGATAACTATAGTATCTGGCAAGGCTGTAGAGTAATCTTTCATACCACGCTCATCTATATAAAAGTGTTCGTCTAGTACGTCAAACTTATTAGTTTCCCCTAGTGCTACAACAGCGGCCTCTAGTGGGGTTTTATCAGTAGAGTAGATTAGTTCTAGCGTGTTAGACTTAATGTAATACTTACTCATGACAGCAACCGCCCTTTCTACAAGTGATGCAATAACAGTTATCGCTGGTAACGCTTTCATCGCCAGTGTCAATACATACCATAACGTCTACACCGTCACGCTTTACAAATCCTAAGTTACCGAGATGATCATCGCCAAAATAAAAACCAACATCTTGCATATTCCCAACTAGATTACTAATCTCATACTCATAATCGTCATGAATACTTTCACGATCACAACAGTAGCAACGATTACCGGGACAGCAAAGCAGTTCAGCCATTTCAGTAATAAAGCCCCATCCGCTGAGACTCTTATCACTCTTACGAACGCGGCCTACTTGACTATAAACATACGGGGCAAGATTATACATAGATAGTTCAGTCTGATTAGCGTGTGCAATATCTGCATCCTCTTTAGAATCGAATACCTTGAAACCCCTATTCTTCATTCCCTTGAGTTTATAGAATGAGGACGCACAACCCGCACCACTCTTTTTCTTTACGATAGTGTACATACTCAACTCCCTAAAGAAATAACTACGGTATCATCGTATCCACCAAAATCCAAATGGATTGTATCCATATCAAACTTTAGACTATCATTTATAACAGATTCTAGTTGTGACTGACTAATGAGAGTATCAGTATTAGTACCAAAACTAATATCGCTATTACAAATAGCCTCCATTACATCACCATAGTCTAACTTATTATGTTCGCAAACTTCTCGTAAATCGAGATAATCCCAAGTATAACTTTTCATATTATCCTTAGTGAGAGGGAAACAACACGTTAGCCAAACCCTTGACGCACAGATTACAGTCTACACTACCCTTGGTCGGAGTGCAAGTGACAACGCCACGACCACGACGGATTTCTGGGCAAGTGATATACTTTTCGCCGTCGAGGATAACCAGTTTAGGAAGACTCTTACGCCAAGCATCGGCCAGATTCTTACGCTTGGGGCGTTTCTTGGCAATCTTCTGGTCGCTATCACACCATGCGAACAGTTTGAAACCAGCGGCAACAGCCTCGGCCTTATCATTAGCGTTATGGATGCTTGCATATACATTCATATACTTTTCCATAGCCACAAGGCGACTATCATAGATATGAGTATAAAACCACATATCGGGCAACGCCGTACCTTCCGACACGATACTCTCACAAGCCCACATTACATTCTCAACATAGTTGGTATCCAACTCACCATTGAGAAACCAATCGCCACGCTCATGCCAACGAATAGACTTCTCTTTACGGATGGCTTCCAGAATCATAGCACGAATACGATTCTTTTCCGTAATGAGATTTTGCATACCGGCAGGACGCACGTTAGGATACATCTTCTCGGTTTGCTCTGCATAGCAACCGTCACCAAGAAATGCACAAGTAGGTGGACAAGTGTCACCCACAGGACGCGAAACAACCAAACAACCCTTGCCAAGTTTATCGTTACCGTCTGCAACTTTCATGATTTTCTCCCTTGTATGCCATCATTCTACAGTCTATATCGGCATGGTCAAGGGGAAATATTTAAAAAATCTTTGGCATGGGATTCGCGGCCCGCCCCGCTGTTGCTAAATCCTTGAGAGATAAGGACTTACGAATAGAAACGAGAATGACGGGACTTGAACCCGCAACCTCTAGCGTGACAGGCTAGCGATCTAACCAATTGATCTACATTCCCAGATGACCCTATGGAGATTCGAACTCCAGTATCCACCGTGAAAGGGTGGTGTCCTAGTCCACTAGACGATAGGGCCGCAAAGGTGGGTGGAATCGAACCACCATCTACTGTTTTGGAGACAGTTATTCTACCGTTGAACTACACCAATGTAAGCTGCCCGACTAGGATTCGAACCTAGAAACGACGGAACCAAAATCCGTTGCAGTACCATTGTGCTATCGGGCAACAATTATTTTCTACACTCCCTGCCATTTCCTTTATTCATATTCTTATAAGTATCTGTTAGGGAATGACAGTTTGGACATAAAACTTTTAAATTGTTCTCTGAATTATTTTTGTAATTTCCATCTATATGATGAATTTCAAGCGGGCATTTATTTGTATTTTTATTTATCTTATCCCAACCACACTCAGAACACCTATAATTATGTTTGTGTAACAAGTATCTTTTTATGTATCTTCTTACAGTTCCATTTGTTTCATATCCATCATCTAATCCACATTGCCACTTGGTTATCTTATTTTTAAAACCATAATCTTGTTGGCATTTTATGCTACAATACTTTTTTCCACTTCCAGTTATGTTTTTTTTGCAATTCGTACATAACTTATTATTTTTTTTCCGTTTTGGATATATTATATTGTTATTTTTTGCAGCACATGAACGTGAACAATAATGGTTTGGTGATTTTTTAATATCACATAGACTTTTCTCAAACTCTTTATTACAATACAAACATTGTACTATCATGATTTACTCCTTATGGGGATATGAATATATACACATAAAGAGCATTTGCAAGTGTTTTATTTTTCGAATCCAGAGCCGGTAGTAGGATTTGCACCCACGACATTCAAATTACAAATTTGACACTCTGCTAACTGAGTTATACCGGCATCCCCGCAACTCAACCGTCAGCCTCCGATCCATAAATATTGTACCACTCATCGCTGTCATCATAATCTACAATGTCCGCATCACATTCAAGTTCTTCATATTCATCGTAATCGGGAATATATGACAGGTGTCTCATAACATTCTCGTTGTATAGAACATGATCAATATCGCGGGACATTATAATCTCCTTATGATGATGGTAGGGGCATATCTCTATTATACTCTATACACGGGAGGTTATCAACTATCTGTAAGTAGGCCGGGTGGGACTTGCACCCACGATATGCGGTTTAAAAGACCGCTACTTTAGCTGCTAAGTTACCGGCCCAAAATGTACGGGTTATGCCATACTCGGCTTTGCATTTAACCGTGGTTTCTTTGATATCATTCTACCAGCGGCCCGTACAGTTGTCAACTATTCAAATAACCTCATTTGTCCATCATTTTCTATAATAGGATTGAAATCCAATAGTTCGTTCCCGTCCTCATCTTCATAGCCGTAAGTCTCACACTCAATAATCTCGCGAATACGTTCACGGTATTCACTATCACTATGATTTTCCAGCCAAGCATCTAGCAAGTCACTAGCCAGTAGATCATTCACACATAGAATAAAGTTCTCGGGCCATGCGTTAGTCTCATCACGCCAAATACCACGCAGTTCAGAAGCAGTAAAAGTGTCAAATATGCCCATAGTGTTATCGTCTCCTTGTGTATTCAAAGTTTAACTTAAAACGGTAAGTCTGTCAAGTCATCCTGTCGCTGACTACTCCCACAACTTCCATCTTCATTCTTGGGGAGAGACACTCCCTCGCAGTTTGCCTGCCTTTTGTATTCTTCCCATTCCTCCCAAACTACCAAATCTGCCGTTTCCTCACAGTGTACGCAATCATCCCATTTTGACATGGTATAACTCCTTGTGCTACAACGACTTACATAGCCTACCATAATATCGGCATTTGTCAAGCCATTTCTTTAAACTTTCTCTAAGTCTATATCCCACAACACTTTACGGCGAACGCGGCCCGCCCGCCTAGCCCTAAACCCTTGTCCCATAAGGACTTAGGAGTAGGGTAGGCTTCGCGTTAGTGTACATTAAAACAGGTGAGCGACACCCATGCTGTACAAAAGATTACCTGTCAGTGTACGCTTGCACATATCACTACGCTCTGCGTAAAACTGGCGATACTCACCGTTTGACATTTTGCAAGTAACAAGCGTAGGGCTACGTTGAAAATCATTGTCATATCTACGGTAATCACTAGACCAGTTCAGACGGTCAATCTCAGCCTTAGTCAACTTATAAACCTTTACCACCTTGGCAAGATACCTTTGATAATCACCAGTTACAGGTTGGAAGTATCGAAAGTTATATACAGTACCAACAGTAGCATTAGCAAGACTATCATGCACACCTCTGTATACATTGAAAAAGAAAAAGCAAACCAGACCAACGCAAGAAAGGGCAAGCAAACCGCCAAACAAAACGACATCATTCATTTATCAACTCCTTAGTGGGAAAAACTCATTGTACCTTGTCGATGAGGCTTTGTCAAGCACTCAGCACATCATCTTCTACAACATCATCGGCATCTTCCGCGAAGCAACTGGAGTTTACTTCGTCAACGTCGATACCGCTATCATTCCACGACACATTGTCGGGCGTTTCATATGCAATCGCTCCACCTTCATTGTAAAGGTATTCTTTGAACTCAGCATAGTTAGAGCAACTACGAGAGAGATTGTAAAGCCCCTCGTCGTTACTAATCCAGAGGCACACGTTCCACGTTTCGTAGTTAGCGTAGCCGTTATACATCAGATATCATCTCCGTAGTAATCGTGGAAGGAATCAATGTCATCCCCAAAGTGGCCATAGTCTTCATCGGTTCCCCAACCGCATGAAGTCATAGCACTATCATGGTCGCCATCCATGCTATCATCATAGTAATCATCCCGATAATCATTCGGGTCAACAGTATCATCATGGTGATCCATGTCATAGTCCTCGTAATCGTGGGTAGGATCTGGGCAACTCATCTTTCTCTCCTCAAGTATACTCTACGGGAAGGTAATCGTCAATATCGATTCCTACAATATCTGCAAAATCGTAGAAATCACACAGCACAGCAGGATCGTCAATCGGCTCGACCATATTACGTTCACGCTGTCGCTCTGCATCTTCAGCCAAGGCACGTTCTACATCGTCAAACTCGTACATCATCGTTCTCCTGTGGTGTGCTATCATTCTACACTAAGTATCGGCAACGTCAAGCCCCAATCTCAAATATTTTTCCTTAAAAAGATGAAAGGATTTCGCGGTGGATTTGGCACGAAAATCGCGGCCCGCCCAGTTCGCCCTAAACCCTTACCAGATAAGGACTTACGTCAACTATTCACAATCCAAGCCGCTATACATCCGATCACGAAAGAAAGTGAAAGTACAATGGCATCACCTGTACGCATATTCAGTTCCTTTTTATTGGAAAAACCAGATCAGAAACAAGCCAACAACCAATAACGCCCACAACAAATCCCACACCGATTTGTACCCAGTTAATATCGACCATCCTTGGCCCCTTTCTTTATGAAACCAACATGTTATCTTCAAACGGAGTACCATCCTGCAAAAACCATTCGTAGTTTTTTTGGTACACACGAACCGGACTATACTTGTTAATACGATCCTTTGTGGTGCTAGTTCGCCACCCGTTGGTGTTCAACTTATAAAGCCCGTTAGGATAAATAACAACCACCTTTGTACCGTGCAGTTCGATTGCAACGCTACCATCGTGCTGAATATAGGCGTAGGTGTTGTTGCCAATCTTACGTTGGCCCCGATTCCGCTTGCCCAAAACCATCTTAGTTGCTTCGGCGTGAGTCATTTTTATTCCTTTAGAGTGAAAGATAAACGGCGGAAACCACACTGAACAGCATAACAAACGCTATCGCTATTGTCAAGATAAACATTCAGCACCAGAAATAAATAGGAATATAGATAAAAAGATACGCCCAACAGCCGAGCAAAAAACACACGATAAGATTGCTAGCAAAGTCGTTATACATTGTTTTCTCTTTCTTATATCGACATTCTACAGGATGAATCTTTAGTTGTCAAGCCTCAGACAACCCGAATGGTCTTACGATTTTCGTTAATCTCAACGATCACGCAATCGTATTCATACAGAAGCCGATTCTTCACGGCAACGCTAAAAGCCTCTTGGGCTTCCGCCAGAGTGGCGTAGGTAGCAGACTGAACAAAACCATCAAAACGCAGAGCAAACATTCTTTTCTCTCTCTCTTTCTTACTTCTTATATCGACATTCTACCATGGCAGACTTGAGATTGCAAGTAGAAAATCTGTATTTTTATGTCAAGAGATTTTGACACAACTTTTCCTAGATTTCTTCTCGTTTGGCACAACATTTGCTAAGATGACATAAGTCCTTATCTGACAACACTTTACGTCAAACGCGGCCCGCCCGATTTTTCGTAAGTCCTTATCCCACAAGGATTTACGTCGAGTCTTTGTTCAGTAGTGAACGGATGTCACCCCTCCGAAAAGGGGGAGACTTCCTGCCCACAAGCGGCTAGGGTTTCGTACTGGCAACGCAGAGCCTCTACACGTTCACGCGAACCGGGCTTTCCTACCTTGGTGATCATAAGATCACTACCCCCTAAAACGCGGGGATCAACCTTTTCGCTCTTGACCTTGCCAGATCGACGCAAAGCCTTGCGATTGAACTTCAAAACTTTTTCACTGCGAATCGGACCATACACTCCATCGGCTAGACTAGGCTGGTGAGGGATAGCGATTCCGAGAAAGCACATGCGAGCCTGTCGCTTTGCATCTTCGATGATTTGAAACTTGGTAGCCATTTTCTTTTCCTTTGGGTTACTTATGATGATGGATTGTACGAAACTTTTCTTGCTCTGTCAAGAGAGACTGAAACCCAGTTCCATTTCCAGAGACATTTTGCAAACCTTGTCACGAAGAGCGTGAAGTCTAGCGGCTTCTGCCTTATAGGCTTCGTGCTGTTCACCCTGCGTAATCGGCAGGATGGTATCCATAATCCGATTTTCACGGTGGATAATGGCAAGGTGGATGTCTTTCAGTTCAGCAGTAGTCAGGTTTCTCATTTCGTTTCTCTCTTTCTCTTTCTTACTTATCGGTATTCTATACGAGATTCTTTAGGTTGTCAAGTCACCATTCGCCATCATCTTGACCGGGAATGTAGTCCCTTTCATAGACTTCTGTGACGATTTCGCAATGCTCACCACAAGCAGAGCAGATACCATAATCGGGGTTACTCTCACAACCACAGCAATCGGAAACGAAAAAAACTAACTCATTCATAACTAACTCTCTTTCTTTCTTTCTCTTATTATACCAAACTTTTCCGTCCCGTCAACCCCCTCTTTCAGCGGGGGATTGCAATAAATCCCTTGAAATGGGAAAACGTCAACTTGAGAACCCTATTCGGATACTTTTCGTTGATGTACACTTGAGCAGTGCTTTTCCGATTATCGGTAGCACCGACATACTGTACAACCGTACCGTTTTCATCGGTAACTTTCCAAACCTTCTTTTGGACCATCTTGGGAAGGCTTGCAATAAAACTGTTAATATGGGTAACTTTTTCCATTTTCATCAACCTTTCATGCTTTCAAAAAACTTACGAACCATTTCATCATTCTTTTTTATATCCTTATTCACAACCGGAAGACTATAAGCAATCTTCCTATTGTTTTCATTCTTGATTCTCTTAATCGCATTTTTCATTGTCTTATTCATCATCTTTCAAACTCTCTTTCTTATACCTATATATAGAGCAATCGGTGTGCCAAACATAGATTATTTTTTTGTGCGTATTTCGCGGGAAAAACGCTATGCTATTTTCTGTGCCTAGAGATTAAGCGTAGCATTTTGCTACAGTGTGTTGCATTTTGCTATAGCACTTTTGGCCGAGAAACTATAGCAGTGTAGCATTTTGCAACAGATACCCTATCTTACCACGCCTATTCCTTGAGCATGGGATATTTTATTCCTAAACACCTCATCGATACGATGTCCTCATTAGTCGTAAGTCTATATATAGCAAGGGTTTACGTCAAATCCGGCCCGCCGCCCTCGCCATAAGTCCTTATGTGGTAAGGCTTTACGTTCAATCCTTACACAGTGTACATACGAACAGCCCAATATACGATACCATGAATACTAGAGCGGTCATTCTATCCCCTATTGTGGGTGGGTGCTTACCGGTGTGGGTAGGGTGATACGTTCATGTAGCATGAATGAACACCTGTTCACTCTTAGTCTGATTCGTGATGGTCACGATCCAGTTACGACCACTACCATCCTCACGCATGATAGCATTGACAAGGCCAACGTGAGTATTACCCTTCGGGTCGATCACGGCGGTATACTTACCAGTTACCATAGATGCGAAGATGGTGTTGAGGTTATTCTTACGGATAGCGTATGCAGTGCCAAACATTTCTTTTCTCTTTCTTTTGGTGATGATGAATGTATTGTACAGGAATCTTTTTATTTGTCAAATCCCGTCAAGGTATCCGCGAATAGCCTGCCCAACAACGTGAGCAGAGTACGACGCGAACGCAGCGACCGAAATGTATCCAACGAGCAGCGTATAATCAGCAAAAGTCAAAACCATTTCAGCACTCATACCTTTTCAGAAGGGTAAAGAAATCATTCAACGAGAGATTGTAGCCTACCTCAATACCGTGAACAAAGAGATTGTATCGGTGAGGGCTTTCGATTGTCCAAGTGATTCGTGTCATGTTGCTATTATACCTATCGGCTTTCCGCGTGTCAAGTCCTTAAAGAATATTTTTTAGAGAATCGTACCATCACCACGGATACGGTACATGATCCCGCCAATGCTATAGAGGTAGATACCCTCGCCCATGTTCTGAACGAACGTTGCGGAATATCCATGACGGGCGACAAGGCGACGAACAACGTTTTGAACTTGGATGGTCATTTCTTTTTTCCTTTGCTTTTCTCTATTATAGCGTATGGTTTTTAGTTGTCAAGCCCCTTTTCAGCGAATCGTAATCAATCCGCCAAAGTGTGAGAAGGTAAGGGTAAGAGCCTGAGAAGGATACTTCTCATCGATATACTTCTGAGCGGTATCCTTGCGGTTATCGGTAGCACTCACACACTGGATAACCTTTCCATTCTTATCGGTAACCTTCCAGATTTTCTTTTCCACAATCCTAGGAAGGCTAGCGATGAAGTCGTTGATATGAGTTGTCTTTTCCATTTTCTTTCTCTCTTTCTTTCTTATGCTCTTATTATACCATACTTATCGGCCATGTCAAGGGGCAATCTCAAATATTTTTAAATATAATCTTGTGCCAAAGCAATAAATATTCTCTATAGCAAACGCTGTGCCAAATACATTATTCTCTTAAACAGAAGATCGTGATGATCATGTGATTAGTCGTAAGTCTATGTGCTATAAGGGTTTACGGCAAACGCGGCCCACCCTAGACTCTCTGATGTTAAGATAGGGGATATAGGGGGGTTTTACTTTATAGAAGGTTTTTTCTACGACATGCCGGAAAGTCGAGGGTAGTTGGAACGCAATAATCATTAAATCTTTGATAAGTATTACCCCATCTTCTTGGATCACCCTTGAGTCTGCCTATCTCTTGCATTTTCTCGGTACGATCCACCCTCAAGATGTTTTGGATTCACACATCGTCGGTTGTTACACTTGTGTCTGACTAGTTCTGGATATTCACCAGTATATTTGAACAGTGAAACGCGATGAGGTTTGAAATATCTTGTTGCTACCTGTATACTTCTACCATATCCATGATAATCAACACTTCTCCACTCCCAACAACCGCTGTCGGTAACAGTATAGTTATCCTCATTTAATTTCTGAGCCGCCATCAATAGCTCTTCCTTTACCTCTTCTATATCGATATTGCGCCAAGCGTTATATAGGCCACAATATGAAGCTATCATCTTACTCTCTTTAAACAGTAAATCATTTTCATCTTCTAGCGACCAAATATAACAATTGATTGATAATCGATCATTGTAGTGAAACTGCATAAAAGCGTTGTAGTGACTATTAGAGTTTAGAGATGCTAGATGGTTTTTGTATCTCTCCCCAATATTAGTAGAACTACCAACATAATATCCTACATATCCATTCTTCTTCCTCATTTCGATAACGTATATGCCGCATTGTTCTAGATTGAAATCAACTGTAGATTTCTGAGATAATTCTATCGAAGAAATAGTTTTAATATCAAAGTCTTTACAAATCTTTTTGATTTGTGCGTAACTTAATCCTGTAATAGTTTCTATTTCTAAAAACGTAAGATGTTTATTTCTTAGAGAACGAATCTGATTTGCTTCAGCCAACCCAAATCCAAATTGATTTCTTTTACGTCGTTTGATCACATCCATTGAACCTTTTGGTCTACTCATTTTAACGTCCCTTAATTATAAGATAAAACCACCCCTATATCATACACGTTTTTCAAAAGAAATACTACCAGTATCGTATATTAGTACTACCCAATCCACCCCCATTGCCCCTGCTAGATTCATTGAATCTGTTAATTTATCTATATGGCGTGTATAATGTTGTATAGGAGACATTTTATGAAAAAGAAACAAACAATTGAAACACAATTGGATTGTCGCGCTACAGCTTCTTTACAAGAACAAATAGACTCTGACTTGCGTCATGAGGATCGTTCTATTGCATCTTTATTAAACGAAGATAAGCACAAGGATAACGACGATAATGACGCCAAAGATAGCGATTGAAACTTGTAAGCAGGGCGACCTAGATAATAATGATATTATTCTATGTGGACTACTTGATATAGAAAAGGGAAGCATAGTACTATCAGAGGCTAAATATTACAATTATATATCTGATGAAAACTCTATAGCTAATACTATTGGATTCGGCCCCGACAATAAGTTCTTCTACAAAATTTCTTCTTATAAAGATAATGCTGTTGTTGGATATGAGAAGGGTATTGGATATGCCTATGAACATAATAATCAAATCTACTTTAAGCGTGAAGTCCCCCTAATTTACGGTAAAAACGAAAATCACGTTCAATTTATTAAAAGCTCGTCTAGATTTTATTTTCCAGAAGATTCCATTAGCGTAATAGTCTCTGAGATTCCACCGAGTTTAGCATTACTATATCATGCTCAAAATTCTTTAGTGGTGGCTAGAGATCCATTTTTTCCAGTTACTCTATCATTACCAAATGATTCTTTACTAGCTACTATTAACGACAATATATGCGCACTATCTTTTGATAGTAAAGAGTTTAGCGATTACGTGTCGGAAGCTTTATCTAAATACTCAAAACAGCTATCTTTGCGAACTAGTAAGCTTAACGTCAACAAGTTGGCAGCAAAGCAGTTACAATTAGAACCGTCATCTGGCACTAATGCTAAAAAGGGGACTTTTATTTACGATGAAGAAACTGATACCGTGCAGTTTTATAACGGTGAGAAATGGAGAACTCTACAGTGGGTAGACGAAGAAAAAGCGGAATGAAAATCCCTAAAAATATGACAGAGGCCCAAGTTATAGATCAGATTAACATTGTTGTTAATAGAATGTCGGCCCGCTATACATTCCACGGTTATGAGGTTGATGATATAAAACAAGAAGCTTTCATGATTTGTATGGACGCACTGGAGCGATATGATAGCAACCGCCCCCTTGAGAATTTCCTAGCAGTTCACTTATCTAACAGGCTTAAAAACTTTGTTCGTGATAACTTTTACACTAAGGGCGAAGAAGAAAAGAAGCGAGTTCTAAAACCAAGCAGTTTGTCTTATGAAGATTTTACCCCTAGTACAGAATACAACAATGACAATAAAATAGATGCCAGAAGTTTACAAGACACCGTTGACCGCAAGTTACCTTCAGAATATCGCGCAGATTACTTAAAGTTAATCAATGATGTATACGTGCCAAAGAAACGAAGAGAAGAAATCATAGCGATAATTAAGGAGTTGTTAGATGAAGAAGGGTAGGATTTCTAAAGACGAGGAACGTATTATCGGGCGACTGATTGATCACGTTACCGTAGAGGATATTGCCAAGCAACTCGACCGCGATGTTGAATCGGTTGACAACTTCGTTAAGCGTAAGTTCAAGGTTGGACTATCAAACGAAGAAGCCGCCGCATATTCACTAGAAGACCGCCCCTACTGGATTGAACTAGAAAACCAGTTTACTCCTTCTGAGTTAGAGCTTTTTAAGTATCACTGGTCGCGCATAATTTCGCAGTTCAAAGATGACGTTTTTCCAACAGAAGAACTACAGGTAGTAGATGTTATTAAGCTAGAAATACTCATGAACCGCTGCTTGAAGAGTAATAAGGATAATCTCAATGAGATGACCGTTTTAGAAAAAATGTTAGCAGACGAACGCGCCGTCGATAAGGATCAACGTGACCACGACTACGTTTTAAATCTAGAGCGTCAGCTTGCTTCATTACGGGCTTCGCAAGAAGCCCTCAATAGGGATTACCGCGAACTCCAAAGCAAAAAGGCTAGTATGTTACGCGAAATGAAGGGAACCCGTGAACAGCGTATTAAACGACTAGAAGATAGTAAGCAAAGTTTCACCTCTTGGGTTGCTAATTTAATGCAAGATCCAGAAACTCTAAAGCGATACGGGATCGAAATGGAAAAGATGAGGCTTGCTATGAATAAGGAGCGTGAGCGACTAAGTGCTTTTCATCAATATGAGGATGGGCAGATTGATCAACCATTCTTAACTCCAGATACAGTAATAGATTAAAATGCACGACAATATTTTATACATCGGAAGTGGCCGATCAGCAAAACTCATTGAGAAAATAGATTTATCTAAATATACTATTGTTTGTGTAAATAATGCATGGAGACTTTTCGAGAATTCTAGATTTGACGTTTGGATTCATAGCGGAGATTTTCCTAATGAACACAGACCAAAGAATAAAAACTTTGATTTAGAAGTTAGTTATAAACAATATAGCAAATCTATTGAAAATATAGTTAATAAATTAAATTTACAATGTAAATCACCGCAGCATTACTTAGGATATACTATTTTTTTTAATGGTTTATATTGGATTTGTGATACATTCAATCCAAAAACTATTTCATTACTAGGATTTGACCATGATTATAACCCAGAAAAAATTCAAAAATGGAACGATAACAAAAAACCAACTCCACAAAATTCATTTTTAAAACCAAAAAATCAATCTATTAAAGATTGGTCAGAAGAATTCTTTTCTGGTATGGAATCTGATTTTTTTTATGGACATGGAACACCAGATCCACTGCGACTTGGTATGGATCACTTAAAGCAAAAAATGTCTCAAGCCTTAAATCTATTAGAAAGACTTGGAATAGAAATTATAAACTTATCCCCAGTTAAATCTGAATTTAATGAAGTTATTCCTACAAAATTAGAAAAAAATAATATGATAATAAATGAAGTAAATAGAATAAAAACAGAAAGCAAAATTTATAAAACTCGCGGTGGCGTTATGTCAGATACATTAAAGTCTGTAGGAACAGGCGATATTTTTGAATTTGGTGTTTTTACTGGCAATTCCCTAAGATTTATTTCTAAGTATATGCCAAATAATAAAATATATGCATTTGATTCTTTCGAAGGACTTCCAGAGGCATGGCCAGGATCTAGAGGAGTGACGCATAAAAAGGGACATTTCAATGTTAATGGTAATCTTCCAAAAATCGATAATTCAAATATTTCTTATGTTAAAGGTTTCTTTGAAGACACTCTTCCATCATTTTTGCAAAACTATAATAATACCGTTTCTTTAATTCATATAGATTGCGATATATATTCATCAACTAAAACTATATTACATTATATGAAACCGTATATAAAAAAAGATACTGTTATAATATTTGATGAACTTATTGGATATCCAGACTTTGAAATAAATGAAATAAAAGCGTGGATGGAATTCATAGATGAAACACAATTACAATATAAATATTTGTATTCAGCTAAAGAGCAAGTATCTTTAAAAATAATATGAATAAACAAGGTAAAGTTTGGGGAAATACGGTAGAGTTATTCACCAAAAATAATGTATCTATACATAGAATAGAAATTAATAAAGGCTCTTGTTGCTCCAAACATTATCATAATTATAAATACAATACGTTTTATGTTGAAACAGGAAAGATAAAAATACAAGAGTGGAAAAATGACTATAATCTTCTAGATGAAACTATCTTATCAAAAGGAGAAATGTGTCAAGTTCCTCCAAAAAACAATCATAGATTTATTGGGCTTGAAGACAGTATAGTATATGAAATATACCATGTGGAATTATGTGAAAAAGATATCATCAGAGAAGATGTTGGAAAGGAACAATATGAAAACTTACAATGAAATACAGGGCTGGTTTGATTATCCAAACACATTTGATTTTTTACTATCAACTATACCAGATAATGGTATCTTTGTTGAATGTGGAGCTTGGCTAGGTTCTAGTTCAGCATATCTATGCGATAAGGCTGGAGATAGGATAAAAATTTATATCGTGGATACATGGCAAGGTTCTCCAGATGAACTGGAAACTACTCATAAGCTAGCCACAGAAACAGATATCTACACAATCTTCTTAGATAATATGGGTAGTCGTAACTTTACTCCATTACGTATGGACTCTTCTCTTGCTTCTAAACAATTTGAAGATAATTCATGTGATGTTGTTTATATAGATATGACTCATTCATACGAGGCTGTTAAAAAAGATATTGAATGCTGGCTACCAAAGGTAAAAGTTGGTGGATACATTTCTGGACATGACTATGGAAATACTCACGGTGTAGTCATGGCAGTAAATGAATTTTTCAGCGGTAAGTTTAAAATAATGGATAGCAGTTCTTGGGTAGTAAAAAAGGAATAAATTATGAAGGCAATTATATTTGGAGTTACTGGGCAGGATGGAAGCCATCTAGCAGACCTACTACTAGAGAAGAACTATCAAGTAGTTGGTGTATCACGAAGGAGCAGTACAGACAATACACAAAGAATAAAGCATATATTGAATCATTCTAGATTCCAGTTAGTCGAGGGAGACATAACAGATTCTGGTAGTGTTGCTAATGTCCTTAATAATTACGAACATGTAGATGAAGTCTACAACCTCGCTGCCCAATCTCATGTAGGAACCTCATTTTCTCAGCCGCTGCTTACTTGGGATATTACCGGAAAAGGTTGCCTAAATATCTTACAGCATATTAAGGATTATATGCCATCGACCCGATTTTATCAAGCCTCTTCTAGTGAAATGTTTGGGGCTTGTTATGATAGGGACCGAGAAGGAAATAAATACCAAGATGAAAATACTAAATTTTTACCACAGTCTCCATACGCTATTGCTAAGTGTGCCGCTCATCACTCTGTTAGATTATATCGTGAAGCCTACGATTTACACGCAAGTTGTGGTATTTTATTTAATCACGAAGGCCCGAGGCGTGGCGATAACTTTGTAACCAAGAAAGTCATCAACTGGCTTGCCGATTTTGTACACTGGATGTGTGATAATAATGTAACAAATACATCGTATTTAGAATCCGACGAAAATTACATTATGTATAATGATGTGACATTTCCTAAATTAATGCTGGGCAATCTAGATTCTTATAGAGATTGGGGCTATGCTGGAGATTATGTCGAGGCTATGTGGCTAATGCTTCAGCAAGACGATCCAGACGATTATGTGATATGCACAGAAAAAACCCACTCAATACGCGATCTACTAGATGCCAGCTTTGGTTATTTTAATATCACAAATTGGAATAAATATGTTGGTCAGGACGAAAGATACTATAGGCCAGCCGAAGTAAATTACCTTAAAGGAAAAGCAGAAAAAGCAAGAGTTAAGTTGGGATGGACTCCAAAACATGACTTTAATAGTCTTGTAAAACTTATGATAGAAGAGAAATTAAATGAAAAGTTATCGCATAATGATAGACATATCAAATGTGTTTAGCAGAATAAAACACCTATTCCTTAAATCATACAATAGCCCATTTCCAACTATATTTTTGAGTGCAGATGATCCAGATGATGCATGTTTTACAGTTCTGAATGATCTTATAAAGATTATCATGAAACAAAATTCGTCAATAGAAATGAGAATAGTTTGTATAGAAATTAGAAAAAAATCTAGAATAGACAAAATATATCAATTATGAAAAGAAATTACGATAATCCCGCATACTCTGATTTTAGAAAATCCGTCTTAAAAAGAGATAAGAGAAAGTGTATGATGCCGGGATGTGGTAGAAAAACATGCTTAAATGTTCATCATATTAAGAAATGGGCTTCTGCCTCTTCTCTGAGATATGATCCAGATAATGGTATAACACTATGTAAACAATGTCATGATTCTATAAAGGGCAAGGAAATCCATTATGAAGCTCTATTTAAGGAAATAATTAATGCAATATAAAGAAGCCCCTAAATTCACTGTGATCAAAGACACAAGAGAGCAAGATGGATATTTTTTTCGTGAGTTCAATACTTGCGCTGGCATGGTCGAAGAAAAACTCGACACCGGAGACTATTCCATAAAAGGTATGGAAGATAAGATATGCATAGAAAGAAAAGGATGTGTTGAGGAATTGGCAGTTAATCTTGGTCAAAAGAAACATGCTTTTTTAGCAGAAATAGAAAGAATGATGCCATTCCCTCATAAATTTATTGTTTTAGAATTTTCTTTGGATGATCTAATAAAGTTCCCAGATGAAACAAGAATACCAGTTAAGAACAAAGGCTCCTTAAAGATAACTGGTAAATATATGCTTAAGTGTTTGTTTGAATTTCAGTTGTACAATAATGTTCAAATACTATTTTGTGGAAATAAAACTAATGCATTTATTGCTGTTAGTAGCATACTAAAACGTGTCAATGAAATGTATACAATAGGGAGGAAAAAATGATGTCTGAACCAGAACTATTGAAAGATTTTCATGATTACGGGGCTAATATTGCCACTAGGGAAATATTTCTTCACAATCATTACCACGCCGAAGATAACCAAAACCCCGGTGTTGAATATAGAATGTCTAATACCTTCATTAAGAACTTGAGGGCATTAGATATGAGGAGCAATGCTAATATAACTATTCATTGCCACAGTATTGGCGGTGAATGGGCTGACGGAATGGCTATTTATGATGCTATACAGATGTGTAGATCATATGTGACAATTATCATCTATGGTCAGGCTGAATCTATGAGTAGTATTTTTATGCAAGCGGCAGATTATCGTTATATGACTCCAAATTCCCATTTTATGTCTCATTATGGATCTATTGATATTAATACCGACTATCTTAGTGCTTTGAGTGAATCTGATTATCATAGAAAAACAGCTGATACTATGTTTAATATCTATGCCGGAAGGTGTGTAGAGGGCAAGTTCTTCTATGAAAAATTTGGAAAGAAGCCAAGCGTCAAACAGGTTCGCCAATATTTAATCAGAAAACTGAAATCTGGAGATTGGTATCTCAATGCGGAAGAAACTGTATATTACGGTTTTGCTGATTCTATATTACGAAACTGGCATTTCACAGAATGAAAAAAGATAAGTTAAAAATTATAGATGAGGCTTGGCTTGGATTAGATGTCATAGATACAGACATTTTTAATCCAATGTCTATCTTAAATCCTTCTGAAGACGATTTTCATCTCAAACTATCTTGGCTTATGAGTAGGCCAGAGTATTTGCCATTCTTATGTCATCAAGTATTGAATATTCAACTACTTCCATCTCAGTCTCTCATCATCAATGAACTTTGGAATAGAAAATTCCCTATGCTTGTTGGTAGTCGAGGTCTTGGAAAATCATTTAAATTAGCTCTTTATTCTATACTTCGTGGAATGTTATTACCCAAAAGAAAAATTGTTATAGTCGGTGCAGCATTTAGACAATCAAAAGTTCTTTTTGAATATATGGAAACTATATGGCGTAATGCCCCGTTATTAAGGGATATGTGTGATAGTAATAGTGGTCCCACTAGAGATGTTGATAGATGCACCATGAGAATTAATGAGAGTGTTATAACATGCTTACCATTAGGTGATGGTCAAAAGATTAGAGGTCAACGTGCTAACGATATTATTGCAGACGAGTTTGCTTCTATTCCTAGGGATATATTTGAAAATGTGGTCGCAGGCTTTGCTGCTGTTAGTGCTGATCCTGTACAAAATGTTAAGAGAATGTCTGCAAAAAAGAAGGCAGCTGAATTAGGTATAGAAATAGAAACAGAAGAAGAGAATCCAGAAATAAAAGACAATCAAATTATATTGTCTGGTACAGCATACTATGACTTTAATCACTTTGCCACATATTGGAAGAAATGGAAATCAATAATAAAAAGTCGTGGTAATATAGCAAAACTAACTGAGGTATTTGGTGGAGAACAGCCGCCAGACACATTTGATTGGCGTCAATACTCTATAATACGAATGCCTTATGAACTCTTACCAGTTGGGTTTATGGATGCTGACCAAGTGGCACGATCAAAAGCTACCGTTCATGCTGGTATTTATCAAATGGAATATGGGGCTTGTTTTACTAGAGACAGTCAAGGATTCTTTAAGAGATCTCTTATAGAGTCTTGTGTTGTTGGGAATAATGAAACACCTATATTTGATTCTAAGAAGGACATAATAAAATTTGAAGCTTCTCTTATTGGCGATGTCAATAAAAGATATGTTTTTGGTGTTGACCCAGCATCTGAAGTTGATAACTTTAGTATTACTATAATAGAGATTCATGGAGATCACAGAAGAATAGTTCATTGCTGGACTACAACTAGACAAGAACATAAAGAGAAAGTAAAAAAGGGTTATGCTCAAGAATCAGATTTCTATGCATACTGCGCCAGAAAAATTAGGGATTTAATGAGACTATTTCCATGCGTTCATATTGCTATGGATGCGCAAGGTGGTGGTGTTGCAGTTATGGAATCGTTACATGACAAAGATAAAATCAAAGATGGCGAGATGGCAATTTGGCCCACTATTGATGACGATAAGCCTAAAGATACAGATGGAGAAAGAGGATTGCATATATTAGAAATGTGTCAATTCGCTAAGTATGATTGGCTGGCAGAAGCTAATCACGGTATGAGAAAAGATTTTGAAGATAAAGTTTTGTTATTTCCATTCTTTGACTCTATAACACTTGGATTGTCAAACTCTGAGGATGGTTTAAAAAACAGAATGTTTGATACCTTAGAGGAATGTGTCATGGATATAGAAGAACTAAAAGATGAATTATCTATGATTCAGATGACTCAAACATCTAATGGCAGAGATAGATGGGATACTCCAGAGGTTATAGTTGGTACTGGTAAAAAGAGTAAAATGCGAAAAGATAGATATTCTGCACTTTTAATGGCAAATATGGCAGCAAGAACATTGCAGCGTACTCCAACTCCAGAAGCATATGAGTTTTATGGTGGTTTTGCTACCGGTGGCCACGTTCCAGTTAAAGAAGACGAGAAGCTTTATACTGGCCCAAGTTGGTTCTCTGATAACATGAAAGATGTGTATTAAAAAGTAGCATTCCAATTACATTCCAATTAAGGAAAAACTATGAGCGATGACATGATAACTTGGTCAGATGATAACTTTTCTAGCAAATCTAATGCTATGGAAAGATTGTCTGACAATATCGATGCCTATTCTGGCTTAAATAAGTCTTCCGCCAGTAGCGCGTACAGAACTTTCATAGATATTGAACCAAATAGATCAGTTAGACCCGGTTTTAATAAGACCGATTATTATGCGTTTAGACAGACAGAATCTGTTCCAAATCAACAAAGACGCATTATAAAAATGTGCATGGATGCTTATGATAAAGTCGGTATCATTAGAAATATTATTGATCTTATGGGCGATTTTGGTAGCCAAGGCATAAGCATCGTTCATCCTAACAAAACTGTTGAAAAATTTTATCAGCAATGGTTTAAGAGTGTAAATGGAAAAGAGAGATCAGAAAGATTCCTAAATAATCTATACAAAACTGGTAATGTCATTATGTATAGAAGCTATGCTAATATAACATCAGATCTTGAAAAATACATGAAGTCATTAGCAAAAGATATTAGGGTAGAAGTTCCTAATATGAAGCAAAATCAAATACCGTGGAGATATAATTTTTTTAGCCCATTGACGGTGGAACTCAAGGATGGAAAGTTATCATTGTTCATGGGTATTTCCAATTATACTTTGAATGCTGGAACATTTTTAGATACCTTTGCTGGTGGCACAATACCAAACGATGTTCTTGATAGTTTGCCCGTTGATATTAAAAAAGCACTTCTAAATAAGGAAAAAAGAATTCCCTTAGATTCTGAAAGATTATGCGTATTCCATTACAAAAAAGACGATTGGCAAATGTGGGCCAATCCAATGATCTACGCTATTCTAGATGATATTATTATGCTAGAAAAGATGAGATTAGCAGATATGTCAGCCTTAGATGGTGCTATATCTAACATACGTTTATGGACACTTGGAAATCTTGAGCATAAGATTTTGCCAAATAAAACTGCAATTAACAAATTAAGAGATATTCTAGCCAGTAATGTTGGTGGTGGCACAATGGAACTTGTTTGGGGGCCAGAATTAAGTTTCAAAGAATCCAGTAGCGAAGTATACAAATTTCTAGGCTCTGAAAAGTATACCGCTGTACTAAATAGTATTTATGCTGGATTAGGTGTTCCACCAACGTTAACTGGTATGGCAAGCAATGGAGGTGGATTTACTAATAACTTCATATCCCTAAAGACATTAGTAGAAAGACTTCAATACGGTAGAGATCAGTTAATTCGATTTTGGGAAAAAGAAATAGAGATGGTCAGACAAGCGATGGGATTTAGATATAAAGCATATATTCAATTTGATCAGATGACATTATCTGATGAAGCGGCAGAAAAAGCATTACTATTACAGCTTGTTGATAGAGATATTATTAGTCAAGAAACTGTTCTTGAAAGATTTAAGGAGATTCCTCAAATCGAAAAGATCAGATTACAAAGAGAATTTGAAGATAGACAAGGCGAAGATACGCCCGATAAGGCTGGCCCATTTCATAACGCTAATCATAAAATGGATTTGGAAAAGATTGCTTTACAAGCAGGAAAAGTCAATCCACAAGATGTTGGTTTAAAAACCAGTGTTCCAAAAGATATCTTAATGCCAAAGCCACCAACTCCCGGCGGCGGTTTACCCAACTCTCCAAAGCCTAGCAATCCAAATGGAAGGCCAGTTTTGAAAAAAGATAGCGGCCCAAGAAAACAAAGAACAGAAACTCCACGAAGTAAACCGGGAGTTGCAGAATTCATTTATTGGGCTGAAGAAAGTTGGAATGAAATTTCGGATGTTCTGACTGATGCGTACCTAAATTCTAAATCTAAAAAGAATTTGAGACAACTCACAAAGTCGGAAGTAAAAGAGCTTGAAAAATTAAAAGTCGATGTTCTTACCAATTTGGATATCATGTCTGATGTAAGTGCCACTACAATAAGAGATATTTTATCAGACAATAGAAGAACCCCGTTAGCCTTTGCTAGCATTCTTAATGAAGAGAATATTAATCCAGAGTCTATGAACATAGATAAGTATAGAATGCGCGTCATAAGTTTATATATCCAAACACAATTAGCAGAAATGGAAGAATAAAATGGCAGCAGCTAAGTATGATTTTAATATTGAGCAGGGGTCTTCATACACACTAACTTTTATCTACAAGAATAGTGAAGGCACTCCAATTAATATAACCAACTGGTGTGCTAGAATGCTATTGACTACTAGCGATAATCAAACAATAACTTATTCAACTGGTAATGCTAACTCTGATTATAAGATGACATTAGATGGAGTAAATGGAAAAATTGTATTGATGATTCCAGCAACTGCTACTAATAATTTCACATTTAAAAGTGCCAAGTATGATCTTGAATTAGAATCTAATGATGTTTTTTATACTCAAGGTGGAACATATGTTACCAGAGTACTTTTTGGTACTATAGCTGTAATAAAGAGAAATAGCAAAAATTCTACCAACATGGAGTGCTAAATGAGCAACTATACCATAGAAGTTACTGAAAATATTGTTAATCTTGATGTTCTTCAAGATCACGATGTCATTATAGAGATAACATCTTCAGATAACTTTATTACATTTGATACGCCTAGTGGCTATCCCATATTAGCAACAAGCGGCATATTACCTGTAGATAGAGTGGCAAGTGGATATCCAATAAGTAATCTCTTGGATGGTAGCGCTATAGTTAGAACCAGTGGTAATCAAGATGTCAGTGGAATAAAAACTTTTTACGGCGATTCTATTTTTGTTGGCAATGTAACATCGTCAGGATCTTATTCAATCAAATCTCAACCGGGAAGTACCTCTGCTACACAGTTTCCAGTATTTCTTTCTGACCCATCTTCTTCATCAAAAGTTATTTATACTAGAACACCATCTCAAATTAGATCAGATTTAGGTATAAGTGATGTTCAAAACATTGCGTTATCTGGAATTACATTTACTGCTGGTAGCGGCTTAGTTGGTGGAGGAGCTTTATCTTCTAGTAGAAGTTTTGATATTGGCCAAGGGGACGGATTAACTGTTAGTGCTGATAGTATTTCTATAGATTCTACGGTTGTTCGATCTAGTAATGTAGATCAAGTTGTAAGCGGTATTAAGACATTTAGCGGAAGTGGACTAGTAATAACTTCTCCATCTGGAACTTACAAAAAAAATATTGCTTTAAGAGGTTCATCTGGACTTATTTCAAATAATGTCATTACTATCGCTCCCGTAAGTACTATCTATACAAATAGAACATACTATTTGCCAGAGGCTGGTGCTGATGCAGATTTTGTTATGACTGCTGGAGGGCAAGTTATAACTGGCCCCAAAACATTTACAAATACATTAGTATTTAACAGTGGATCGTTTCAATCATTAAAAGTAGGATCTACTGATGTTGCATTGAATGGTCATACTCACACATCGTCTAACATAACTGACTTTAATACTTCTGTTGATTCTAGAATAACTAATGCGAACCTACAACCAAGTGGTAATTATAGCGTTGTTGGCCATACCCACACATCAAGCAATATAACAGACTTCAATAGCAGTGTGAGCGGTCTACTTCCAGTTAAGAATATTGTTGGTACTAACTACGTAACTATTTCTTCAACAACTGGAAATTATACAATATCAGTAACTGGTCTTCAGCCATCCGGTAGTTATGCGTCTAGTTCACATACTCATACTAGTTCTGATATTACAAATTTTAATGCTAGTGTTAGTGGACTAGTAAGTGGTATATATGCTCCACTGTTTAGTCCATCATTTTCTGGAGTTCCACTAGTTCCTACAGCTAGTGCTGGAACAAATACTCAACAAATTGCTAACACATCATTCGTCAGAACTGAAATAAGTAATCTAGTTGCATCTGCCCCAAGTACATTAGATACTCTTAATGAATTAGCAACTGCTCTTGGTAACGACGCCAATTTTTCTACCACTGTAACTAACAATCTTGCTAGTAAAGCTAGTCTTAGTGGAGCAATTTTTACAGGTAGTATTAGCGGTCCCAGTGGAAACTTTACTTCGTTAAAAGTCAATGGTGTGGATGTTAGTGCTAGTGGTCATACTCATACAGCATCAAACATAACGGATTTCAACAGTGCTGTAAGTGGTTTAATTCCTACTTTTAGTACAGAGTTAGACGTTTATGTTAAGAATACTACTGGTGGAAATCTATATAAAGGACAAGTTGTATATATAAATGGAGCGCAAGGCGATCATCCAACTATTACATTAGCTATGGCATCTAGTGAGATGACATCTAGCAAGACTCTTGGATTATTGAAACAAGATCTTCTTGTTAATGAGTTTGGATATGTTGTTAGCGAAGGAGCGTTAGATGGAATTGATACTAGTAGTGCCAATGCTGCTGGAGATACTATGTGGCTATCTCCCACAGTCTCTGGTGGAATTGTTTATGGTTTGAGCAACAAGCCATCTGCCCCTAATCATATGGTATTCCTTGGCTATGTTTTGCGAAAGCAACTCAATAACGGTAAGGTATACGTCAAAGTTCAGAACGGGTATGAGCTAGAAGAACTTCATAATGTTGCTATTAGCGGTGTTACTAATGGTCAATTTTTACAATATAATAGTTCTAGTGGTCTTTGGATGCCATCTAGCAGTGGTAATTTCTCATCACTAAGCGTAAATAGTACCGGCGTTAGCGTCAACGGTCACACTCATACATCAAGTAACATTACGGATTTTAATAGTAGTGTTAGTGGGTTGCTAACACCTTATCAGCTAACTTTAACGAATCCCGTTACTGGTACTGGTACTACAAACTATCATACAAAATGGGTAAGTAGTAGTGGTATAGGAAATAGTTTAATTTTTGATAATGGAACTAATGTTGGTATTGGAACTGTTACCCCTTCATCGCTCTTGCATATTGAGGGTTCGGTTAGATTCAAAGAAAATACTTATCATACTTTAGCAACAAAACCACTTTTTGGCGGTAATGGAAGTACACTTAATTATTTGTACTCAGCAAACACAGCTTTAATAATTAGGAATTCTTCAGATAGTACTGACTTAGTTAGAATAAATGACGATGGTAGAGTTGGCATAGGAATAAGTCCAACATCTCAACTTCATGTTATAGGTACTGGATTATTTACTAGTGGTATTATTGTAGGTAATAATAGTAATAATAGCTACATTTATGGTGCTATAAATCCTATTACTAATAATATACGATTTAATAATGGTGGTGGAGACAGAATAGACTTTAATTCTTCTCAATTATTTTATGTTGGAACATCTTATTTTCAAGGTAATAATTATGTAACAAGAGTTGGAGAAACTACCTCCACAGCCACTCAAAAAGATTCTTATCAGTTAGTGTTTCAAAATGCTTTGTGGGACGGTGCTGCTAGTCAATATTCAGTTAGTACTATAACTTCTATTGCTTCCACAAGTCAAAATTTGATGTCACGATTAGCGTTTAGGACTCACAATAGTAGTAATAACACTCAAGTTGAGAGAATGTGCATCACTAGTAGTGGTGGATATGTCGGAATAGGAACCTCTTCACCTTCTTACCAAATAGACGTTTCTGGATCTGGCAACTTTACCTTTGCTGGAAATTCTATAATTATTGATCCTTCTGGTAAAAGTATAAATTCATCTGCAACTGACATATTCATCAAAGCTAATAATAAAACAGTCTTTAGGGGATTAGATGCCGCAGCATGGACAGACAATGTAAATACAACTTACTTTCAAGTTGGAACATTTAATGCTAATTGCGCTTTTGCTTCCCAAAGTGCTAATCCATTCACAAGATTAGGATTTTCTGCTGCTAATTTTCATTTTACTCCTAATTACATCAATACTGTAGCTGCTCCAACGGCTATGTTCCAAGTTGATGGAGCATCTACAATTGGAAATTTAGTTGTCACTTCTGCTGGTAGCGTTGGAGTTGGAACAACAAGTCCAAGTACTCAATTACATGTTGTTGGTACTGGAATATTTGATAACCTAGCTATAGGAACTACGGGAACATCTGTAGGAGCAACGTCCTATAAATTATTAGTAGATGGAGATGTGAGTATTGGAAGTGGAAATGCTAATAGATCATTAACAATCTATGGAAATCATGTTTCCGCAAAACGAACAGTAATAAAAAATGTTAATGGTGATTCATTTTTAAGTTTTGCTGTAGGCAGTCAAAATCTTAGCCTCGGAGAAACTGGAGGATTAAGATTCAATAACATTAATTATTATGCTGGATCATCGACTGCTGGATTACATAGATTTTTTGTTTCTAATGATACCACTCCAGAAGTTGTTATTGGTAGTGGCTCATTAGGAATTGGAACCACCACTCCAAGTGGACAATTACATGTTGTTGGAACTGGTTTATTTACTAATATTGACATCAACGGATCAGTACTTGCTGGGTCTGCATCATTAACAGTAAATGGTGGGATTTTGACTCAAGGAGCATTTGTACGAACATCTATATTTAGTCTTTATGGTGACAACAATACAAAAATATATAAGCCAGATGGTTCTACCTTGGGTTATAGTGTAAGTAGCTCTACCTATAAACACTCTTTTGGGTATGATCTTACTGGAAATCATAATTCATGGGCTACTATTAGCTCTAGCGGCTTGACTATTGGGAGTAGTACACTGTCAAGCTCCAATCTACCCAGTATAATAAATAACACAAATCTATATTTATGGTCAAATTTTAACTAAGAGGTGAAATATGGCAGTATCCCCACAATTTGCAGTTACTCCAAGATTATCTATCGTTCAAGCCTCTGGTGCTAATACCGCTACGGATGGTACAGGAACTTTAGCCACATTAATTACAGCTGGTTCTAGTGGAACCAAAATATATGAAGTTGTAGTAGATGCGGTATCAACCACAACCGCCGGAATGGTAAGGCTATTTGTTAATGATGGTACTAATAATAGACTATTTGATGAGTTTAACGTTTCTGCAACAATAGCATCTTCAACAGTGCCAACATTCAGAACATCTAAGAGTTATTCTAACTTAGTACTACCAAGCGGATATGGATTAAGAGCATCAACACACAACGCTGAAACATTCAACGTATATGCATTTGGAGCAGACTTATGAATGATGGTATCCTAGGACAGAAGAAACAAAACCTCTTCAATTTTACTAGTTATCCGACTCTTACTAAAGATGAAAATAACTTTTCATTATCTAATGACGCTAATGTTATACGATTAAGTTCTGATGCTACAAGAAGCATAACGGGCTTTGTTGCATTACCTAATACTTCTATAACTATCTATAACGTTGGCTCTTATGATATTAGAATAGTGCATCAGTCTGCAAATAGTATTGCACCAAATAGAGTTATTAGTGCTACTAGCAATGATCTGGTTATCGGACCTAATGACAGTTTAACGTTAGTATATGATAACGTGTCGTTAAGATGGAGAAGCGGTGGTGCTGTAAAGGTAGACTCTATATCTGGTCAGGCTGGTGTTTATAGTTTTTACAGAAATTCTGGTCCTAGTGATGCTACTTTTGTTAGTGCCGGAAGCTGGACTTGGAATATTCCTTCTGGCGCAAAATTGATTACTATTGACGCTATTGGTGCTGGTCAAGGTGGAGGTAGTGGTAGAAGAGGTGCTGCTGGAACTGCTAGAGGTGGTGGCGGTGGTGGTGCTGGTGGTGGCCGAAGTATGTTTACTATTCCAGTTGTTGAACTTGGTGGAAATACTAATCTAACTATCGTAGTAGGTGCTGGTGGTGCTGGTGCTGCTGCCGTTACTGTTAATGATACTAATGGTAATACTCCTGCTGCTACTTTTGCTACTATTGTTAGAATCACAGCAACATCCAAAGCTTTAATTTATATCTGGAGAACTAACGGTGCTGGTGGTGGAACAACCACTGGTGGAGCGGCTGGCTATTCAGATTGGACTAATATGTGGGTCGGTAGTCAGGGCGGTGCTGGAAGTAATAGTTCTACTGCTGCTGGAGGTTCTTTTTCAATTGCTGCGGCGTGTGGTGGTGGTGGTGGTGGCGGTATTGGAGCAAATGATGTTGCTGGTGCTGGAGGCGGAACAGTAAGCGAAGAAATTGCTAGAGGAGCCGTATCTGTAGCTTTCGGAACTGCTGGCGGCGGTGCTGGTGTTTCTGCCCCAACATATATTCCCGGCGGTGCTGGTGGTGGAGGTTCTGGCGGTGGTGGTAATGCTAGCGGTGCTGGTGGAAATGGTGGTAATGGGGCTTTTCCCGGTGGTGGTGGTGGCGGCGGCGGTGCTAGTTTAAATGGTTTTGCTAGCGGTGCTGGAGGCAACGGTGCTGACGGCTTTGTTAAAATTTATGTATGGTACTAATTATGATACAAATAACAAAAAATACAACATCGATTGCTATTGTTAGACAAGAAGACAATAAAGTATTAACCTTCATAAGAATGGATTATCCAGAAGGATGGGAACCAGAAGAAGGTTATTATGCTATTGGAGATGATTTACTTCCAGAAGGTTGGGAGCGAATTCCTCCAGAACCAGAAAAAGTTCCAGATAGCGTGACCGCTACACAAATAAGATTATGGTTAGTAACTCATGGAATAAGTTTACAATCTATTGAATCAGCAATAGACAGTATAGAAGATCAACAAACTAAAGATATCGTTAGAGTTCAATGGGAATATGCTCCCTATGTTGAACGAAAGCATTTTATGATGGACACCCTTGGCATTGCTCTCGGTTTTTCAACAGAGCAGATAGATAATGCGTTCATAGAAGCTAGTAAATTATAGAGGACTTATGGCCGGAATAATAACTTCATCGTCGGTTGGATTTAATCCTTTAACAGCTTTTACAACTAATTGCTCATTTTGGTTAGACGCTGATGATCTAACCACAATGACGCTTAGTGGATCTAGTGTTACTGAATGGAGAGATAAAGCTAGAAATCTAAGCTTTACTATTGGAACTGGATCTGTTGATGGCAATCGTTCTCCTCCAATTTTAAGTATTAGAAATGGAAGGGGTGCTGTTCAGTTTAATGGTACTAATACTATTTTACGAAATGCAACCGGTGATCTTACTCCTTTGAACAGGACAATCTTTGTTGTTATTGAAAAGGGGAGCGGATCTGATACTAACGGAGAAGCGGCAGTTAGTTTCTGCCCAAAGGACAATACTGGATTTGGATATTTTACAACATTTGGTTTTGTTACTGGATATCCCTACAATAGCAAAAGAGTAGATTTGGCTGGTGCTACCGCTAGATGGTATGAATATACTTTTAATACTGGTGATTTAATTTTGATGAGAAGTCAAAATAAAGATGATACCTATTTAAATGGAACATTTACTGACTCTCAATTATATGTTAATAAGACTATAGTCACCAGAACCACTAATATAATAGGTGGTTTTATGACATCATTTACTAAGGGTATAATTCTTGGTGGAACTGATGGTAGATCAGCAAGTGGATATTATGGAAATTATTTTTCTGGAAAAATTTGTGAAATAATCTGTTTTGATAATATTCTTTCATCACAAGAATCTGAGATTGTAGAAAATTACTTGAGTAGAAAGTGGGGGTTGGGATTGTCTGGTAGCGATGATCCAGCACAAGATATAGCCTCTATTTCTATTCCACGATACTCTATTGATACTTATCCAGTAAATATTGATCAATTTATTCAAGATATAGCGTCACCGAATAATATTTCTGGTTGTCAACTATGGTTAGACGGAAGTGATCTCTCTAGCATTTCTTTATCTGGTGTTTATGCAACTCAATGGAATGATAAGAGCGGATATAATAGACATATGGTTGAACAATCTACTAGTGCGCCCACATTGCAAGCTAGTGGCCTCAGTAATAAAAATGTTATTAATTTTTCTGCTACAGCTAAAATGTCTATTCCAAATAGTAGTGGATCATTTAACTTTCTACACAATACAACTGGTGGCACAATTATATATGTGGTAAAGCCATTTGCTATTGATAACAATGCACAGTATGGCAGGTTTTTGCATAATGATGATAATGCAAGTAATAATATTGGTTTTAATATCTTTTTTGATGATAGACCGGCTACTTTAGGCACTAGCAATAGTTTAAGAGGCGGTATAACTAGAGGAGTTGGTGGTACTAGTACGGCAGATTATTTGGTAAATAATGTAATACCAGAAATGAATAAATTTGTCTTACAGTCTGTCATGTTTAATAGCAATGAAGCAGTTGCTAGAAATCGAATAAAGACATTTACTAATAGCAAACAAAATGCTGGTTCAAATTCATCTACCAACGCTCCATCGTCTTCCCTAACCTCAACTATTAACCTTACTTTAGGATCGGCAAATTCTGATAGTTTTACAGGACAACTTGCAGAGTTAATAATATATTCTGGTTCTTTATCTACTTATGACTTGTTAAGAGTAGAAAGATACTTAGCAAAAAAGTGGGCAACTCAAACAAACTCTTCTTGTAAGTTGTGGGCTGATTGTAGTGATCTATCTACTTTAAAACAAAATAGTGATGGCACAGGAGCAGTAATATCATCTGGAGATCCGGTTGGTTATATTTTAGACAAGAGTGGTAATGGAAATCATCTTATTCAGCCAACAGCTTCCTCAAAACCATTTCTTGATACTACTACATTTAATGGCTTACCTTCTGCTAATTTTGAAGCCCCTCAATTTATGTATAGTGACTCACTGACTATTTTAAATGGCAGCGATAAGCCCGCTACTGTTATCATGGTTTGCAAGCCCAAACGATTTGTTGTGAATGGGAGTATATTTGCTTTTACTAGATATGATAGTAATATTCCTTATCTTGCTCTTTGGGGGCAAGGTGGAGGTAGGGGAGAAACTGGATACGTGGACATAAGAACAAGAGCAGATGATTTAACTAATAAGTCAGCAGCTTCAGCTTATACTTCTCAGCTTACTACAGAGCCGGTTATCTTTACTATAAAAACAGATGGTTTAAAAGTTCATGCCAGACAAAATGGTTTAATTGTTCTTAATAATTCTGACATAGATGTTACTAACAAAACTCAAAATAGATTTAGTATTAATGTTAATGCTAACTCTGCGATAGGTTTTCATCAAAATATTACTCTTGGAGAAGTATTAGTATTTGACAGCGCACTAACAGATACTCAAATTTCTTCGTTAGAAAAATATCTTAGTAAAAAATGGGGCATTGGAATAGAAAGACCAACATCAAGTCATAAAGAAGTAAAAGACTACATTAATAGAGTGTATGCTAACGGCGGATTGATTAGTCAAGAAACTATAAATAAAGTTACTGATTTTTGTTACGATATAGATAATGCTGGACTGCGCAACAAAATGTGGAGAACAAACTTATTTTGTGGAAACAATCTTAATGCCGCACTTGTTCCACTATACAGAGGTCCAACTCCCGTTGATCAATTCTATGGTAATCCCGTTGATGTTAATTCTGGACCATTTACTGGACCAGACTATAACGAAAGGGGCCAGCAAGGCGGATTAAGAAGTGACAGACGAAGTAAATATTTAAATACCGGATTTAGATGTGATACTATTCCATATACTGATACCCACTTGTCATTTCATGCTAGACCGCCAAATACCACAGCGATGATAGCTTCTCCAACTGGTATTACTGGATGCTCATTATGGTTAGATGCTAGTGACGCAACATCAGTTTTACTTAATGGTAGTGCAGTTTCTGGATGGAATGATAAAAGCGGTAACTCCAGACACTTCATTCAAAATTCTGGAGTTTGCCAACCCACTTATGTTACATCTAGTATTAACTCTAAAAATATAGTTAGGTTTGATGGCACTAATGATTTTATGATTGGTAGTTCTGGCTGTAATAGCTTGCTACAAAATTTAGGAAACTATACTATATTAACAGTATATAAACCAACTAATTTGACTAGTCAGAATCGCACAATAATAGCGGACACATATGGACTAGGCAGTGAACTATGGAGTGTTGTAACCCCCACTATACAAAACACAGCTGGATCTAATGGTGTCTGGAATAATAGCACTTTGACAATGAGTAATACTGCTATTGGAACTAATGCTGGATATCCAAGATTCGACTTTGGCTTTCCAAGTATGGTTGCTGGAAGAATCTATACAGTGTCTGGCACATTAACTGGTGATATTACTGGATTACAGGCCGGATCACCAATTAGATTATCAACAGCTGGGGCTAATAACTATATAACATATGAACCATCTACTGGAAAGTTTTTTGGCACAGTAGCAGCAGCAGCAACCGTTGGCATAGAAATTGTATTGGATGGTACAAAATTATCTAGTGTTAGTATATCTGGAGTTTCTATCAAAGAAACATCATTACGAAGTAGATTATATACCAATACTAGCAGTTCTTTTTCACAAGGAGTTAAGCGTACCACATCAGACACACTATCTGTTCTTTCTAGTAATAATACCATGAGTGCCGGTACTACTTACTTATTTAGTTCTTGGTTTTCTCCAAATAGCCAAAAATTATCTATTTATTTTGCTGGCGAGTTAGATAATATTGGTACAGGATATCAAGGTCTTGGAAATACTGATAATACAGCTTCTTATGAAGTTGTTATAGGATCTATAGGTTCACTATATAATAGCCCCGGTTGTGAAATGCTTCAAGGCGATCTTGCAGAATTAGTGATATATAATAAAAAACTTAGTGATGATGAAATGACTAGCCTTACCAAATATTTTGCTAATAAGTGGGGGCTTACTGGTATGGGAGTTATGTGTGGACCAACTATGGGAAGTTTTATGGGTGGCACTCCAGACGCTTCAGTATGGTATACTAACCAATATAGACTTAGTTTAGATTATAATAGTGTAACAACTAATACTTTAGTCGGGGGAATTTTAGCTGGTAATTCTCAAGCTTCTCAATCTTCACGATCAGTAGACAATGGTGGACACTTTGTTGTTAGTAGAAGTGGCACTTCAGATATTAGATCGTATGACGATGGTACTCAAATAGGATTTAGCTCCACCGTTCCAACTTCTGGATATTTTCAAACCAGCGTTCCCATTTTCGTATTTGCATTTTCTAATTTTTCATCAGTACTACAAGGTGGTTCACCAAACACATTCATTGGATATGGTGGAGGATATAGTATAGGAAATTATTTATCACCAACAGAAGTTAGTACATTTAGTAGAATTATGAATAAGTTTCAAAATGCTCTAGGAAGAATATAACCTCCCGACCGCTACTAATATGCTTATATATTTAATTACTAGAATGATCTCATTTAATACGTTTATGTCTTTTTTGTGTATATTATCTTGAGAGACACCAAGGAAAAAATATGAAGATATATGCACAAGAAATAGCTGACGGACTATCAGAACGTATCAAAAGTGATACGACTGTAGCTTATTGTTCGCAAGCAGTATTAACAACCGAAACAAATTCAATTAAGCGATTGATTGATAAAGTAAAGGCTTCTAGTAATCCTAATCAAATTGATCTTTACTATATCAAATCAATTCTTGTTTCCACTGGATGGAATAAAAACGATGACGTTTTCGATCCGCAACAAACTTGGGCGGCTCGTAGTACTCCAGAGGATAAACAATTCAATTTAATGCACAATGAAAATGATATTATAGGACATATCACTGGAAGTTACGTTGTTGATCAAGATGGTAATAAAATCGGCGCAACTGAAAACGATGCCGCCCCATCTCAGTTCGATATTGTAACCGAAGCTGTAATTTATAACAGTTGGACTAATCCAGAGAACAGAGAGAGGATGAGTAAGATTATATCAGAGATAGAGCAAGGCAAGTGGTTCGTTTCGATGGAATGTTTATTCGCCGGTTTTGACTATTCTGTTAAAGATAACTCTGGACAAACCAAGGTTATAGCGCGTAGTGAAGATTCGGCATTTTTGACAAAACATCTTAGAGCATACGGTGGAACCGGAGAATACGAAGGCTATCAAATTGGTAGATTACTAAGAGATATTTCTTTTTCTGGTAAGGGTTTAGTATCCAGACCAGCAAATCCAAGAAGTATAATTCTTGATTCTAGCAAGGCTTTCTCTGTTAATGAAGAACAAACTATTTCCAATGTTTCAGAAGGAGAAGTTAATATGTCAGAAAACAACGAAGAGAAGCAGCTAGAAACTGCCCCAGTGGCAGAAGAGGCTGTACAGGTTGTGGCTGAAGAAGTCAAAGTGGAAAACAACGCTTCAGAATTAGAGGCCGCTTTAGCAGCTAAAGATACTGAAATTCAAGCTTATGCTTCAAAGGTCGCAACATTAGAAGAGACTCTTGCTAGTTTACAAAAAGAACTAGCAGCAGTCAACGAAGAAATGAAAGATATGAAGAAGAAAGAAAAAGATCGCAGCCGCAAGGAAAAGCTAGTTATGGCTGGCTTTGAAGAAGCCGAAGCTGATGAATCAATTTCTTTATATGATGCTCTTAGTGACGAAGCCTTCGAAGCAGTGGTTGCTGCTATGAAGAAAAAGTGGGGAGCTATGAAAGACAAGATGATGAAAGAAGAAAAGAAAGAGATGGCTTCCGAAGCAGAAGTTGTCACAGAGGAGAAAACAGAAGTAGCAGAAGAATCAACTGAAGCTATTTTTGAAGAAGTCAAAACAACAGAAGCCACTCTTGTAGCTGCTTCTGATGAAGACGAAGAAATAGAGTCCACAAGAGCTAGTGTGGCAGAGTGGCTAACAAACAACGTTTTACGTAATAAGTGATAAAGGAGAAAAACTATGGCCCTAAAAGCAGATAGATATGAGCTTCAAACTGATATCAGTTTCTTCTACAATGCCGGGGTAGCAACTCGCGGCGGTGTAGTATGTCATGATACAGCTGGTTCTGGCGCAGCTATGGACCAAGGTGTAAACCTTGTTAAGTATGCTGCTGCAACATCGGCAACTGTACCAGTTGGCGTGTTATTAAATGATGTAGTAAATAAGGATCTAACCCGTACTCACCTTAATCAATATAAGGATGAAGTTCAAAAGGGTGGTAAAGTTACAGTACTCCGCAAGGGTTATGTTGTAACAAATAACGTCACAGGCACACCAACAGCCGGTTCACTTGCCTATGCTTGCCATGTTAATGCTGGCAATTTCAGAGGTGATAGCCCCGGTAGTTCTGGCGCACTAGTCGTTGGTCGTTTCCTTACTAGTAAGGACGCTGACGGTTATGCCAAAGTCGAAGTAAACCTCCCCTGAGAATAATAAAATAAAAGGAGAATTAAACATGCCAATAACAGAAAGACCCAGCGATGATTTTATCGCTCTCCTACGCAAGTCAGGGGATGCCGATATGAATGTAGCAATGGCCGCTCAACGTGAGTTTGCCAAAGCACTAGAACTCCCACTACGTAAGGGTGTTTTAGTTGGTAATATCCTCGGTAATATTTTCGAAACCATCAACGTGGAAGCCGGTTCAACAACTGAATTTCCTCTAGATCTTATCTCCCCCGGCCTTGAAGGTGAGCATGTTGCTTACACCAATCCCGGTCACGGTAGAATTCCAGAGCGTTCAGTCGAAGGCGACTACGTTATGATTCCAACCTACACAATCGCTTCATCGGTTGACTATCTACTTCGTTTTGCCCGCGAAGCCAGATGGGATATCGTTGGTCGTGCAATGCAGGTTATGGAAGCTGGTTTCACCAAGAAGATGAACGATGACGGCTGGCACACACTTCTCGCCGCTGGCGTTGATCGTAACATCCTAGTCTATGATGCTGATGCAACAGCTGGTCTATTCTCAAAGAGATTAGTATCACTTATGCAAACAGTTATGCGTAGAAACTCTGGTGGCAACTCGGCATCAGTTGGTCGTGGCCGTTTAACTGATATGTACGTTTCACCAGAAGCGTTAGAAGATATCAGAAATTGGGGTCTAGATCAAGTTGATGATGTAACTCGTCGTGAAATCTACAACTCTGCTCCAGACGGTTCAGTTATAACAAGAGTATTTGGTGTTAATCTTCATGACCTAGATGAACTAGGCGAAGGTCAACAGTACCAAAACTTCGTTACATCTGATCTCGGTGGCTCACTTGCTACTGGTGGCGATGTTGAACTCGTAGTTGGTCTTGACCAATCAATGAGTGATAGCTTCGTTATGCCCGTTAAGCAACAGCTACAGGTCTTCGAAGATCCAGCACTACATCGTCAGCAACGCGCTGGCTACTACGGCTGGGCTGAACTCGGTTTTGGTGTTCTAGACAATCGTAGAGTCATCCTTGGCTCATTCTGATATATTTTAATATATCTGTCGCACTTAAGCCACTCTCAAGAGATTGGGGGTGGCTTTTTGTGTATAATACTTGTAGATAACGTTATTTTAGGATAAAAATAGGAGAATATTATGGCCGCACTATCGGATTATCTTGAGTCTGGTCTTTTAAGTCATATTTTTCGCAACGCTGCATTTCCAAGACCATCTTCAATAGCAATTGCTTTAACTAGCGGAGTACCATTAGATTCTGACACTGGTCAGACTATCCCAGAGTTACCGTCTGGCGTTTTAAATGGTAACATATGGACTTCAACAAACTATAAAAGAATACCGCTTGGACCTCCAGCCGCAAGTGGGGATAATACTTGGCAAAGTATTGGTATAAATGCTAATGGGTCATATAGTGTTTCTGGAAGACGCCATGATAATACGCCGGGATATTTTTATCCACTATACTTAACAGCATCTGCTGCCAATGATGCTAGTGCTATAGCTGCAAATGTTGTTAATGGTAATAGTACTGTATTTTATTTTTCAGATTTTCCAAATATTCCTTTCTTTGCTCCAAGCGGAGGAAATTTATTTCAATCTGGTGTTCCTACCAAATCTTCTTATCCAGACTATGAAGGCAATGGGTTTATTAGAAACAAAAATCAAATTGTGTTTAACACAGCTTTAACTGAATGGGGCTGGGTTTCTGGCATAGCAATTGTTGACCACGATACTGTTGGTTCTGGTAATTTATTAATGTATTCTAAACTAACTAATCCAAGATATGTATTTTTAGGAGATAATATTCGATTTGATATTAATTCATTAGAAATTAGCCTCAAATAATTGGAATAAAAAATGCAACTAAGCAAGTCCCAGCTTGTTAATAATATCAATGCTGAGATATCCGATCAATCCTATGGTCAAATTAGTCCATACGATATTAGGCACAACTTGCTTGATATCATTGATTCTATATCTAATTTAACGCTTGATAAAAATTTAGAATCATTGAATTTTGCTACATTTTCAGATGGAAATACTAGAGTTGGTATTTCTGCATTAGATAATGTTAAAATTGATAACTCAATTAGCAATCATAATACAGCTATTGGGTTTAACTCTCTAAGATCAAATTATCAGTCAGTCCAGAATACAGCTATAGGGTCGCATTCGCTATCTTGTAACGTTTATGGTGAGGGTAACGTAGCTGTAGGTTATAATGCTTTGGCTGGCAATACCGTAGGTCATTTGAATATAGGGATTGGCAATTATACTTTAAATAATAACAAGTCTGGCAATGGAAATATAGCTATTGGTCATGGTGCTGGATATTATGCAACCAAGAACACCAGCAATCATTTATTTATTGGCTATCATCCGGTTGACGATCAACATATATGTGACAATCCTAATGGAAGTGGATGGATGCCATTAATATATGGTGATTTGTCTAATATTAAATTAGGCATTGGCACTAAGTCGCTAAATAACTATGGTGTTCTTCATGTTGGCGGTAACATATTACCATCCGGTTCCAATGTAAGTAGTTTAGGATATGATTCATACTTTTGGTCTAAGTTATATCTTTCTAGATCAATTGAATTTAGCAATTTATCTTCTATTTTTTCTAGTGGATCTTCCTTACTATGTACCAGCAATCACATTTATCCTAGTCAGACTAATAAGTATTCATTAGGATCTAATTCTTATGTTTGGGAATCTGGATTCTTTAAAGATTTGACAGTAACTGGTAGAGCCATAATAAATCAATTATTCTATAGCAATGTATATACTTACAGTAATAAAACTTTCTATCTTGGAGTAAACTCTAACAATCAACCACTATATTCAGATTTACAACTATCTGATGGTGGCGTGGTATTAAAATCTTCTACAAATAATAAAGAATACAAAATATCATTTCGTCCTCCAGCCGAAGGTATGCCGGGATTCGTTGATGATTATAATGCTGTATGGTTTAGTAATATTAACTTACAAGTTCCTAGCAATAGATATGTCAAAACCAATAGTTTAATTTCTTATGACCCTGACGCCTTTGATGATAATGACTCTTTTGGTTTATTCTTTAATAGCGGTATAACTTATATATCTCGTAAAAATGTTCTAGGTTCCAATCTAGGTCTTCCAAATGGTCATGTTGCCGGTATAAGTAACATTAATTTAATTTCTAATTCTGGTAGCATTCAAGACTATTCTATATCTTTAATGTCTTTGGAATCCGGTGTTTCAGTAAGTCAAAAATTCTTGACAGGCACAAAGCAACGTATAAAAGACTCAGCTAACCAAAATAAAGATAAACTTAAAGGTTTTGAACTTAAGTATGTCGATGAATCATTCTCTAATATAGTTGGTCCATTATTAGATAGATTTGTTATTGCTTCATATAATAATACTTCTAAGCCAATAAATGCTCTTACTCTAATGAAGCAAAATGCCGATGGCGGTGTAGTCGGTATAACAAACATGTCATCCATAGCAGACAATGTTACTCCAAAAACTATATTTAATATTCGTTCCATTAATGATTGTGTAGCTAGATTTACAGCTGAAAGTAATGGATACCACAAAGCAGCTATCCAATTATTAGGATCATCCAATTGCGAAAGTAGTGGGATAGAGTTAACTTATTTAAACAATAGTGGTATAGCCGATATAAACTTATTCAAAAACTATGGTACAACATGTTTTGTAAGATTTAAAGATGACCAACAAATAGGTATTTTATCTAGTGGTATTACAAATGCTACTATTACCATTGGTCATAGTGGCGCACCAAAGCTACCAACTATTAGTTTAAAAGACGATACTTTTGTCGCTAATACGACAGTAGTTGCTAATAGTGGATATGGTAAACTATACAATCTTAGAGATGTTCGTCAGTATGCCAACCAGTATAATTCTTTAATTTATCTTGATTCGTCTGGCAACAAGTTTGATGTTGTTGTTAACAAATTAGATAATATTGATGGAAGGGCTGTTTACACAGATACCAGTGGCAATACATTTGCTGGATATGCTTCTCCATCAAATAGAAAAATTACTAGTTCAATTAAAGAAAATACTACCCATGGCTACCAAGCATTATATGATATTAGATCTGGATCTGGTAATCTAGCCATAGGGCATAATGCTTTATATAATTTGTTTTCTGGTAATGATAATATAGCTATCGGTAGGTTCGCTGGTTCTGGCTTGCTATCTTCTGTAGATAACATTATAATTGGTAACCAAGCGTTCAATAAAACAAGTCCACTAAATCACACCAGCGGCAACATAATAATTGGTCATAATATTGGTGCTAGTCAAAGTGGATCTTATCAGTTTATACTTGGAAATAGGTCCAATATCATCTTATTACAAGGTAAGCTTGGACCAAATAATACTGACAAATTTTTGAGCTTACCAAGCAGTGGCAGATTATATGTTCACAATCACGATAATACTGAAGGGTTATGTTTAAAATCTAATCTTATAGAAATTATTGATAGCGGTGGAAGCAACTACCCAGAAAATGATTTAAGATTTAGATTCATTGGCAATAATTCAGCCGATCTTTTAGTTCTAAATCATAATTCTAATCCAAATAATTATAATTCATTATGGGGTAGTCCAGCTCTTAATGTTGGTAGTCCTGCTGTATCATATGTAGATGAATATTGGTTCCCGTCTAGTGGAGTTGCTTCTGACTCAAATGTGACGGTATCCAAACCGTATGCTCAACTCAATGGAAATCTAAGACTAAAAGGTAATATACAATTTTCAGATGGAACATATCTTGGTAGTACAAAGCCTATTCACACCAACACAAGACTTGCTAATAGCGGCATAGCACTAGGCAACAGCGGGATAGCAATTGCGCACAGTGGAATAAATCTCACTAATTCCATGTTTATTGAAGGATATATGCCTACTGGTATGAATGCTGCTCCTAATTCTTCTGCTAAGACAAGCGGTATATTGATTACTAAAGATGTGAATTGGTCAAATTCTGGAGTAGTGTTTTTAACAAATAGAGATACAACATCTGTTGTTCATGCTGGCGCATACGTTATTGCAGCTAAAATAAATAATGAATATAGACCAATATGGGTAAGTTCTAGCGATACAACTTGCGTATGTTGCAATAGTTGAGGACTAATAATGGGAAGACCATCGGACCCATGTTTTAAACCGCCAAGGCCATATGTAACATATGCGGAACCTACAGCGGTTACAACTCTAGCCCCATATGATATTGATTTTTTTATTGTACCATCTAGCGAGATAGGATGTTCTAAAGATATTGATGCTTCATATTTATTTAATATTTTTGCTGATTTGTCTCTTGATAGTTCTTATATTAAAGTAGCAGATATCATTATTCCAGAATCTTGTAAAGGATATAAGTTTGAATTAGCTGGCTCTGATAGATTCATAATAAGTGGCACAAGTCTTTATTTTAATACATATCTTATTAAATATAGTCAACTTTTTATAGCTAAACTATATATTATCGATGTTAATGGACTGCTTGGACGCAAAATTAAAAATTTCTATTTGTCATATGAATGTGCTTACAATTTTTGCCCAACTACTACAACAACGTCTACTAGCACTTCTACCAGCACTAGCACTTCTACCAGCACTAGCACTTCTACCAGCACTAGCACTTCTACCAGCACTAGCACTTCTACCAGCACTAGCACTTCTACCACAACGACTAGTAGTCCAACTACTACAGAAAGTCCAACTACTACAGAAAGTCCAACTACTACAGAAAGTCCAACTACTAGCACAAGTACAACCTCACAAGGAGATTGTTGTAATTGGGACGGAAATACAACTTTAGATTTTGGATCGCTTTGCGGCAAACGTAAACATTCATTTTCATGTACCAAGACAGGAGATAATACTTGGACTTGCAATGGAACACTATCGTGTGGCGATGTGATATCAGCTGTTATTTCTTGTAATCCTTCAGCAGATATATCTCCATGTTCATCCAAATGGTCTGCTAGCGTAAATGTACCGTGCGTATTGGGGTTTGTTCTTAACCCACCAGATGAATCGTGCGGATGTGACGATCCTCCATATTGGATGTTTAGTGGTGACCCGTCAGGTTGTAATTGTTGTGAACACTGTGGACCATGCGAAGTATACAATGAAGAAACAGAGACTTGTGAAAGTGTTTGTGTTGATGGAGAAATATGTTGTAGCAATCAATGTGTTATACCGGGTACTATATCTGCACCAACATTTTTAGAATATGGAACTGGATTGGTTTGTTCTGGAGGCGCAGGAGTAGATTGCAGAATGCAGTGTCCCAATGAAGGTTGCGATGTAATATACTCACAATGTTATAATATTAATGGAGAACTACAGTGTTTTTGTTGTGACGGTTTTTGTGGTAGCGGTGGAGATCCTTGTGACTGTATATCTCAAGTAGGTGGTATATGACTTGTTTATGTGGATCAATAAATTTACCTAAAGGAACCAAGTATTCAGAATATGGACTTGGATTGAAGATACTACATACTCAAGGTGAAATAGTTCTAAAGCTGGTACATGACCAAGATATCAATCTAAATTACGGACATACGTTTCTTACCACTACAGAAAAGTATCTTTTAAATGAAAACCTAAATATAACTGGTTTTGATTTACTTTGTGAAGGTAAAACAAAGTTATATAACTCTATTATAATCTCAATTTATGATTATTCTACTGATAAATTATTATGTCATAGAACATTCAATAGTAACGGAACTGAAGACATTACAAATTTCTATTTACCTTTAGAGTGTGACTCTACAGTATTAAATGTAGAAAATAAAAAATTTAAAATTCAAATAGATAGCATATGTCAAAACACAAACATAAAATGTTGCGATAAATTGCCAGACTTGTCATTATCTCCAAGCATAATGACTGTCCATGGTCCATGTTGTGAAATTGTTGACCCTCCCCCCACAACCTCCACAACAATAAATCCATCTCTTTTGGGTCCACCAAAAAATATTATCTATACACTCAGTGGAAATTCAGTTAACATATCTTGGATACCACCAACTATAAGTCATAATCAGACTATTACTAATTATGTATTAGAGTACCAAACACAAAATGGCGGAAATTGGACTAGCATAATAATTCCGCCAAGTCAATTAAGTTATGTTTTGTCATCTATTAGTGGAATATATAGCTTTAAGATGGCTACTCAAACTGCCGGTGGCGTGGGACCATTCTCAGACATATTTTATCCTTACCTTGTTGGTCCACCAACTAATATAGTAGCTAATCCAAATAATGGTTCAATAAATATATTATGGACACGACCAGTAACAATTAGTGGACAAACTATAACAAATTATATTTTAGAATACCAAAATGAAAATAGTAATGATTGGACGAGAATAATCATACCAGCAAATTCATTAAGTTATGTATTATCATCTACTAACTTTACTGGTTATATCATTAGAATGGCTACTCAAACGTCTAGTGGGATTGGGCCATTTTCCGATATTATTGGACCTATTATATATAATACATCTGGACCAGTAAGAGATGTTGATTTAACTTATACAACACCAACCTCAGTAGTAATTACATGGCAACCCGGATTAAATACCCCCGGTTTTGGAACTACATCTTATAAATTAGAAATTTCTAACGACGGTGGTAAAACATGGACCACGCTAGAACAAACTAACTCTACTAATTATTCTCTTAGCGGCTTATCAAGCGGTATATATCTTATTAAGATAACACAGACATTTAATGGTATATCTGGCATACCAGTTATTATTTACATAATTATTCCCAACATATCGATAACTACTACTAGTACTTCTACCACCATTGAGCCATCAACCTCAACTAGCACTTCAACCTCAACTAGTACTTCTACCACCATTGAGCCATCAACCTCGACTAGTACCTCTACCTCAACTAGTACTACTGTATTACCAACAGATCCACCGCCGTCAACTACTACATCTACTACGCAACAACCAACTACAACAAGTAGTAGTTCATCTACTAGTACCAGCACCACGACTAGTCAACCAAGCACCAGCACTACAACTAGCACATCTTCTAGTACATCTTCTAGTACATCTTCTAGTACATCTTCTAGTACATCAACTACTACTAGCACTACTTTATCGCCACCTACTACGATTTCTCCTAGCACTACAACCAGCAGCACAAGCACATCGACTAGTAGTACTAGTAGTACTAGTAGTACTAGTAGCACTAGTAGTAGTACATCGACATCAACTACAGACAATCCACCGCCAGCTTACTTTATTTGCGTTATGAATAAAGTTATTGTTCCAACTAGCACAACATATTTTCCACCTAACACATCTTACACTACTTCTACTTCTACTACTACTATAGATCCTAATAAATATTATTGTGTTACAGATAAGATAATTACAACCACTAGTCCGCCGTTTACAACTACTCAGCATCCAGATCCAATATTCTGTATTCCTTTATATGAATATAATCCAGCTATTCACATAGCGGTTACTAGTCCTAGTTTAAGTTGTAGCGAATGTCCTCCCATATCGACTACAGCTATGCCTAGTACTACTATGACAACTAATACCACTGGTACTACTGGAACCACTGGTACCACCACGACATCAGAACCTCCAGAAGTGAAATGTATCACTGTAGGATCTTATGATCCTTTTATTCATAATTTAGTTAGTGGACCACACGATAATTGTATGTCTTGTGGAACTACCACAACTTCTACTTCTACTTCTACTTCTAGTACTAGTACTACTGCCACTTCCACAACTAATACTACTTCACATCCATCAACTACAACTGGAACCACATCGTCACCAACTACTACCGGTACAGTTAATCCAACCGGAACGGATGATCCAAATTCAAGCACAACGAATGATCCCGGTAATTCTACCACTTCTTCTCCTACTAATACTCCTAATCCTACCGATGATCCAAACATTGGAGATTGCGGCGGTATACCCGGATTATGTCCTATGGGTTCGGTGTGCTGCCCATGCGATTGGAGTCTAGTGGGCGGTTTGTGTTGTCCACCTAATGGTCCTAGTTGTGTTCCACCAACAGATCCAGATAATCCATCAGCAGCATGTGATCCACCATGCGTTGCATTAGATTGTGACATATGCGTAGATGGTGTATGCAGAGATAAGTGCAATGCTAGCAAATGCTATGTATGCGATAATGCCGGAACTTGTGTAGAAAATTGCGAGTCTCTTTCCGATATGTCAATTTGCATACAAGGAACATGTTTTAACTGTGGTGCTTGCCAATGGATGGCAGTTGATGGAAACTGGGTCAAAGTTCATCCAGTATATTTTACACCAATACAAAATGGATGCTTTACAAGCACTTTGGAAAATTCATATATTAATATGCCCAATTGTAACTGTCTTCCACCAGCATTTCCAACAAATCAATCACAAGGATTTGAAATAACCCCCTGTTTTAGACTGTAAAAATACCTATAATATAAGTAAAAGGATAAGTTATATCTGAAAGGAATAAATATGAAACTTAAAAATCAAGTAACAATTCAGCCACCACCATATTCTGATAACAGCGGAAGGATAATCAATCCTAATGCTATTACTACTGATAGTATAGATCTAATATTTATAGATAACCCTAAAACCAAGACGTTAAACGTACAAATATTACCATTATCTGTTACTGCCAATTTATGGAGTGGAGACAATTATACATTAATTGGTGATTGGACTAAATCTCAAGCGGAAAAAAAATTAGAGGAATTAATGAGTAATAATCCTGCTGTATATTTGCGATCACTTTATCCAAAGACTCTAGAAGAAAACCCCAATCATCCCGGCACTGTTCTGTCTAAGATGATTAAAAGTGTTGGTATTCAAATGACAGACAGTTGCTCTTGTAAGCGTCATGCTCTAGAAATGAATGAAAAGGGCAACGATTGGTGTGAGCAAAATATAGATACTATTGTTGGGTGGCTAAGAGATGAAGCCAAGCGTAGAAACTTACCATTTATGGACGCTCTTGGTAAATTACTAGTAGGCAGGGCTATTAAAAAGTCCCGTAAATTGCTAGCAAATGAACCAGTTCCAGAAAATGACGAAGAATTAGATAGTATTTAGTTTTGGTGTATACTATACTAGATAAACTAACCTAATAACAGGGACACATTATGTCTTGGCGTAGTCAAATACCATTAATTGTTAGGCATCTAATAAATGACCTTGACCAAGAAAAATACAAGTATTCTGACGAAAGAATAGAAACATCTATTCTAGTTAGCGCACAATTGCTGTCAATTGAAACAGATTTTACTAATTCATACATTATAGATATTGCTAACGGTGGGTTATCTCCAGATCCAACTGAAGGTATGATAGATAACGCCTTCATAAATCTTACTGCTCTTAAATCAGCATGTATTATAATTGGAAGTGAGTTAAAAACAGAAGCTTCAAATGCTATATCTATAAAAGATGGTCCTTCAGCAATAGATCTACGTGGAGTAGCATCTACGTTATCTATTCTATATAAAGATCTATCTGATAAATATTCTAAACTGTTATTAGATTATCGCGCTGGCAATAGTATTGCTGGACATGCAATTCTTGGCCCATATAGTCCCGCTAGTGATTATGTCGTAAGAACGCATGGCGATTACGATTCTCGGGGTGGTTATTTTAGATATTAATGGAGGCTCGAAATGACGGCTAAAAATAAGGATGCTTTGATAGCATATGTAACTGGAGTTTTAGCAGATAATAATGCTGGACAAATATCAGCCGCTGATGTTCGTATCAGTATAATTGATACAATTGATTCTATAGTTCCTATTGTTAGCAGTGGGGACTTTTATAGTTATCCATTTATCAAAAATGTTAGAATTAAAAGAACTGACGGCGATGGAGATACTGGACATTTAATTGTGGATTCTGGTATAAAATTCTCAGATGATTCTATACAATATGTAGCTTACCCCGGAGCTATGGCAATTTCTCATACAGGATTAGCTCAACTAAATATTGGCGATCCTCACCCACAATATGTTCCAGCCGATGGTGGCAGAGCATTTACACAGAATGTTGCTCTAGGAAATAAATGGGTCAACGCTAGTGGTAGTTCCATAGTACAATCTACAACCGGCAAAGGATTACAATTTATATACTCAACAGACCCACTTAGAGAAACTATTAATGTTGGTAGCGGAACACAATTTACATTCTTAAAAGATAGATCTGTTCTAAATTCATCTAGAGGAGTTGCTAAAGCTTGGATCAGATTCCAAGGTAGTGGCATCGGTGGAGATGGAAGTCCAGCTGTTCTAGATGCCTATAATGTATCTGGTATTAAAAAAGAAGATAGGGGCAAATTTACTATTATATTTGCATCTGGTATTTTAAAAGATAACAACTATGTTGCTATTGGTCATAGTAATGGTAGAAGTACATCTGCTAGTAGAGAAGACTTTAGTGAAAACACTGTTGCTATGGTATCTAGAGTTGGCGATGATGCTCAAAAGTTACGATCTGTGAGCTTTGTTGTTATGGGTGAAGACACTGGCACGTATTTAGATGGTATAGTTAATGATTTAGTTGTATTTGGTACAGAACCCGGAGGTAGTGGTAATCCACCTACCGTAGTTATAAATCCAAACTACACAGCTTACTAAATAAAATATGATTAAGTTATATGATCGTATAAAAGAATTAAGTTATGTGATTGGCACCGGTAACATTACGTTATCTGGTGCCACTCGCGGATTTTCTACATTCTCATCTTGTTATTCCAATGGTGATGCTTTATTTTATGGGATCACTGACGGCACTGTGTATGAACTTGGTTCTGGATTATACGTATCTTCATCTAATCAGATACAACGCTTTCCCGTAAAATCTACTAATAACAATTCTCTTGTAAATTTTACAGAAGGAACCAAAGAGGTATATGTAAACTATCCAGCTACCAACTCTGTTTTTAATACTTCTGGTATAAATCCAGTTCCTCAAAGTAGTGGCTTGGCTTTTTGGACTTCTTCCAACTCATTATCATACAATGACAATCTTATTTTTAATTCTGGAAATAGTAGATTAGGACTTAATAAGTCTTCTCCATCTGTTGCTTTAGATATTGGTGGAAGTTTAGCTTATTCACAATTAAGAGTTTCTGGTATAAGCGTTAGTGAGTCTGGCATATATTTTCCTTCTGGTAATAATGGATTATCATCTTATTCCGGTGGAAGACAACTAGTACACTTTCAGCCAAATCAATTAAGTTCACAGTTGTCTCAAGTGTTGCAACTCAGTGGAATTGTAAATCAAAATATTGTACTCAAAAAACAAAATTCAAACATGGTCTTTGCTGGACCTTCCGGTTATTGTAATCCTCCATGCGGCCCAGACTATCCATCTTTTAGACTATTAAATAAGTATGATATACCACAAGAAATTCCAAATCTTGATGTTGGCAACGATGATAGCTCTGTTACATTTTTAAGGATCTTCTTACCAAATGGTTTACCAGATAATGTCTATAGAGATATAAATGCTATTGAAGTTAATAGTAATAGCAATGTTTTTGCAGTAAATGGGTTGGGTCATATTGAAATTGGCACAATAGGTTATTCGCAAGTTCTTGATTTAGACGATACTATGAATTCTGTTTCTGGTGTATCTGGAATCATATATTCTGTATCGGGAGCGTTAAATTCTAGAATTACAGCAGTGTCTGGAGTAATAAACTCAGCATCTGGAGCATTAAATTCTAGGATTACATCAGTGTCTGGTTATTTAGACAACAGAATATCAAATATTAATAACTTTATATCAAATCCAAATAATAATTTATGGAATGCTCGACTTTCTTTGAGTTCGACTGATTCTACATATAGTGGCAGTGGAACATCATTATACTTAACCCAACACCTTGGTAATGCTATTTCATTGTATAATGGCTCTTCTTGGCAGACCATGCAATTTAATTCTAAGTTAGTTTCTAATTTTTCTTCTTTAAGTCCAAACACTATCTATGATGTTTTTGGATATTTAAATAACAATGATATTAGTTTTGAATTGACTCCTTGGTCAATGTACACACCTTATGATCCAGAGACTCCAGAAATAGAACCGGTAAACTCATCAAGAACTATTAATTTATCAACAGTTGATGGAGTATATTGTAAATCTGGGAATAATACCAGAAGATATATTGGCACTATAAGAACATCTAGTTCTGGTTTTCTTGACAATGAATCTGATAGATTAATATGCAATTTTTACAATAAAATCAAAAAAATAATTCGATCAGATGTAAATTCAATCAATAATGATCCATATTTTACCTTTTCGTGGATTTATCCAACCAACGTTATAAGGCAAATTCCATACATATCAGAAGTTTCTGTAGTTAATGGCTTAAATTCTAATATAGACTTAAAAGTAATACTAGAAATATTGATACCATATGTTAGATCAGAATACACTCTTGGTATTATAAGAAAGCCAGAAATAAATAATATCTTAGAAAGTATAGATAACGATGCAACTTTTGATTACTATGCTGCCATTGTGCTATCTGGAACCAATGGCTTAGTAACCACAGAAAATATTGGTGGAGACTATCAAGATGGATTACAAAAAACTATTTCCGCCTCTATATACTGTCAGCCGGTTGGATATGAAAAGTATCATGCTATAGAAAAATCTAGACTTGGTTCGCCCGTAGTATATGGTAACAGGGTAGTAGGCAGCTATGGAATTATGGGAACATACGAATGTTAAACATTTTATTATCTAAATTACAAAATATTATACCTATTAAAGCTATAGTGGAAAGAAATTCTACTATTGATATAGAATATTTTATAGACAATATGCCATCTGAGTCTCAATTATTACAAATTAGTAATATTATAGATCAGTGGCCTCTTGAAAAAATAAAATTAGAAAAAATTAAGTTATTAGATGAATCTTGGAAAGTAAGACTTAGAACTGGATGGGAAACTCCAGATGGATATAATCTCGGTATAGATATATCTGACGTTACTCTTTTGAATGGAGCTTTCACATTGGCTAAGGAAGCGTCTTTAATGGGTATGAATAATCCCACATCTATTGTAGATTTAGATGGGGCTTCACATTCACTATCTTTACAAGATCTAACTACGTTAATGTTGCAATACGGACAAGCAAGAGCATCTTTAAGTAATTCATATGCATCCATAAAACAATCAATAAATATGGCAACTACAACAGAAGAATTAGAAGCTATAAACACTAATATATAGGTATTAATATGCCAGTAAACGTACCAGAAAGTGTATTCGACAAGTACTATGATGTTATAGATTCTACTTTTGACATATTTGGAGTAGTTTGTAAACTTGTTACTACCAATAAAATAGAAGAAGTAATATATAATCCTAGCAATAATATACCAGAAAGAAATTCTATTAATGCTCATCGTATAAACAATCCAGATTATGAGCGATCCAATAAAATCATAAGGGAAGTAGAAGTATATAATGAGATAAAATTAAAAGTATACTGGAATCCAAGAGATTGGATCAACGTTGCTGGAGATATACAAGTTCCCAATAATGTGATACAAACAATCGGCTTTATGAAAGATTTGCCACTAATATTGAAATCTAAAGCTTTAATAGTCCATAAAGGAATAGAAGACTACAAAGAAATGAGATTTGAAAGAATGGGTGAGCATATACCAGTTGGATTAAGACAAGATAGATATTTTTCTTGTTTATGGAGTAGAGCATGAGTATCTCTCTAAAATTATTAGATTCAGTAGATGAAGTAGAGAGCAAAATATTATCTGCTATTTCTTCGAATTTTAATTCCTTAATGAAATCAAACAAGACTAAAATATTTAATGAAATCAAACTCTTAATTCCTTCATGGATATCTAATCAACCAGAAATTAGTTCTTTATCTTCTAGTGACCCCCAATCATTAGTTGGACAATTCGGTATAACTATTGACCCATCTTCGATTATAAATAGTATAATATCCGCTGTTGTTAACTCATGTTCCGTATCTATAGTTCCATATGACAGTAAACTAAAAAATGGCGGAATTGAGATCAATATACAACCAGATAATTTTGCTAATCTCATTGGACTTCCACAAGGGCATTCAACTTATTTAGGTGGCGACCTACATTGGTTAGATTGGTTATTAAATAGGGGTGATGAAATAATAGTAGTTGGTTATCAATACAACCCACAAACTGGTTTAGGCAGATCTAAACTAGGAAATATGAAATCTGGCGGATCTTTTAGAGTGCCTCCACAATTTTCTGGTACTCAAGACAATAACTTTATAACTCGCTCATTAGTAGGGGCCGAACAAGAAAAACAAATAGCCAAGATCTTTGAAAAAATACTAAACTAAAATGAATTATTTAAACTTAAAGGGTTTTGATAGCGTATTCGACACAACTCTTAACAATGAGTTGCAAGATAATATTGTTGAATTTTTAGAGTGGTCCCTTTTAGAAAAGGGTAACTATATGAATGTTTCACTTGGGGAATTATCTCCAGAAGGAATAGATTATAGTAAACTAAGAATATCTTCTAATTCATCTTTTCCAAGCGGTAAGGCTTGGGAGGGATTTAGACAAAACTGGATTTGGCAAAGTGGCGTTTCTTACAATCCTCCTCCCATAGTAGGGAATAATCATGCTATACCCGGTATTTCTGGAATATATGTAAATAATGTATTTTATCCATCAAATACTAGTGGAACATATGCTCACAAAGTAGATTATTTCAATGGTCGCGTTGTATTTAATAACATAATCCCAACAAATAGTGTAGTAAAAGCTGAATATAGTTATAGATATATAAATGTAGTATATGCTAATAGTTTACCTTGGTTAACAGAAGTTCAGTATTCATCCCTAAACTTAGGGGAAGACTTTGATGATCTTAATAAAGGTAAATATGATATTCCCGCAGAAGCTAGAATTCAATTGCCTGCTATAGCCATTGAGATTGTTCCAAGAAGAACATTGAAAGGTTATCAACTCGGCGGTGGTCAGTGGGTAGATACCGACATTTTGTTCCACTGTTTAGCTGAAGATGAATATACTCGTAATAAATTAGTAGATATTATATCCTTACAAAATGATAAAACTATATATATGTTTAATAGTAATGCTATAGCAAGGAGTGGGTCTTTTCCGTTGGATTATCATGGTTTTCCTGTTTCTGGAGCTTTAAGATACCCAGACTTGGTAGAAAATTACTATCGCGGAAATTTACGCCTTAAAAACTCTAGTGTTCAAAATATGAAAGTAGTAAATAGTAATTTTTACGCTGGTATTGTGAGAATGACATTAGAAACAATCGAAACATCAATATAATTTTAGTGTATAACTAACTAGAGCTTACCATCTTAAAATAGGAGAGAATTATGCCCGCTTCAAACAATAATAGAATTTTTTATGCTTGCCAAGCAGTGGCCCTTCACCCACAGCAAACTAATGCACAAACCGGTGCTTTATCAAATTACGGTGCTGCAACAGTTTTACACGGCGTACAAAGCGTAGGTATCAATACAACATTTAATTTAGAGCAAGTATTTGAACTAGGTCAAATTCATATTTATGAAAATATTGAAGGTGTGCCAGACGTTGAAGTAACTCTTGAAAAGGTACTTGATGGTTATCCATTAATGTATCACGTTGCAACAGCCGCCGTGGCAACTGATAATTCTACAACCGGTGCCGCTAAAGCTTCTCTAGTCGCTAGAACAAAATACAGATGCAATGTTGGTCTAGGCATTTTCTCGGATACTGTTTCTCACGTTGGCGATGATTCAGCTACACCAATAGAAGTTTTAATGAGCGGAATGTATGTTAGTAGTATTGGTTATACTATTCCTGTAGATGGCAATGCTACTGAGTCACTTACATTGGTTGGCAACCACAAGCAATGGAATACTAGTCCATCAGTAGCAACCAATGCTGTTGTTAGAACTCTTACATCTGGAACAAATTACTATGACGGTCCCGGCAATTTTAGCGGTGGTGCTGGAGGTCCAGCATTCAGAGGTGGAGTACAAAGAAGAGAAAATGTTGCTTTAAATGGTTCTGTGCTTCCCGTATCAATCAAGGGAGTTGTAGGAACTACTACTGGCAATGCTTGGACGGGCGGAACAGCCGCTACTGGAGTACCTAGAGTACACTTACAGAATATTAGCATAAGTTGTGACTTAAATCGTGAAAGTGTACAGGAACTTGGAAGAAAAGCTCCATATACAAGATATGCAAATTTCCCTGTAGAAGTTACATGTGAAATTGAAGCTCTTTGTGCTTCTGGGGACTTTGTACAGGCATTAGAAGAAGGCATTAAGGGCGGTACTGTGAATGGGGTAAGTTATGCTCTCGGTACAGAAAATTATGGAAATAATACTCCAAATGAAACCATCTTAATCAGATTACATGATGGTACATGTTTTGACCTTGGTAATAAAAACAGATTATCATCTATTAACTATACGGGCGGTGACGCTGGTGGTGGTAATGTAACAACTACATATAGTTATAGCACCTTTAATGCTCTAAGCGTTTTCCACCCCTTGGATCCAGCCGGAAGCACTGTTGCTCCAGTTGGTGGATTTAAGTTTAATGGTCAGTAATATATCGTTTAGCTAAAACTTAATAGGATTTTTAAGGAAACAAAATGAGACTCCCGCTTGTGAGAAAGCTGTATGAAGCATCATGAGCGGGAGTTTTTCGTTTCTATGATACGATCTGGAAAAGTATTTATTAACCATAATAATATAGAATTGGAAATACACCCTATCACAGTTGAGCAAAACTTCAAATCTTGCCAAATCTATAAATCTGCTTATGACAAAGCTTATTCAGAAGAAATAATGACAGAAGAGGATATGGATCAGTGGATGTTAGAAAATGAACTGTGGACTATTCATGATAATAAAAAGGAAGAATCACTGAAAAATGATCTTGAACGTCTTAAAGTTGAAATCTATAATAATAGAGATAATACGATGATGGTTAATAGTATAAGAAAATACTTACGTGCTGGTGAGCTTCAGTTGTCTAGCCATCTCAATAAAAAATACATGTATCATCAAAATACATGCGAAGGAGTAGCCTCAACAGAAAGACTAGCTTGGATAATAAAAAACACTACATATTGTGATAATCAACCATATGATTTTGATGAGATATCTTTACAATATGTTATAGATGAGTGGCAGTCTCATTTTTTGAGCGATACTAAATGTAGAGATTTAGCACGAAATGATCCATGGAAATCGCTATGGATAGTTCGTGAGAAAAGTAACATTTCACTTTTTGCTAATCCACCAAATACAGAATTAACACATAATCAAAAAAGTTTATTAATTTGGTCACAAATGTATGATAATATACAAGAATCAATGGACTGTCCCAATAAAGAAGTTATAGAAGATGATGATATGCTAGATGGATGGTTCATAGTTCAGCATAAGAAACGAGAAAAAGAACGCTATGAACGTGAATTTGAAAACCAAACAAACAATGAAAAAATAAAAAATGCTGGTGAAGTGTATGTAATGTCTAGCAATAAGCAAACTACAGATAAAATTAATAGTTTAAATAATACTCAAGCTAATATTATTAAAGCTCAAAGATTTGCTGCTCTTAGACAACTTGACAGCATTCAAGAACAACACTTGCCCGATCAGCGACAAAATATTCAAATGCAGGCTACTCGACAAGGAATATAGAAGGAGGATATGATGGACGATTATAAAAAGATTAGAGACTCAAAATACAAATCTGACTCAAGAGATAGATTGTCTAAAATTCTAAAAAAGAAAATACAGACGACTATGATTGGTGCTTTAAGCACTATAGAAGAGAATTTTGGATTCTTGTGGAATAGTGAATCCAAAGAGCCACTTACTAAAGATCAAGAGATGATGAAGAATCTTTATAATAAGGTTAGATCAGAAATCTTAGATCGTGGTAATAATCAAGCTAGAAATATTGATGCTGAGTTAGCTCAATATGAAGTAGAGTGGACAAGATATCAACTTAAAATTCCAGTAATAAATCCTAACAAATAATTGGAGGAACCCATGTCACAGGATAAGGAAAAGATAGTAGATGTAGTTTTAAATAAGAATGGCAAAGATGAAAACGTCAAGTTAGTAGTTAAACGCCCCAGTAGCGCATTAATTTCTCAAGCTCAACGAGTCGGAGCAAAAGCTTGGACAGATTGTGTTCGTGAAGGAATTATGACCAAGAAGGAACTTGAAAAATTTATGAAAGAGCAGGGGATTTGGGACGAAGGTAAAGACGAAGAGCAAAGAAAGGTTGTTCAAGAAATCTCTGATTTAGAAAAAAGATTGTATGTTAGCGGGAATGGTGGTAAAAAGCTAAAAGCATCAGAAGGCAAGGATATTGCTATTCAGATGAGAATTAAGCGAAATGAGCTTAGAGACTTAATTGCAGAGAAAATGAGCCTTGAGCAAAACACCGCAGAATCCATCTCAGATAATGTCAGATTTGACTATCTAGTAGCACATTCTGCCTTTTATGAAAATGGTCAGAAAGTGTATAACAGTTTAGATGATTATAAAGAAAGGTCTGACGATCAGATAGCTTTTAGTGCTGCATCAGCACTTGCGGGTATGATGTACGCTGTAGATAAGGACTTTGAGGCAAAGCTGCCGGAAAATAAATTCCTTAAAATGTTCCACTTTGTCAACGAGGATTTAAGTCTAGTTAATGACAAGGGCGAAACTGTAGATACTCAAGGTCGCAGAATAGACAAGAACGGATACTGGCTCAACGAAGATGGTAAGCGAGTAGATAAAGATGGTAATGTTCTTGACGAAAATGGTAATTATATTCCGAGCGTTGTTTATGTAGATGACCAAGATAAGGAAATTAAGCCAGAAGAAACAGAAGAAGCCGAAAAACCAACATCCAAGAAAAAGAAGTCAACAGCAACGGATAGTGAATGAGATAGAGTTGTGTGGCATCAGTAAAGGAGAATTATGTCAAGATTCGTACTGACCGCACAATTACAGTTACAAGCTCCAAATAACGTTAGGCAAGTTGTACAACAAATTCAGAGCCAGTTACAGGGTGTAAATGTTAATGTACAAATTCAGAATAGCCCACAAGCACAGCGTCAATTACAGCAAGTAACTCAACAGGTTAATCAAGCAACAACGGCAGCAGAACGCATGGGCAAGGCATTTGCTTTGTCCATTAGGCGTTTTGCTGCTTTTTCTGTAGCCACAAGAGCAGTTGGTTTATTTACTAGTACTCTCAATAGTGCTGTTAATAGTGCTATTGATTTTGAAAGACAGTTAATTAAAGTCTCTCAAGTTACTGGTAAAAGTGTTGGTCAGCTTCGCGGATTAACAAAGCAAATTACTAGTCTGTCTACTGGTTTTGGTGTAGCATCTTCTGATTTGTTAGAAGTTTCTACAGTCTTAGCACAGGCTGGTTTGACCGCTGAAGATACATCTATTGCACTAAAGACACTAGCAAAAGCGGCACTTGCCCCTAACTTTGATAGTATCACAGAAACTGCCGAAGGTGCCATTGCTATCTTAGCACAATTCCAGCAGGGAGTTGGAGCTTTAGAACAGCAGCTTGGTTCTATTAATGCTGTTGCTGGTGCATTCGCTGTAGAAGCTAGTGACTTAATTGACGTTGTTCGTAGAACTGGTGGTGTGTTTAAAGCTTCTGGTGGTAATCTAAATGAACTATTAGCATTATTTACAAGCGTAAGAGCCACAACGCGAGAAAGTGCCGAAAGTATTGGTACAGGTTTGCGTACTATCTTTACACGTATTCAACGACCCAAGACTATTGAGTTCTTAAAACAATTTGGTGTTGAACTTACTGACTTAGACGGTAAATTTGTTGGTCCATATGAGGCTATTAAACGACTAAGTGAAGCCCTAAGTGGACTTGGAGAAGGTGATCTTACTTTTATTAGTATAGCTGAAGAGCTTGGTGGATTCAGACAAATTGGTAAAGTTCTTCCACTTTTACAGCAATTTTCTACCGCTCAGTCCGCGTTAAATGTTGCTATGAAAGCCGGTGATTCTTTGACTAATGATGCTGCATCAGCACAAGCGGCATTAGCTATTAGAATTATGAAAGTCAAAGAAGAGTTTTTGGCACTTATTCGTAGTGTTACTGAAACATCTACTTTTCAAGTAATGGCTAATACTGCTCTTAGTTTAGCATCTGCCCTCATAAAGATTGGTGACTCTATTAAGCCATTGCTTCCAATGTTAGCAGCTTTGGCGGCTTTTAAATTAGTGAAGGGTATGGGAGGTTTCTTGGGCGGAATGATGAGCGGTGCCACTTCTGGTAGAGCTTATAATAAAGGTGGTAAAGTTCTTGGTTTTGCTAGGGGTGGTCTAGTTCCCGGTTCTGGTAATGGAGATACTGTTCCAGCGATGCTAGCTCCGGGTGAATTTGTTATACGCAAGAGTAGCGTTAATAAGATGGGTGCTGGTACTCTTGCTGCGATGAATGAAAATCGTTATGAAAATGGTGGACCTATGACCACGGCTCAGAAGCTGGCTATGGCTAGAGGTCCACAAAAAACACAATCTCTTGGAAAAAAAGATAAAAAAGCAAAATATACATCTGGTCGAGATAAAGATGAATTAAGATTTTCTGTAGCTGATGGAAGTATTGGCGCATTCTTTATGAATAAAGAAGGCACTCCAGATGGTTTAAAACCATTTAAAAGTAAAAGTTTTAATATAACAAATTCTGAATTGTTATCATTAGCTGGAGTTAAGCCGTATAAAAACAAAGGCGACAAAATGGCTGGTAAATCAGATACATTTTTTGCCAAAGGAATTTTAGAAGCTGGAAACATACAAACATTTTATCCATCTATTGGAGATATAAAGTCTGGCTCTTTAAGTCAAATTATTCAGAACAATGTAAAAACTAAACTATCTGAAGCGGTTGCATCCGTAGCTAATGAAGTTTCGTCTAAAAAGTTATTAGACATTCCACCAGTTGATAGTAATGATGCACTGTTATCGGCAGCAGCAAAAAGAATTCAATCTGATGCAGGTGCCATAAGAACTACTTCCGGGTATTTATATGAAGGTGTAATCGATGCTTTAACTGGTGCTAGACCAGCTTCTGGTAATGCTGTATTCGATTTTCCTGCGTCTTCTTTACAAGGAAATAGACAGAGATTGGCGGCATTATTTGGTAATGCTGGAGCTATAGGTAAATTAAGACAAGCTGATGCTAAAGCCTCATACTCCAGTAAGATTATCGATGGAGATATGGGAAGCGGTAGTATATCTAGTAAGATTGTAAACTCAATCAATAACGGTGTTTTAGCTGGTATCAATGTAAAGAAAAAGTTTTTTGGTGGTCCTATCTCTAAGTTTGCTGCTGGTGGTGGAGTTGGTACTGATACCGTTCCGGCCCTATTAACTCCCGGTGAATTTGTTGTTAACAGATCATCTGCACAAAATATAGGATACGGTAATTTAAATCGTATGAATAAAGTTGGTAAATACGCCAAGGGTGGAGTTGTTCAGCGTTTTGCCGCTGGAACTTCTGGAACTGGGGCAAAATCAATTGTTAGCGACTCAAATATTCCCGGCTTTGATATAAAAGCTCCTACAGTATTGAATAAAATAATCAGTAAATTAACTGGTACTTTTTCCGTTATGGATGTTAGTGTTGAAGAGGGCCGTAAACAATTCCAAGTATTAAAAGCCGTTACTCCAGATTTAAGTAAATCATTAGTAGATTATGCAAATGCTAATAATTTATCTTTTAAGCAAGCCGCTCAATTATCTTCGGCATATTCACAACTTGTAATACAAATGTTGAAGCAGGGAGCATCAAGTGATGTAATTCAAATACGTATGCAAGATTATGTTGATGCTTTGACTTCGGGCGCAAAAGCAATTGGTACTACAGCAAGTAAAACAGCTTCATCTTCAACAACTTCTCCAGCATCTTCTGCGGCAGCAACTGCTGCAACGGCAGCTATAACCGGCAAAGCTCCCGGCAATGCCGCAGCCGCTACAGCCAATACTACAGATAGCATAATGGGCAAATTAAGTCCCAAAGATGCCGCTATAGTAAAAGACGCTATGAAGAAAAATGCTGATATTTTTGATAAGCTTACTAAAGACATGCAAGATATGCTCTTTGTTGAAGATGAGCTTAATGCCGCATATAAGGCTATGGCTAGAGCTTTAAGGTCTGGCGAATCGGCTGAAGAAGCACATAGACAAGCGTTGGCGGCAGCTGATGCACAATTAAATGCAGGAAAAGACGGAACAGGAATCAATGCTAGCACTAGCAAAGTGCTTAGAGAAGCTACTGTAAACGCAGCAAATGAAGATGCAAAGGCTAGAACACAAGTAGGACAATATAAAGAACAAAATGGTCCACTAGGGAGAACTTTTGCTACTGAACAGGAAAAAAATGTAGCACTTCTTGAAAATAAAGCTAAAAAGGGGCAAGTAACAGCACAAGATCTTGGCAAGGGGATGGGCGAAGGATTGACTCAGGCTCAAGCTAAGGCTATAGCAGCTACTAATGCTCAAGCTGTTGCTTCACAAAAAGCTGCACAATCTAATATGACAGAGGCTTCCGCTTCAGATAAAGCAGCAAAAGCTGATGCAGCTGAAGCTGCGAATAGTGCTAAAGCTTCTGGTATGAATTTTGGTAGTATGGCTATGGGGCTTTCTATGGTAACTGGCACAATTCAGTCGATGTTACCGCCCTTGGACGAGAATGCTGGATTGCTTACACAAATGGCTCATGGAGTTCTA
>Ga0315904_10000506_pt1 | contig 61906 bp, 57 predicted proteins | sample LakEriMetagenome_6_FD_203529 | JGI IMG/M metagenome (GOLD analysis project Ga0315904, IMG submission 203529) | Freshwater fungal communities from buoy surface, Lake Erie, Ohio, United States - Buoy 12 MA120 | ecosystem: Environmental > Aquatic > Freshwater > Lake | place: USA: Lake Erie, Ohio...
GGCACGGGCCTGTCGCTTGACCTCGCAAACTCTGGCAGCAGCGTGTTTGAGATCACGAGCCCGGCCTTCACGCCCGGCACATTCGACCTCGTGGATGGCGACGGCAGCGTGGTCTATGGTGGGATTCTCAATCTCATCTTCAGCGGCGGCTCCTACGCCGAGGGCACGGCCGTGCTGCAACTCTTCGCGAACACCGGCGGCCGCTCGGGCAGCTTCTCGGCGGTGAATGCCACCGGCCTCGCGGCAGGACAGTCAGCCACGTTCAACTCGGTGACGGGCTTTATCACGGTCGTGCCTGAGCCCTCCACCTATGCCATCTCAGCGATCGCCACTGCGGGCCTTGCCAGCCTGATGCGGTGGCGAAAACGGCGGGCTAGAGAGAGCACGGCCTGAAGCGACGAACACGCGGACTCTGAACGCTCACCTCACGCTGGGCAGGGCATCGCAAGGTGCTCTGCCCGGTGGTGTTTCTGGGCCGGCCTCGTGTTCACGTCGATAGCCGCGCAGCCAACAGCCACTCCCGCCCCGCCCCCAACGCCTCCGACCTACTGCCATAAGGCCCCAAGACAAGTCCGTATCAGCCCACCGATAACCGTCTCTATATCGCTCGAATTGTTGTCGCCCGGCGGCCAGAGGGGCTGACAGGGATTAGGGCGATGGAACCTTGGCAACCTGCACGGCGTCAGCGTATGCTCCGCGGGGCATGCAGGGCTTTCGGCTGCGTCACCCTGCTCAAAGAAAGAAGAGGCTGGCATGGCATTCGGACTGACAACAAGCCGACCGACCTGTAGCACTCGCAGGTGCGTTCGTAGCCGCATAGGTCGTGCTGCTTCGTGCACCTTGCTCCTACTGGCTGCGTCGGTGGCCATGGCGCGGGTGTCGAGCGGAATGCCACTCTACGTACTGCAGCCGACGTACTCGACGCTCACGCTCGACGTTGAGCCAAGCGACACCATTGAGAACGTGAAGGCGAAACTGCAGGACTCGGTAGGGTTCGCCATCGAGAGCCAGTATCTCTACTTCGGGGGCACGCTTCTGGAAGATGGCCGCACGCTGGGCGACTACAGCATCGGGGGGGGTGCGACGCTCCCGTTGGTGGCGACGACTACGTTCACTTCTACCCCGCTCCCAAACGTCGTCTGGAACTTTGGTGTCAACAACATGACGGCCGGAAGCGGCACCGGCTGGACGTCATGGCAGACCAGTGGGGCAGTCGATTTTTCCTCGTTTGGAAACGGTGCCATCGCTCTGACGGTGTTCGGTTACAACGGCAGCGTCGCGGGAACACCTGCTGGCTATTCATCCGCGTCGTCGTATACGCTCCCTTTCTTCACGGCGACCGGGGGTATCAGCGGATTTTCGCCCACGCAGTTCAGCATCACCGGTACGTTCGCTGGCGTGGCGTCGGTGTCACAGAGCGGGAACACGCTCAGGCTTGAAGTCGCGGCCGTGCCTGAGCCTGCCGGTGTGGTGCTGGCTGGGCTGGGAGTGTTGGTGGTCTCGGTGGCGATGCGTCGTCGAGCCAGCCACTCCCTCTCCGCCCCCAACGCCTCCGACCGACTGCCATAAGGCCCCAAGACAGGCCCATCAACAGGCCCCATGTCGGCCCACCAGAAACCGTCCCTATCTGGCTCCACGTGGCTCGCCCGGGTGATCTGCAACTTCCCGATCTCCCGCAGGTCTAACTCTTCGCCATACACACATCGAACGTCACCGCCAGCATCCACGACCAACTCCATCTCGCTGGTCATACGGCACCTCCAACCCCGCCACGCCTGAGAATATTTCTGCGGGGCCGATCCACGAGCAGGTCGCCAACACGGGCCTGAATCTGCTCGAAGTCCCGGGCCACCATCTGCCGGAGTCTGTTGGAATCTCTCAGCGTCTGCGGCTCGACGCCATTGATCGTCTGCTGGGCCTGTTCGACGAGGGCATCCAGTTCCGGACTGCTCCTGATGTTGAGCCGCCGGAACCGCTCGAAGAACTCCCGAAGGTTCTCGACGGCTGAGTCCCTGAAGACCTTGGGTTGGCCGTCATGTAGGCCCGTCAGGCGTTCAGCCAGATGTGCCGTGAGCCGCTGGAGTTCCATGGCGAAGGCTTGTTCAGCGAGTTCGACGGCACTCTCGAAGCGCTCACGGACTCGGGCCTGCTCTTGCTGGTACACGTCGGGGTGCAGGGCCATGAGGTAGTTCGGCGGCTCGATGGTCGGGTACGAGACTTCGAGGTCAAAAAGGCCGTCGAGCGTGCTGGGGTAGTCGGCTTGGTTGAATAGCGTGCCGAGGCGCCGCTGGGCTCAGAAGTTTCCCGAGGCCGCCTCCCGAAGGATCGCCTTGTCGAGCTCAGCGTCCGCCAGGAGCCGCTTCAGCCGAGCGTTCTCCTTCTCGAGATCCTTCAGTCGCTTCGCCTGATCCGTCCGCAGCCCGCCGTACTCCCGCTTCCACCGCTCGTACGTCTGCTCGGTCACGCCAAGCTTCCGGACCACCTCAGCCGTGGGTGTCATCGTCGTGAGGTAGGCTGCCTATGCTGACCAATTGACATCAAGACATCATGCTGCCTATGCTTTGATGTATGAGGACTACTCTTTCGCTCGACGACGACGTTGCCGCTCGGATCGAGCAGCTGCGGCACGTGCTCGATAAGCCGCTCAAGGAACTGGTCAACGAGGCATTGCGGCGCGGGCTCGTCGGCATGCATGAGCCCCGCACACCTGCCCCGTATCAAACGCGGCCGGTCGATCTGGGGCGATGTCGCCTGCCGAATGTGGATGACGTCGCCTCCGCTCTGGCGGCTGGCGAGGGCGAGGGGCACCGATGAGGCTCGTTGACGCGAACATCCTCGTGTACGCGTTCACGACGTCGTTCTCACAACATGAGCGGGCGCGGGCCTGGCTGGATGAGCGGCTGAGCGAGCCCGTTCCTCTCGGGCTGCCGTGGCCGAGCCTCCTGGCCTTCGTGCGGCTCACCAGCAATCAGCGGCTCTTCGAGCGGCCCGTGAGCGTGGCCACAGCATGGCGGCAAGTGGAAGATTGGCTGGGCTGTGAGGCCGTCTGGGTGCCGAGCCCCACGCCTCGCCACGGAGCGATCTTGGGCAAGTTGGTTGGTGCAACGGGGCTTCGCGCGGAGCATGTGCCAGATGCCCACCTTGCGGCGCTGGCTCTGGAGCACGGCTTGGCGGTCGTCTCCGCCGACGCGGACTTTAGTCGCTTTCCGGGTGTCCGCCTGGAAAACCCGGTCGCCTGACGATGCGGTTCATCATCCGACGCCCTTCCGACTCGCCTGGTCACGGCAGGCTCGCCGTGGGCGCCATCATCGTGAAGGAGAGCGTCGCGCCGGCCATGAGCAGGCTCCGCGCCTGGCGAAAGAAGGCCAGCGGAAAGACCACGGCCATCACGAGGCAGACCCCGAGTCCCGTCTGTTGTGGCAGTGACCCCCGGCCCCGGAGTCGCGCCGCCCCTGTCCGCTTGCTGAGGCTACGCCTCATCAAGCGGACAGGGGCGATCGGGGCGATCCCTTGGCAGGTCTACCCTGGTGATAGAAACTTGTTCCATTCATGGGGGCAGGTCAGCCGACAGGCACCGACCGGAAGCCCCCTGGCGTAATCCCTCGATCTTGTCGCCCGCAGTGACCGCCACGGGCACGTCGTTCTGCGCGGCCTGAACGAGCGGCACGTCCAAGAGCGACGCCAGCCTGCAGCACGACTTGATCTCAGCGCCGGTCCAGTTGGCGTCATCTGGCCGTGAGTAGTTCGCGGTCGGCATGGAACGCTCGGGCTGCTGTCGTGCGTTGTTAAGGGGCGAGGGTCTTACGGACGCCCAGCCATGTGAAGGCGATGCGAACGGCGGCCATTGTGGTGCGGAGTCTCTGGGCGGCGTTGGGAGAAGTTTGCGTGGCGGGGTTGGTGGTGGGTCGGGTTGTAGGCCGGCTCGTGGTGTGCTGGCCGGTGTCGTGTGATGTGGTGGTTGCTGGGGACATCGGTACGTGGAATCTCCTTGAAGGTTGGATGGAAGGCCCAGCCGCGCAGACTGGTGGCGGCTCGGGCTTGGAAAATCACTCTGGCTGGTGACGCTTTTGGGCCGCTGGGAGGCCCGATTAGTCCCGAGTCGCGGGTGATTCTTGCCGACGCCTTCGAGCAGGCGGAGCCGGGCGCGAAGGAGATCGTGCCCATGGCGACTCGAAAGGGCGTGAATCTGCGGACGCACATGGAGCGGATCATCTCCAAGGCGGGGCACGAGCTGTGGCCGCGGCTCTTCCAGAACCTGCGGGCATCATGCGCGACCGACTGGGTGGAGCGGTACCCTTCGCACGTCGTCGCCAAGTGGCTCGGACACTCGCCGAAGGTAGCGGCGCAGCACTACCTCATGTCCCGTGACCATCACTTCGAGGACGTTGTGAAGGGCACGCCGAACGTCCCGCCAACGCCGGTGGAAGAGGGTCAGAAGGAGGCTGCGGCCTGCGACGCGAATTGCGACGCCATTGCGACGCGAATTGCGACTCCGCAGGCAGCCGCACCGGACCGCACACAGCCGCACGAAACGACAGAACCCGCGGCCACTACTCGGGTTACCGCGGGTTCTTCGGAGATTACGCCGTTTATCAAAACGGGCCGCGGCACGACGCCGCGCAAAAAACAGCCCGCACTGGCCACGGAGGGCAGTGCGGGCGTGAAAAAAAAACAGCCCGCCGGGGCCATGGATGGCCCGGCGGGCGTGAAGAAGTGGCGGGGGTAGGATTCGAACCTACGACCTCGAGGTTATGAGCCTCGCGAGCTACCGGGCTGCTCCACCCCGCGACGGGTGAGTGGTCGGAGCGAATCCCGTCAGTTGACGTGTTCGCCCGATCGACTTGTCTGAATAATACCCCTTCCATCAGCGAAATGAAGCCCGGGGGTGGAACTCCCGGCAGAATCCAAAGGTTTTGCAGGGCACAGGGATGAATCCGCAGCCGCCACCTCCGCCCCGTGGCACGTCCCCCGATGCACACCGCCCCACGCTCGCGGGCGGGATGCCCTGGGCTCAGGGCGATCGGCCCGACGCTTCCACGCCCGGTATTCATGGCATGCCCATGGTCGACCGGCTCGCCAACAGCGGTGGCCACGCCGTGGCTCCCCGGGGCTTCGCCGCCCGAATCGAGGAGTGGGTTCGCCGCAGTCCGCCATTCACCGTCAGCGTCTCCCTGCACGTGATCGTGCTGCTCTCCCTCGCGCTCTGGTTCGTGAGGGTCCGCCGCGAGGATCGCGTCGCCCTCGACGTGCAGTTTCTGTCAACCGAGGTGGTCGAGTCTCCCAACCAGGGTGTGATGATCGAACCCCAGCCGGAGCCGGTGCCCGAACCGGTTCCCGTTGAGGTGGCGTCGGAGAAACCACCGACCGAGGACCCCGTCGCCGTCCCTCCAGCCGTGACGCAGCCAAGAGAGGAGCCGGGCGCCATGGTGGCCGAAGCCACAGCACCGGCCATCGGCACGCTGCTCGACGGCCGTGAAGAGGGGCGTCGGGCTGCGCTCGTGGATGCGTTTGGTGGATCCACCGAAACCGAAGCGGCGGTGGCGAAAGCACTGCAGTGGCTGGCCGGGCAGCAGGACAAAAAAGATAACCTCTGGGGCCTGCAGGGGCCGTATCGCGACGGTGGGTCGCAGGAAAACCGGCTGGCGGCGACGGCGATGGTGTTGCTCGCCTTCCAAGGCGCGGGCAACACCACCCGCGAGGGCCCCTACAGGAACACCGTGGAGCGGGCATGGAAGGCGCTCGTGAAGGCGCAGCTCGAAGACGGCCGGTTCGACGTCCATCCGCCGTTGCCCACGCACCACGCGCTCTACTCGCACGCGCAGGCCACGATCGCCGCCTGCGAACTCTATGGGATGACCCGGCTGGCGGAGCATGAGGTGCCGGCGCTGCGGGCATTGCAGTATGCGATTCATGCTCAGGGCCCCAACGGCGGCTGGCGGTACGAGCCGGGGCACATGGGCGACATGTCGGTGACCGGCTGGTACATGATGGCGCTCAAGAGCGGCCAGATGGCGGGGCTCACTGTGCCGGACGAGTCGCTCGCCGGGATCGGGGCGTTTCTCGACACCGTGGCGGTGAACGACGGGGTTCGCTACGGCTATCGCGTGGACGTGGCGAACCGCCCCGCGGCGCCGGTCACCACCGCGATCTCGGCCGAGGGTTTGCTCTGCCGTCAGTATCTCGGCTGGCGACGCGACGATCCGCGGCTCGTCGCGGGGATCGAGATGCTGATTGGGCCGCCGGCGATTGACTGGGACAACGACAAGGACGTCTACGCCTGGTACTACATCACGCAGGTGGCCCACCACGTCGGCGGCGACGCGTGGCGGCGGTGGAATGACCGGATGAAGGCGGTGCTGCCGGCCATGCAGGTGAAGAAAGGCCCGGAGGCGGGCTCGTGGGATCCCTCGCTCGACAAGTGGGGCCACATCGGCGGCCGGCTGTTCACCACGTGCTTCTGCACCTACATGCTCGAGGTCTACTACCGGCATCTGCCAATCTACGGCTCCGAGGCGGTGGCGAAGGATAGGTGAACTGGCGAAGAATGCGGCTTCTGGGAAAACCCTGTCACTCGCGGAGTCGGTGAGCCGCGGTGGACGGGGGCTGAATCGCGGTGATGCCGGTGGACGATGCTCTCAGTGCCTCCCAGGAGCAACGCATCATGGCCGCCAAGAAAAAGAAGTCGAAGACGTCGATGACGCAGCAGATCGCCGGTATGGCCACGATGGGGCTGCCGGCACCGGTGCAGAAGGTGGCCGCGTCCAAATGGGGCTCCAAGCTTCTGCTGATCGCCGTGCCGATCCTGATCGCCAGCGGGATCATCAGCATTTCGTTTACCGGCGGGATGCCGACGGTGAACGTGAACCGCGAGCGGGCGGCGGCCGTTGGCCGCGATCTCAGTGCCGAGGCCTACAAGGCGGCGGAGCGCGTTCGCGACTACGGCGAGAGCGGGTATCGCTGAGGCAGAGTTGTGGTGGCAGTTCGCCCCGCGACGGACGGTGTTTCGCTACTTGCAGAAGTGCCGTACGCCTTACGGCGTTACGCTTCCTGGGGCGGTGCCGTACGCCTTACGGCGTTACGCTTTCTGGGGCGATGCCGTACGCCTTTCGGCGTGAGGTTTCCTGGGGCCTCAGGAAGCCCAATCGCGTAAGCGATGGGGGCAGGGCGAGGTTTGGGTGTTCCTTCCGGCGTTACGCTTCCTGGGGCGGTGCCCCACGCCATACGGCGTAGGGCTTGTACGGCGGATGAGGGAGCCGGTAGGCCGTGAGGAGCGGGTATGAGCCTCGAGCGTTCCCTGGCGTCGGCGTTTGCCGGGGTGGCGTTGGCGAATGTGTCGCGGGCGTATCCGCACAAGTTCGATCATTTGCTCGTGGCCTCGCCGGATGGGGGATTCGATCACTCGGCACTGCACCCGGCATTTTTCGGGGCGTACGACTGGCACTCGGCCGTGCACATGCATTGGCTGCTGGCGCGGGTGCTGCGGCTTGAGCCGGACGTGTCCGAAGCCTGCGCCATCGTGACGCTGCTCGACGTGCATCTCACGAAGCCGGTGATGACCGCGGAACTCCGCTACGTGGAGTCGCCGGCCGGGCAGACGTTTGAGCGGCCGTACGGCTGGGCGTGGCTCCTCGAGCTCCGCGCGGAGTTGGAGCGGCTGGCCGGTATCGATCGACGGGCCGCCGCGTGGGCCGCTGCGGTTGATCCGCTGGCGCGGGAACTTGCCATGCGGCTGGCGTCTTTTTTTGCGACGGCCGCCTATCCGATCCGCGCGGGCACGCATGCCAACACGGCGTTTGCGTGCCTGCTGGCGCACGACTACGCCACGGTCTGCCGCGACCCGCATCTGTCAAGCACCGTGATCGCGGCGGTTGACCGATGGTATGCCGCCGACCGTGATGCTCCGATCGCGTACGAGCCCTCCCTGACCGATTTCCTGTCGCCGTGCCTTGCCGAGGCGGCGGCGATGAGGCTGGCACTCGATGCAACCGCCTACGAGGCGTGGTATGACCGCTTCCTTCCCGGCGGACTAGGGTCGCTCGCGATGCCCCCCGTGGTGTCGGATCGGCACGATGCCCAGATTGCCCACCTCGACGGGCTCTCGCTGTCGCGGGCGTGGATGCTGACGAGGATTGCGGAGGCATTGCCCGCAGGTCATGCTCGGCAGGATGAGCTTCGACAGGCCGCTTCCAGGCATCTCGCTGCCGGACTTCCGTGGACGGTGGGGGGCGACTATGTCGGTGAGCATTGGCTCGCATCGTTTGCGGCCCTCGCGGTTGGCGACGTGCCGTGAGACGGGTGGCGGCCGAGCGGGAGCGAGCTGATGCCGCTGATCGACGTCGGTGACCGGGGTGTGGCGGTGACGGTCGAGGCCGCCGACGCGGACGCGCGGATGGCAGCCGTGCGGGGGCTGGCGGCGGCGCTCCGTGAGGCATTGCTGCCTGGTGTGACCGACGTGGTGTCGTCACCCGGACGAGTGACGGTGGTGTACGACCCGCTGCAGATCGCCGACCACGCGACGCTGCGGGCGAGCATGGCGGCGCTCGTCTCGACGGCCTCGGCAGCGGCGACGGGTGAGCCGGAGCACCACGAAATCCCGGTGTGCTATGGCGGGGACCTCGGCCCCGATCTCGAAGAGGTCTGCGCGGCGCATACGATCGCCGCCGAGCGGTTCGTGGCCGTCCACACCGGAGCCGACTACACCGTCGAGGCCATCGGCTTTCTGCCAGGCTTCGGATATCTCGCCGGGCTTCCCGCCGATCTCGCGACGCCGAGGCGGACCACGCCACGGCGCGTCGTGCCCGCCGGATCGGTCGGCATCGGCGGCGGGCAGACGGGCGCGTATCCGTGTGCAAGCCCGGGTGGCTGGAACCTCGTCGGCTGCAGCCCCACGCAACTTTTCGCTTCCACTCGAGATCGTCCGGCGTTGCTCGCCGTGGGCGACCGCGTGCGGTTCGTGGCGATCGACCGCGGCGAATTCGACCACCGACGCGTGTCCCGTGACGCCGACGCAGGCTGCGAGATGATCGCCACCGGCGGGATCACCGTCGTGAAGCCGGGCCTATTCACCACCATCCAGGATCTCGGCAGGCCCGGGCATCGCGCCGCGGGCGTGCCGCTCTCCGGCGCCGCCGATCCGGTTTCGATGCGGATCGCCAATCGGCTCGTGGGAAACATCGAGTCGGCCGCGGCCCTCGAGATCACGCTGCTCGGGCCCGACCTGCGGTTTGAGCGGGATGCGGTGGTTGCAGTCGCGGGGGCCACGTTTCCCGGCATGCCGTTCGGTGTGGCCGTGCGGATGCGGGCGGGCGAGACGCTGGCCCTCGGCCATGCCTCGGTCGGCTGCCGCGGCTATCTCGCCGTGGCGGGCGGGATCGACGTGCCGCACACGCTCGGAAGCCGCAGCACGTTCGTGCCGGCGCGGCTCGGCGGACTCCGTGGCATGCCGCTCGTTGCCGGGGATGCGTTGCCCGTGGGCCACGACTGCATCGCGGCACCGGTGGCGACGCCGGAGCGGCGGCCGGTCGTCATGCCGACGGGCGGGGCCGTGACGCTGCGACTGATCCCCGGTGAGCAGGTTGCGTTCGCCGGCGAGCGTCTCTGGCAGACGACGCATCTGACCAGTAGCCGCTCCGACCGGATGGGAGTGCGGCTCGACGGCCCGCCGCTTGGCGATGCGGCCGCCGCCGGTTTGCCCGCGTCGGTGGCCGTCCTTCCCGGCACCGTGCAACTCCCGCCCGACGGCCGGCCGATCGTGCTGCTCGCCGACGCCCAGACGATCGGCGGTTATCCGGTGATCGGCCATGTGATCGCGGCCGACCTGCCGCTCGTGGCCCAGCTTCGCCCCGGCGATCGGGTTCGTTGGCAAGAGGCGACGATCGACGAGGCCCACCGGGCGATCCGCGATGCCAATCCGGGCTGCGGAGGCGGGCGATGAACGCAGCGCGCACCACGATCGATCTCAACTGCGACCTCGGCGAGGGAGCGGAACACGACGATGAGCTGATACGGCTCGTGTCGTCGGCCAACATCTGCTGCGGGATTCATGCCGGTAGCCACGAACTGATGGCCGCAACGGTGCGGCTGGCGATCCGGCACGGCGTGGCGGTGGGCGCTCATCCGGGGCACGTCGATCGCGAACACTTCGGCCGCCGCGAGCTTCCGATCAGTCCGACCGACTGTGCGGCCGTGGTGGCCGCCCAGATTGCGGCAGTGGCGCGGGTCGCCGGCGGGTTGCTGCACCACGTCAAGCTCCACGGCGGTCTCTATCATCAGGTGGGCCGCGATCCGGCACTGGCGCAGGCAGTCGCCGAACTGCTCGCCGCCCGCTGGCCGCGCATCGTGATGTATGCGGAGTCAGGCAGCCACCTGGCGCTGGCGGCCCGCACCGCGGGTCTCGTCGTCGCCGAGGAGGCCTTCATCGACCGCCGGTATCTCGCGGACGGCACGCTCGTGCCGCGGTCATTTCCAGAGGCGATGATCGACGATCCCGCGGAAGCCGCGGCGCAGGCGGTGCGGCTGGCAGCGGACGGCATGCTCGCAACAAGCGCCGGCGGCGAGATTCGGGTGACGGCCGACACGCTCTGCGTGCATGGTGACGGGGCGCGGGCCGTGGAGATCGCCACGGCCGCACGCGAGGCGTTGGCGGCGGTCGGGATCGCGATCCACCCGGCGTCATGTGGGTCGCGTGTTCGCTCGTCGTAGCCCGACGCCGTAAGGCGTGGGGCGCGGCCAGGACAGACGCGGCGTCGTCTCGACCGCGTCCGAGGCCTTACGGCCTTCGGCTTATACAGACAGCACCCGCCGCCCGTAAAAGCCCAACGCCGTGAGGCGTGGGGCAAACCACCGCGAGACGCCGTGCCTCGCGTGCCTCGCGGGCCTACGGTGCGAGCACCGACCACGTGACGGGATCGTGCGCGAGGTGAAGCCGGACCCGCTGGTGGCCCGATGCGTTTAACGCGAGCAGGTCCACCATGTCGAATCGGCACGCGACCACCGCGAAGTTGCGGCGGCCCGCGTCGTCGCCGGCAGCGGGGGCCGCAGGACCGTCGGAAAAGGCCGCGAGGCGGTCGCCGGGGGCGACGTCGGTGGTGTAACAGGCGCGGCTCATGGCCGCTGCTGCCGCCCACGCCGCGTCGGCACATGCATCGCCGTGATGGATCGTCGCGCGGGCGGCGATTCGCACCTGAACGCGGCCCGCGGGATCGTACCAGTGGAGAGCAACGCGGGGTTCACGGCGGATGGCCTGCACCTTGGGGCTGCGGATGTCGGTGTGAAAGCGAATCTCGCGGCTGATCAGGTCAACGTGACGCAGGACGACGGTGCGGATGTCGGCCGCGCCCTCAGGGTTGACCGTGGCCACCGTGAGGAGGTGAAAGGCGTGCCGCGCCGAGGTGGCCGCGGCCCCTAGTTCGCCGGCAAGCCAGGCCCAGGCAGCGACGGCGTCGATCGCGGCGAGATTGGGAGCGGTGGGGTTCACACGCGTGGATCCGCGGAGGTCAGACGGCTCCGCCCCACTGGCGGATCGCCTCGTAGGCGACGATGGCGGCGCAGTTGGAGAGATTGAGGCTTCGGACCTGAGGCCGCGAAGGGATCGTCAGCAACCGGTCGGGGTGGCTGGCGGTGATCGCTGCAGGCAGCCCTGCGGACTCCTTGCCGAACACGAGCACGTCGCCGGGTTGGTAGGCGACGGATGTGTAGGACTGCGTGGCCCGAGCCGAGAAGAGCCACATGCCGCCGGCGGCAGACTCCGCGAGTCGGCCGAGGAGCTGATCCCACGAGTCGGCCACCTCCCACTCGAGCTCGTCCCAGTAGTCGAGTCCGGCCCGACGGAGGTAGTAGTCGTCGAGTTGGAAGCCGATCGGCCTCACGAGCCACATCTTGGCGGCGATTGCCACGCAGGTGCGGCCCACATTGCCCGCGTTTGGCGGGATTTCGGGCTCGTGGAGGACGATGTGCAGCCGGGGGGCGTATCGCATGAAATGGAACGTGTCGCGGCTGGAGGCGTTTGCTAGGGTGGAACCGGGTCGGTCAGTGTACCGGCCGTGGGTGCTGGGTCGGCGAGGTGGCGGCGATGGGTCACGCGAGCAGGGTGGTCGTGACGGGAGCGGCGTGCTGGGCCGCGATCGCGTGCGGCATCGTGCCGTCCCCAGCCGTGGCCCAGATCCAGTACCTCGACAACGGCTCGATCCGCCTCGGCGTCGACACTTCGAAGGGGGGCGCGATCGTCGTCCTCCAGCCGTCCGGCACGCTCGGCTCGGGCTCAAACGTGGTCAATACGTTTGACCTCGGCCGGGAGATCCAGCAGTCCTATTACTCCGGGCCATCGTCGTTCGTGCCCGCCGGAGCCACGCAACACCCCTCGTGGAGCCCGTGGCCGTGGAATCCGGTCCAGGCCGGCGACGCCTATGGCAACAAGTCAACGCTGATCGCGTCGTCCACCAGCAGCACGCAGCTCTATGTGAAGAGCCGGCCAAAGCAGTGGGCGCTCCAGAACGTCGATTCCGAATGCACGCTCGAGGAATGGATCACGCTGTCGGGAAGCGTGGCCACGGTCCGCAACCGCCTCACCAATGCGCGGAGCGACACCACGCAGTATGCCGCCCGAACGCAGGAACTGCCTGCGGTCTACACCTGGGCGAAGCTCACCCAGCTCAAAACCTACACCGGCACGCAGCCCTTCACGAGTGGCAGTCTATCGGTGATCCCCAACGCCGCGCCGCCGTGGACGACGTTTCGCGCCACCGAGGGCTGGGCCGCCTATGTCGATGCCAACGACTGGGGGCTGGGCGTGTTCGCGCCCAACAACGTGAAGTTCATCGGCGGCTTCGCCGGCACACCCGGCACGGGCAGTACCACGAGTTCCAACACCGGCTACATCGCCCCGATCCGCGCGGAGATCATCGACAACGACATCGTCTACGAGCACACCTACCACCTGATCCTCGGTAACCTGGCGTCGATCCGCGCGTTTGCCGTCGCCAACAAGCCCGACCTCAGGCCCGACTACCAGTTTCGGGGCACGCGGGACGGCTGGACCTACACCAACGCCACCGATTCCGGCTTTCCGGTGACCGACCGTCTGCACGTGAACGTAAACTCTGCCGACCCGCAGATGATTGGTCCGGAATGCTCATTTCCTGCGATCGACGTGCCGAAAATCTTCGTCCGCGTGGCGGCGTCGGTGGCCGGTGCGGGGCAGACGGCGGGCCGCTTGTACTGGGAACGCGACAACGGCGTCTTGCCGATAAGCACGGCTCAGAGCAAGGGTTTCACGATCACGGCCGACGGCCAGTTTCGCACCTACGAGGTCGTGCTGTCGTCCACCTCCACCTGGACCGGCCAGATCTCCCGCCTGCGTTTCGATCCGGTGACGAGCGGCACCACCGGCGACTTCGTGGAAGTGCAGTTCATCTCGGCCTACGCTCCGAGCACGATCTATGTGGATGTCGCCAGCGGCACGCAGACGCAAGTGCAGGCTCGGGCATCGATCCTCACCGGCACGGCGGGCCTCACCAAGACCGGCACCGGAACTCTTTCGCTGACGCTCTCGAACACGTTCACCGGGACGACGAGGGTGGACGCGGGCCGGCTGATCATCGCGCACCGGCAGGCGCTCGCGTCGAGCACCGTGAGCGTGCCGGCCGGAACGATGCTGGCCCTCGCGACGGGCGTCGACGCCGTGGTTCGCGGGCTCGACCTCCAGTCTGGCGGAAAGCTGGACTTGGGTATCGGCTCGCTCACCGTCACTGGAAGCCTTTCCTCGGCTACGGCGCTGGCCAAACTCCGCGAAGGCAGGGGAGACGGCACCTGGTCGGGCACGAGCGGGATCGTCTCGACGGCGATCGCGGGCGATCTCGCTGCTGGCCGTGCCCGTGAGATCGGCTGGCTCGAGAACGGCGGAGGGTCGATCTCCTTCGCGTATGCCGCACCGGGTGACACCAACCTCGACGGGGTGATCGACATCCTCGACGTGGCCGGGTTCCTCACGGCGGGAACGTTCGACACCGGGTCCGCCGCAGTCTGGTCCGTCGGCGACTTCAACTACGACGGCGTGAACGACATCCTCGATGCGCCGGAGTTCATGACGTCGGGCTTTTTTGACGCCGGCCCCTATGCCGCGGCCGCCCGGAGCGTGGCGGCCGTGCCGGAGCCGCACGCGGCATGGCTCACTGCCGGTGGGGCGGCGATGCTTCTGGCGATCCGCCGTGCTGCCGCCCGCCGGAGGGGCTGCATATCGCCCGAGAGCGATCGTCTGCTATCGTTTTGACGGGCGTGCACCGGCCGGGCGTCGTGCCGGGCCGGCCCCCGACGGACGAGGAGCGATCGTGGTCGAACTGAAGCGAAACCCCACGCGGGCGGTGCGGATCGGAAGCATCACGATCGGCGCCGGGCATCCGATCGCCGCCCAGAGCATGACTGCCACCCACACGCAGGACGTGGCGGCCACCGTTGACCAGGCCAACGCCCTCCACGCGGCCGGTGCCGGGGTGGTGCGGATCGCCGTCGATTCCAAGAAGGACGCGGCGGCCCTCGAGGCGATCCGGGCCGGCACGGCGGCCAACCTGGCGATCGACCTCCAGGAAAACTACCGGCTCGCCCTCGACGTGGCCCCGCACGTGGACAAGCTCCGCTACAACCCCGGCCACCTCTACCACCACGAACCCTCGAAGCCCTGGCAGGAGAAGGTGAAGTTCATCGCGGGGGTGGCGGCGGAGCACGACTGCGCCCTGCGCGTGGGCGTGAACTGCGGGAGCGTGGATCCGGCCAAGAAGGAGCAGTTCGCCGAGCATGACTCGATCGGGCCGATGCTGGCCAGCGCGCTGGAGCACTGCGAGCTGCTCGATTCGATCGGGTTCACGCGGTATGCCGTGTCGCTGAAAGACTCCGACCCGCAGAAGGTGATCGAGGTGAATCGCCGCTTTGCCGAGCAGCGGCCCGACGTGCCGCTGCACCTCGGCGTGACCGAGGCGGGCATGCCGCCCGACGGCATCATCAAGACACGAATCGCCTTCGAGCAGCTGATCTCGCGGGGCATCGGCGACACCGTCCGCGTGTCGCTCACCGTGCCCAACGCCGACAAGCCGGAGGAGATCGCCGCCGCCAACGCGATCCTCGCCGACATCGCCGCCGGCCGGGTGCGGAGCGTGGTTGACTACGGCCTCGCGTCGCTCAACATTATCTCCTGCCCGAGCTGCTCGCGGGTGGAGAACGAGGCCTTCATCGAACTGGCGAAGGAAGTGAAGGCGATGACGGCCTACGCGAAGGACCACGCGATCACGATCGCGGTGATGGGCTGCCGCGTGAACGGCCCGGGCGAGACCGACGACGCCGACCTGGGCCTGTGGTGCGGCCCGACGCACGTGAACCTCAAGAAGCGGAGCACCGAGCTCGGTGCCTTCGCCTACGACGACATCCTCCCGCGGCTCCGCTCGGAACTCGACAAGATCATCGCGGAGCGTGCCTGAGATGCACCGCCTGCCGATCGTCGACGCCGCGAGCGATGCCTGCGGACTTGCGGGAAGCCCCCTGCCCGCGGTGCCGCCGGTCGATCCCGCCACCTGCCGCGGCACGTTTGCGATGGTCAGCCTCGGCTGCCCGAAGAACCTCGTCGATGGCGAGCGGATGCTGGGACTGCTCCGCCAAGACGGCTGGCAGCTGGTGGCCGACCCGGCCGGATCGGACCTGGTGATCGTGAACACCTGTGCCTTCATCGACGCCTCACGGGCCGAGTCGTATGCCGCGATTCACGAGATGCTCGACCTCAAGAAGCAGGGGGGCACGCGGGGCGTGATCGTGTCGGGCTGCCTCGCCGAGCGACAGAAGGAGGGGCTGCTTCAGGAGCTTCCCGGCCTTGACGCGGTGATCGGTGTGTTTTCGCGGGACGAGATCGCCAAGGCGGCGGAGCGGCTGATCGGCGGCCTCGGTGACCAGCGGAGCATCTTCCGCCCCGCCCCCGCCCGGGCCCTCGACGACTCCGGCCGCATGCGGGTCACGCCGCGGCACATGGCCTACCTCAAGATCTCCGAGGGCTGCGATCGGACCTGCACGTTCTGCGCGATCCCGAAGATGCGTGGCAAGCACGCCACCAAGCCGATCGAGGAGGTGATCCGGGAGGCCCGCGAACTCGCCGCCGACGGCGTCAAGGAACTCGTGATCGTCGCCCAGGACACCACCTACTACGGGATGGATCTCTATGGCGAGCCACGGCTCGTGGAACTGCTCGACGAGCTGGAGAAGGTCGAGGGGATCGAGTGGATCCGCCTGATGTATCTCTATCCGATCTTCTTCACCGACCAACTGATCGAGAAGATCGCCACGAGCCGGAAAATCCTCCCCTACCTCGACATGCCGCTGCAGCACGCCAGCGACGCCGTGCTCAAGCGGATGCAGCGCCGGACGAACCGCGCCGCCACCGAGGAACTGCTGGGTAAACTCCGCGAGCGGATCCCCGATCTCGTGCTGCGGACGACCTTCATCACGGGTTTTCCCGGCGAGACGCGGGGCCAGTTTCTGGAGATGGTCGATTTCGTGCGTCGCTGGAAGTTCGAGCGGGTGGGCGTGTTCACCTACTCGCTCGAGCCCGACACGCCCGCCGCGAAGCTCGACGGCCACCTAGCGGAGGACGAAAAGGCCACCCGTCGCGACGAACTGATGGCCGTCCAGCAGGGGATCGCCCACGACCACGCCCGTCGGCAGGTGGGACGAGTGCTCGACGTGATCGTGGACGGGCCGAGCGGCGAGCGCGACGACGTCTGGCTCGCCCGTTCGAAATCCGACGCCCCCGACATCGATTGCGTGGTCTATGTCACCGCCCCGGGCACGTCGCCCAGACAGCCGCTCACGGGCCGGATCCTCCCCGTCGAGGTCGTGGCGGCCAGCGGCTACGACCTGGCCGCCGTGCCGGTGGAGGGCTGACGCGTGGCCAGCGACAGCGTCGTGACCGTGCCGAACATCCTCTCGCTCGGCCGACTGGTGCTGTCGATCGTGTTCTTCGCGGCCGTGGATCGTGGCTGGCCGGGAGTCGCCTTCTGGCTGTTCGTGGTCGCCGCCTCCACCGACTGGATCGACGGCTGGTATGCACGGCGATTCGACCAGGTGAGTCGCCTGGGGAGGATTTTCGATCCGCTCGTGGACAAGGTGCTCGTCTGCGGGGCCTACGTGCTGCTGGCCGCCCGCGGTTCCGCGATCGAGCCCTGGATGGCCGTGGTGGTGGTCGGCCGCGAACTCATGGTGACGGCGATCCGAGCCGAGATGGAGAAGGCGGGGCGTGACTTCTCGGCCGCGCTCTCCGGGAAGTTGAAGATGGTGCTGCAGTGCCTCGCGATCGGCCTCGTGCTGGCAGGGCACGCGTGGCCCGATCTGGCGCCGGGCGGCATCGGCATCGACCGGCTGGCCGGCTGGGTGTCGTGGGCGGCGGTGATCGCCACCATCTGGTCTGGTCTGGAGTATGTGCTCGCCGCACGCGTGCTGGTGGGGCGATGAGCGACGTCGCGGCTCCACAACTCCAGGAGGCCTGGCCACAGGCGCTCGTGCTCGCCGCGGCGCTCGCTGGCTTTCTCTGGTCGCTGGCATTCGTGCGGCAGCGGCTGGTGCGGGGCGAACCGCTCGTGGCCGCACGCCCTCATGCCCAGGTGCCGTGGGAGGCCGGCGACGTGGCGGTGGTGGTGGTCGGCTACCTGCTGGCCGCCACGCTGATGACCCGTGGGATGCCCGAGTCGCGGCCGGTGATCGACCGGCTCGTCGCCAATGCGGTGCTGTCGCTGGGGACGATGCTGGCGGGAATCGCATGGCTGCGATTTCGCGGCGCGGATTGGCAGGCGCTCGGGTTTCCCGGCGGTCGCCTGCGGGACGATCTGGCGGTCGCCTGCCGGGCGCTGGGGCTCGTCGTCTTCCCGCTGCTGATGGCGGCGGCGGCGCTCAATGCCTTCGTGAAGTACGAGCATCCGATCGTGAACTTCCTCGACGGCCGTCGCGATCTCGTGGCGGCGGCGCTGGTGGTGGTGACGGCGGTGGTGGTGGCCCCGCTCACGGAGGAGTTTTTCTTCCGGCGGGTTTTGCAGGGCTGGCTGGAGAAGCACTTCGGCGACGAGAAGGGGGTGGCGGTCGCGCTGTCGGCGATCGCCTTCGCCTCCGCGCACGCCGGCCAGGGGTTGGCGTTTCTGCCCCTGTTTCCCCTCGCGCTCGTCCTCGGGTTGGTCGCCGAGCGAACCGGTTCGATCGTGCCCTGCGTCTTTCTGCACGCGATGTTCAATGCGGTGAGCGTGTTTCTGCTGCTCGCCCAGCCTGGGCGGGGGGCGGCGGGCTAGTTCGTGCGGCCGCGCGGCCCGGGATTCCAGCCCGGCCGCCCGCCAAACCGATCTGGCCCGGGAGGACCGGGTTCGCGACACTACTCGGGCCCGGGAGGATCCTGGGCTTCGCCACCGCTGTCACGGACGACACACCTTGCCCCGCCGCACGCTCGCCACGCGCTGTCTCGACCGGGTCGTCTACGGAGCCGTCCGGGTGGCGATCTGCGTCGTCCAGGCCCTGCCGCGACCACTCTGTGAGCGATGGGCTCGCGGGCTCTCGGGCGTGCTGGCCAATCGCCTGCGGATTCGGCGCACCGTGGTCCGCGACAACCTGCATATCGCCTACCCAGAGATGACCTCCGGGCAGCGCCGCGCCACGGCTCAGGCGATGTGGGAACACCTGCTGCTAATGGTGGTGGAGATCGCGCATGCCAACCGGGTGATCCATAAGACCACCTGGCGGAAGCACCTGCGGATCCACGGCATGGAGGAGATCGTCCGCCTGCTCTGGCTCGACCGGCCGAAGGTGATTCTGTCGGGCCACTACGGTAACTTCGAACTGGCCGCCTACCTGTTCGGCCTGTTCGGGCTGCGGATCTTCTCGGTGGCCCGCGAGCTCGACAACCCGCTCCTCGACCGGTTCGTGACGAGGTTTCGCGAGTCGCGTGGCCAGCGGATCCTGCCCAAGAAGGGGAGCGCGCCCGACGTGGCACAGGTGCTCGACGAGAACGGTGCCATCGGGCTGCTTGGCGATCAGGCCGCCGGGCCGAGGGGCTGCTGGGTCGAGTTTTTCGGACGCCCGGCGAGCGTCCACAAGGCAATCGGGGTGTTCTCGCTGTCGGCGTCGGCGCCGGTGATGGTCTGCTCGGCGACGCGGCGACGCGGGCTCTTCGACTACGACCTCCGCGTCGAGGGGATCGCCGACCCTGCCTCGGGTAGCCCCGAGACCGGCGATCTCACCAGCCTGTCGCAGTGGTACACCTCGCTGCTGGAGCGAGCCGTTCGCCGAGAACCCGCCCAGTACTGGTGGGTGCACCGGCGATGGCGGGGCCAGCCCGGAAAGGCTAAAAAGGCGAAGCCGCGGCCCGCCGCCTGAGTGCGCCGGCGGCAACCCCCGCCCGAGTGACCCCCCCGCCATGCCCGACTGGATGCCGATCGCCGAGGCGTCGGAGTGTCCGCCCGGCACCAGCCTCGAGAGGGTTGCCGATGGACGGATGGTGGCGATCGCCAACGTCGATGGCGTGCTCCATGCGATCGATGGTCTCTGCCCGCATCAGGGCGGGCCGCTCGGCACGGGGCAGCTCTGCGGCGCGGTTCTCACCTGCCCGTGGCACGGCTGGCAGTTCGACGTGACCACGGGGCGGCATCGGGTGTCGGCCACGGTTCGGCAGGCCGTGCACGAGGTCCGCGTGCACGACGGCAGAATCGAGGTCCGTCTGGGCGGCAACTCGGCTGCCGTGGAGCCGAACCGATGATCGAGTATCGGTGCTTCCGCAACGACGATCCGCCGCGGCTGGCCGATGTCTGGCGCACGGCGGAACTCGGGCCCTGCGGCTTCCAGCCCATGACGTCGGCATGGCTCGAGGCGTGTGTCTTTTCAAAGCCCTACTTCGATCGCGAGGGCCTGCTTGTCGCAGTGGACGGGGATCGCGTGGTGGGCTTCGCGCACGCGGCCTTCGGGCCGAACGCCGACCGCACCGCGATCGACACCACGATCGGCACCACCATGCTGGTGGTGACCGCGCCGCACGAACACCACGAGTCGATCGCCGACGGGCTGCTGGCCCGCACTGAGGACTACCTCCGCCGGCGCGGTGCGCAGACCATCATGGGCGGGGGCACGCCGCAGATCGGCGGGTTCTACCTCGGGCTCTACGGTGGATCCGATCTGCCGGGCGTGCTCGATTCGTCTCCGACCATGCAGTCGGTGTTTCGCCGAGCCGGCTACCTGGAGGCCGAGCGGATCGCCGTCATGCGGCGGCCGCTGGCCGGTTTTCGGCCCCCGGTGAGCCGCCAGCAGATGGCACTGCGACGAGCCTCGACGCTCCGCGTGATCGACGAACCGGCCCGTCGGAACTGGTGGGAGGCGGCCACCACGACCGGCATCGCGGTGCGGCGCTACGAACTCCGCGACGAGGCCGAGAAACTGCTCGGCAGCGGCACGTTCTGGGACATGCAGCCGCTGGCGACGGCCTGGGGTGTGCATGCCACCGGCCTGATGCGGGTGGACGTGGACGGCGGCCGACGACGGCAGGGCTACGCCAACTACCTGCTCGCCGAGGCGCTGCACGACCTCGCCCAGGAGGGCGTGGCGTTGGCGGAGACGCACGTTTCGGAGGCCCACGAGGCGGCGATCAAGCTGTTCTTCAAGCTCGGCTTCGAGGCGGTGGGGCACGGCACGGTGTTTCGACGCGGGCCCGACGGCCCGAGTGCGTGAGCGATGGGGGCGAGTGTGGATCGAGCGCGGTAGAGGTCAGCCGTACGCCTTACGGCGTTACGCTTCCTGCGGCTCAGGAAGCCCAATCGCGTAAGCGATGGGGGCTGTTATCGCTCGAGCGCCACGCCGCCGAGCGCTGCGAGGTGTTGCTTCACGTCGTGCGTGGCGTCGCCGGGCGGCGACAACTCGTGGCGGATGCGGGCCGAAAGCGGCCGGCATTGCGGGTCGCGGCGAACATCGGCGAGGTAGTCCTGGAGAAGCGTGCGCCGCTCAGGCGTGGTTCGGAGCAGCCAGTGCACCCAGCACCAGGCCTCGGCATAGTGGTCCTGCGACATCTCACCCGCCGCCGACAGCGCTTCCAGCCGGTCCAGATCGGGTCGCCAGGTCCCCTCCAGCAGGCGGCCTGCCAGATGCGCCACGTGGCCCCGATGGAGGCCGTTGTCGCTCCGCGGCGTCTCGAAGAACTCCGCGATTCCCTCGTCGAGCCAGAGCGGCACCGCGGGAACGACGGCGTGCACATAGCCGTGCGTGGTCTCGTGACGGAGGTCCTCGGCGATCCGATCCTGCCAGGCTGCGAACACGGAGAGCGTGGTGTCGGTCTCGACGAAGAAGGCCCGTCTAGCCGGAAATGAAGGAAAGCGGCGGGCCACGAAGGCGTCGTATCGCGCGGTGTTTTCGAAGAGGTAGAGGTGCACTGGCTCGTCCGACACCGGGAGCCCGAGTTCCTGGCTCACGTCGGTCCGCAGACCGTCGAGTTCGCGGACCAGGCGGTGCTGTCCGGCAAGCGGAAAGTCGGCGTGGATCACCAGTTGGCCGGCCGTCACTTCGCTTCGATCGGGAAGCCCGTCGGCTGCCGCGACCATCGATGCCGCGACGGCCGGCGCCGTGGCCGCCAGGGGCGTGGTCGCAAGGTGGGCGCATCCGCCGGCGGTCATCAGGGCACCGCAGGCCCAGACCGTCGCGGGGTTCGGACGTTTCTCCATACGCGACGTGTACGGAAGCGCGGAGGATGCGTCAACCACGGCTGCCGGCGGGACGCGGCCTCACGTCGAGCAGGATCCCCGCCAGCGACTCCAGCGACGCAGGCCGTGAGAGCACCGCCGACGCGCCGATCCTCGCCGCGGCCGCGGCGGTCTCCGCGCGGGGAAATGAGTCGAGCAGGACGATCGCGGCGCGGGGGCGATTTGCGGCAAGAAGGCCCGTCCAGGTGATCTGGGGGGCTTCGAGGTCGCCGGCATCCCAGACGACCGCATCGGCGTCGTGATCGATCGGCGGCTTTCCAACACGCCGGCCGACCACGGCGTGGCCGGCGGCAGTCACCAGATCGGCGACCGCCTCGGCGTCGATCGCCCGCGTGGCGGCGACCTCCACCCGAGCCGGCTGTCGTGGACGCATTTCCGCGACGCGCCGCGAGACTTCCAGGAGCCGCTCCTCCCGCCGCGCCGTCGCCGGCATGCCCAGCGTGCCTGCCGCACCGATCGCCCGATCGCAGAGCCACCATGCGAGCCGACCGGGCAGCTCGTTCCAGGCCACTTCCTCCACGCCGGGCAGCGCCGGTCCGCTCCGCCGCCGGCCCTCGACGAGCGTTGCGGCCACCGACACGAGGGGCGCCAGCGGCCAGCGTCGCGACACCATCACGCAGTCGCGAACGCTCCAGGAGATCGTGGCCGACGAACTCAGCAGGATCGCGGCCGGAGACCGGTCACGGATCGACGGCGGTGGATCGGCCACCGCGATGGCCGGTGAGGCGGCGTCGATCACTGCGGCGCGATCGGCGATCCATGCCCTGGCGAGCGCGAGTTCGCTGGAAGAATCCGCCGGGCCAATCCACAGCACGGGGGGAACCTGTCCCGATACGGCATTGCCCATGCGCGGTCTCCATGAAGCCCGATCAGAGAGAAGCCGATCGGAGCGAAACCGACCCGAACCGCTGGCGACGCTACCCCAGGATGACGCGCCGAGGCAAGGCGGGCTGTCTGCGGGAGTCCCGAAGGAGGCTGCGCAGGTGCCAACGGTGGCGGGCGAAACCCGCCTTGACCCACTTTCGACGCCGTCGACAATCCGCTGTCGGCTCTGCTCAAGGATGGGCGGGCCAACTTGCGAAGGCGAGCCACGTGCCGCCTTCGAGACACGTTCGGCAGGAGGCCGTCATGCGTGATTCGGCGACGGGGAAGGGGAGAGCGTCTGCGAGGGGCGGCCGTTGTGAGGTGCGGCTGTCGGAGGCGGTGCCTGCGGCGCGGTTCATCGGCTGTGACGACATCGTGGTCGGGGCCTGCCAGGATGAGGCGGGCCGCTGCCGTCCCGGCGACGTCTTTGTGGCCCGACTGACCGATCGCGGCGATGGACACGAGGAGGTGCCGCTGGCGATCGCCCGGGGTGCCGTGGCGGTGGTCGCCGAACGCATCGTCTCGACGGACGGGCTGCCGCTGTGCCTGGTGAGCGACGCCGATTGGGCCCATGCCCGGCTGTGCCACGCGTTGGCGGGCAATCCGTCGCGGGAGATGCGGGTGATCGCCGTGGCCGGCACCAGCGGCAAGACGACCACCGTCTGGCTGACGGCCGCCGTGCTCGCCGAGGCGGGCCACCGCGTCGGCGTGCTCTCGGATCTGGGCTGTCTTGGTCCCGACGACGCCGAGCCGGTTGCGGCCGATATCGCGTCGCCAGCCACGCTGGCCCACGCGCTGGCAGGACTGGCCGCCGCTGGCTGCTCCCACGCGATCGTCGAGGTGTCGAGCCGCATGCTGGCTGCACAGGCGACGGCCGGCATGACCACCGACACCGTCGTGTTCACCAGTCGGGCCGTGGCGCATCTCGACCGCCATTCGACGCCGCGCGCCTATCGCGACGTGCTGACGCGGATCATGGAGACGCTCGCCGCTGACGGATGCCTGGTGACCGGTCTGCCTGCGGCGGCTCGACAGCGGCTGCTGGCCTCGGCGCCGGTGGGCACCACCCTGCTCGCGGCCGGGCTCCGTGCCGACTGCGACGTGCATGCTCGACCGCTCGACGGCAGCTTGTTCGGACGCACTTTTCTTCTTGAGTCGGGCGGGCAGACGGTGCCGGTGGCGGTGGACACGCCGACGGTGTCGTTCGTCCGCGACACCGTGCTCGCTGCCGCCGTCGGCTCGCGCTACGGCGTGACGCTCGAGCATGCTGCCCGGGGCATCGAGGCCGCCGGCTCGGTGCCCGGCCGGCTGGAGCGGCTCGATCGAGGGCAGGACGCCGCGGTGTTCATCGACGCGCCGTCGAGCATGCACGCCGTGTCGTCGTCGATCGCGAGCCTCCGGCGGCTGACGCCCGGTCGGCTGACGGTGATCGCCGACGCAGCGCTCGCGCGACGCCTTGGCGGCAGGGCGTTTGCCAGCCGCCTGGGCCGCTGGAGCGACGCCTGCGTGATCGTGCCGGCGACGGTGGCCTCCGACGAGCCGACCAGCGAGGACGTCGCGGCCTACGCCCGAGTCGATCGGCTGCTGGCTTCGCTGGGCGGTGGCGACTGCGTCGTCGTGCTCGGCTGTCCGCCGCCGCAGGGACATGGGCCACGAGGCCCCTGGGGCGGCCAGACGACCCTGGCCATGCTCGTTGACGGCTGGCTGCAACTCGCCCACCCGGCCGAGGCTCCGTTTGCCGGCCGCCGGGCGGCCTGAGTTCGCCGCCGGCGGTGCAGTCGGGCGATCCCGGTTCGCCATGGACGGGCTGCGGCAGCCTGAGGCACAATCGGGTCGGCTGAGGCGTGCGCCTCGACGCCGAGAGGGATTCCAGCGATGAAGCAGCCTGCCCGATCCGCCACCGGCACCACCGCCGGATCTCCATTCGACGACCTCGGGGTTGCCGTGTCTGCCCAGGAGCCGTTGTCCCACCACACCTGGCTGGGGCTCGGCGGCGCGGCGTCGTGGTTTTGCGAACCGGTCGATGTGGACGCGCTGGCGCGGGTCGTGGCCCGATGCCACGAGCAACGAATCCCGCTGCGGGTGATTGGCGGCGGTTCCAACGTGCTCGTGCCGACGAGCGGCTTCGATGGCATGGTCGTGCGGCTCTCAGCGCCGGCCTTCTGCGGCATCGACGTGCAGCGGCCTGCCGTGAAGGCGGGCGCCGGCGCGAAGCTTGTGCACGTGGTTTCCGCGGCCGTGCAGGCCGGACTGAGCGGATTGGAGACGCTCGTGGACGTTCCGGGCACGGTGGGGGGCGCGCTGGTGGGCAACGCGGGCGGCCACGGCGGCGACATCGGTGAGCGAGTCGCCGACGTCACCGTGATGCACGCCGACGGTACCACGGAGGTTCGCGATCGCTCGCGACTGGCATTCGAGTCGAGGTGGAGCAACCTCGACGACTGCATCATCATCGGCTGCCGCCTCGAACTCGACGACGAGGATGCGACCGCGCTGACCAAGCGGATGCAGAAGCAATGGATCGTGGGGCGGTCGGCCCAGCCGAGCGGCACGCGGAGCGTGGCGATGATGTTCAAGGATCCGCTGGGCACCACGGCCGAGTCGCTCGTGGCCCAGGCCGGCGGCCGCGACCTGCGGGCCGGTGACGCGAGCGTCTATGCCCCGCACGCCAACTACGTGGTCGCCGGACCGCACTGTTCCGCCGACGACGTGCGGACGCTCGTGGAGACGGTCCGCGCACGCGTGCGCGAGAAGCTTGGCGTCGAGCTGACACCGCAGATCGAGGTCTGGTGAGGCCGTGCCGCCCGGGGTTCCACACCAGTCACCGCGCCGCCGTGAACCCGCCGTCGAGGAGGCTGCCCCGGGGCGGCTCGCCTCGTTTCTGGACGAGCATCGCGCCGGCGTCGGGGCACTCGTCGTGGCCGCCGCGGCAATCGGTCTGGGCTGGGCCGCCTGGTCGCGGCTCGGTGATCGCGTCCGCGGGGCGGCGGATCTGATGCTCCATCCCGAATCGATCACGGTGGAGGGTGTCGCCCCGTGGGTGCGAGCCGACCTCAAGACCGAGGCCCTTCGCGACGCGAGTCTCGAAGCGGGGGTGCCTCTCGACGACCCGGAGTTGGTCCGCCGGCTGGCGAGGGCATTTGCGATGCATCCATGGGTGCGGGACGTCGTGTCGGTGACCGCGCGGCATCCCGCCGCGGCCGACGTGGTCGTGCGGTGCCGCGAGCCGGTGGCGATGGTGTCGGTGCCGGGCGGCCTGCTGGCCGTGGACGCGGAAGCCGTGGTGCTGCCAAGCGACGACTTCACGGCCGAGTCAGCCGCCGATTACCCGCGGATCACGGGCGTGCCGTCGGGACCGCAGGGGGCGGTGGGATTTCCATGGGGCGACCCGCTTGTGGAGGAGGGGGCTGCGGTGGCCGCGGTGGTCGGGCCCGACTGGCGGCCGCTGGGCCTCTCCGGCTGCCGGCCGATCGGTGGCGGCCAGACGCCGCGGGCATGGGAGCTCTTCGATGAGAAGGGCCGGACCATCACCTTCGGCGCCGCCCCTGGCCATGAGGCCACCGGCGAGCCCACCGCCGCCGCCAAGATCGCCCGGCTGAGGACCCTGCCGGACGGTGCATCGGCCGATCTGACCAAGGCTCCGCCGCCGGCCGACATGCCGGCGATACCCGCGGGTTGAGCGGATCGTGTCCCCTGGTCTGCGTCCCTGACCTGTGAGGAGTGACCGACATGCGGCTCTCATCGTCAGCATCGATGCTCTGCGTGGTGGACGTGCAGGAGCGGCTCGTACCGGCCGTTGCCGACGGTGTTTCGGTGGTGGCCCGCTGCCGGCGCTTGGTAGAGGCGGCGCGGCTGCTTGGCGTGCCGGCCATGGTCACGGAGCAGTATCGCAAGGGGCTCGGGGGCACGGTGTCTGCACTGGCAGACCTACTCCCACCGCCGCGCGAGAAGCTGGCATTCAGCTGCTGTGGCGCCGAGGGTTTCGTACGGGATATCCCCGCCACGGTCGGCCAAATCGTGGTCTGTGGCTTTGAGACGCACGTCTGCGTCGCCCAGACGACGCTCGACCTCCTCGCCGAGGGCTACGCGGTGTTTCTGGCGGTTGATGCGATGTCGTCGCGGCATGCGATCGACCGCGACATCGCCCTGCGGCGGCTGGAGGGAGCGGGCGCCGTGCCGACCACCTCGGAGGCGATCCTCTTCGAATGGTGCCGCACGGCGTCGCACCCGCAGTTTCAGGCGGTGCGAAAGCTCGTGCTCTGACCCGGATTGCATCGCCCGCTGAGACGCTCGATGGCCGCGGCATGGGCCGGACCGCGGCCGACGATCGTGAGCGTGCGGGCCGTCGCCGAGTCGATGGCGATCGCCACGTCGATTCGGTCGCGGGGCAGGGCGGCTGCGATCCGCTCCGGCCACTCCACGAACGCCCACGTGGCGCGGGACAAGGCGTCATGCCAGCCGATCTCGTGAAGGTCGTCCGGGCCGACGAGCCGGTACAGGTCGGCATGCAGGAGCGTGGCGTCGTGCGCGGCGTGCTCGTGAACGAGGCCAAACGTGGGACTGATCACCTCCGCCGGATCGATGCCGGCGGCAGCGGCGATCGCCTTCACGAACGTCGTCTTGCCCGCCCCAAGATCGCCAGAGAGGGCCACGAATGCTGGCCGGGGCAGGGCGGCCAGCAGCCGGACCGCGAACGGCGTGAGCTCGGCCTCGGCGGTGACGGATACCGACGCGGTGTGCACGTCGGGCTCGGGGCGTGGGTCAGTCATCGAAGGCATGCTCGTAGCCCCGGCGGGCGAGCGGGGCGGTGGATCCGTCGGCCGCGCGGGCCGAAAGCCCACTGCCCGCGACCACCTCACCGATGATCGTGAAGGGCGTGCCGGTAAGGCTATGCCCCTCCGCAACCAGCCGCCTGGCCTCCTCGGCGGGCAGCGCGAGCAGAAGCTCGAAATCCTCGCCGTCGCCGAGGGCATGGTCGAGCGGGGTGCGGTCGTCGCCGGGGTGTGACGCCATGCGGACCGCGTCGGCGTGGATCGGGACGGCGTCGAGGTCCACCACCGCGGCCACCCTGCTGGCCTCCATCATCCGCGCGAGATCAAGCGACAGGCCGTCGCTGATGTCGATCGCCGCATGCACCTCGAACGCCCCGGCGATGGCGAGGGCCTCGCGGCACCGGGGCGCGACGGCCAGATGACGACCCAGCAGGCTGCCGCCGCAGGCCCCGCTGACGACGAGCAAATCGCCGGGTCGGGCGGCGTCACGACGCCAGGCCCGTCCAGGTGCCACGCTGCCGAGAGCCGTGATCGAGATCACGAGCGGACCATCCCAGGCATTCGTGTCGCCACCGGCGAGCGTGGCCCCGTGGGCGGCCGCGCAGGCCAGCATGCCGTCGAGCAGACCACGGCCGATCGCGTCGCCTCCGCGACGAGGCAGGGCCACCGCCGCCACCACGGCCTCAGGCCTCGCGGCCATCGCGGCCAGGTCGCTGAGATTCACCGCGAGGGCCTTGTGGCCAACCTGCCGCGGCGTGCAGTCGGGACCGAGCAGGAAGTCAACGCCCTCCATCAGCATGTCAACGGTGACGACCGTGCGCCGCTCGGCGGGCGGCCGGAGCACGGCGGCGTCGTCACCCGGCGGCACCTCCAGCCGCGGATCGGCGGGAATGCGGGCGATCAGCCGCGAAACGAAGTCGAGTTCCATGCCGCGATTATCAGAGACAGCGGCCGGGAGGAGAATGGCCGGCGGCCACGGCCGCACCCGCCCCGCGTCTGGCCGGTATGGCTAGCGGCGAACCGTGTCGGAAACCATGTGCCCGAAGAGCGTTTCGCGGCCCCGCAGCACGTAGAACTTGATCGGATTGAGGTGCTCCTCGACCGCCTTGTCGAGGATGTAGGCGACATTATCCGGGGCAATCGTCTCCCAGACGTGCAGGCCCACCAGGATGTCGCCCTCCTGAATCCCCTGCTCGGCGGCCGGCCCGCCCTCCCGCACCGACGCCACGACCAGGCCGCCGCGGTAGCGAGCCTGGAGCTTCTGCACCTTCGAGGCGGAAGCAGGTGTCAGGCGGAGTCCGATCTCGGCCCAGCAGCGGTCGTCGAGCGATTCGGCGTCACGGGCGATCTCCGCCAGCGGCAGGTCCACCTGCTCCTCGCCACCGGAGCGGACCATGGTGACGGGAATGCTCTCGCCCGGCTTGTGGCCGATCATGGCCCGTTCGACATCGAGCTGCCGTGCGACCGGAATCTCCCCGATCCGGGTGATGCGGTCGCCCGCCTTCACGCCCACGCTCTCCGCGGGGCTGCGGCGGTGCACCGCCTCGACGACCGCACCCTGCCGACCGTCGCAGCGGACGACCAATCCGTGCCAGGTCTGGTCGAGCCGTTCCGCCGACATCAGCCGCGAGACGATGTCGAGCACTCGGTCGATGGGAATCGCGAAGCCGATGCCCTGGGCGCCGGCTCTCACCGCCACGTTGATTCCGATCACCTCGCCGTTGATGTTGAGCAGCGGTCCGCCGGAGTTGCCGGGGTTGATGCTGGCGTCGGTCTGGATGAGGTCTTCGTAGCGCTGGGTGCGGCTCACCTCGACGTTGCGATGGAGCGCGGAAATGATCCCTCGCGTGACGGTGTGCTCGTAGCCGTAGGCGTTGCCCAGGGCGAGCACCGTCTCCCCGATCATCAGGTCGCTCGAGGTGCCGATCGTGGCCACCGGGAGGAGCGTGTCGGTGGCGATCTTGATGACCGCCAGGTCGGTTCGGGGGTCGTGTGAGACGAGCGTGGCGGCGGACGTCTTTCCTGACGCCAGCGTCACCTCGATCCGCCGCACGCCCTCGACGACGTGGAAGTTCGTGACCGCGTAGCCGCGAGGGTCGATCACCACGCCCGTCCCCATGCCGTTGACCCGGCGGACCTCGGCATCAACGCCCTCGTCACCGCCGATCACCTTCTGGCCGTGAATGTTGACGACCGAGTCTCGCTGCGACTCGATCGCCATCACGATGGCGGTGCGGCGTGATTCCGCGAGGGCTGAATCGTGAGCCAGCGTCCCGGCCAGGAGTGCCGGCAGCAGGAGCCACGCCGTCTTCCGCTGCATGCTTATCGCTCCGCACCCCGGTGTGGGCGGTTGCCGGACCCCCGGCGTCCCCCGAACCTGCCGGGAAAATCGGCTCGTTGCCGCCGGCGGTCCACCGGCGGTGTTCCAGCCGGCACACCTTTCCAGCCCGACGGGGTGGCGCCGCTGGGCCCGCCGCGGGGCGGGAAGACCTGCCGCGGCGTAAAAATGGGCTCATGTTTCCCGGGATGACCCGCGGGCCGCCTCGTCGTCAGCGGCATTCCCCAGGAGGAGGGGTATCACTTGGAGGATCAGGAACAGCCCGAGGACGGCGAGGACGATGGTCGGCCAGGCATCGACGACGCCTCCTGCCGCGGCCCAGCCAAACTCCCGCGCCATGCCGGCCACGAGCGTGGCGACAATCACGACCACGAGCGCCACCATGATCAGTCCGCAGCCGAGCGAGGCCATCGTGCCTTTGAACGTTCCGAGTTCGGTGAACTCTTCGCGGTGGAGGTCGATGGACCGGCCCTTGGCGAGACTGCGGGGCACTGTTTCGGCGAGTTCGATTGCCCGGGCGGCGTCGGACCACGTGGCGGCGGGAATCGTCTCGTCGGCTTGCGGGGATGAGCCGCGGCCAAGCGCCGCGTCGAGCGCGGCCAGGGTAGCGGCGCCGCGATCAAACGGCCCGGCGTCGGCCGCTCCGTTCCACGTCCACGGTCGCGAAGGATCGTCGGGGGCCTCGATGGTCGCTCCATCGGCAGCTGCCTGAAGCCTGATTGTGAGACCGGGCTCGCCGGCGGGGGAGACCTGCCAGCGCACGGGCAACTGCGCAACGCCCGTGAATCCGACCGCGAGTGAAGGCCAGGCGGAGTCCGCCTCCGAGGTGCCGAGCGTGGAGAGCCGTGCGGGATCGCCCACCACGGCGCGGACGAGGTCGGCGTCACGGGAGAGCTGGGCGAGGACCGCGGCCTTGGAGCGGTCGGTCATCCGGCGTTCGAAGTGTAGCGACTCCGCGGCGGTGTCGACGCCGGCCAGCGAGGCCTCGATCCGGCTGCGGAGCCGGGTGATGAAGGGATGAAGGCGGTCCGGCAGGCAGGGGACGAGCCGGCTCCCCGTGTCGCGACGGATCATGTCGAGTTCGTACGCCCAGAGCATCGACAGCTCGAGCGGTTGCGAGAGGACGAGCGGCCGGCCGGCCTGCACGAGCGTCCGCACCGCTTCCGCGCGGGCATCGCTCCAGCCGTCGGCGCCCACGAACACGACGTCGCAGGTGGCCTCCTCGAGCAGCGGCTCCCAGGAGTCGATCGAGCCCCTGATCCCCAGGCTCGGCAGCGTGCCGGCAGGCACGTCGTGGACGGCCACGATCCGGTCGCTTCGCCGGGCGGCCGCCGTGGCGACCTCCGCGATCCGTGAATCACAGCCTAAAAGTCCGATCCGCAGCATGGCAGGGTGGTGGTATGGTGGTCGGGGCACCGGCAACGACCTGGCGGGTGATGGTCGCTCCGACCCGGGGACGGTGTAATGACTGATGCAGGATAGCCGCCCCGCGGGGGCGGCGGTATTGCCCGCAGGAAGCCGGCCCAACCCATGCATGCTGAAGTGATCGCCATCGGCGACGAACTGACGTCGGGCCAGCGACTCGACACGAACAGCCGGTGGATGGCCGCGGAACTCGGGGTTCTGGGCGTGCCGGTCACGTTCCACACCACGGTCCCCGACACGCTCGAAGCGGGCGTCGAGGCCTTTCGGGCGGCGGCGGTGAGGGCGTCGTTGGTCGTCGTCACCGGCGGCCTGGGGCCGACCGCCGACGATCTCACCCGCGACGTGCTCGCCGCGGTGGCCGGCGTGCCGTTCGATCTGTCCACCGAGGCACTCGCCGCGGTCGAGGCGAGGTTTTCGAGGCGGGGCATGCCGATGCCCGAGTCGAACCGTCGGCAGGCGGTCTTTCCGCGGGGCAGCCGCATCATCCCCAACCCCGAGGGTACGGCGCCGGGTATCGACGTGGACCTGCCCCGCGGTGACGGTGGCTCGTGCCGCGTGTTCGCCCTCCCCGGCGTGCCGGCGGAGATGCGGGTGATGTGGAAGGCGAGCGTCGAGCCTGCGGTGCTGCGGATGCTCCCCGACCGGGCGACGATCGTGCAGCGGCGGATCAAGTGCTTTGGCGCCGGCGAGAGTGCCGTCGAGGCGATGCTGCCCGATCTCGTCCGCCGCGGTCGTGACCCGCTCGTGGGGATCACCGCGCACGAGGCGACGATCACGCTGCGGATCGCGGCACGTGGTCGCGACGAGGCCGAATGCCTCGCGAAGATGGCCCCGACGGAGGCCACGATCCGCGATTGCCTCGGCACGATCGCCTACGGGGTCGAGGACGACGAGATCGAAGACGCTGTGCTCTCCTCCCTTGCAGCACGAGGCAAGACGCTCGCCACGATCGAGTCGGGAACGGCAGGACGGGTGGCGGCGCTTGTGGCGCAGGCCGCAGCCCGTCGCGGCGATGCGGCCGGAGTGTTTCGCGGCGGGACCGTGGTGCCGGCGGGGCTTGTCGATGCCGGGGCCGCCGCCGAAGAGGTTCGTCGTTGCCATGCCGCCGCGGTTGGCGTCGCCGTCGGAGACGTGCGGGCGGCGGCCGAGGGACGCCGGGCGGTGGACGTGGCGATCGCGGATGACGCCGGCACCACCATCGTCGAGCACGTGTTTGGAGGTGGAGCCGACCTGGCTCCCACGCGGGCGGCGAAGTCGGCGATCAACCTCGTGCGGCTGCGCATGCTGGAAGGAGGAAGGCCGTGATGGCTCCCGCCCCCTCCGGAAATCGGCAGACGCTGGTGCTCTTCGCGGGCCTCGTCGTGCTCGTGGCCCTGATCACGTGGCCCTCGTTGATGGGGCGAGTTCAGTATGCCCGCACGCGGGCCGAACTGGCGGCCATTCGCGACGCCGCCACGCAGGCGGAGCTGAAGTCGGTCGGCAAGATGTTCACGACACTGGCCCGGATCATCGGCCCGACGGTGGTCAACGTGACGTCGAAGAGGCGGCTCACGACGGTGGCCGACGAGATCTTGGCGATGCGCGGCCTGAGGCCGAGCGGCATGACGGCAGAGGAGGTGGGCTCGGGCGTGATCGTGGAGCGCGACGGAGTGATCGTCACCAACTACCACGTGGTCGCCAACAGCAGCGAGATTGACGTCGCCCTGTCTGACGGTCGCCGGTTCACCGCTCAGCTCAAGGGCGCCGACGCCGCCACCGACCTGGCGGTGCTGACCATCGACGCCGACGACCTCCCCGTCGCCACCTGGGGCGACAGCGATCAGGTCGAGGCCGGTGAGATGGTCTGGGCGATCGGGAATCCTTTCGGACTCGATCGCACGATCACCTACGGCATCGTGAGCGCCGTGGGGCGACGGGGCGTGCTGGAAAGCCCGTACCAGGAGTTCCTCCAGACCGATGCCGCGATCAACCCCGGCAACTCCGGTGGCCCGCTCGTCGATGTGCATGGCCGCGTGATGGGGATCACGACTGCGATCGTCGGCAAGGACTACTCAGGGATCGGGTTTGCGATCCCAAGCAACACCGCTCGCAAGGTGTGTCGTGAGATTCTTCAGGATGGATATGTCGAGCGGGGATACCTCGGCATGGCGCTCACGTCATCGCCGCCCGACGTGACCGGGGTGCTGGTCGCCGCCGTCGAGCCGCAATCGCCGGCAGCCCTCGCCGGCATTCGCCCCGGCGACCTCGTGGTGTCGTTCGATGGCGCGCCGGTTGCGGAGCCCGCCGGGCTCGTGTTGCAGCTGACGCGGACGCCGATCGGCGAAAAGATTCCGCTCGGCGTGGTCCGCGACGGCACGGAGCAAACGGTCGTCGTGCAAGTCGGCCGGCGGCCTCGCTGAGGAGGCTCATCACCATGATGCACAGGTTTTGAACCTGTGCCTGTCCATCGCGGCGGCTCGCGGGCTTCTCGACTACTTCACGAGCGACGTTGGTTCGAGTTCCGGCCGCCTCCACCGGCCGTCGAGGGCCTCGGGTTTCGGCCAGTAGAGCCGCATGTAGACGACGAACGGTCCCGGCGGTGCCGGCAGCCAGTTCGCCTCGCGATCGGCACCCGGAGAATCGTGCTGCACGTGGATGGTGAGGCCGCCGTCCGCATCTCGCTTCAGTGCGGGGAGCATCGGGGAGTTGATCAGGTACCGGTCGAGCGGATTCGCATAGAGCAGACTCTCGGGCAAACGGTAGAGCGTGATCGACCAGAACGCGTTGACCGGCGGGAGGCCGTCGGGCGGAAAGCGGAGCGTGTAGCGGGCTTTTCCGCCGTCCAATCGCTGGCCATGGGCATCGACCGAGCAGACCGGATACATCGCCTCGGCAGCGGAGTTTCCATAGATGCCGAGGGCGGCGGCGGCCATCCGGAAGAGGTAGTTGTTGGCAAGAAACTCGCGTGTCCCAAACACCTGCCCCGAGGTGACTTCTCCCTTGTCGATCCGCGTCTTGAGTGCCGCCAGATCGGCCCAGGCGTCGGCCATGCCCTGCTGAACCGCCCGATGGATGTCGGGCGGGAGCGACTCGGCGTCAAACGGCTTGCCGGGAACGATGCCGAGCCTGGCAAACCGGGCTCGCAGGTCGGTTTCGGAGGGGTGCGCGGGGCAGACCTGAAGCGCACAGTTCAACACGTCAAAGAACCGTGGCGACGTTTTCTGTTCCTCCGGGGACAGGGGCGGGATGAGGGCGATCGGCGGAGCCGCAGCCGGCGGGGGATCGCCCATGAATGAGGACAGGGGTTCGACCCTGTATCCCGCCTGGATCGCCCTGACGTTGTCGAGGTCACGCACGGAGAACAACTGCGTGCGGAACAGCGCCAGAGCCAGATCCGTTTCACACCGAATCACCTGCGTGATCCCGGCTGGAGCGTCCCCCTCCCATGACGGCCCGGCGATCAGAAAGCTGCCGCCATCGTTTCCGGTGGTGCGGCTGCCGAGATAGGCGAAGTTGTGCGTGTAGAAGTCGATCAGCTGCACGCTCCAGTAGCGGTTCTTTTCGATCTTCGGGATCGTGAAGACGAGCGGCTCAGGGCGGAGGTCGATGCCCACCCACGAATAGGGCGTGTCGGAGTTCGGGGTCTGCACCGCGGTGTCGGCGGGCGTGTAAACCCTGGGAACGTTGACGAGCTGGTTGGGGGGCGCCTTGAAGTCGGCATTCGTACGATCGACGAAGTAGGCGTGCTGGATGCGATAGTTGTCCACCAGCGGAAAGCCGTAGACGTAGGCCTCGCGGGCGATGGCCCGGGCCTCGGCCGGCGTCAGGTCCGCCCAGGCGGACGCGGTGCTGCCGATGATCGCACCGGCGACGAGGAGAACGTTGATGGAGGGGCGCATGGAGAGGGTGTCCTGGTGCGGGTCGTGACGGACGGAGTTCAGCCGGTGGCCGCGTCGCCGTCGGCGGGCTTGTCGTCACCGCCGCCCGGCAGGTCGTCGAGCATGCTGGAGAAGTTGAAGTCGCCGCCGCCAAAGGCCGAAAACCCGCCGAGGCCACCGGCCGCGTCGTCGGTCGGGCCGGGATCCGATGATGCCGTGGGCGACTTCGCGACGGGCCGCTCCACCGGTGTGCCCTGGCGCCGGGCCCGCATCTGGCCAGACACCGTCTCGAGCCATTCGGGGTTGGGGAACGCGTACGGCCGGAACTTCTCGAGCGTGCCGGTTTCCTCGTGAATGAACAGTGCCCGCTGGGGGCCGAGCTTCGCCGCAATCGGCGTGTCCACCAACTGGCTCGAGTCGTTGCCGCTCATCTGGAAGAGCACCCGGAGCTCGAACTCCTTGATCGCGTTGCGGTCGAACGTCCGCTGGAGGTTGGTGAGCGAGTCGCACCAGATGACCATGTGGACCCCCACCGGCGGACCGTCCTTGAGAAGCGTGAGGAAGTTGTCGGCCGGGGAGGCCTTCTTGTCGCCGCCGAAGGAAAAGCCGAAGTCGCCGTCGTTCTTGCGGAGCTCGCGGAAGCGGCCGAGATCGCGGACGATCACGAACACGGCCTCGCCGTCGAGCACCTGCTCCTCGAGGCGGCGCTTCACCTCCGCGGCCAGCCGCTCCACGGCGTCGGCGACACCGAGACGGCCGACCACTTCCACCTCGTGCGGCAGGTGTGCCGCCGCCGTGGCGATCAGGATGTCGGGGCGCTCCTCGGCGATCGCGGGCTCCAGCAGCACGAATCGTCCCGGCGTGCCGAGCGCTCCGTTCGGATGGGGGTCGAGCCCGGCCGCCAGGCTCACCATCGACATTGCGAGGATCGCCGCACCGAGATCCTCCCGCTGCCCCACGATCAACATGTTGGCGCCCCCCTGCCGGCGAAAGATTGCCGCGGTGGGATCCTTGATCGCGATCGCATCACCCATCCAGGCGAGCGGGGCCACCAGCTCGGATCCATGGACGGTGCCCGAGGCCAGGAGTTCGGTGAGCAGCGGGTTGAGCGCCGGATCCGCCGCCTGATTGCCGTCGAACACGATCCGGTCGAGGTGCGGGATGTCGGTCCGCCGGTCAGCGAGCTTGCGAAGCGAGCCGAGATACTGCTCTCGCTGCTCGTCCGTGAGAAACACGACCTGAAAGGGATTGTTGCCCTCGATCATGCCGTTGGCGTCGTTGTAGATCGCCTCGCCGGGGCGCGTGAGGAGCCGTGCCGCCGTGTTGTCTTCCGAAAGGATCAGGCTCGAATCGGCCTCGTTGCACTGCAGCGCGATGCGGATGGCCATCTGGCCCATCGTGGCGCGGGGCAGGCTGTAGGAGCCGCCCAGCGTCTGCGAGCCGAGCAGCACGTGAATGCCGAAGGCTCGGCCCTGGCGGACCAGCCGGTCGAGGATCAGCGTCGCATCCTGGGCGATCTTGTCGTCCTCGACGAAGATCTCCTGAAACTCGTCGATGATCAGCAGGATTCGCGGCATGGGATCGGGATGGCCGGTCTGGCGGAAGCCGCCGACGTTCTGCACCGACAGTTCGCGGAACAGATCGCCGCGGCGCTTCAGTTCGCGGTCGAGCTGCTCCATCACCGACAGGCCGAACTCCCGCTCGCTCTCGATGGCGATCACGCGGGCGTGCGGAAGGGCGTAATGGTCGTAGAGCTTGAACTCGACGCCCTTCTTGAAGTCGATGAGATAGAACTGGATCTCATTGGGGCTGTACTGCAGCGCGAGGCTGGTGATCATCGCGTGCATGAGCGTGGATTTGCCGGAGCCCGTTTTGCCGGCGATCAGCAGGTGCTGGCTGGTGCCCTTGCCGAGCTTGAGGTACTGGAGCTTCTTGGCACCGGCCGGTCCGAGCGGCGCGAGCACCTCGTTGGCCGTGCTGCCGTGCCACCATTCGCTCTCCGGCGGGGCGACCCGATCGAAGGGGACGACCACGCGCTTGGCGGCCTTGGCCGCCTGTCCGACCCGCTGGATGATCCGCGTGAACACCTCGTCCGACGGGGCCTGTTCGACGGTGAGCGGCCACTTCGACCACTCCGGATCCTTCCACGTGTAGGTGCCGTCCTTGAGCGTCAGCACGGTGCAGTGCTGCTCGACGTCAGCCAGGGAGAAGCCCGAGGGGACCTGCTGGGAGGGATCGACCGAAAGGATCACGTACACCCCGCAGCGGGCGCCCGACGAGGCGATGCTCGCCAGCCGGCGGGCGCTGGTCTCGTTGAAGTTGGCCGGAAAGTTCGCCACCACGACGAACCGGTAGGGCTCGGGAACCTCGGCGTCGGCGTTGTAGGCACCGATCGACTCGTACTCGTTGCGGAGATACTTCTGGATCACCACCTCCATCTGCTCGGTGATGTCGGCGAGCTTCTGCTCGATCAACTGCGGCTCGGTCCAGATGCGGCTGGTGACCAGGAGCTCGTCGTAGTCGGCGAGGTGCATGAAGCCGGCAAACTGCTTGCCGAGGCCGAGTGGATCGATGATCGTGAACCGGCTCTGGCCGGCCGGCAGTCCGGTGGCGATCCGCAGCATCAGGGCCTGCATCATCGCCGACGCGGTCTCCTTCTCCATCGCGGAGGTCTTGATCAGCAGCGACGAGGCGACGGGCCAGGGAACGGTTGCCGGCTGTTTCCACGCCACCGGTCCGAACTCGTTGAGGGCTGCCGTGGCCGACACCCCGCCGGGCACCCGCTCGAGCGTCAGTGCGAGGTCGCCGAAGCGGAGCCCAGGAGGCGGATCGACGGGCAGGGGCACCGAGTCATCCGCCAGCTCGCTCCATGACTTGAACGCCGCCGTGTCGAGACGCGACGCCTCGGCGGAGATGGCCGCGGTCCGGGAGCGGGCCTCGCGCCAGGTGGCCGTCATCGTCGCCCAGTCAGAATCTCGCTTCTGGGATGCGGCGGCGAGGCGGTCGTCTCGTTCCCGCTCGATCCGCCCCACCTCGGCGGCCAGCGATTGCTCGAGGGCCGCCACCTGGGCCGGATACTTCTGCTCGGCGGCCGCGAGTTCAGTGGCGACCTTCGCCGACACCTTCGCCTCCGCCTCGCTGCACTTGGCCGTCACGGCCGCCAGGGCGGCGTCGCGTCGGGCCTTGGCCGCGCTGATCTTCTCCACCACCTGAGCCTTGCGGGCCTCGTCTTCGTCGAGCAGCTTCTTCTTCAGCTGACGCTCGTGCTCCTTGGCCCTGGTCGCGATCCATTCGCGGGCTGCGGCCTCGAGCGACGTGGCATGGCTCACGTGCGCCTGGAGCGCCTGGTGCCGGGAGGCCAGGCTAGCCCGAATGTCCCCCTTTTTTCCGCTGAACAGCCCCCCAATGCCGCCCGAGAGGGCTCCCTTCGCCGCCGCGTCGTTGAGAATCTCCTGGCTGAGCCTGGCGACCGCCTCGCGGGCGGCGAGCACCTGCTCAACGGGCGTGCCTTGTTCCGCCGGTGCGGCGGGGGCGGCGCCGCCCGAATCCTTGACGCCCCAGGCAGCGAGCTGCTTCGCGACCGCTGAGGCTTCGGCGTTGATCTGGGTCAACGCGGCTGCCAGCTTCTGTTCCCACGACCGGGCCGCCTTCTGTGGCTCCAGGGCCTTCTCACCTGCGACCTGCTTGAAGCGGACCTGTTCGAACACCTCCTCTTCCTTCAGTTCGGTGACCGCCTCGTCGCAGGCCTTCGTGTATTCCCGCGTCTTCGCCTGCCGAAACTCGTCGATCTTCTTCTGCTCGGTCGCCCGCCACGCGTCGGCCTGGCGCTTGACCTCGTCGTGCTTCCGCACGGCGGCTTCGATGTCGGCGGCACCCTTCGTGCGCACGTCGGCCAGCTCGCGATCGGCCGCAGCACGGATCGACGTCGTCGCCGACTCGACGGTCGAGCTGATGGCATTCTCAGACTCGGCTCGGGTCGCGGACTCCCGGCGCAGGATCTGCATCTGCTCCCGCAGCACATCCGGATGGTAGGCCGAACGGGTCGAGGCGGTGGCCGTGCTGACCTCGGGAAGAGACGAATCGGCGGCGTTGGAGCTCACCTGGAATCCTCGGTGCTGGGGGGCGTGAAGGGCGGGGGCATGCCGTCGGCTGACTACATGCCGTCGGAGTCGCTCACATCGCGGATCGCGCGGTCGAGGACCTCCGCGAGCCGTCCGAGGGCGTCGAGCGTCTCCTTGACACTCGGCGTGAGCGGTTCGATGTTGTCTTTGTGGAAGGCCTTGGCGCGGACATCGTGCCAGCCCTCGGTGGCGATCTCCCACTTGATGTTGAGTTGCTTGAGCGCGTTGGCGAGTTTCGACGCGCCGCTGGACAGGTCGCCGACCCTCATGATGGCTGGGCTCCCTCTGGCGGCGGCGGGGCCGCCGCCGGCTTCGCTGCCTGGCCACCGTCGAGCTGCCGGGTGACGCTCTGGCCGCCCGTGCCGCCAGGTGCGCCGGAGTCGCCGGTGGGCGAGGCGACCTGCCGGTAGGCATCGAGCGCCTTGAGCATCTTCTCGAGCAGGGCCATCGACCGCGGGCAGTCAACGTCGACGACCTCGCGGAACCGTACCAGCCGCACGCAGGCCTCCCGGAACTGCTGCTGGACGACGGGCGTCCAACGGCGGACCGCCTCCGCCTTCTGCTCGGCCCGGGCAAGCCGTTGCTTCGCCTTCTCGAGCGCCTTTTTCTCCTCCACGCAGGACGGCTGGTTGTTGCCGACCTTCTTGAAGGCCTTGCAGTACTCCAGATCCTTGACCGCCTTGTTGACCAGTTCGGTCATCCGGCGGACCTCGGCCTTCCAGAAGGCTGCCTGATCGACACAGATCCAGTCGACGGCACGCTGCCCCTGGATCTCGCATTCGGAGATCGCCTGGCCGGACTCGTGCGCGAACGAGGCGAACGCGGCCTTCATGAAGGCGAGCGTGTCGATCGATTTGACGTCTGCCTGAGTCGACATGCGAGGGCTCGTCCGCGGGGCGGCTGGGATGAGGCTGGTCAGCGCTGCTGGAGGTATTCCTCGACCCGCTCGGCCTTGCGGATCAGGTAAGGAACATACTCGCTGGTCGATTCGGCGAACCGCTTGAACGTGCTCAGCTGGGCCTCGAACTCCTCGGCAAACTTCTGCTGCTCCTGGTCGCGCCAGGTGGAACTCAGGCCGGCCAGCTGCCGCTGCACCATCTGCATTTGCGCGACGACTTCATCGCTGAACTTTCGGAGGGCGCCTGCGAACCTGCGGAGCTCGGCCGGATCGACGATTGCCTGTCCCATGGCGATTTCCCCTGTGCCGCGGATCGATCGTTCGACAGCCCGTATCGTACCGCGAAACGGTCGTGTGTGGACACTCTCCTGCCAGCCGGCGTCCGGCTGGGAATCCCGGCAGCGGGGACGTAGACTCCGCCGCGTCGCTTTCCGCACGCGTCCGCCGGAGGATTCTTGTGTCACAGCCTGCCGCAGCCCGCCCCGGGCATTCCCCGCACGCCGCCGCCCACGCCGCGGTGGAGACGGCCATCACGCCCTGCACCGGCTGGCACTGCAGTCACCTTTTTTATGCCTTCGATCGCGGACGCCTCGCGGCCCTCTCGGGCGCGGCCCGGGCGGAAGGGGCGTGCCACTTCGCGGCAGCGCTGGATCCCGCCGGCCCGGAGGCCGCCACACGGCTGCAGACCTGGATCGTCGCCGGTCACAAGGCCGACTTCGGGGTGATGGTGCTCGACCCGAACCCGCTCGCGGTTGACGCCGTTCATCAACGGCTGCTCGCCGGGCCTCTTGGTGAGGCACTCGTACCCACCTACTCGTTCGTCAGCCTGACCGAGGTGAGCGAGTACGTGCCCACGATCGAGCAGTATGCGGAGCGGCTGGTCGCGGAAGGAGAGGTGATCGACAGCCCGTCCTACAAGGCCAAGGTTCAGGGCTATGCGGGCCGCGAGCCCGCGATGCGGCAGGCCCGGCTCGAGCCCGAGCTTCCGCCGTGGCCCAACGTCTGCTTCTATCCGATGAACAAGAAGCGGAAGGTGAGCGAGAACTGGTTCACGCTGCCGTTTTCCGAGCGGAGCCGGTTGATGGCCGAGCACGGCGCATCGGGAATGAAGTTTGGCGGCCGCGTGACACAGCTGATCACCGTGTCGGTCGGGCTGGACGACTGGGAGTGGGGCGTGACGCTCTGGGCTCGCCGCCCCGACTGGCTCAAGGAGATCGTCTACACCATGCGGTTCGACGAGGCGAGCGCCCGCTACGCCGAGTTCGGGCCGTTCTACACGGGATACGTCGCCACGCCAGCGGAGATCCTCGCCCACTGCCGTGTGGCGGGTTGAGCCCGGCCTTCAGGAGGCCCAATCGCGTACGCGATGGGGGCTATGCCAAACGCTGCCGTACGCCTTACGGCGTAGCCGACAGCACGAGTTCGACCTCGGTGCCGCGCGGGGGAACGCGTTCCTCGAAGACCTCGAACATCAGGGCGTCGTTGGCCTGCGAACTCTGGAGCGGCAGGTCGAGCGTCGCGGTGGGAAAGTTAGAAACGCAGATCAGGTCGCCGCCATCGGCCTGATAATACTCCATGCCGTCGGCAGGATCCCTCCACAAGACGCTGCCCGCAAACACCCAGTCGGCGGCGAGGTCCGCCTTCGTGGTGGTGGAACGGATCAGCTCCTGGGCCCGCCTCTGCCGCGGTTGGCCGTCCTCGTCGCGCCAGCGGACGATCACCGCGACGGCCGGTCCCTGCGCCGCGGAGTACTCCGGATCGAACGACACCGGTCGGCCGGGTTCGAGCCCGATGGCCAAGAGCGCCGCGTGCACGAGACGGGAGGGGGCGTTCACGGCCACGACCGCCTCGTGCTCCTTGGTGTGCCTCGGGCAGGCGAACACCTCGATCATGCCCCGATCGAGGGCGATCGCGCCGCCCACCACGACCTCCTTGCGGAGCGGATCGACCCAGATGTCGGCGGTGGGTGAGAGCCGGCGCAGGTCGGGATGTGGGTCGGCCGTGGGGGCGACGGCGGCGTCTGCCGGTTCCTCCCCGCGGCCGGGCGAGGAAGCCATGACGACAGCCGCGACGCCGACGACCAGGAGTGATCGAGCCGTTCTGGGGGCGAAATGGAAGAACTTCATCATGCGTCGCCCTCGGTGGCGGGCGGTGGCTACCGCCTCCAGCCTCCGATACGATACCGCCGTTCTCACGTCACCGCGATCCGGAGGCTGGAATCGCGACGGCGTGAGAGACCCCCGTTCACCCAGGAAGCACATGGTCGCCACGAACGAAGGCCGGCGTTCGAATCGCTCGGGATCGAAGAAGTCGAGCCGCGGACCGGAGGAGGCGGGGACATCCGAGGCGCCCGCGGCGACGAACGGGGCGGTGCCGGCTGTCCGGCAGTCCGCTGATGCTCGTCGGGTCGTACCACCGCGTGTGGCGGCGCGGCAGGCACACCGTCGGATCACATCGCTCGCCGCCACGGTGGAGACTCTCGACGGCCGGGAACGGCTGCGTCGGCTGGCGGAACTCGTCCGCAAGGATGGCCGCAATGCGCGGCGGATGAGTTTCCTCGAGACGGCGATCGGCGAGTGCCTCGACGAGGTGGCTCGGTCGGGGTCATCCGCCGGCCGTTGGACTGCCTGCGAGGCCGCGACCTGGGCCTTGGCATGGATGGCCCGAACCAAGCGTGCCGGTGGATCGGCGGGCGGCCTGCTGGAGCGCCTGGTCGGTCAGGCCAGGGCTGCACAGCCGTTGCTCGCATCGGGCGACACGCAGCCGGCCCGGTTCGTCCTTGTGCTGGCGAGGCTGTTCGTCGATGTCGAGGCGTGTCGCTGCCTCGAGGCAGGGGCTGCGGCGACCGTGGCCGCCGAGATCGAGCGACTCGTCTCGGCCGAGGGCATCCCGCACCTGAGCGGCTCGACCGCGATGGTCGAGCGCGTGGTGCGCTGGACCGCGGTCCGGGAAATCGCCCGTGACCATGCGAGCGGAGGGTGGTCGAAGCAGACGGAGCGGCGGTGGCGGGCCGCCGCGACGGCGGTGCTGCGGCTGCTCGGCGGCCGTGGCAGAGCTCTCGCTGGGGCCGGGCGGATGCCGGAACCCTTCACGAAGCCGTTGCTCGACGCCGTGGCGGAGTGCGGACGCCGTCGCGAACGGACCGTCCGGGCCATCCGCCGCGACCTCACGGCTGTCGATGGTCGGGGCCTGCTCGGCAGGGATCTTCACGATCCGGCCGCAGGCGTGGCGATCATCCGCACCGGCTGGGATCGCCGCAGCGTCCGCGTGATGCTCGACTACAGGCATCCCGTCCCACGGCTGGAAATCGCCGTCGGCGACCGACTGCTCGCAGACGGGCCATGGCAGTGGGAGGCCTGGGCGGACGGCCGCGCGGTCGAGCCCGAGGCGGGCTGGACGGTGTCGTGCTGGGAGTCTGACAGGAAGGCATCGTTTCTCGAGATCACGGCGCCGCTGGGAGGCGGCCGTCAGATCGAGCGGCAGGTCGTCGTGCTGCCGCGCGACCGGATCGTGCTGCTCGCCGACGCCGTGACCTCGGCGACGGCACCGGCCACGCTGCGTTACCGAGGCATTCTCCCCCTCGCGGCGTCGCTCGATGCAGACTCCGCGGCGGAGACCCGCGACGTGGTCGTGGCGGACACGCGGCCAAGGATGCTCGCCCTCCCCCTGGCGCTTCCCGAGTGGAAGGCCGGTAGCGGCGGTGAGTTTCGCGGCGAGTCGGGCACGCTCGTGCTCTCGCAGGAAGGGACGCACCGGCTCTATGCCCCGCTCTGGCTCGACTGTGATTCCAGCCGCATAGGCCGCCCGCTCACCTGGCGACAACTCACCGTGGCCGACTCGCGGATCATCCTGCCGCGTCATCAGGCCGCGGGCTTTCGGGTGCAGTCGGGGCTCGAGCAGTGGCTCGTCTACCGCGCGCTCGACACGGCCAGAAACCGCACGCTGCTCGGCTGCAACGTGTCGTGCGAGTTTCTCGTGGGCCGGCTGAAGAAGAGCGGCGAGGTGGCCCGGACCCTCGAGATCCAGTGACGTCGCGGCCGTGAACGCCACCCTGCGGGACCGCTGCCTCAGCAACCTTGCCACGATTCGCGGCCGGATCGCGGCCGCCTGCGAGCGTTCAGGTCGGCCCGTGGACGAGGTGCGGCTGATCGCCGTCACGAAGTACGTCGATGCGGCGATCACGCGGACGGTGGCGGAGTGCGGTTGCCTCGATCTCGCGGAGAGCCGGCCGCAGCAGCTCTGGGACAAGGCCAGCGCCCTCGCCGACATCGTGCCGGCCGTCCGCTGGCACCTGATCGGCCACCTGCAGCGGAACAAAGTTCGGCGGACGGCGCCCCTCGTATCGCTCGTTCAGACGCTCGATAGCGAGCGGCTGCTGGCCGCCCTCGAATCCGAGGGTGAATCGACTGGCAGGACGTGCGACGTGCTCGTGGAGGTGAACGTGTCGCCTGATCCGGAGCGGTCGGGAGCACTGCCGGCCGACGTGCCGGCGCTGGCGTCGGCAGCCGTCCGCTCGCCGCACGTCAGGCTTCGGGGGCTGATGGCGATGGCCAGCCACCCGGATTCGCCCGCCGCAGATGCCCGGCGCGACTTCGCCAGGCTGCGGGAAATTCGCGACAGGCTCGCGAAGGATCTGCCGGCGGATGCCCTTCGCGAACTTTCGATGGGGATGAGCGGCGACTTCGAGGCGGCCGTCCTCGAGGGCTCGACCATGGTGCGGATCGGCTCCTCCCTCTTCGAGGGTCTGGAGGGATCCTAGGCGGCATGCCGGGATGATCCGCGGTGTGTTACGATGCCAGGAGCCCCCACGACGAGGAGTGGTCGGCTCCCACCTTGCTCGGCAGCGTCATGGATCTTCTCGTGTCCGCCAGCGATCTCAGGCTGCACGTCGAGCGGATCGTCGAGCATTCCGAGTTTCAGGACTCACCCCGACACCGGCAGCTCCTGCGGTATCTGGCCGATCATGCGATCGCCACCGGAGGTCGCAGCGTTTCCCCGCAGGCGATCGAGGCGGACGTGCTTTCCCGCAGTGCGGGCGGGCGCGGGCGGGCGGCGACACCCGCGCGGGTGATGGTGGACGACGTGCGGCGAAAACTCGAGCGGTATTCGGCAGCCGCCGGCCGCGGCGACGCCATCCGCGTCTCGATTCCGCCGGACGACTGTCGACTGGAGGCAACATGGCACACGCCCGCTCAGGTGGTGGAGCGTACACCGCTGCCACCGGACACGCCCCGTCCGGTGGTGCTTGTCGTGGAGTTTGACGCCGAACCAGCAGTGCGGAGCCTGACCGGGCCGCTCGCAGCGGCGATTGGAGAGCGACTTGGCCGGATCGGTGGCATCTCGGTGATCCTGCCGGTGTCGCGGCAGGACATCGCCGCCAGGGGCATGGCCATCGAGCACGCGCCGGCTGCCTGGGACGCCGACGCGGGCGTGCACGGCATGCTGATGGCGCTGCCGAGCGAGCAGGGCTTGGATGCCTCGCTCGGCGCGTCGGTGCGACTGATCGGTGCCGACGGCGCCGTGGTATGGACCTTGTGGTGCGAGGAAGCCACGGCTGCCATGGACAGCGACGCCAGCGTGGATCGCATGGCCGAGAAGATCGCCACCTTCGTGGCCAATGGAGTTCACGCGAGCCGCTGAGAGCCACGCGCGATCTTGCTCCTACGGAGGTGCACGTTGCCAACCTGCGTCAGGAAGCCCAATCGCGTAAGCGATGGGGGCACACTGGCTCTGCCGCACCGCTCGGGACTGCCCATGCCCATCGCCGGACGCTCGCTGCGGCCTTCCCGGCCTTCGCTTGCTCGATGCTGACTTCGCTTCGCCATCCATGGCTCCGCTCGTCAGCAACGCCGGCTCCCGGGCACGGGTAGCCCCTCGCTGCCGACCTCAGGAAGCCCAATCGCGTAAGCGATGGGGGCACACTGGCTCTGCCGCGCCGCCGGGGCCAGGATGGCCCGGCGAGCGCGTGGGGCTGCGTCGCAGGATGCGACGCCCTCGGGCCCAGCTCGCCGGGGCCAGGATGGCCCGGCGAGCGTGTATTCAGTCGAACCGCACTTCGAGAATCTCGAGCTTCATCGTGCCCGCTGGCACGTCGATCGCCACTTTCTCGCCTACCTTCTTGCCCAGGAGTCCCTGGGCAAGGGGGCTGGCGACGTTGATCCGGCCGGCGTCGAAATCCTCCTCACCGGCGCCGACGAGGATGTAAACCTCTTCGTCGCCGAACTTGAGGTCCTTCACCACCACCGTGGCGCCGAAGACCACCTCGTCGGTCGCCTCCTTGGCCCGCTCCACGATCACCGCCCTGGCGAGCTTGTCGCGGAGCAGGTTGATCTTCGCCTGGAGCATCCCCTGGCTTTCGCGGGCCCCGTGATACTCGGCGTTCTCGCTGAGATCGCCCTCGCTGCGGGCGGCGGCCACACGTTGGGCCAGCTTGGGCATCTCGACCGTTTCAAAGTGGTCGACTTCGGCCTTGAGCTTGTCGTAGCCGGCACGCGTCATGGGTATGCGATCAGACATGTCAATCTCCTGGAAAAGAACCGCGGGGCCGGCTGCGGCCTGCAGTGACGCCGTCAGGCCGACGTCGAGGACTCCGGCAGGTAGAGCAGGCGACCACAGCTGCGGCAGATGATGATCCTGCCGAGCAGCACGTCGGACAGCATGTTGCCGGTCAACTGCTGGTAGCAGCCGCCGCAGGTTCCGCCATCGACGGCGGCCATGCCGTCGGCTCCCTTTTGCTTGACCACTCGGTCGTACTTCTCACGGACATCCTCGCCGAGATCCTTCTCAGCCGCCTGAAGGTCGCCGCGAATCCGCGCCACTTCGGCTTCGAGCCGTCCCGTCTCCGACTTCACCTTCGCCTCGGCCTCGGTGAGCAGCTTCTTCGCCGCCTCGATCTCGGCCTCGGCGGCAGGTACGGTCGGCTTGAGCGTGTCGATCCGCTCGAGCGCCTCGAGGATTTCGTCCTCGAGCACCTTGGTCGCCATCCGGTCGGCGGCGACCTGGTCGCGGAGGGTCTGATACTCGCGGTTGGTCTTGCAGGCGTTGAGCTTCCCCTCGAGATCGGCGATCTTCGCCTCCGCCGACTTCAGCTGGAGCTGCTTCTGGTCGGCCACGACCTTGGCCTTTTTGACGTCATCGGCCGCGGCAGCCTTTTTCGCCTCGGCGGCCTGCACCAGCCGCGTGCGGGCGGCGACCGATCGCGGGCCGGCGGCGAGTTGCTCCGCGAGATCCGCCAGTTGGCGATGCATGCGGTGAAGGGAGCGGAGAAGTTCGGCAGCAACGGCAACGGTCATGACGATGGATCCCGGGGCGGGGCGACGTCCCGCCCGTGGTCGGGAGTTTACCAGACGGGGGGGCCGGTAAAAGCCGCGGGCCGGACGCCGCGGCGGCGTCCGGCCCGCATGTTCCACGCGTCTGCGGTGTCGTCAGCCGGCGGTCGGCTCCATGAAGTTTTCCAGCTGCCGAGCGCGGACTGGATGCTGCAGCTTTTTCACCGCCTTGGCCTCGATCTGCCGGACTCGCTCCCGGGTGACGCGAAAGATCCTGCCCACCTCTTCGAGCGTGTAGGTGTAGCCGTCGGTGAGCCCGTATCGCAGGCGGATGATCTCGCGCTCACGGTAGGTGAGGGTCTTGAGAAGGGAATCGATCTTGTCACGAAGCAACCCGTGTGTCGTCGAGCTCGCGGGACTGGCCACGCCGACATCCTCCACAAACTCGCTGAAACTCGCGTCCTCGCTCTCTCCGACGGGCCTGTCGAGGCTCATCGGCTGTCGGCCCATCTCCAGCACGCGGCGGGCCTCCTCGAGCTGCACCCCGGCCGCCTCGGCGATCTCTTCGGGCGAGGGTTCGCGGCCGAGTTCGTGAAGCAGCTTCTTCGCCGTGGTCCGGAGTTTGGAGAGCACGTCGATCATGTGGACGGGGATCCGGATCGTGCGGGCCTGATCGGCGATGGCCCGGGTGATCGCCTGCCGAATCCACCAGGTGGCGTAGGTGGAGAACTTGAAGCCGCGGCGATACTCGTACTTGTCGACCGCCCGCATCAGTCCGGTGTTGCCCTCCTGGATGAGGTCCAGGAACGACAGCCCTCGGTTGCGGTACTTCTTCGCGATCGAAACCACGAGCCGGAGATTCGAAGCGGAGAGGTTTCGCTTCGCCGCTTCGTACTCGACCTTCAGCTTTTCGAGCATCTGCACCCGGGTGCGGAGCGACCGCGGGCTTTCGAGCGTCGTGAGCATCAGGTCGCGAAGCTCCTTCCGCATGTCGGCGCGGTCGTCGCACGCGAGATTTCCCGCCTTCATGGCCCGCAGGTCGGCCTGGAGACGGTCCATTCGCGACGACATGCCGCGGAGGATCTTCACCAGCGGCTGCACCCGCCGCGTGCGGAGGCTGAGTTCCTCCACGAGATGGAGCGACTTCACCCGCATCCGCCGGAACCGCACGCGGGCGGCCCGCACCTCCTCGGGGCTCGTCCGCGTGCTGATCAGCTTGCGGAACTCCGCCCGGCTCTCGCCCATCAGGTGCTCGAGGGTGACGAGGTTGTGTGGCATCCGCGCCTGGATCTGCTCCTTCGTGAGCCGTTCGGTCAGCGACACCTTGATGGTGCGGTCGAAGGGAAGCTTCCCCTCGTGCACCTTGCGGAGTGTCTCGACCGTCGCCTGCAGCGAGTAGGCGCAGCCCAGAATCGCCCTCCGGAACCGCTTCCGCGTCACCTCGATCCGCTTGGCGAGCGAAATCTCCTCGCGCCGCGAGAGCAGCGGAATCTCCGCCATCTGGGCGAGGTACATGCGGATCGGATCGTTGGCCGCGTTTGAGGGGGGCGTGGTGGTCGCCTCGTCGCGTCGCGGCTGTGCCACCGGTGCGGCGGCTGCGAGGGTCGTCGACTCCGTACGGGGCTCCGGCGGCGTGTCAACGAGCTCGATTCCCTGCTCCTCGAGCGCCACAAGCAGCGTGTCGATCTTCTCGGGATCGACCGCCTCGTCTGGCAGGTAGGCGTTGACCTGGTCGAAGGTCAGGTAGCCCAGCTCGCGGCCGAGCGCGATCAGGTGGACCAACTCGGTGTCGCCGTGGCCTGACGCTGGGCTCGGCGGAACGGCCTGCGGCAGGCCGATGACGGATTGGGTTACGCGGTTCTTCATGCTTCGGTTCTCCTTCACCATCCTAGCTCGCTCGCCGGCCGCCCCCCGATGCGACGGTGGAGATCCCGTCGAATCGACTGCAGCGACGAGTCGGCCGCCCTCACCCCTCCTTGGGCTCGGAAGCGGCCTGTACGGAACACGGTGCGATCCCGTCCGGCATCCCCTGCGCGGCCCGCCGTTCGGCGAGCAGCCGCTCGAGGATTTCGGCCTCGGATCGCGAATCGAGTCGGTTGGTCTTCAGCGCCCGCGCGGCGACGTGGGCCTGCCGCTCCGCGGCACGGCGGCGGAGCGCCTCGGTGAAGTGGCTCACGCGCTCCTGAGGGTCGAGGCCGCCACGCGCCGCCCCCGACTCGTCGACGGCGACGAGGAGGCTCTGCAGCGAGGGGTCGACGAGTTCCATGAGCAGGTCGGCGAGGGCCACGGTCCGGCCCGAGGCGTGCAGCCGGCCGGCCGTTTCGATCACGGTCCGGCAGGCGGGGGTCTCGACGTCGGCAGGACCAACCTCGCGAATGATCAGTCCGACGCTGTCGGGCACCCCCACCAGCACCTCCAGAACCTCTCGGTCCCAGGCGGGGAGCCGCGCGGGGCGATGCTCGTCGGACGCAGCGGCGGTGGCCGCGGGGGCGGAGCCGCGGAGTTCGAGCATCCGCGATCGCAGGAGGTCGCGAGAGAGGCCGAAGCGGCGCGAGAGCCGCCCCAGAACCTGATCCTCGCGGAGCCGGGCCTGCGAACCGGCGAGGCTGGATCGCTGGGCCGCAGCGGCCAAGGCCTTGAGGACGCTCTCCACCGAGGTGAGCGCCGCATCATCGCCGGCGTCCGCAGCAAGTCCCGCCAGCACCTCATCCATGCGGTAGTCGAGCGGGTCGCAGGCTTCTGCCACGAGGGCCTCGAATGCGTCGCGGCCCTGCTCCAGGATCAGGTCGCAGGGATCGACACCGGCGGGCATGCGCGCGATCCGGACGTCGATCGGCTCGGCGAGCAGCACCTCGAGCACCTCGTTGGCCCGCCGACGGCCGGCGTCGTCTCCATCGAGCACGAGGATGATCCGATCGGCGTACCGCCGCAGGAGCTTCGCATGCCGTTCGCCGAGCGCGGTGCCGAGCACCGCGACCACGTCGTCGATGCCGGCCTGCCGGGCGGCGAGGCAGTCGGTGTAGCCCTCGACCACGATGGCCCGGCGCGAATCGGCCATCGCCTCGCGGGCCGTGTCGAGTCCGTAGAGCATGGAGCTCTTGGAGAACAGCGGCGTCTCGGGGGAGTTGATGTACTTCGCGGAATCGGGCCGGTCGCCGGGCAGCACGCGACCGCCAAACGCCACGCACCGTCCCTGCGGATCGCGGATCGGAAACATCACCCTGCCGCGGAACCGGTCGTAGTGGCCGGAGCGATCGTCGCGCTCGATCACAAGGCCTGCCCTGACGAGGTCGTCCCGACTGATGCCCGCCGCGGCCGACTGGCGCAGCAGCCAATCCCAGGCCTGCGGGGCGAAGCCGAGTTGAAAGCGGTCGTTCGTCGCCGGCGACAGGCCGCGGGAGCGGAGGTAGTCGCGGGCGGCGGCCGCCTCGGGCGACGAGCGGAGGCAGTCGCAGAACCGCTCGGCGGCCCAGGCCTGCACCGATCGCAGCGTTGCCTTGTCGTCGGGAGGAAGCCCGCCGCGGCCCCGCGGCAGCTCGATCCCGGCCCGATCGGCGAGTTGCTCGAGCGCCTCGCGGAACTCGACCTTCTCCATCCGCATCACGAACGAGAAGACATCCCCTCCCACGTCGCAGACCCAGCAGCGGTAGGTCTGCCGGTCGGGATTCACCTGGAGGCTGGGGCGAGAGTCTTCATGCCAGGGGCAGAGCCCGGTCATGGCCTTGCCCTGCCGCCGCAGCGAGATGTATGAGCCGACCACGTCGACGATGTCGATGGCCTCGCGGACCCGCTCCTTGACGTCGTCCCGCGGCGGCGATGTGGGCTGAAACGGCACGAATCGGGACCTGAAACTCGTGGAACACGGGTGGCTCTGAGGTGACCGTCGCAATCTATGCCTGGCCCAAAACCGGGTCAACGCCAGGAAATGCCACCGCATTCGCCCCAGCTTGCCGCGGCCCGGGGCTGCGGCCGGCGAAATCCCGTCAGCTCAGGGGTTCTTGGGCGGCTTGCGGAAGTGGGGGTCCTTTTGCTTGTCTCGCGAGAGCACGTAGGCGACGAGATCGAGCACTTCCTCCTCATTGCACTGATCGAGCAGGCCGGCGGGCATGAGAGACGTCGCCGACTGGTGGATCTCCTCGATGCTGGAGCGGCGGATGTCAACCACCTTCGTCGCGTCTTCGGGGTCAGTGACCACCGTGATCTGCTCGGGCGTCTCCGCCACGATTCGGCCGGTGACGACTTTGCCATCGTCGGTCTGGACGACACTCGCGCGATACTGGTCGGAGACGATCCGGCTCGGCTCGATGATCGCCTCCACGACGTCCTTCACCTGAAACCGCCCGCCCGCCTGCGTGAGGTCGGGGCCGGTGGAGCCGCCGTCGCCGGAAAACCGGTGGCAGACGATGCAGCGGGCGGCGGCAAATGTCCGTTTGCCGTGCTCGAAGCTTCGGCTGCGTGGCCGGAAGCCCTCCTCGGCCGCGGCCAGAACGTCCGCGACGGTCCACTTCCTGCCGGGGCCCTCGGGCGCTGGGAGCGGCGGTGGCACGTAGGGTGTGCGACCGCCCATCGCCACCAGCGCCATCTTCTCGGTGTCGCTGAGCCCCTCGAGGCTCTCGGTCTCGATGTTCGTCAGGAACTTCTCGAAGCTGTTGCCTCCGCCCCACTCGCGGCTTCGTGCGAACCAGTCGAGGTACGTCCGTCGGTCAGCCAGCGACCAGGCTTCCTTCTCCTTCACCGTCCGCAGGGCGTAGGCATAGTGGATCTGGATCAGGTCGGAGCGCCGCTCGAGCGACGAGCGGACCGCGGAACCATACCCGGCATTCCGCTCGAGCAGGCGGCGGAGTTCGTCCTCGTCGGGGGCGAGATTCGTCAACTCGGCCGAGTCGGTGGGTTCGGCGAGCATGCCCACGAGCCGGGACACGATTCCAGGCGCACGAACGGCGACGAGCAGGCTGGCAAGTTCCCGGTCGAGATCAAACGAACCCGAAGGAAAGTACGGGGATACCTGGGCGGCAATCTGCGCCCGGACCTCGGCGGGTGGCTCGCCGAGGCGCACGATCGCGAGTTCGCAGGCCCGGGCGAGGTCGAGGCGGCCCGCGTCATCGAGCACCCCGGGATCGATGGCGTCGAGGCAGGCGAAGATCGCCGGCTGATCGGCCGGTTCCCCCTGCCGGGCGACGGCGATGGCGGCGGTGATCCGGCCCAGAGGCTCGGCGAGGGCGAGGGCCTCGTCGCGCCACCCGTCGAGCGGCTGGTGCTCGATCGCCAGCCGGGCGGCATAGCGGATGAAACGGTCGGGATGACCGAGGTTCGGCAGGGCCTTCGCGATGGCGGCAGTCGGATCGTCGCTCCGCCGATGGAGGGCCTCGAGGTCGCGTCGCAGACGTCGGTCGTCGGCGCCGGCCTCGTCGCGGGGATCGACTGCGGCGGTCGACTCCTGGCCCGCATACCGCACCCGGAAGAGTTCGCTGTCGCCGCCGCGTCCGCCCACGGTGAAGTAGAGACAGCCGTCGCTGGCGACCGTCGCGTCGGTAAGGGGCAGGGGAGTTCGGGTGAGGAACTCCTCCTTCGTGCCGGCGTACGACGAACCGCGGGGCTCGAGGTGGATCGCATACATCGTGCCGAACGTCCAGTCGCACGCGAACAGGGCTCGCTGGTACCTCGCAGGGAACGACGCGCCATATCCAAACGTCACACCGACCGGTGAACCGGGGCCGATGTCGACCAGCGCCGGCAGGCTGTCGGGGAGTGCCGCGGGCCACTTGCCGCTGCCGCTTCGCCAGCCGAGTTCGCTGCCGCTCGTCGCGTGGTTGATGCGGGTGGGGCGGTACCACGGCATGCCGAAGTCCCACTCCATATCGGCGTCGTAGACGAACAACTCGCCGTCGGCGTTGAAGGCCATGTCGTAGGGATTGCGGTAGCCGGCCGTCCAGACCTCCCATTCCTTGCCGTTCCGATCGGTGCTCACCACGTAGCCACCCGGTGCGAGGATGCCCACGGCATGCCCGTTGGCGTCCCACATCCGCGGAATGATCTGATCCTCATCCCAGTTTGCCGGAAGACGACTGGAGGCGCCGGGCGGAAGCGACGTCCGCCGCTGATCGGAACGGACGCCCCCCATCGTCTGCGGCGGGGTGACGTTGGTCACCTCGAACGGCAGCCGCGTGTGGTTGCCGCAGATCACGAACAGCCGCTGGCCGTCGGGGGAGGGCAGGATCGCATGGGGGCCGTGCTCGCCGCCGCCGTCGAACTCACTGAGCTTCTCGACGCGGTCGGGCATGTCGTCGCCGTCCGAGTCGAGCACGCGGTAGAGGCCGCTGCCGGGGCCGCCATTGCAGACCACATAGAGCGCATCGAAGGCCCAGAGCAGCCCCTGGGCTGCAGAAACCGCCGCGGGGATCCGCTCCACCCGCGTGGCCGCCGAGCCGTCGAGCGGCGCCGGCGTGATACGAACCAAGCCCTTGTCGCCCTGATCGCTGGCGATGAGCCGCCCCTTGGCGTCGGTGGCCAGGCAGACCCACGAGCCCAGCTCCTCCTTGGGCACGACGAACAGCCGCTCGACGACAAACCCCGGCGGCACGGTAAACGGAGCACCGAGTTCATCCACCGCGGCGTCATCGTCGGCGTCGGCAGTCCGCACCGGCATCGAGACCGTCGACTGCTCCCAGAAACGCCCCGCGGAAGGTTCGACCGCCGCTGACGAACCAGCGACGGAACACGCGACGGCTGCGATGATCGCGAGGCGGCTGACAAGAACCGGCTGCGGCGAGTTCATCACGACAAGAGCCGGTCGACGCTCTCCAGCAGCCGATCCATGGCAAACGGCTTGCGGATGTAGTCGTCCACGCCGAGCATCTCGGCGTAGGCCTTGTGCCGGCTGCCTTCGTTGGCGGTGATCATGATCACCCGCATCGGATTGGGCCGGCTGCGGCGGAGCTTTTCCAGCACGAGAAACCCGCTGCGCTTCGGCATCATCATGTCCAGGACGACGAGGTCGGGATCCTCGCCCTCGGCCAGCACGAGGCCCTGGTTGCCATCGCGAGCGACCAGGATCTGGTAGCCCCGCGACTCGAGCACGGTTCGCATCGACTCGACGATCTCTGCGTCGTCATCGACGAGGAGGATGCGCTTGCCAGCCTTTGAGGCCGGGAGCGCGGCCGCCGACTCGGCCTGGTCGGCCACGGGATCACCCGCACGCGACGCCTTTTTTGCTGCCTTTTTGACTGCCATCGTCTCTCCATCCTGAATCGTGACCATCGATCGCGAACCAAACAAATGGTATCACGCGACCGTTTCAGGGGCCAACGCACGTCGCGTCAGCCGCGGTCCGCCGAGGCAGCAGGCGGCGCCGATGAGGCCGACCGCCGCTCCGCAGGCGACGTCGCTCGGGTAATGGGCCGATGTCACCACGCGCTGCGTGGCGGTTGCCGCGGCGAGCAGCGCGAACAGCACCCACCCATGTGGGTACCGCCAGGCCAGCGCGGCTGCGAGTCCCGCCGCCACGGCGGAGTGGCCTGACGGAAAACTCATCAGGTCGCTGAGGTGTGGCTTGTCAACGACCAGCGATGCGTCGCCGAACGTGCCCAGCCACGATCCCACGCTCGCCAGATCGGCCGCCCGCGGCCGCACCCGCTCGACCGACACCTTGATGACATCCGCCAGCAGTCCGCCGAGGTAGGTGGCCGCGACCATCCGGGCAAACGCACGCTCGCTCGCCCCGAACCGGCCGCGGGCGGGCAGGCGAATGGTGCGGTCGAGGATGACCACCGCGATCAGGGCGATGGCGGCCCCGAGCGAGTGGCCAGTGATCTCAAGGAGGTTGATGAGCCGGCCGATCTCGCCAGGCAGGCGGTGCGCCTTGCACCACGTTGCGACGGGGAGATCGATCGCCAAGGCTAGGCCGCCGATGGCGATCAGAACGGTGGCGATGGCGAGCAGGGATACCTGGAATGTGCCGATTGGTCGGCGGGAGCTCGGGACGTGGCGGGTGACGGTCATTCGTGCAGTGTGGCAGACGACCGCGACGGGCGTCGAGAGGTTTACGCACCGCCGATTTTCTGGCCGTCACTGCCACAGGCTGCGGTCGAGGAGCCGATAGTTGATCGCCTCGCTCACGTGGCTGCAGGAGATGGCGTCGCCCGCGTCGAGATCGGCGATCGTGCGGGCCACCCGCAGCACCTTGTCGTGCGCCCGCGCCGACAGTCCGAGGTCGGCGACGGCGCTGCGCAGAAGTTCGGTGGCCGAGGGCTCCAGGCGGCAGTGTTCGCGGATCTCCCGGCTCGACATCCGCGCGTTGCATCGTGGCGCGATACCACCCGGCGTGCCGAACCGCGCCGCCTGACGAGCGCGTGCCGCAAGCACCGCCTCCCGCATCTGGCTGCTCGGCGTCCCGGCCCGTGATGCGGCCAACTCGCGAAACGGAACTGCCGGAACCTCGAGATGGATGTCGATGCGGTCGAGCAGCGGACCCGAGATCTTTCCCATGTACTTCTCAACTTGCGGCCCCGTGCACTGGCAGGCTCGCCGCGGGTCGCCGCGATACCCGCATGGACAGGGGTTGAGCGCCGCCACGAGCATGAAATCGGCAGGAAACCGGGTGGTCGATTTGGCACGGCTGATCGTGACGGCCCCCTCCTCGAGCGGCTGCCGCATCACCTCGAGCGTCCGCCGCTGGAACTCCGGGAGCTCATCGAGAAAGAGCACGCCATTGTGGGCCAGTGAGATCTCGCCTGGCATCGGGATCGAGCGGCCGCCCACGAGCCCAGGCTCGCTGATCGTGTGGTGAGGAGCGCGGAAGGGGCGGGTGGCCATCAGCGGCTGACCGGGCTGCATGAGCCCCAAGGCGCTGTAGATCCGCGTGGTTTCAATCGACTCAGCAGCCGAGAGCGGCGGCAGGATCGTCGGAATCCTTTTGGCCAGCATCGTCTTGCCACCGCCCGGCGGGCCAACCATCGCGATATTATGGCCGCCAGCTGCGGCTACGCAGATCGCCCGCTTCGCCGCTTCTTGCCCCCGGACGTCGGCGAAGTCGATGTCGTAGGTGGCGAATCGATCAAACCATTCGTCCACCCGCGGAGGAGCGGGCGGGATCTCGATCTCACCGGCGAAAAACTGGACGGCCTCGGCAAGCGATGACACTGGGATCACGTCGATGTCGGCGACGACGGCCGCCTCGGTGGCACTTGCGGCGGGCACCACCACGCCCTTCAGCGGCCTGCCATCGCGCGACTGCTCCCGCTTCTGTCGGGCTGCCGCCATCGCGATCGAGAGGGCTCCTCGGGCGGGCCGGGTTGAGCCCTCGAGCGACAACTCGCCCACGACGGCATAGTCGGCAAGCCGCTCGGTCGACACCTGCCCGCTTCCCGCCAGGATGCCCAGGGTGATCGGGAGGTCGAACGTGGCGGCCTGCTTGGGCAGTTCCGCCGGGGCGAGGTTGACGACGATCCGGTCGTTTGGCCGGTTGAAGCCGGAGTTGATCATCGCCCGGGCGACCCGGTGGGTGCTCTCGCGAATCGCCGCGTCGGGCATGCCCACCAGCACGGTCGCCGGCAGGGACCCGCCCGACACATCCACTTCCACATCGACAGGAACGGCCTCGATCCCGAACAATGAGAAGGTCTGAAGTCGGGCGAGCATGGCTTTCTCCTCAGCACAGAACGAGAGAACAACGTGATCGAAACAGGGAGTGTACAGCCGTACACATTTGTGTCAAGGCTGATGCGCCGGGCACCGGCTGCTGCGTGCGTCGTCGGGGCTGTGGCCACGGCGGCCGCGCTGGCGGACGAGGGAATGTGGCTGTTTTCCGCTCCGCCCCTGGCCCGGATCGAGCAGGCCCACGGCGTTCGGCTGGATGCCGCCTGGCTCGAGCATCTGCAGCGTTCGAGCGTGCGGTTCAGTTCCGGCGGTTCCGGCGCCTTCGTGTCGAGCGAAGGGCTCGTGCTCACCAATCATCACGTCGGTGCCGACTCAATCCACAAGCTCGGCGATGCGAGCCACGATCTGCTTGCCGAAGGCTTTTCCGCAGCCAGCAGGGACGACGAGCGGAAATGCCACGATTTGGAACTGAACGTGCTGGTGTCGATGGAAGACGTCACCGCCCGCGTGCAGGCCGCAGTCGCTGCGGGAATGGCGGCCGAGGACGCGTTCGCGGCCCGTCGAGCGGTGATGGCGGAGATCGAGAAGGAGTCGCTGGCGGCGACGGGACTGCGGAGCGACGTGGTGACGCTCTGGCAGGGTGGGGCGTATCACCTCTACCGCGCGAAGAAGTACACCGACGTGCGGCTGGTGTTTGCGCCGGAGCAGCAGATCGCGTTCTTTGGCGGCGATGCCGACAACTTCGAGTTTCCCCGCTACAACCTCGACATCTGCCTGTTTCGCGTCTACGAGGATGGCCGGCCGGCGCGGATCGACCACCATCTCACATGGGCCACGCGGCCGGTCGCGGCCGGTGATGTGGTGTTCGTCTCGGGGCACCCCGGCCACACCGATCGCGACGCGACCGTCGCGGAGCTCGTGTCGCTCCGTGACCGGCGACTGCCGCTCGATCTCCGAATCCTTAATCGGCTCGAGACGGCGATCGGCGGCTACGCCGGTCGCGGCCCCGAGGAGCGTCGGCAGGCGGTGCAGGATCTGCATGGCGTGGAGAACGGCCGCAAGGCGCGGTCGGGCGTGCTGGGCGGGCTTCTCGACCCTGCGGTCCTCGCGGCCAAACGGGAGGCCGAGACGCGGGTGCGACGGGAACTCGAGGCCACGCTCGCGGGGCGGGAGTCGCCGTTCGAACGCATCGAACGGGCGCAGCAGACGCTGGACGGCATCGCGGAACGCTATCGGCTGCTCGAGGCGGCCGCGGGGTTCAACAGCGACTACTTTCGTACGGCCCGGACGATCCTGCGGTCCATTGAGGAGCGGGCCAAGCCGAGCGGCGAGCGGCTGCGGGAGTATCGCGAATCGAATCGCGAATCGCTCGAGCACCAGCTGTTTTCCAATGAGCCGCTGCACGACGCGTTCGAGACCATGAAGCTCGCCGACTCGCTCACGTTTCTGGCGACGTCGCTCGGCGGCGACGACGATCTCGTCGTGCGGGTGCTGGGCGGGCAGTCTCCCACCGAGCGGGCCGCAGCGCTCGTCGCCGGCACCGAGTTGGGGCGTCGGGCGGCCCCCAGCCGTCGGCCCGATCGCCGCCGCGAGCTCTATGACGGCGGTCCTGCGGCCGTCGCCGCCTCGTCTGATTCGATGCTCGCCGTGGCGAGGCTGGTGGACGGGGAGTCGCGTCGGCTGCGGTCGATCGCCGAAGCCGCCGACGAGGAAAAGAAGCAGGCCCATGCGGAGATCGTCCGCAGCCGGTTCGCTCGCGAGGGCCTGGCCATGCCGCCCGATGCCACGTTCACGCTTCGGCTCGCCTACGGCCTGGTGACAGGTGGCACCCAAGCCGGCGCGTCCTACCCGGCAGTGACCACCTACGGCGGCCTCTTCGCCCGGGCCGCCGAGAAGCAGGAGACGCCGCCGTTCGACCTGCCACCTCGCTGGCGTGAGGCCCAGACGCGGCTGGCCGCTGACGCCGCGTTTCTCGCCACGGGATTCAACTTCGCGAGCACCGCCGACATCATCGGTGGCAACTCGGGCAGCCCCGTGGTGAATGCCGCCGGACAACTCGTCGGGGTGATCTTCGACGGCAACATCGACTCGCTCGTGCTCGATGTGGCCTATGATGATCGCCGCGCCCGCGCGGTGGCCGTGGACGCAGCGGGCATCGTGGCGGCCCTGCAGAAGGTGTACGCGGCCAACGCGCTCCTGGAAGAGCTGCTGACGGGCGACGCACCGCAGCGGTAGACTGCCGACGTCGGCGGAACGGATCCGCCGAGGCATGAGACCGTTGTCTGCGTGCGGTGTCTGTATGGCTACTCCCGTCCGCTGGTGGCTGTCGCTGTTCGCGGCCAGGGGCGCGACGTTCGCATGGGCCATGGCGGTGGTGCTCACCCCGTTGAGCACCGCGTTGGCGGAGGAGGGAGACGACGCGGCCATCACGACTGCGGGCATCCGGCTCGGGAATCTCGTGTCGGGGCCAGCCCGTTCGCCCGAGTCGCTCGCCCACCGGGTGGTGGTGCTCGAGTTCTGGGGCGTGAACTGCCCTCCGTGCATCAAGAGCATGCCGGCGCTCGAATCGCTGCATCGGCAGCTCGGGCCTGCGGGCCTGACGGTGATCGGCGCCCACGCCCAGGATGCCACGCCGGCCGAGATCAAGGACGTGGTCGACGAACTGGGCGTCACGTTCACGATCGTTGAGAGCGCGAACGTGACCGGGGCCATGGACTTCAGTGGCATCCCCCACTGCCTGATCTTTGACCACACCGGTGCGTGCATCTACCGCGGGCATCCGGCCCGGGCCCACGACCTGATCGTGGCCGCGGTGCGGTCATCACCCGCCGCGGTACTCGAAGGCAAGGAGCTGAAGAAGCTCACCGCGATTTCCCGGCAGCTCCGCGATGAGTCAGCGTTTGCCGCCGTGCTCAAAAAGATGGCTTCCCTCGCGCGTTCGACCGACCCGGAGACGGCGAGCGAGGCCGCGTACGTGGCCGAGAAGTTGAAGGCCTACGGGCAGCGACTGCTCGACGGGGCACGTGACGCCGAGACCGAGAATCCCCAGCGTGCCGTGGCGCTGGCCCAGCGATGCGCGGCGGCCTACCGCGGCACCGACACCGGCACGAAGGCCGCCGCACTCCTCCGGGAATGGAACCAGGACCGCCGCTTCCAGGACTCCATCAGGGCGGCTCGGCAGTGCGGGCAGCTCGAGGCGGCGCGGACGCGGATCCTCCGCGCGTTGGGCGACCCGGAGGAACTCACGCCGGAGCTCGCTGAGCGGGTTCCAGAGCCGCTGCGAAAGCAGCTGGCCGATACCGTCGCGTCGATTCGCGAGCTCAGCCCGGATTCTGCAGCCGCGACGCGGGCCGACGAGATCGCCGAGGAGCTGGGCGTGACGGTGTCGCCGTGAACGTGAAGCAGGCCGTGGAGGTGATGCGATGAGGGCGTGCACGATCTGGGGAGCTGTGATGACCTATGCCCTGATCGCGGCTGCGGCAGCCCTGATCACGTCCGCGGCCCATGCGGTCGAGCAGGAGTGGCGGTCGCTGTTTGACGGCGTTTCGCTCGGCGAATGGCAGCCGACGCACTTTGGAGGCGGTGCGGAACCGGAGGTGTGCGATGGCGCCATCCGCATCCCGTCCGGCGCCGACCTCAACGGCGTCACCTGGAACGGCGAGGTGCCTCGCCAGCGATATGAACTGGAACTCGAAGCCCGACGCGTCGAGGGGAATGACTTCTTCTGCGGCCTGACCTTTCCAGTCGGCGACGATTCCTGCACGCTCGTGCTCGGCGGCTGGGGAGGATCGATCACCGGGCTCTCCTCCATCGACGGCCGCGATGCCGGCGACAACGAGACGACCGACACGATGACCTTCGAGAAGGGCCGATGGTACGCCGTCCGCGTGCAGGTGACGCCGGAGCGGATCGAGTGCTTCGTGGACGGCGAGGCGATCGTCGAGCAGGACATCGAGAACCGGCGCATCTCCGTGCGTGCCGAGGTGATTCCGAGTCGGCCGCTCGGGATCGCAACCTACGCCACGACGGGTGACATCCGGCGTATCCGCTGGAGGCCGCTGCCACAGCCATGAGTATTCCAGGCGACGCGGGCGGACCCGAGGAGGATCGCGACCGCCTGCGGCAGCGGATTGCCGAGGAGGCGGCCCGAGGCGTGAGCCGCGGCAGCGACGCCAAGCGTGCGACCTTCCGCGCCGCGCGACGGGTGGCCCGGGGATGGGTGCCCGACGACCGTCTGCCAAAGCCGCGGGAGGTCTGCGACGAGGTGCGGCGCGAGCTTGATGCCACGGCAGCCCTGCGGCCGCTCGTCGGCGACCGATTCGACGCGCTCGCGGCGGAGGTGGCCGTGCTGGCCACCGTGAAGCAGGACCGGCAGAAGTGCCCCGAGGGCGACGCCCTCGAACACTCGCTGCAGGTCTTCGACCTCGTGCACCGTGAGCGGCCGTTCGACGAGGAGCTGCTGACGGCCGCGTTGGTTCATGACGTGGGCCGGGCGATCGATCGGGCCGATGCCGTGGTGGCCACGCTGGAGGCCGTGGGCGATCTGGTGACCGACCGGACGAAATGGCTCATCGAGATGCTGCCGGCGGCCCGCGGCCACGTCGAGCAGACCCTGGGCCACCGTGCCCGGAAACGGCTGGAATCGCACCCAGACTTCCTCGATGTGCTGCTGCTCGCCGAGGCCGATCGGCGGGCCCATCAGCGGGGCTATCCGGCGCCGACGCTCGACGAGGCGATCGCGATCCTGCGGGCGCTCGAGGGCGACGCCTGACACGGTTCCGATGTGGTCGGCACGCGGAACGCGGTATCGAGTGCGGGCGCTGCAACGCTGCCCCCATCGCTTACGCGATTGGGCTTTCTGAGGCGGCCCCACGCCTTACGGCGTTGGGAAGGATCCGGGCGTTGTCCTGGCCGCGCCCCACGCCTTACGGCGTTGGGCTTTCACGGGCAGCGCGTGACCGGCTGTACAAGCCGAAGGCCGTAAGGCCTCGGGCGCGGTCGAGAGGAGGTCGCGTCGGTAATG
>Ga0315904_10000507_pt1 | contig 61832 bp, 56 predicted proteins | sample LakEriMetagenome_6_FD_203529 | JGI IMG/M metagenome (GOLD analysis project Ga0315904, IMG submission 203529) | Freshwater fungal communities from buoy surface, Lake Erie, Ohio, United States - Buoy 12 MA120 | ecosystem: Environmental > Aquatic > Freshwater > Lake | place: USA: Lake Erie, Ohio...
TCGCCGTAACCAGCGCAATCACATTGAGGGGTTGTCTCAGATCGTGCGCCAAATCCAATTCTACCCGCGACATTGACAATCCTTTGCCCTGCTTTTGGCCAGACTCGGACCAAAGGGTGCGAAGTCTCTGAACATCCTACGATACGTCGCGGTTTAGGGTGATTGCGACTGTGTCGATAGATGAAAACACTTATTGCCCGGCTATTATCGTTGCCATTTCTGTGGTAAATACGCGTTGGGTCCCTTCCGAATTTCTCTAAGGGAAATCCGGGGTGGTACTCGTATATGCAGCTTTGCCGCCATAGGTAGGAGCGTACCTGAGTGCCAGAGGAAGTCGACATCGAAGCGGAAGGCTTGGGCCAAGCACAGTTTCATGTCCTCATTGTTGAAGATGATCCAGATTGCCTTGCTGAATATCAAGAGCTTGCAGAGCGACTAGGTTATCCATGCCTCGCAGCAAGAGATGGTGAGTCAGCACTCCGGATGATCTCTGAGGATCGCAGGATCGGTTTGGTCGTTATCGATATCCGAATGCCTGGCATGGACGGCTTGACGCTGCTGGACGAGCTCTCCGAGCGATTCATGCCAATTCGGCCGTTGGTGGCGGTAGTGGTTACCGGCCAAACGTCAATTGAGGACGCGGTCCTCGCTATGCGGTCCAATGCAGTGGACTACCTGGAGAAGCCGGTGTCGCTAAAAGGGTTGTCGTCGGCACTTCGGCGGGCGGCTACCAAATGGGCGCGCCTTGCGGCTCAACATCAATTGCTCATGGTCGCCAGCAGATTGCCAAAAGCGCCGATCGACGAAGGTGTTGAGTTACGGATGCCTTCGGATGAGCCATCAAAAGAAGATCTTGTGGGTTTTGCGTCCGCTCTGCTCAAGGCCAGGCATACCCGATCAAAGTACTTTGACCCACAGATCTTGTCGGGGCCAGCATGGGGTATCCTGATGGACTTAACGGCAGCGGGTTTGAGAGGGGAACGCGTGCCTACTTCAAGCGCGTGCGTATCTGCTGAAATCCCATTCAGCACCGCACTGCGGCATGTGAACCAACTGGTTGCTGCGGGATTGGTGAAGCGAGATACTGACCCTGCTGACAAGCGAAGGACGTTGCTTTCCTTAGAGCCAGAAACGGTTGAGCTTATGACGCAGTATCTAGCTTCGAGCTGGAAATCTCTTTCGACTAACAGAATCTAGTCCCGCGAATTCTTGTATTAAGTATGGATGTATCCCGTAGCTTAAAATCATCTATTCATCTTGGCCGTAATGAAACCCTGAATCGTCTTGCCAGCCAAATGGCGCTGTGAAGCACAGGATGAGGTATATCATCGCTGGCAATAGAAGGATGATTGCGATAGCCATTTAAAATCCGTGCAGGAGCTCGTTTTTCAATCAAAGTGAATGATCACTCGGAAAGTAGGCAAGATAGTCCCTGTGCGGAAGAGGAGATCGAAGCCATTGCTGCAGCATTAGCAATCAAATGGCACCTATCCGACTTATCCAGCGAACATGTCGCCAACCGGTGGGCTGCGTTAACCGGGGCAGTACCCAGCATGCTGGGCGCGGTCCGCCTGATCCGCCGGATGGACACGGCGCGGTTCTATACGCTGGTCGGCAGCACAGTCATGGTGGCCTTGTAGGAGGTCATCGATGCAGCACGTCGCAGAACATTGCGGAGGCGGCGCGAAACTAAAGAGGCCGGCCTTCGCCCCCATCGAAGACCGGCCCCCCTGCGACCCCGCAACTTCGACGTCTGCGAGACTGCCGATGCCTTGCATCGGCCTGGATAGAATGAAGCCACGTGGAAAGGCTGTCAGTGCACATTAACAGCCAAAATGGTTCGCATCTTCGAATTTAGCCCCCAATATGAAAGGGCATGTCAGGCGTGAATTGCGGCGAAGAGGGTCAGAACCGCATGAACTGAGGCCTCAGTGCGACAATCCAAGATTAGGCTGGTTCTCACCTGCCACCTAAATCGCCAAAGCGGGTAGGGCAACACCCACTCCCGAGAATGCGAAAGGACCGACCTCCCCAAAGAGAAGCCGGTCCCGTCGTCAGGAGAACACTGATGATGAAGCTCACCAGTCCGCTGATCGATAGCGCCCCATCTCGATATGTCAGCTACAAAAGGTGCCAATTCGGTCGCGGTCCTCACCTTCATATGCTGCTATAAATACGGGGTTCGCCCTTATGGTTCTGCAACTTCAGAGGTTGCTAGCGCACACCTACTTACATGCCCGGAACTAAACCATTACCGTCAGGCCGCCAGAGGTGCGAATAAAGTTGGGCTGTGATTTAGCGCAGCTCTGCGCATTTTGGCCTACAAAGGGTCGATCACCTCCCAGCGACCGACCCTCCGATAGCGGGGTGCCATAACTGGTGATCAATCCCAGTGGTATATTAGCTACCGTTCCAGCCCGCGGTGTCTGCAAAAATCGCAGCCAATTTGAAATCCATTGCCCAGAAAGACTCGGGCGCAGACTGGTGCCGAAAGCGCGACGACGAAGGCAATCCAGGCTAAGTTGGGTGAAACCTCATGTTGGGTCGGGAAGGTAACAGAATTGGCGCAAGACCGAAATTATTGCCCGACCTCGGATCGCATCGCGCTTGCCTGTAAAGGCCGAAACTGCACCCAGTCTTTCATGGTTTTTTCATGGAAATGGGGTCCATCTTTTCTAAGTCATTGAAAAGATGGTGGGCGCGACAGGGATTGAACCTGTGACCCCACCCGTGTGAAGGGTGTGCTCTACCGCTGAGCTACGCGCCCACTTCCGTGCGGAGCGGAGCCCTTAGAAGGGCGCGCGCGAATTGACAAGCGGGGAAAGCCGGATAGAGGCGCGAGGCATGAGCGAAGAAACACCAGCAACGCCCGAAGCCACCCCCGCCGCCGCCGGTCCGGATGTGCCGCCCGATCGGCTGGCGATCAGCCCGCGCAGCCCGCACTTCAATCAGGACGTGCTGATGCGCGGCGTCGGCATCCGCTTCAAGGGCGTGGTGCGCACCAATATCGAGGAATACTCGATCTCCGAAGGCTGGGTGCGGGTGCAGGCTGGCAAGACCATGGACCGCCATGGCCAGCCGCTGACGCTGAAGCTCAACGGCCCGGTTGAAGCCTGGTTCGAGGACCTGGGCGACAATCCGCCGGTGGCGAAGGCCTAGATTCCAAGCTCGCGCTTGATTATGGCCGCGATGGGATCCCCGTCGCGCTCGGCCAATTCGAACTTGGCGGCCTTTGCGGGCTTGTCGGCCTTGGCCAGTGTAACATCGCGCAGCAGCCGCTCGTTCTTCTTGGGCTTGGCCGCATAGATGAAGCCGGCCAGCGGCCAGTGGGTCGCGCCCAGCGCCTGGCTGGGGCCGTACCAGACGCGTACCGCGCTCCAGTCATTGTCCTCCGAGACGTCCACGGCCCGGACATTGTCCTCGATCTGGCCGCGCCGGCCATTGATCGGGCTCCAGTTGGCATGGCGGATCAGCACGGTGCGCGAATCGATCACTTTGCTGACGGCGGCAACGTGGCCCAGGCGCGAATTGCCGTTGGGGCGGAAGGCCATGACCGCGCCGACCTTTGGCTTGTAACCACGGGCATAGCGCCCTTCGGCCTGGTCCCACCAGGTATGGGCATCGCCATAGATCCGGATGCCCGACACCTGGCGCGCATAGGGCACGCATTGGAGGTAGGACGGCAAGTCATCAATCGCGGCACCGCCGGCATCGCGGTCATCGATATCGATGGCGCGGGCGTGGACCGGGCCGGTGGCCAGGGCAAGCAGCAGCGCGGCGGGAAGAAGCGAGCGGAGCGAAACCATGACCGCGTTCTGGCCGATTACGGTTAATCCGGCGCTGCTGGCTATGGTTAACGCCGCGGTAACCTCCAACCGTGCGGCTTGCAAATTGTTGCCGGAACGGTCAGGGCTGGCGGCGTGAAACTCCCCCAGGTCATCATCATCGGGCGCCCGAACGTAGGCAAGTCCACGCTGTGGAACCGGCTGGTCGGCAAGAAGCTCGCGCTGGTCGACGACCAGCCGGGGGTCACGCGCGACCGCCGCTTTGGCGAGGCGCACCTGCTCGGCCTCGATTTCACCATTGTCGATACCGCCGGCTGGGAGGACGAGGACGAGAATACGCTGCCGGGCCGGATGCGCCAGCAGACCGAGGCGGCGCTGGTCGGCGCCGACGTGGCGCTGTTCGTAATTGATGCCCGTGCCGGCCTGACCCCGCTCGACGAGGAAATTGCCCGGCACCTGCGCCAGTGCGACGTGCCGATCGTGCTGGTGGCCAACAAGGCCGAAGGCAAGACCGGCGATCACGGGATTTACGAGGCGTTCTCGCTTGGCCTGGGCGATCCGGTTCCGCTCTCCGCCGAACACGGTCAGGGCATGGCCGACCTGTTCGAGGCGCTGCTGCCGCACCTGAACGAGCGCCAGCTCGAAATGGACGCCGAGGCGGCGATTGCGGCCGAGCTGGACGACGAGGAGGAATACGATCCCAAGGCGATCCTCAAGCTCGCCATTGTCGGGCGCCCCAATGCTGGCAAGTCGACCCTGATCAACCGCTTCCTCAAGGAAGACCGGCTGCTGACCGGGCCGGAAGCCGGGATCACCCGCGATTCGATCGCGATCGACTGGACCTGGCACGATCCCGCCAGCGGCGAGGACCGGCCGGTGCGGCTGATCGACACCGCCGGCATGCGCAAGAAGGCGCTGGTGGTCGACAAGCTGGAAAAGCTGGCCGTGGCCGATGCCCGCCACGCGATCGACTTTGCCGAAGTGGTCGTGTTGCTGCTCGATGCGACGCGCGGCCTGGAGCACCAGGACCTCAAGATCGCCAGCATGGTGCTTGAAGAGGGCCGGGCGCTGATGATCGCGATCAACAAGTGGGACGTGGCCGAGGATGCCTCGGGCCTGTTCAACGGGATCCGCGCGGCGCTGGAAGACGGCCTCAGCCAGGTCAAGGGCCTGCCGCTGCTGGCGGTTTCGGCCCGCACCGGCAAGGGGCTGGACGATCTGATCCGCGCCGCCTTCGAACTGCGCGATGCCTGGTCAAAGCGCGTGCCGACCGCCGCGCTCAACCGCTGGTTTGACGATGCCCTGGCCAAGAACCCGCCGCCTGCACCCGGCGGCCGCCGGATCAAGCTGCGCTATATCACCCAGGCCAAGACGCGCCCGCCCGGCTTCGTGCTGTTCGGAACGCGGCTGGACGAGCTGCCCAACAGCTATCAACGCTATCTGGTCAACGGGCTGCGGCGCGAGCTGGGCTTCGATGCCGTGCCGGTGCGGCTGATGCTGCGCAGCCCGAAGAACCCCTTCGCCAAGAAGTAGGCCTTCGGGCCGGCAAGTGCGGGTTTAGCTGCCCGCCGGTTCGCTCTGCAGCTGGATATAGTTCTGCAGGCCCATCCGCGCGATCATCTCGAACTGGGTTTCGAGGAAATCGACATGCTCTTCCTCGCTGGCGAGGATCGAGCGGAACAGGTCGCGGCTGACGAAATCGTGGACCATTTCGCAGTGCGCAATCGCGGCGCGCAGATCGGGGATCGCATCGTGCTCCAGCGCCAGGTCGGCCTTCAGGATTTCCTCGACATTCTCGCCGATCCGCAGCTTGCCCATGTTCTGGAAATTGGGCAGCCCTTCCAGGAACAGGATCCGTTCGGCCACCTGGTCGGCGTGCTTCATCTCGTCGATCGATTCGTGGCGTTCATGCTCGGCGAGCTTGTTGATCCCCCAGTTGTCGAGCATGCGGTAATGCAGCCAGTACTGGTTGACCGCAGTCAGCTCGTTGAACAGGACCTTGTTGAGGAATTCGATGACCTTTTTATCGCCCTTCACGGCGCATTCTCCCGGGAGGTTGGAGGGGGTGGTGTCGGGCGCGATTATGCGCTGCCTTGCACCTGCAGGGCAAGCCCGAATTCCTTGAATTTCTGCGGCTTTTGCGTCACATTCGCAAGCGCGTGATGCTGCACTTGCAAGGCACTCGCATCAAGCGGTCTGCAAGCCTTCGGTGCTGGCCTTGGCGCGCTCTTCGATCAGCATTTCGGCCGCCTCGTCAAGGCATTGGCCGCATTGCGGGCGGCAGCCGAGCGCTTCGTAAACGGCATCGGGATCGCCCGGGCAGCCGCGTGCCGCTTCGCGCAGTTCACTGTCACGGATGGCATTGCAGACGCAAATATACATCGGCGGCTCCCGGTGGCTCCGACTCGTTAATAATGCGAATCGTTCGCAATCACAAGAGGCGCTTGAACGGCAGGCGCTTCCCCTCGGTCAGCGATCGCCAGAGCCATTCGACCGGGCCCTGCCGGAAGCGCCCCAGCCAGGGTTTGCTCCAGGCCAGCATGACGGCCCAGCCAAGCAGCACGAACCACCATTGCTGCGCGGCGCCGACCCGTCCGACCAGACCCAGGCCCCAGCCAAAGAAGCAGAAGGCCATGACCGCCGAGGTCAGCAGGTAATTGCTGAGCGCCATCCGCCCGGCGGCGCGCAGCCGCTCGCCCAGCCGAGTGCGGAGCAGGGCGAGGGCGGCCAGCACCAGCAGCGCCGCCCAGGCCAGGGTCAGCACCAGGTGCTGCGGCCCGGCGGGACCGATCAGCAGCTCGAACATGGCCTCGGGCGGAAAGCCGCGGCTCCAGCTCCACCAGGCCTGGACGAGGGCGAGCGGCAGACCGATGGCCAGGCTGACCCCGGCCAACTGCCACAGCCTTGCGCGCGGCCAGCCGCCGGTGAAGAAGCCGCTGCGGTAGAGCGCCATGCCCAGCATCATCATGGGCACCGTCTCACCAATCGACAGCAGGTTAACCTGGAAGGGCCGGTAGAGCGTGTCGGTGAAGCGTTCGGTCAGCATGGTCCAATAGGGCTGGCGCAGCACTTCGGCCTGGTTGTGCGCCTCGGCCGAGATCGCGGCGAACTGCCCCAGCACCGCCGCCCGCGTCGCCGGATCGGCCGTGCCAGCGTGGACTGCCTCGGCCGCGGTCAGGCTTGACCAGCCAGCCAGGGCAAAAGCGCCGTGCCACAGCGCAAAGCCGGAGAGTGCCAGTGCCACCAGTTGCCGGACCGACAAGTGCCGCAGTGCCAGCACGAAGGGTGCGAGCAGGGCATAGAGCATCAGGATATCGCCGCTCCAGAGCAGCAGCTGGTGGGCATAGCCGATCAGCAGCAGCCAGCCGAGCCGGCGCAGCTGCACGGTGCCGCCATCCGCTCCCGCCCCGTCGCGCCGGTCGACGAACAACAGCATCGAGGCACCGAACAGCAGGGTGAACAGGCCGCGCATCTTGCCTTCGAACAGCACCAGCCCGGCGGCAAAGGCAAGCCCGTCGGCTGGGCTGGCGGGGCCAAGCAGGCCCGGGCTGAGCGTGGCCGAAGGGCCGCCCGCAAAGCCGGCTATGTTGATGGTCAGGATGCCGAGCACGGCAATCCCGCGCACCAGATCCAGCGCGGCGATCCGATCGGGCGCCGCGCTGCCGCTCATCTCAGCCTTTGACGGCGATGCAGGTCTGGCCGCTGGCAGTCAGACGTTCGCAGGCGGCGCGGGCCGCTGCTTCGCTGGCGAAGCCGCCGGCCTGGAGCTTGGTCACCGCGCCGGCCTTGACATTGAGGCGCGGCTTGCCGGCGAGTTCGGGGCGGCTCTTCAGCCGGTTCCACAACGCATTGGCATTGCCGGGCTGGCCAAAGGCGCCCAGCTGGATCCGCCACGGGCCCGCAGCAACCGGCGCAGGGGCTGCGGCCGCAGCAGGTGCCGGGGCAGGGCGGGCCGGCGCGGCAGCCGGCGGGGCGGCCGCGATCGAAGGCGGCACGCCCTGGCGCACCGTAACCGGCCGCGAGGCGACCGGGCGGGCATAGTCGGCGCCGGCAGTGGCGGGGCTTTCATTGACCGCCCGGCTGGCGGCGCTGGCGACGTCGCTGGCCTGGGCCGGGCTGACACCGCGCATCGCCACCGCTGCGACCGGTGCCGGGCCAGCCGGGACCGTCGCGCCAAGATCGGCCGCCGCCATCTGGCGCGCGCGCGTCGCATCGGCCTGACTGCGCAGTTCGGCGGCGAGTTCGACCGCCTGCTGGCGCTGGGCCATCGGGACGTGCTGGTCCATCTGGGCCAGCGCGCCGGCCGCCTGGGCCAGGCCGGCCTGCTGGGCTAGGCTGACCAGGGCATAGGCCCGGATCCAGTCCTTGCCGACGATATCGCCGTTGAAGTGGCCAAGCCCGAGCAGATACTGCGCACGTGGTTCGCCGCGATCGGCCGCCGCGCGGATAAAGGGCAGGGCCTGGGTGCGCTGGCCGCGCTGGAACAGCAGCAGGCCGTAATTGTCGCTCGCCTGGATATGGCCCAAGGCAGCAGCCCGGCCAAACAGCGCCTCGGCCCGGGCCAGGTCCTGCTTCACCCCGTTGCCCAGCTTGTAGGCCTGGGCCAGGTTGAACATGGCATCGGCATCGCCCTTGGCCGCCTCGACCTGCCAGGCCTTTACGGCGGCAGGAAAATCTCCGCGCGTCCAAGCATCTACGCCAGCGCGCGTATCGGCCAGAATCGGGCCGGAAGCAGCAATTGCAGCGCCGCCAAGCCCGGTCAGAAGAAAATTCTTGAAACCCATTTGCGACACCCCGACTTCGGCCCGCGCTTAAGGCGGCAAGGGCATAATTTGCCCGCCTGCCCCGCTGCGCCGCGACGCGCTCCACTTAACTGACATAGTAAAGCACCGGTTAGCAAAGAATTTATGGGCCCGTTTCAGCCGATGTCCGCTGATCGCCCGTGCGGCGCGTTAACCCAAAATTAGGAACGTTCTGCGATCCCCCGGACCAAGGTCATTCTGACCGTAGTGGCATTTCGCAGGGGGAATTGGCTTTGCGCGTACTGGCATTGGCATCGCAGAAGGGCGGATCCGGCAAGACTACCTTGTCCGGGCACCTCGCCGTCCAGGCACAGCGCGCCGGCGCTGGTCCGGTCGTGCTGATCGACATCGACCCGCAGGGTTCGCTGGCGGACTGGTGGAACGAGCGCGAGGATGAATATCCCGCTTTCGCCCAGACCACCGTGGCGCGCCTCGCGAGCGATCTGGCCGTCCTGCGTCAGCAGGGCTTCAAGCTGGCGGTGATCGATACGCCCCCGGCCATCACCATGGCGATCCAGTCGGTGATCTCGGTCGCCGAGCTGATCGTCGTCCCGACTCGCCCCAGCCCGCACGATCTGCGCGCCGTCGGTGCCACGGTCGATCTGTGCGAACGCGCCGGCAAGCCGCTGATCTTCGTGGTCAACGCCGCTACCCCCAAGGCCAAGATCACTTCGGAGGCCGCTGTCGCGCTGTCGCAGCATGGCACTGTTGCTCCGGTTACCCTGCACCACCGGACCGACTTTGCCGCTTCGATGATCGATGGCCGCACCGTGATGGAAGTCGAACCCAACGGCCGCTCCGCCCAGGAGGTGGTCGCGCTGTGGAACTACATTTCCGACCGCCTTGAAAAGAACTTCCGCCGCACCGTCTTTGCCGCGCCGACTGCCGTATCGATGATGCCGGGCGCTGGCCGACCGGCTGGCGGTTTCGGCCGCCGCGTGGCTGGTTCGTAAGCGCGGAGGTCCTGGGGGCATGTCCGAACCCAAATCCTTCGCTTCGCTTTCGCCGACGCTGCTGGCCCGCAAGGGTGGTGCGCGCCCGGCGATGCGTCCGCAGCTTGGCCCGATCGGCGGCGATGCCCTGGCCCGCCAGCTCGATGACCTGGGCTGGAACGACATGGGCCACGATGCCGATGACGCTCCGCAGCACAGCGCCGAAGTAGTCTCGATCGCGCCCGATTCGCTCGCTCCGGTCTATGCGCCGGTGCCCGAAGTGGTCCGCCAGCGCAGTGAAATGGCCCGCCGGGTCAGCACTGAGCGCCGCTCCGCCCTCGCCGATGGCCGCCGCGCCGCCTTTACGCTGCGCGTCGATGCCGAACGCCACCTCAAGCTGCGGCTGGCCTGTGCGGTGCGTAACCGCAGTGCCCAGCAGCTGGTGACCGAAGCGCTCGACAAGCTGCTCGATGAATTGCCCGACATCGCCGATCTCGCCGCCCAGGTCGCGCGCCGGCCCAACTGATTGTGAAAGAGGGGAGAACTCCCATGTTCGCCAGCATCAACCGCACCAAGCTCGTACCGCTCGGCATGACCGGGGCCCTGGCCTTGGGCATCGTTGCCTCGGCCGGCTTCAGCGAGGATGTCGTCGCCAAGCAGGCGCCCAACAAGACCGCCGCTGCCGCGCAGTCCGCGCTTAGCAAGGGGCAGGTCGACAAGGCGATCGAACTGGCTGAGGCGATGGTTGCCGCCAGCCCGCGCGAACCGGCCTATCGCGCCCTTCTGGCCCATGCCTATCTCAAGGCCGGCCGCTTTCAGTCGGCCTCGGCGACTTTCGACGATGCCATGAAGCTGGGTGACAACAGCGCCATGACCGCACTGGGCCTGGCGCTGTCCTATTCCGCCGCTGGCCGCAACCGCGATGCCGTGGCGATCCTCGATGACTGGCGCGATGCCATTCCGGTTTCGGATCTGGGCCTGGCCCTGGCGCTGGCCGGGGAACCGACCCGCGGCAGCGCGGTGCTGGCCGATGCGCTGCGTAATGGTGAAAATACGCCTAAGCTGCGCCAGAACCTGGCCTATGCTTATGCGCTCGACGGGCGCTGGCGCGAAGCCCGCATCATGATGATGCAGGATGTTCCGGCTGGCGAAATCGATGCCCGCATCAGCGACTGGGCCGCCAAGACCCGTCCCGAAGATTATCAGATCCGCGTTGCCGGCCTGCTCAATGCGCCGCTGCGCAGCGATCCGGGCCAGCCCAGCCGCCTGGCGCTCAATACCAGCCCGGTGACCGAGCAGCTGGCCGCCCAGACCGCCGCGGTCGCGCCAGTGCAACAGGTTGCAGCGGCCGCCCCGGCTGCCGAACTGCCGCCGGTCGCTGCCGCGCAGCCGGTGGCCGCACTCGCCAGTTACACTCCGGTCACCGCCCCCGCCGCCGAACCGGCTCCGGCGCCGGCGCCAAGCAAGTTTGCCGCCGCCTTTGCCGAACCGGCCGCTGCCCCGGCTCCGACCCCGGTGGTCGATGGTTCGGGCATGGCCTTCATCTCGCAGCCGGTGGTCCAGGCCGTGCCGGTCGGCCAGTATCGCGTCCCACGTGGCCTGGCCGTCGTTTCGGCCCGGACTGCGCCGCGCCGCATTGCCTATGCCGCGCCGGTGCCGAGCAATGCACCGGGTACCCACATGGTGCAGCTTGGCAGCTTCTTCACGGAGCAGGGCGCACGCCGCGCCTGGGGCATCTACACTGCCAAGAACCCCGAACTGCGCGGCTTCCGCATGACCATCACCCAGGCCCAGGTGCGCGGGAAGACCTACTTCCGCGTGGCCGCCGCCGGTATCAACGGCAGCCAGGGCGCCTGGGGCTTGTGTGGCACCGTCAAGTCGCGCGGCATGGCCTGCTTTGCCTATGCCGCCCGCACCGGTGTCCCCGGCACCAAGGCTCCAGCCGCGACGCAGATGGCCCGCGCCAAGGCTCCGGTCATGGCGCCAAAGGCTGCTCCGGCGGTTGCTTCGGCCCTGGCCCGCAAGCGCTAAGGCCCACTCTTCGACGTCACCGAAAGGCCTCTTCCCACTGCGGTGGGGAGGGGCCTTTTCGCTATTGGTCGATAACCGCGCCGCCTTTCAGCAGCACCAGCGCGCGCCCTTGAACGCCTTGCTTGTCGAACGGGGTATTGCCGGCTGCCGCTGCCATCTTGTCCGAATCGACGATCCACGGCTTGTCGGGATCGATCACGGCAAGATCGGCCTCAGCGCCGACCGTCAGCGTGCCGGCATTCACACCTAGCAAAGCCGCCGGATTGCTCGCCAGCAGGGCAAAGGCGCGGGCCGTGTCGATTACGCCGTCGCGCACCAAGCCCAGCGTTAGCGGCAGCAGCGTTTCCGCCCCGGCCATGCCTGGTTCGGCATCGGCAAAGGGCAGGCGCTTGTCCTCGGGCCCGCGTGGGTCGTGGCCCGATGCGATCACGTCGATCGTCCCGTCGGCCAAGGCGGCCAGCACGGCCTGCCGGTCCGCCTCTGACCGCAGCGGCGGCGAAAGGCGCGTGAAGGTGCGGAAATCGCCCACGGCCACGTCAGACAGCAGCGCATGGGCCGGGGTTACCCCAGCAGTCACCGCCACGCCGCGCGCCTTGGCAGCGCGAACCAGGCCCAGGGCGGCGGCAGTCGTGACCTGCCGGAAGTGCAGCCGCGCGCCGGTCAGTTCGGCCAGCGCGATCTCGCGGGCAACGGCCAGGGCTTCCGCCTCGGCCGGCGCAGAGGGTAGGCCCAGCCGCGTCGCCATCTCGCCTGCCGTGGCCACGGCAGCGCCAGCCAGGCCAGCATCCTCGGCATGGGTCACCACGACCAGGCCCAGCATGGCGCAATAGGACAGCAGGCGGTGCATCACCCCGCTATCGCCGATCCAGCGCCGACCGGTGCTGACCGCGCGGGCCCCGGCATCGCGCATCAGCGCCAGCTCGGCGAGTTCGCTGCCGGCCAGGTCCTTGGTCGCAGCGGCCAGCGGGTGAACCCAGAGGTCCGGCTTGCCCGACTGTGCGGCGAAGCGGACGGCGGACGGCTTGTCGAGCACTACGCCCTGGTCGGGCATCAGCGCAGCGCGGGTAATCCCGCCGAAATGGAAGGCCGGCTTGTCGATCGCGAAGACGCCCAGGTCGACCAGGCCCGGCGCAATGAGCTTGCCCTTGGCGTCGATCACGGTGTCGCCGTCGTGCGGCGTAAAGTCGCCCAGCGCGGCGATCCGGCCTTCGGCGCAGCGCAGCGCTCCGGCCTGCGGTTCGCCGCTGGGCAGGACGAGGCGGCCATTGATCAGGGTGACAGGTGCGGGAGTGCTCATGCCCAACCCTCCACGCCGCGGCTTCGCCGGGTCAGCACGTCCAGACAGGCCATGCGAATCGCCACGCCCATTTCGACCTGGGTCGTGATGGCCGAGCGGCCAGCCAAATCGGCCACGGTGCTGTCAATCTCGATCCCGCGGTTCATCGGGCCGGGGTGCATGACCAGTGCGTCGGGCTTGGCCTTGGCCAGCCGTTCCAGCGTCAGGCCATAGAGGTGGCGGTATTCGCGGGGAGAGGGGATGAACTGGCCGCTCATCCGTTCCTGCTGCAGCCGCAGCATCATGACCACGTCGGCCCCGTCCAGCGCGGCATCGAAATCATGGAACGGGGTAACCTTCATCGCCTCGATCCCGGCCGGCATCAGCGCCGGGGGCGCGCAGACGCGGACATCCGCACCCAGCGTGGTCAGGCAGTGGATGTTCGAGCGGGCGACCCGGCTGTGCAGGATATCGCCGCAGATCGTCACCGTCAGCTTGCCGAAATCGCCCTTCGCGCGGCGGATCGTCAGCGCATCGAGCAGGCCCTGGGTGGGGTGCTCGTGCTGTCCGTCGCCGGCATTGAGCACCGGGCAATCGACCTTGTCGGCGATCAGCTGCACCGCGCCGGAGCTGGCGTGGCGAATCACGATTGCATCGGCGCGCATCGCGTTCAGCGTCATCGCCGTGTCGATCAGCGTTTCGCCCTTTTTCACGCTCGATTGCGCGGCGTGCATGTTGACCACGTCGGCGCCCAATCGCTTGCCGGCAATCTCGAAGCTAAGCAGGGTGCGGGTGCTGTTCTCGAAGAAGGCGTTGATGATGGTCAGGCCCGCGAGCCGATCCGCGCGCTTGTGCGGCTGGCGGTTCAGTTCGACCCATTGTTCCGCCTCGTCGAGCAGGAACAGGATCTCCCACGGAGCCAGGCCCGCCAGGCCGGTGAGGTCGCGGTGCGGAAAGGCGGCGGAGCCAGCTGGATAGCGGCCCGTAGCGTTGGGGTTCGGCGATGTCATTGAAGCCAGTGCCCTAGCTGGCTTGTGGGCGGGTGGCAAGCGCTGGACGGTGCCAATCGCCACTTGATCGATCACGGACTCGCTATCCGCCCGCATTGTTCCTATGTCGCTGCAAACGTTATCCGGGAACCGATTGCATGATCTTCGCACGCAAAGTCTGGGCCTTGCTGGTTGGCATCAAGGATGCCCTGGTGCTCTTGTTCCTGCTGCTGTTCTTCATGGCGCTCTACGGCGTACTCACCGCGCGCCCGTCGCCCGGCCAGGTCCGCGAAGGCGCGCTGCTGCTGAAACTCGATGGCAGCGTGGTGGAAGAGCCGGCCAAGGTCGATCCCCTGGCGCTGCTGATGTCGAGCGAGACGCCGATCAAGGAACATCGCGCGCGGGATATCATTGCGGCGCTGGATGCGGCGGCCAAGGATGAGCGGATCAAGGTGGTCGCGCTGGATCTGGCCCGGTTTACCGGCGGCGGGCAGGTGACGCTCGAAAACGTTGGCGATGCGCTAGACAAGGTGCGCAAGGCCGGCAAGCCGGTGATCGCTTTCGCCCATGCCTATGCCGATGATGGCCTGTTGCTGGCCGCTCATGCCAGCGAGGTCTGGGTCGATCCGCTGGGCGGTGCCTTTGTGATGGGGCCGGGCGGGATGCGGCTCTACTATGGCGAGGCGCTGGCCCGCTACAAGGTGACCCCGCACGTCTTCAAGGTTGGTACCTACAAGGACTTTGTTGAGCCCTACACCCAAAGCCAGGCTTCACCGGCTTCGAAGGAAGCCCGCACGGCGCTGATTGCGGCGATGTGGGAGAACTGGCAGGCGAACGTCAAAGCGGCGCGGCCCAAGGCTGATCTGGCGCGCGTGACCAGCGATCCGGTGGGCTGGATCAAGGCCAGCGGCGGCGATGCGGCCAAGGCCTCGCTGGCGGCGGGGTTGGTCGACAAGCTGGGCACCCATACCGATTACAAGGAGCGCATCCGCGCCCTGGTGGGCGAGGATCCGGCCGACAAGACGCCGGGCAGCTTTGTCCATACTTCGCCCGATACCCTGCTGGCAGCGCACCCGGCCAAGACCGATGGAGCGGCAATCGCCGTGGTCCAGGTCGCGGGTGAGATTGTCGACGGCAAGGCCGGCCCCGGCACGGCCGGCGGCACGCGGATCGCCAAGCTGATTGACCAGGCCAATGCCGATGGCGCGAAGGCGCTGGTCCTGCGGGTCGATTCGCCCGGCGGCTCGGTCATGGCTTCGGAAGAGATCCGCACTGCGCTGGAACGGTTCAAGGCCGGCACCAAGGAGAGCGGCCGCCGTCCGGTCGTGGTTTCGATGGTCAACCTGGCGGCCAGTGGCGGCTACTGGGTCTCGACCCCGGCCGACAAGATCTTTGCCGAGCCCGGCACGATCACCGGATCGATCGGCATTTTCGCTATGATCCCGACCTTTGAGCGGGCGCTGGCGGACTATGGCGTCAAGTCGGACGGGGTGCGCAGCACGCCGCTGTCGGGCCAGCCCGACATCCTCACCGGGCTGACGCCCGAGGTGAAGGAGATGATCCAGGCCAATATCGAAAGCAATTACGGGCGGTTCCTTGGTCTGGTCGGTGCCTCGCGCAAGAAGTCCGCGGCTGAGGTTGAGGCCTTTGCCGAAGGCCGCGTCTGGGATGGCGGCACGGCCCGCCAGAAGGGCCTGGTTGACCAGTTCGGCGGGATCGATGCGGCGCTGGCCGATGCGGCCCAGCGCGCCAAGCTGGGCGAGGGCTGGCATGCCGCCTGGTACGGCCAGGAAACTGATCCCTATGCTTCGCTGATCGAGCAATGGCGCGGTGATGACGAAGCCGATAGCCCTGCGGCTGGCATGGACTTCACCGGGCTGGTCGCCGCCCGCCAGCAGGCCAAGTTTGACCGCTTGCTGGGCGATCTGGGCCACCTGTTCGAGGCCCGCGGCGCTCAGGCGCTGTGCCTCGATTGCCCGGTCCCGACCACTGCCAAGCCCGCCAGCGGCAGCAATGCCGGATGGTTGGCGCGCTTGGTCGCAGTTTTCGGGCGCTAGCGCGCTTGCCCTTTGCTGCGGGGGCCACTAAGGGCCAGCGCTTGATTCTGGCCAAACCCGATTGGCCCAGGGATTAGGCTTCGTCGGCATGCGGGCGTGGCGGAATTGGTAGACGCGCTGGTTTTAGGTACCAGTATCGAAAGATGTGGGGGTTCGAGTCCCTTCGCCCGCACCAGTTTCCGCCCTGCAGCAGCGCCGATACGGCCGAGGTGTTTGAGAAGGCTTCTATTGTCATGCAGATTGTCGAGACCACCAACGAAGGTTTGAAGCGCGCCTATACGGTGAAGATTCCGGCGAAGGATATCGCCGCGAAGATCGATGGCGAAGTTGCCAAGATCACGCCGCAGGTGCGCATGCCCGGCTTCCGCCCCGGCAAGGTGCCGGCCAACCTGGTCCGCAAGATGCACGGCCCGGCGCTCCACCAGGAAGCGCTGAACACCACCGTCCGCGAAGCGATGGACAAGCTGCTGGTTGAGCACAAGCTGCGCCCGGCGATGCAGCCCGAAGTCGCGCTGGGTGAAGGCTATGAAGAAGGCAAGGACGCCGAACTGTCGGTTGCGGTCGAAGTGCTGCCCGCGATCACCGTCCCCTCCTTCGAAGGCCTGGCGCTCGAAAAGCTGGTGGTCGAAGTGGCCGAAGCCGAAGTGGACGAGCAGATTGCCCGCCTCGCTTCGGGTGCCAAGAGCTTCACCGATGCCAAGAAGGGCAAGAAGGCCGAAACCGGCGATCAGCTGATCATCGATTTCGTCGGCAAGCTTGATGGCGTTGAGTTCGAAGGCGGCAAGGCCGAAGACGCGGCGCTGGAAATCGGTTCGGGCCGGTTCATCCCGGGCTTCGAGGAGCAGCTCGTCGGCGTCAATGTTGGCGATGAGAAGACCATCACCGTGACCTTCCCGGCTGACTATCCGGCCGAGAACCTCAAGGGCAAGGATGCCCAGTTCGACATCACCGTCAAGGCGGTGAAGGTCGCCGGCGAAACCAAGATCGACGATGACTTCGCCAAGAACCTGGGTCTCGAAAGCCTCGAACAGCTCAAGGGTCTGCTGCGCGGTCAGCTGGAGCAGGAAACTGCCGGCCTGACCCGCACCCAGATGAAGCGCGCGCTGCTTGATCAGCTCGCCGCCGGTCATGATTTCGAAGTGCCGCCGAGCATGGTCGAAGCCGAATTCGCCCAGATCTGGGCCCAGCTGCAGCAGGAAGCTCAGAACGAGGCCGATCCCGCCGCCGCCATGGCCGAAATCGAGGCCGATAAGGAAGACTATCGCGGCATCGCCGTGCGCCGCGTGCGCCTCGGCCTGCTGCTGTCGGAAATCGGCCAGGCCAATGGCGTCGAGGTGAGCAGCCAGGAAATGCAGATGCTGGTTGCCCAGGCCGCCCAGCAGTACCGCCCGGAAGACCGTCAGCGCTTTGCCGAATATATCAGCCAGGATCCGCTCGCCGCGGCCCAGCTGCGTGCGCCGCTGTTCGAGGACAAGGTCGTCGACTTCCTGTTCGACAAGGCTGAAGTGACCGAGCGCAAGGTCACCCGCGAAGAGCTACAGGCCGCTATCGAAGCGGAAGAAACTGCCGCTCCGGCCGCCAAGCCGGCCAAGAAGGCTGCGCCCAAGAAGGCCGCCAAGAAGGACGAAGCTCCGGCCGAGGAAAAGCCGGCCAAGGCTGAAAAGCCGGCCAAGAAGGAAGCCGCTCCCAAGGCTGAAAAGGCTGCAAAGCCAGCCGCCGAAAAGAAGCCGGCTGCCAAGAAGGCTCCGGCCAAGAAGTAATCACGGACCCTAGGTCCTGACGCAGCGGGGCGGCGCCACTGGCGACCGCCCCGTTTGCTATTTGGCCCGTTTGCGTTGTGGCGCTATTGCGGCGTGAAGGCGCGCCGGACGTATCGCGGCAGCTGCTCGGCAATCTCATCCAAAGACATGCTATTCATGCCGATGCGGCTCATCCGTCCGATCCACTGCGGTGCGCCCGATGCCAATGCAACAAAGACATCGAGTGGGACCGGCGGCAAGCGGTCAGCCGCGATATGCGGCGCGGCCCAGGCCAGACCTTTGGCGCTGAATGCGTCATGCACTTCCTGCGACTGTGCGCCAAAGGCCTCGATCCATTTCGAGCCTGAAACATCGAACATGAACGCGGCGCTGCCCTGCTCGTCGCGTTGAAAGGCAAAGGCGGCACGCACGGCTGCCTCTATGCCGTCCAATGGATCTTCCGGCGCAGTCATCGCCGCCATGACCCGGTCCCAGAAAGCTCGGCGGACCAGGGCATAGACGGCAAAGCCAAGATCTTCCTTGGTCGGGAACTGATGGAACAGCGCGCCATTCGAGACGCCAGCGGCCCGGCACACTTCGGCGACCGACGTGCCGTCAAACCCCTTCGTCAGGAAAAGCTCCTGCGCAGCGGCAACAATACGGTTGCGGGTATCGGAAGAGCGGCTCTGCTTCACGCCCAATCTTTGCAGTAGTTTGGGTGGTTGTGCAATCGTTTGGAGCGTTACTCCCCCCAGCGCTTGAAGGAGGGGCGTGGCAGGCTGGCGGTGCGCGCGCGCTCAAAGGCCGCGCCGGCCTGCAAGACTGCGTGATCGGTCCATTTGCCGCCCATGAACGAGAGCCCGAGCGGCAAACCTTCGATTGCTCCCATCGGCACGGTCAGGTGCGGATAGCCAGCGATGGCTGCCAGGCTGCCGGCACCGATCCCCAGGAAGCGGTCGCCGGTCACCAGGTCGGTCGACCAGGCCGGACCGCCGGTTGGCGCGATCAACAGGCTGACCTTGTGATCGGCCAGCAGCTTGTCGATCCCCAGTTCGCCCGCCAGCTTCAGCGAATTGGCCCGCGCCCTGGCATAGGCCTCAGCATCGGTCAGCTTGTCGGCGGCAATGAAGGTATCCTGGCCGAACCAGCGCAGTTCCTTGTCGGCATTGGCCTGGTTGAATTCGATCAGCTCGGTCAGGCTGCGCGGCAGGCCGGTGCCGGGCAGGGACTCCAGATAGGCCTTCATGTCGCGCCGCAGCTCGTAACGCAGCACATAGCCCTCATCGCGGCCCATGCTGGGGTCGGGCTGGAAATCGATCTCGACAATCTCGGCCCCGGCGGCCTTGAGATCGGCCACGGCCTGTTCGAACACCCGGCGCACGCCGGGATGGTTGCCGACGGCACGCTTGAGCAGCCCGATCCGCTGCCCCTTGAGCGAGGCTGTCGCCAGCCCCTGGGTGAAATCGGTCTTGCGGCTATCAGCCTCGGCCGTGGCGGCATCGGCCGGATCGCTGCCGGCAATGGCGTTCAGCAGCAGTGCCGCGTCGGCCACGCTGCGGGTCATCGGCCCGGCGGTGTCCTGGCTGGCGCTGATCGGCACGACATGGGTGCGGCTGACCAGGCCGACCGTGGGCTTGAACCCGACGATGCTATTGACGGCGGCCGGGCAGGTGATCGAACCATCGGTCTCGGTCCCGATCGCCGCCCAGGCCATGCCGGCGGCAATCGCCGCTCCGCTGCCCGAGGACGAACCGCAGCTGTTGCGGTCAATTGCATGGGGATTGCGCGTCAGCCCGCCCACCGCGCTCCACCCCGAAGTGCTGGGGGAGTGGCGGATATTGGCCCATTCGGAGAGGTTGGTCTTGCCCAGCACCACGCCGCCGGCTGCGCGCAGCCGGGTGACCAGCGGGGCATCGCGATTGGTGCGGTTGGCGACGAGGGCCAGCGATCCTGCGGTCGTCGGCCATTCGCGCGTTTCGACATTGTCCTTGATCAGCACGGTACGCCCATCGAGCGGCCCGGTGCCGGCCAGCCGCGCGGCTTCCTGCGGGGCGGCCGGATTGCCGGCGATCACGGCGTTAAGCTGCGGGCCTTTTTCCGCATCGTCCAGCCTGGCGATCGTGGCCAGATAGGCCTTGGCCTCGGCCGCGCGCTGCGCCGGCGTCTCTGCCACTGCCGTCGTTGCGGCAAGCGCGATGGCCAGCGCCAGGGCCGGCGCGGCAAGATGGCGGGGCGTGATTGGCATTCATCAACTCCGGACTGGAAGATTTAACCTGGCCCGACCTTATGGTCAGCGGCGGGTAAACATCAATCGGTTAACGCCCTTGAACATCGCGCGGCCAGCGCCGACATAGGGCGGCCAATCACATGAGGACTACCATGCTCGACCTGTTCAATCAGCCCGGCGCCCAGGGCAAGTTTACCCACGATCCAATCACCGGCGCGCTGATTCCGGTTGTGGTCGAACAGTCGAGCCGCGGCGAACGCAGCTTCGATATCTATTCGCGCCTGCTGCGCGAGCGGATCATTTTCGTGACCGGCGAGGTTGAGGACCACATGGCCTCGGTTATCGTCGCCCAGCTGCTGTTTCTGGAGAGCGAGAATCCCTCGAAGGATATCTCGATGTATATCAACTCGCCCGGCGGCGTGGTGACGGCCGGCATGGCGATCTACGATACCATGCAGTACATCCGTCCGCGGGTTTCGACCGTCTGCATCGGCCAGGCCTGCTCGATGGGTTCGTTCCTGCTCGCCGCTGGTGAGCCGGGGATGCGGATCGCGCTGCCCCAGTCGCGGATCATGATCCATCAGCCCTCGGGCGGAGCGCGCGGCATGGCCAGCGATATCGAGATCCAGGCGCGCGAGATCCTGCGCCTCAAGCAGACGATGCACGAACTCTATTCCAAGTTCACCGGCAAGACCGAGCAGGAAGTCGCCGACGCGATGGACCGCGATACGTGGATGTCGGCGACCGAGGCCCAGGAATTCGGCCTGGTCGACAAGGTATTCGAGAACCGTCCGGCCAGCGAAGCTGATGCAAGCGGGACTGGTGGAGCCCCTGCCTAAGGCGGAACGCTTTGCTAACCTTGCCGCTTCAGCCGGGGGCAAGCTCCCCTGTGCTAAGCGCTAGGATTGATTAATGCACTCGCCCGGTTAGGATTGGGCGAGTCCCGCCTATGCGGGTAACGGGAATAGGCATGACGAAATTGAGCGGATCCGACGCGAAGAGCACCCTCTACTGCAGCTTCTGCGGTAAGTCGCAGCACGAGGTGAGGAAGCTCATCGCCGGCCCGACCGTGTTCATCTGTGATGAATGCGTCGAGCTGTGCAACGACATCATCCGCGAGGAAACCAAGGCCGGCATCGCCGGCAAGAAGGATGGCGGCGTTCCCAGCCCGAAGGATATCTTCGAGACGCTGAACGATTACGTGATCGGCCAGGACCGCGCCAAGCGCGTGCTCTCGGTCGCGGTGCACAACCACTACAAGCGCCTGAAGCACAGCGGCAAGGGCGGCGATGTCGAGCTGTCGAAGTCGAACATCCTGCTCGTCGGCCCGACCGGTTCGGGCAAGACCCTGCTGGCCCAGACGCTGGCCAAGACCTTCGACGTGCCCTTCACCATGGCCGATGCGACCACGCTGACCGAAGCCGGTTACGTGGGCGAGGACGTGGAGAACATCATCCTCAAGCTGCTCCAGGCCAGCGACTACAACGTCGAGAAGGCCCAGCACGGGATCGTCTACATCGACGAGATCGACAAGATCAGCCGCAAGGCCGAGAACCCCTCGATCACCCGCGACGTTTCGGGCGAGGGCGTGCAGCAGGCCCTGCTCAAGCTGATGGAAGGCACCACAGCCTCTGTCCCGCCGCAGGGCGGGCGCAAGCATCCGCAGCAGGAATTCCTGCAGGTCGACACGACCAATATCCTGTTCATCTGCGGCGGTGCCTTCGCGGGCCTCGAAAAGATCATTGCCGACCGCTTGCAGAAGCGGTCGATCGGCTTTGGCGCGCATGTGGCCGATCCGGACAAGCGCAAGGTCGGCGAACTGCTCCAGAAGGCCGAGCCGGAGGATCTCCTCAAGTTCGGGCTGATCCCCGAATTCGTCGGCCGTCTGCCGGTGATCGCCACCCTGGAAGACCTCGATGTCGAAGCGCTGGTCAAGATCCTGCGCGAACCCAAGAACGCGCTGATCAAGCAGTATTCCAAGCTGTTCGAGCTGGAAGACGTGACCCTGACCTTCACCGAGGATGCGCTGGAAGCGATCGCCAAGCGCGCGATCGAACGCAAGACCGGCGCGCGCGGGCTGCGCTCGATCGTCGAAGGGCTGCTGCTCGACACGATGTTCGACATCCCGAGCGAGGCCGAAATCGCCGAGGTCGTGGTCGACAAGGACGTGGTCGAAGGCCGCAAGGAACCGGTCCGCGTGCTCAAGGCCAAGGACGAAGCGGCCTGACGCGGCTGCGGGGCGGCTTGTCCTGCATGCCGCCACGGGCCCTTCAACTGGCCGAAATTCGCGCGCGCTACGTCCTTTCGCCCATGTCGTAAGCGATCTGGTCGTTTCTATCTCCTGTCCCGAGGGCGCACAGGAGAATACCAATGAACCGCAAGAATCTGACGCTCGCGACGGCCCTGCTGACCGGCCTGACCGCGTTTGCCACGCCCGCTCTGGCCGATCATCACGGCAAGAAGCCAGCCACGACCGTTGGTGGCGGCCAGTTCTCGCCGACTGCCACGATCGTCGAGAACGCCGTGCAATCGAACATGCACAACACGCTGGTTGCGGCGGTGAAGGCTGCGGACCTGGTCGGCGTGCTGTCGGGCCCGGGCCCCTTCACGGTCTTCGCGCCGACCGATGGCGCCTTTGCCAAGCTGCCGGCCGGGACGGTCGAAACGCTCGTCAAGCCTGAGAACAAGGCAGCACTTGCCAACATCCTGACTTACCACGTTGTGGCCGGCAAGGTGACCGCTGCAGACGTGCTGGCGGCGATCAAGGCCGGTGGCGGCAAGGCTGAGCTGACCACCGTGCAGGGTCAGAAGCTGACTGCCCAGCTCAATGGCCAGAATGTCGAAGTGATCGACGCCAACGGCGGCCGCGCGCTGGTGATCAAGGCCGATGTAACCTCGTCGAACGGCGTGATCCACGTGACCAATGCGGTCTCGCTGCCGAAGTAAGCGCAGAGGCCTGAACAACAACGGCCGCGCGGTGCGAACCGCGCGGCCGTATTGTTTGGACCGGTCCGGGCCTAGTTCGACTGCTTGAAGAACACTTCGCCGTCGCGCTTGACCACCAGGTCCTTCTGGACGCTGGCCTTCAGCTGCCAGGTGTCACCGCTCTTCACCCAGGTGTCGTTCGAGGTGACCGACATCTCCATCTTCATCTCGTTGCCATCGGGGCCGGGGCGGACCATCGTCGCGGCCAGCTCCTGCTTGATTGCGGCACTGTCACCGGTGACCGTGGCATCCAGGACGGTGGTCTTGGAATTCTGGCTCATTGCCGCAGGCATCCGCTCCATCAGCGTGGCGATGCCGCTGGCGTCGTGGGTGTTGCCCTGGATGTCGGTCATCTGAAAGCCGGGGGCGAGGATCGCATTGACCGCAGCGCTGTCCCTGGCGGCCATGGCGGCGCGGTAGCTGTCATAGCGGGCCTGGAACGCGGTCTTGGGATCTTCCTGCGCTGCCGCGCTGCTGGCGATTGCCACGGCGACAATTGCGCCAAACCAGGGTGAAACGCGCATCGGGTATCCTTTCTCGATCAAGCCCCTGCTGCCTTAATGGTGATGCCCGGCGCGGCCTGCAAGGCGGCATTGTTCGGCGCCCAGCTCGATCTGGATGGTCGAGTGATCAATCCCGAAGCGCAGTGCCAGTTCTTCGGCCAACTTGTGCAGCACTGCATCGCCGGGATGCCCGCCGGGCATTTCGACATGGGCCGTCAGCGCGGTCTCGGTCGTGCTCATCGGCCAGATGTGGAGATCGTGGACCGTGCTGACCCCCGGGCGGGCCATCAGCCAGCGCCGCACTTCCTCGGGATCGATCCCCGGCGGCACCGCCAGCAGCCCCATGCGCAGCGAATTCTTGACCAGGCCCCAGCTGCCCCAGCCGATCGCGAAGGTGATCAGCAGGCTGGTAAGCGGATCGATCCAGGCCTTGCCGGTCAGCCAGATCGCAGCCCCGGCCACGACCACCCCGGCCGAAACTGCCGCATCGGCCAGCAAGTGGACGAAGGCGGCGCGCAGGTTGAGGTCGGCCTTCTGTCCGCTGGCAAAGAGGGCGGCGGACAGCGCATTGATCGCGATCCCGGCCGCGGCCACTCCCATCATGATCCCGCCTTCGATCGCCTGCGGGTTGAAGAAGCGGTGGATCGTCTCGAACAGGATCGCGCCCAGCGCGACCCATAACAGCGCGGCATTGGCGATGGCGGCCAGGATCGAGGAGCTCTTGAAGCCATAGGTGTAACCGGCGCGGGCCGGACGCGCCGCCAGCACGCTCGCCCCCCAGGCCAGCAGCAGGGCCAGAACGTCGGACAGGTTGTGCCCGGCATCGGCCAGCAGCGCCATCGACCCGCTCCACAGGCCGGCCGCCACCTCGATGATCACGAAGCTGATGTTCAGCCCGACGGCCACGGCAAAGGCCCGGCCAGAGCCGGTTACCGGGTGCTGGTGATCATGGTGATCGTGGTGGTGGTGACCATGGCTGCGGTGGTGATGGACCCCCGGGCCATGGTGGTGTGCGCCGCTCATTTTGGTCCCTTCCAGCCAGACCGTTGCACAATTGCCGCAGTGCAGCAACAATCGTGATGACAGCATCCCCCGGGAAATCCTTGCATTTAGCCAATTTGCACCAGTGTAAGTAGTAAAATTATACCAATCGGGCTCGGTGCGTAATAATCTGTCACCCGGTCGCTGCGCCGTGCGATGGGCCGCGGAATCTAGTCACAGGCTTGTCACACGCAGCTGTTTAGTGCGCGGCGCAGCGCCGCTATTAGCGTGCGCAGCCGGCGCAGGGGCGATTCGCCCGGCGCCCGAAGACACGTGTTTCGCAAGTCTGCCAAAACAGGGAATCCCGTCCTCATGCGCATCAATTCCGCCCTGACCACCGCCGCCAGCAGCATCGCCATCGGCGTTGCCGCGCTGAGCGCGCCGGCCTTCGCCCAGTCGACCGGCTCGATCGACTTCGAAAAGGAAATCATCGTCACCGGGACCCGTTCGGGCACCCAGGAAGTGGCTGGCGTTTCGGCTCCCGATACCGCCAAGGCCAAGGCCGTCCTGACCCAGGAAAACATCGAGCGTCAGAACCCCGGCCAGACCATCCTGGATACGATCAACCAGATTCCGGGCGTCAGCTTCCAGAACAACGATGCCTATGGTTCGTCGGGCGGTACGCTCAACATCCGCGGCTTCTCGTCGGATCGCGTCAGCCTGACCTTCGACGGCGTTCCGCTGAACGATTCGGGCAACTATGCGATCTACTCGAACCAGCAGATCGATCCGGAACTGATCGAGCAGGTCAACGTCAACCTCGGCACCACCGACGTTGACAGCCCGACCGCTTCGGCCGCCGGCGGTACCGTCAACCTGCGCACCAAGCGTCCGGACCGTGACTTTGGCGTGATGATGGGCCTCTCGGCCGGTCAGTTCAACTTCATGCGTGGTTTCGTGAAGATCGAAACCGGTGATCTGACCGAAAGTGGCCTGCGCGCCTGGGTTTCGGCCAGCCGCGCCACCAATGACAACCCGTTCAACAACTACGGCAAGGTCAACAAGCAGCAGTATAACGCGCGCATCTACCTGCCGCTGGCTGGTGACGATTTCATCTCGCTTGCCGGCCACTACAACCAGAACCGCAACAATTTCTTCGGCTCGCTGCCGCTGCGCCTCGATGCCGGTCGCACGGTGGGTTCGGCCAGCATCAACCGCTATCCGGCTAATGCCGACGAGCGCAAGTACCTGATCAACTATCCGTGCTTGCTCGACACCCCGCAGGCCGGCGTGGCTGATAGCCCGGCACCGGCCGTGCTCGGCGCCAGCTGCGGCACCGAATTCGACCGTCGCTACAACCCGTCGAACACCGGCAACATCCGCCTGACCTCGCGCTTCACCCTGGCCGACAACCTCGTCCTGACGGTTGACCCGAGCTACCAGTACGTGAAGGCCAACGGCGGCGGCACCGTGACCGGCCGCGAAGGTCTGCGCGATATCGATCCGGGCGCGGGCGTCACTAACGTCGCCGGTTATCTTGCCGGTGCACCGGTGTTTGGCCGTGACGTCAATGGCGACGGCGACATCCTCGATACCGTCACTGTACTGGCTCCCAGCCAGACCCAGACCCACCGCATTGGCGTGATCGCCGGCCTTCGCTGGGAAATGGACGATCACAACACTTTCCGCGTTAACTACACCTTCGACCGTGCCCGTCACCGCCAAACCGGCGAAGTCGGCCTGCTGCAGGTCAACGGCGAGCCGACCGACGTGTTCCCGGTCAATGCCGGCGAAAAGGACGTGAACGGCGCTGTGCTGCAGAAGCGTGACCGTCTGTCGCTCGCGATCCTGCATCAGTTCTCGGCTGAATACCGCGGCGAGTTCATGGATGAGCGCCTGGTTGTCACCGCCGGTCTGCGCCTGCCCTTCTTCAAGCGCGACCTGACAAACAACTGCTTCACCAGCTCGGCTGGCGGCTTCGTTGAATGCTTCGGCACCAACACGGCGCTGAACACCACCGCTGCCACGCTCAACCCCTATGTGGTGACCACCAATGCCACCACCGGCGCGATCTCGGTGACCGGCTGGTCGCCGCCGCAGAACCGCGTGCTCAACTACAAGAAGGTTCTGCCGAATATCGGCCTGGTCTATGACCTGACCGACAACCTCAGCGTGTTCGGCAACTTCTCGCAGGGCATCTCGGTCCCCGGCACCGACAACCTGTACAACGCCTTCTACTTCCCGGCCGGCACCGCTCGCGCGAGGCCGACCCCGGAAACGACCGACAACTTCGATGCTGGTCTGCGCTACCGTTCGGGCATGATCCAGGCCCAGGTCTCCGGTTTCTACAACCAGTTCCATGATCGTCTGGCCTCGGCTTACGATCCGGAAATCAACCAGACTGTCTATCGCAACCTCGGCAACGTGAAGAAGTACGGCATCGACGGCTCGATCGCTTTTGCGCCGGTCGACAACCTCAGCTTCTACGTCTTCGGTTCCGTCATGAAGTCGAAGATCCGCGACAACATCGCCGTCGGTGAAAACCGCGATGGTACGCCGATCTACGCGCTGACCGCTGGCAAGCGGGAAGCCGGCGCGCCGAAGTACACCTTCGGTGCCTCGGTCCGCGGCTCGCTGGGTCCGGTCGATCTTGGCATCACCGCCAAGCGGACGGGTGAGCGCTATATCTACGACACTAACGAAGCGACCTTCACCGGTTCGTTCGTGCCGAATGGCGCTAAGGCCTGTACAAACGTTGCAACCCCGGTCTGCACCACCCCGGTCGCGCCGGCTGCTGCCACCCAGGTCTACAACACCACGGCTCCGGCTTACTGGCTGGTCAACCTCGATGCTCGCCTGAAGCTCCGCTTCCTGGGCCTCAACGACCAGACCTTCCTGCAGCTGAACGTCTACAACCTGTTCGACCAGTACTATGTCGGCGGTTTTGGCGGCAACCTGAACCAGACCCAGACCTTCAACCAGACCACGGGCGTTTCGTCCTATGGCAACCCCGGTTTCGTCCAGATCGGCGCCCCGCGCACGATCAGCGGCACCGTGGTGTTCAAGTTCTGATCCAAGCGGTCAGTTTAACCGAACAAGGGAAAGGGGCGCTGCGGCGCCCCTTTCTTTTTGCCTGCCAGATACAGCGGTTAATGCCTCAGCGGTAAACGCAGGCGTCGAGCGCTTCGTTGCGGACAACGCCGCTGCGCGCGGCAATCGCGTTGCCGTGGCGGCGAGTGAAGCCCTTAGCCCCGGTGACGGCGCGCTTCTTGGGGCTGGGGAGGGCGGCGGCGATGCGGGCGGCCTCGACCCGGGTCAGCCGCGCCGCGCTCTTCTTGTAATAGCGCTGGGCCCCGGCCTCGACGCCGTAGGTGCCGATCCCGGTCTCGGCGACGTTGAGGTAGACCTCCATGATCCGGCGCTTGCCCCAGATGTGCTCGATCAGAAAGGTGAACCACACTTCCAGGCCCTTGCGGGCATAGCGATCCCAGCCCCAGCCCTGCCACAGGAACACGTTCTTGGCGGTCTGCTGGCTGATCGTGGAGCCGCCACGCAGCTTCTTGCCCTGCGCATTTCGCTCGATCGCCTGCTCGATCGCTTCCTGATCGAACCCCTGGTGCGAACAGAACTTCGCATCTTCGCCCGCGATCACGGCGGCGACCATGTTGCGGTCAATCCGGCTGAGCGGCGTCCAGTCCTTCTCGAACCCGTGCAGATCGGCGATCATGGTGATCGTGATCGGCACCGGCACGAACTTGTAGAGCACCGTGATCCCCAGGCTCAGCACCAGGAACCAGACGATCAGCCGACCGATCCACCAGCCAAGGTTGTAAGCGAAGCCATGTTTGGCGGAGGGGCGAGAGGGCGTGAGGAAGCGCATCATTTGTCGCGATGATAGCGAAGGTGTGCGGCGCAGGTAAAGCGCCTGCACGCCGGGGCAATTCGCTAGTTTATGCCGCGCCCGATCCAGCCAAGCTTGCGCAATTCCGACGCCCGGCTGCGACTGACGCTTATTGTCGGTCCGCAGGGGAGCGCGATCGTCCAGCGCGCGCCATCGCGTCTGGCCCGCCCACGATGTGCGGCGGCGATCCAGGCACCCCGATGAACCTGCTGGCCGGGCTGGCCAGCCAGGTCGCGCACGGTATCTCGGAACCGGCGATGCAACAGCCGGTTCGTCCCATCGGCAAGATGCAGCCGGACATAGTGGTCTTCGGCTACTAGCGCGGCGATCTGGTCGATCAGGATCGCGGTACCGGGAAAAGTCCGTTCAGTATCAGCTCGATCGCCGCGCGCTGTGACAGGGCGGGGGACAAACACCAGCAGCACCGGCAAGAGCACCAAGCCGATGATGGCACCGCGTACGAACAGCAGTGGCAGGGGAGCAGGCGAATGTCCCAGCAGCCGGAGCAGGCCATGGATCTGGAAAGGCAGCAGCATCAGCATCAGCGGAAAGCCAGACAGCAGCGCCCGCTGCCAGCTCCAACCGCGCCGCAACCACCATCCGAACCAGACCTCCCAGGCCAGCCAGATGCTCATGATCGAGCCGAACCAGAATGCCGAGCGCGGCAGCGGCTCGATCGCCGCTGTGCCGAACGCGCCCGACAGCCCCGCGACTGCCGCCGCTGTGAGCGCCAGGGTGGCCCGGCGCAGCGCATGGCGGCAATTCGCGAAGCCCAGCCTACAGTTCGCGAAAAAGCGGTTCACATTGATCGCCTGCCCTCGCACCCGTTTGACCTATCGCAGCAATTCACAGGAGCAACCATGTCCCGTCGCCGCAATGTTATCATGCTGACAGCAGTTGTCGGCCTTGTCATGGCCAAACCCGCAGTCGCCCAATCCGCACCGCCGCCTCAGCCAACGCCTTCCCTGACGATCTTCGATTGGCTGAACGGTGCGTGGCGCGGCACCGCGACCGTGGAAACGCCTAACGGCACTCACACTCTGACGCAGACGGAACGGTTCGGACCGATGCTGGGCGGCGCCGTGCGGTTGATCGAGGGCAAGGGCTATGGTCCGAACGGCGAGGTCCAGTTCAACGCCATGGCAGTGCTCTACGGCTTGCCCGATGGCTCCTATGCGATGCATTCGTGGGCGCAGGGACGGCAAGGGATCTACCCGGTCAAGCCGCAGGCCGATGGCTTCGATTGGGAAATTCCAGCTGGCCCGATGTCGATCCGCTACGAGGCCCGCCGTAGGGAGGGTAAATGGGTCGAAACCGGATATCGCATTATGCCCGGCAAGCCGCCGGTCCCGTTCTATCGGATGGAACTGACCCGGATTGGCGAGGTAGACTGGGCCGCGGGACAGCCTGCGGCCCGTTAAACGTTTGTCTGGTCAGGCCGCCGGCAGCAGCCGGCGGTCGTTGGCGATGCGGAGCATGGCCTTCTGCAGCTTTTCGAACGCGCGCACTTCGATCTGGCGGACGCGTTCGCGGCTGACCTGGTATTCCTGGCTCAGCTCTTCGAGCGTCTGCGGTTCATCGATCAGGCGGCGCTGGGTCAGGATATGGCGCTCACGCTCGTTGAGGCTGCCCAGGGCTTCGGTCAGCAGCGCGTGGCGCATGCCGGCCTCTTCCAGATCAGCGACAGTTTCGTCCTGCAGGGGGCGATCGTCCTGCAGCAGGTCCTGCCACTGGCCTTCGCCCTCATCGTTGAACGAGACGTTCAGCGAAGCATCGCCGCCCATCATCATCCGGCGGTTCATGTTAACCACTTCGGTCTCGGACACGCCGAGCTTGGTGGCGATCGCCTTCACGTCATCAGGGTGAAGATCGGAATCCTCATAAGCGTCGAGGTTCTTCTTCATCCGCCGCAGGTTGAAGAACAGCTTCTTCTGCGCCGCAGTGGTGCCCATCTTCACGAGCGACCAGCTACGCAGGATAAATTCCTGCATCGAGGCCTTGATCCACCACATGGCGTAAGTGGCCAGGCGGAAGCCGCGATCAGGTTCGAATTTCTTGACGCCCTGCATCAGGCCGATGTTGCCCTCGGCAATCAGCTCGGACACGGGCAGGCCATAGCCGCGATAGCCCATGGCGATCTTGGCCACGAGTCGCAGGTGGCTGGTGACCAGCTGCTTGGCCGCATCGGGATCCTGGTGTTCCTGATAGCGCTTGGCGAGCATGTATTCCTGCTCAGCCGTAAGAACCGGAAACTTCCGGATTTCCGCCAGATAGCGGTTGAGGCTCTGCTCAGGCCCCAGGCTGGGTACGCTGGTGCTGCTACGGGCGGGCAGCTTGCGCTTGGTATCGGACATTCGACTAACCGTCCTTTCATTCGTCGGCTTGCCGTTGGAGGACCCTAATAGAGGCATCCCCGGGTGGCGGCCACACAGACTTTCTAGTTACTGCAATCGCTCAGGTTTGTTTCTCCAATTCGACCAACAGCCCCGCCATGTCGGCAGGCAGTGCGGAAACGAAGTTCTGCGCGGCCCCCGTAACGGGGTGGATGAAGCCGAGCTCTGCTGCATGCAGGGCCTGCCGGGCGAAGTGAAGCTGGGTGAGAATCGGCCGAAGCCGCTGGGGATTGCGTCCATATACAGGGTCCCCCAATAGCGGATGGCCAATTGACGACATATGAACGCGGACCTGGTGGGTCCGCCCGGTTTCAAGCCGGCATTCGACCAAGGACGCCAGGCCCAGGCCCTCGATCAGCTGGTAATGCGTAACCGCGTGCTTGCCGCGTTTGTTCAACGGATGGAGCACGGCCATCTTCTTGCGGTCATGATCGGACCGGCCGATGTGGCCGCTGACCGTGCCGCTGGTCGGCTTGGGCACTCCGGCCACAATCGCCAGGTAGGCGCGGTGGATCGAATGGTCGGCGAACTGCTTGGCCAGCCCCTCATGCGCGGCATCGGTCTTGGCGACGACCAGCAGGCCAGAGGTTTCCTTGTCGATCCGATGGACAATGCCGGGGCGGACCACTCCGCCAATGCCGGACAACTGCCCGCGGCAGTGGTGCAGCAGGGCATTGACCAGGGTGCCGTCGAGATTGCCGGCGGCGGGATGGACCACCAGTCCGGCTGGCTTGTCGATCACGATCAGGTGCTCATCCTCGAACACGATGTTCAGCGGAATGTCTTGGGCGACCGCTTCGGCCGGGGCAGCCCCGGGTACATCGATCGCAAAGGCGGTGCCGGCGGCAGGCTTGAGGCTGGCCTGGCTCGCGGCCTTGCCGTCCAGCATGACGCGGCCTTCGCCCATCAGCGCCTTGATCCGCTCACGCGACAGCCCGCTCGCCAGGCTCAACGCCTTGTCGAGCCGCTCGCCGCCCGGCAGCGTTCCGGAAATGATGCGTTCCTCCCCGTTCATTGCTAAGCCAGATGGCGATGGAAACGGCGGTGACAAGTGGCGTGAAAGCCACACTTCTGGCAGAAGCGGCAGCGGCCCATCCGCTGGAGGCTTGCGGGCTGCTGCTTGGCGCGGCGGGCGTGATCACCGCCGCCGTGCCGGTGCGCAATGTCCATCCCGACCCTGCCAGGCATTTCGAGCTCGATCCGGCCGCGCTGATCGCCGCGCACCGGGCGGAGCGGGCCGGCGGGCCGCAGGTGTTGGGCTATTACCACTCACACCCGACCGGGCTGGCTGAGCCCTCATCCACCGACCGTGCCTGTGCCAGCGGCGACGGGCGGATCTGGGCGTTTGTCGCCGGCGGCGCGATCGGCTGGTGGCGCGATGCGCCGGGCGGGTTCGAAGCGCTTCCCCTGCGAGTCGTCGCAGGTTAAGGAGGGGCAAAGGGAACCTGAACCGCATGACTGACTACTCGCTTGATCTCGCCAGCTTGCTCGCCTCGCGGCTGTGCCATGACATGTTGAGCCCGGTCGGAGCGCTCACCAACGGCCTGGAACTTCTCGCGGACGAGAAGGACCCGGAAATGCGCAAACGCTGCTTCGAACTGCTCGAGCAGAGTGCGAAGATCAGCGCCGACAAGCTCAAGTTCTTCCGCCTCGCCTTTGGCGCTGCCGGCGGCTTTGGCGAAAACGTCGCGGTGGAAGAGACCAAGTCGCTGGTCGATGCGCTCGCGGCCAATAATGCCCGCGTCACGATCAACTGGGCGCTTGGCGTGGCCAGCCTGCCCAAGCCGGCGATCAAGGTACTGCTCAACTTCGCGCTGCTCGGCATGGAAGCCCTGGTGCGCGGCGGCACGCTCGATATCGGCGCGGAAAGCCGCGGCGGGGCGAGCGAGATCGTGGTCCGCGCTTCGGGCCCGCGGATCGCTTTCGACAAGGCAATCGGTCAGGCGCTGGAAGGCGAACTGGGCGAAGACGGGCTGACCAGCCGCAATGCCGCGGCCTTCATGCTGTACCAGATCGCCGCGCGGCAGGGCGGCGGGCTGCAGTTCGCGCTGAGCGAGGAGGCGCTGGTGCTCGGCGCGGTGCTGCCCGAAAGCTGATGGCTTGAGCGAGCTGATTCACTACGAGACGCCCTCGCCCAACTGGAACGAGCGGCAATTGCCCGTCTCGATGGTGGTGCTCCACTATACCGGCATGCAGACCGCCGAGGAGGCGCTGGCCCGGCTGTGTGACGAGGCGGCGCAGGTTTCGGCCCATTACCTGATCGAGGAAGACGGCACGGTCCACCGCCTGGTGCGCGAGGATCGCCGCGCCTGGCACGCCGGCAAAAGCTTTTGGCGCGGGGTTACGGACGTCAATTCGGCCAGCGTCGGGATCGAACTGGTCAATCCGGGGCACGAGTTTGGCTATCGCCCGTTCCCCGATGCGCAGATGGAAGCCCTGCTGCCGCTGCTGTCCGAGATCGTCCAGCGCCACGACATTCCTCGCGCCAACGTGGTCGGCCATTCCGATGTCGCCCCGGCGCGCAAGGAGGACCCGGGCGAACTGTTCGACTGGGACGTCCTCGCCGCGCATCGCCTCGCGCTCAAGACCCCGCGCGTGACCATGCCCTCACCGTTCGAGAACGACGGGGCCTTCTTCCTGGCGCTGGAGCGCTGGGGCTATGACATCTCCGACCAGACCGCCGCAGCCCGCGCCTTCCAGCGCCGCTGGCGGCCGCATATCCTCGATGGACAGGTCGATGGGGAGTGCTCGGCGATGCTGTTCTCTTTATTGTTGGATCGCGACAGCGGAAAGACTAGATAACCACCCGCCAGGGGGCCGGGCAGCCGCGGGGTTCGCAAGAACCGCGAGGAAAGTCCGGGCTCCACGAAACAAGGGTGGCGGGTAATGCCCGCCGGGCGAGTTGCTTGCAGCGAAGCCCAGGGAAAGTGCCACAGAGAGCAGACCGCCCCATTTATGGGGTAAGGGTGAAAGGGTGCGGTAAGAGCGCACCGGGGGCCTGGTAACAGGCACCGCACGGCAAACCCCACCCGGAGCAAGACCGAATAGGGGCGGCGCGCCTTGCCGCAAGGCAGGGCAGGTCTGTTTCGGACCCGACCGCCCGGGTTGGTTGCTTGAGCCTTGTGGCGACACAAGGCCTAGAGGAATGGCTGCCAGTGCGGATACGGTCTCTTTTGGGATACCGTCCGCGCTACAGAACCCGGCTTACAGGCACCCTGGCAAATTTTCTTGACATCTATAACCATATCGGTTATAGATGTTGCCGCGAGTAACCACTGGTGCGACGGGTGCGGGCGGTCAGCTGCGCTTATGACCCGCGCGGCCGGCGCGTCCCTCCCAGCAGAGGCGTCTGCGCCACCACGATGCAGGGAGCAGGCGGCGATTCCCCGCCTGCGGAACTTCCGGGGTATGCCCCGGTGAATAGCGGCAAAAGTGCGAGTCCGCCACGCTTTCGCCCTGCACGTCAGGATCGCGCCGACAAGACCCGCGCGCTGCTTGTCAGCCTTTCGCCCGAAAGCGCGCTAGCCAAGCCTGTCCGGTTCAGGCACCCCCGCGCCGGCCCGCCCGTTCGCGTTTCCCTTTTGGCGTAGGGTCCGGGTTCGCCGCCGGATGGATTGGTGCGAGAGTGCAATAACCCAACCGATGTCATCCTCGCTTTCGCGGGGATGACTCGTGTGGGGTGGGGCAGTCTACTGCCCCGCTTCCGCGTCGATCAGCGCCTGGACCTGCTTGTAGAAGGCCTCGCGCGCATCGGGTTCCGGGCCCTTGGTGGCGCGGGTCCAGTTGGCGTTGGAGGCGATTACCAGCCGGCGCTTGGGATCGATGAAGATGCCCTGGCCGAAGATGCCCTGGGCGGCGACGGCGCCGTCGTCATAGGTCCACCACTGGAAGCCGTAACCGCGGCCGGGCTCGCCGATGTCCTTCTGCTTGACGGTAGCCTGGGCGAACCAGTCCGCCGGCACGATCTGCTTGTCACCCACCTTGCCGTTCGCCAGCACGAACAGGCCGAAGCGGGCGAAATCGCGCGTCGCGGCCTGGATGCAGCAGCCGGCAATCTCATGCCCGGTCTTGCCCTGCAGCCAGGTGGCCTTGGCTTCCATGCCGGCGGGCTGCCAGACCTTTTCCTGCAGGTACTGCGCCAGCGACTTTTTGGTGGCTGAGGAGACCAGCACTCCGATCAGGTTGGTCTCGCCCGTGTTGTAATGCCAGACCTGGCCCGGCGGGTGGGCGCGGGGGAGCTTGCGCATGTAGCTGACGGTCGCGTCGAGGCCGTCCTCGGGCTCGGCATTGTTGAACCTGGCGACGTCGGCGTTGGGGTCCTCGTAGTCCTCGTTCCACTTAACCCCTGAGCTCATGGTCAGGAGCTGGCGCACGGTGACATCGTCATAGGCCGAGCCCTTGAGGCCGAGGATGTACTGGCTGACCTTGTCCTCCAGGCTCTTGATGTAACCGTCCTGGATTGCCGCGCCGACCAGCGTCGAGGTGAATGACTTGGCGACCGAGAAGCTGGTCCAGCGCCCTTCTGGCCCAAAGCCGAGGCCATATTTCTCGAACCGGAGCTTGCCATCCTGCAGGATCACGATCCCGGCAGAACGCTGCTTGGCCATGTAGTCGTCGATCCCGGGGATGGTCAGCGGCTTGCCCTGCGGCAAGGGCAGCGGCGTGGCCGAGGGCGCAATTTCGCTCGCCACCGCCAGTACCGGCAGGCGGTCCATCGCCCGGAAAGCGGCATCGCGCTGGTCCTGCTGCCACATCAGTACGTCGCGATTGGTCGGCAGCGCGCCGAGCAGCCCCCGTGTTTCCTGATCGAGGCTGGCATACCACCCGCCGCCCGCCAGCAGCACGGCGCCCAGCACGCCGAGGGCTATCGTCCGTTTGCGCATCGTGTTCACTCTCCCTGTTATCGCCCGCACCATAGCCAGCGCGAGCGATCAGGAAAGAGGGGGAGCTGAAAAGGGGTCAGGCGCGCCCGACGCTGGAATAGGCAAAGCCCTTGGCGCGGACTTCGGCCGGATCATAGATGTTGCGCAGGTCGACCAGCACCGGGGCCTTGGCCAGCGCCTTGACCTTGTTCAGGTCCAGCGCGCGGAAGGCGTCCCATTCGGTCACGATCACCACGGCATCGGCGCCTTCGATAGCGGCATAGGCGTTGGGCTGCATTTCCACTTCGGGCATCAGCGGTTTCGCCAGTTCCATGCCTTCGGGATCGTAGGCTGCGACCGAAACCCCGGCATCGGCCAGGGCCATGGCAATGGCGATCGAGGGGCTGTCGCGCATGTCATCGGTGTTGGGCTTGAAGGTCAGACCCAGCATGGCAACCTTCTTGCCGCGCGCCGCATCCATCCCGCCCAGCGCCTCGATCACCTTGCGGCCCATGGCGCGCTTGCGGCTGTCGTTGACCTTGACAACCGCCTCGACGATCCGGGTCGGGGCTTCATAGTCCTCGGCGGTCTTGAGCAGGGCGAGGGTATCCTTGGGGAAGCACGAGCCGCCATAGCCCGGGCCGGCGTGGAGGAACTTCGGGCCGATCCGCCCGTCCATGCCGATCCCGCGACTGACGTCCTGGACATCGGCGCCGACCTTTTCGCACAGGTCCGCCATCTCGTTGATGAAGGTGATCTTGACCGCGAGGAAGGCATTGGCGGCGTACTTGATCAGCTCCGACGAACGGCGGCTGGTGAACAGCAGCGGCGACTTGTTGAGGAACAGCGGGCGGTAGACCTCGGTCATGACGGCCCGCGCCCAGTCATCCTCGGTGCCGACCACGATCCGGTCGGGATGCTTGAAATCGCTGATTGCGGCGCCTTCGCGCAGGAATTCGGGGTTGGAGGCAACGGCAAAGCGGACCGGCAGGTTTGCTTCCGACAGGATCCGTTCAACCTCGTCACCGGTGCCGACGGGCACGGTCGACTTGGTCACGACCACCGCATCATTCTTCAGGTTCTGGCCGATCTCCTCCGCCACGGCATAGACATAGGACAGGTCGGCATGGCCATCGCCGCGGCGGCTGGGGGTGCCGACCGCGATGAAGATCGCGCTGGCCCCGGCGATGCCTTCGGCCAGGTCCGTAGTGAACGACAGGCGCCCGGCCTTGACGTTGGAGCCGACCAGTTCGGCTAGGCCCGGCTCGAAGATCGGCATTATCCCGGCGCGCAGACTTTCGATCTTGGCCGGGTCCTTGTCGATGCAGACCACCTCGTGGCCGAAATCGGCAAAGCAGGCGCCTGAAACTAGGCCGACATAGCCCGAACCGACCATCGCAATCTTCATCGCTTAATCCCCTGTGCCGACGCGGATCGCGCCATCGCTCGCTTCTGCCGTTAGCAGCCAGCGGGTTGTTCCTTCCAGCCCCAGCGCGGTCAAGCGTCCGCTGCTGTAGGCGCCGGTATCGATGCCGATCCGGTTGGTCCGGAAATCGACCTTGGCGGTAATCGTGTGGCCGTGGACCACGACGGCCCCGAAGTCTCCGGCGTGGTCCAGAAACGGCTCGCGGATCCAACGCAGGTCGCCGATCTTCTGAGCATCCAGCGGCTGGCCCGGGCGGACCCCGGCGTGGACGAAGTGATAGTCCCCGATCGTCACCTGGTCTTCGAAGCTGGCGACGAAATCGAGATCGGCCTGCGGGATCGCCGCTTGGGCCAGTTCCATGACCCCCTCAATCTCGGCGCGAGTATAGTCGGCCGGATCGATCGGATAGGACAGCAGCGTTTCGCGCCCGCCAAAGCGCAGGAACGGGCGCATCACGCTGGGCTTGCGCAGGGCGGCGAGGAACATCTCCTCATGATTGCCCATCAGGATCCGCACCCCGCGGCGCTGCTGCCAGTCACGGGCGAGGCGCAGCACGCCCGCGCTGTCTGGCCCGCGATCGATCAGGTCACCCAGGAGAATCACCGTGGTCTGCGCCCCGCCGCGCTTCGTATCGTCGGCGTCTATCCCCGCGATTAGCGCTTCGAACAGGTCGGCGCAGCCGTGAATGTCGCCCACGGCATAGATGCGCTCCCCCGCCGGAATCGCGGCGGTGGGGGCGGGCTGGACGGCCCCAAACAGCTGGCGCAAGCGGGAAAGCATCAGGCCCGCGCCTATAGCGACGCAGGGCTTAACCGACAATGACGCGATCGGCCCGACCGTTGCCATAAAAGCACACCTGCGGCCCGCGTGTAATCTTTGTGTCGCTTTCTTCTTGTGCACTGCAACAAAGCTGTGCCACCCCGGTTTCGTCCGAACCGAATGCTGCCGAAACGAGCAGCAAGGGGCGGGCGCAGGTGGGACGACGCGCCAACAATCGCATAGGAAGATTGACATGCTCACGTCCGTCCGCAGCCTTCTCGCTGCAACAGTTCTGGCCGGCTCCACGCTGGCTGCCACCCCCGCGCTGGCTGATGAAACCGATCCGCCGTCCGACTTCACCGTCACCGGCAATGCTGCCATCGTCACCGACTATCGCTTCCGCGGTCTGTCGCTGTCGGGCGGCGATTTTGCCGTGCAGGGTTCGATCAACGTCAACCACTCGTCGGGTCTTTATGTCGGCACCTGGGCTTCGAGCCTAGAGCAGGACGCGCTCGACATCTACGGTTCGACCGAAGTCGATATCTATGCTGGCTGGACCGGCAAGGTCAGCAGCGCGCTGACCGCCGATGTCGGACTGCTCTACTACGTCTATCCGAGCGGCAGCTTCGGCGATGGCAACGTGTTTGAGCCCTACGCCTCGCTCACCGCGGCGATCGGCCCGGCCACTGCCAAGTTCGGCCTGAACTATGCCTGGAAGCAGGATTCGCTGGGCGGTGATGACAACCTCTACCTCTACAGCGACTGGTCGCTGGCGATCCCGAGCACGCCGGTCACCGTGACCGCCCACGCCGGCTACACCGACGGCGCGCTGTCGCCCAAGCGGCTGACGCTGGCTGGCACCGGCGGCGGCTGGGACTACAGTCTCTCGGCCAGCGCCACGCTGTACAAGGGCCTGTCGATCGGCGTCGCCTACATTGGCGTAGATGGCAATTCGATCGACAGCTTCTCGAACGATGCTGTGGTCGGCACGCTGAAGTACAGCTTCTAACGTTACCCCACGGGGTGAGCAGGGCGGCCCGTTCCGGGAAACCGGGGCGGGCCGTTCTGTTTTTCTGTTTCAGCGGGGCTGGCGGTGCCCCTCCGCGTCAGCGGAGCAAATCAGCGCAGATAGAAATCCACGGTCGTGACCACCCGCACCTTTTTGTAGGGCGTGTCCGATACCCCCCAGCCGCCGCCGGAATCGCCATCGCGCGCGGTGACTTCGAAATAACCCTGGGTTGCGCTCTTGATCGTGCCGACGCTGGTGCCGCTATCCTTGGCGAACTGCTCGGCCGAAGCGCGCGCATCCTTGGTCGCAGCCGCCACCATTTCGGGCTTGATCGCGTTGAGCTTGGTATAGGTGAAGGCAATGCCGGATCCTTCCTCCAGCACCACGCCGCGCCGGACCAGCTCGAACTGGCGGCGCACCGCGGCCTGGGCGCGCTTGATGTCGGTCGTGCGCAGGGTCATCCGCTGGCGCACGGTAAAGCGCTGCACCCCGTTCTCGCTGAACTGGTTGACGTTGACGCCGGTCGGCTGAAGATCGTCGGCCGGGAAGCCCAGCTCGCGGAAGAAGGCGCGGATCGATTCCGAATCGCGATCGACAGAGGCCTGCGCCGTCGCAAGGTCCGGAGCCGAGGCGGAATAGGCGATCGTCCAGGTGGCCAGGTCAGCCGTCACCTCGCGCTCGGCCAGGCCGCGGACGGTGACCGAGCGGTCGGCATCCTTGGCCCGGACCAGCCCGTTGCCGAGCAGATAGCCGCCGGCGATCAAGCCCACGGTCAGCACCCCGGCCGAAGCCAGCCAGCGCCGGGTTACGGTATCATGCCAGAAACGGCTGGCGAGGGCGGCGGAATCGGAACTATAGTCAGACATGAGCGGTCTCCGGATCGACCCGGCAGTGTTTGCCCGAGCCTGCCTGTCTGGACGATGAACCGTTCCGTTTTAGCGACGAATTGAGTTGGAGTTGCCGTGACCCGTTACCTGCACACCATGATCCGCGTGACCGATCCCGAAGCGACGGTCGCCTTCTTCGGGCTGATTGGCCTTCAGGAAGTGCGGCGCTTTTCCAGCGAGCAGGGCCGCTTCACGCTGATCTTCCTGGCCGCGCCCGGGCAGGAAGGGCTGGCCGAAGTTGAGCTGACCTACAACTGGCCGCCCGAGAACGGCGAGGGCGAGATCTATACCGGCGGGCGCAATTTCGGGCACCTCGCCTACCGGGTCGAGAACATCTACGCGACCTGCCAGGCGCTGCTCGATGCCGGCCACACGATCCACCGCCCGCCGCGCGACGGCCACATGGCCTTCGTCAAGTCGCCCGACGGGATCTCGGTCGAATTGCTCCAGGATGGGCACCTCGAACCGCAGGAACCCTGGGCCTCGATGCCCAACGTCGGGAGCTGGTAGCGCTCAGCCTGCCTCGATTTCGACGCTGCGGGCTTTGACAAGCCGAAACAACAGCGCGAGTGCGATCAGCAGCAGGATGATGCTAGCCGGCAACCGCAGCAAGGGATGCGGCCAGAACCGTTCCGGGACCAGCCAGACCAGATGCGGCGCTGCGAGCGCGGCCAGCAAAATCGCCCAGCCCTGCCAGGCAATCGGCACATAGCGAAACCGCCCGCGGTGCGCGGCCCAATACTTGCGGAACCAGGGTGCCTTGGCGGTCATCGCTGTCCCGATGCAAACCGCAGCAGCGCAAAGCCGCACAGCGCTGAAACCAGCGATCCGGCCAGGACCCCGATCTTGGCCTCGTCGATCAGCGCCTGCTGGCTGGGGAAGGCCAGGGCGCCGATGAACAGGCTCATGGTGAAACCGATCCCGCACAGCATGGCCATGCCGGCCAGTTGCTGGGCGCTGGCCGGTGGCGGTTCGGCCAGGCGCAGGCGCTTGGCCAGCAGGATCGCGCCCAGGATGCCGATCGGCTTGCCCAGCAGCAGGCCCAGGGCAATGCCCAGCGGCAGCGGACCGAAGCTCACCCCGCTGGACAATTCCACCCCGGCATTGGCAAAGCCGAACAGCGGCACCACGAAATAGGCGCTCCACGGCACCAGCGCGTGTTCCATCCGCAGCAGCAGACTGTCACCCTTGTGGTCGAGCCGCAGCGGGATGGTGAAGGCGGCCAGCACCCCGGCCACGGTCGCGTGGACGCCGGAATGGAGCACGCAGTACCAGGCCGCCACGGCCAGCAGAACATAGACCCAGCCGCGCTCCACCCGCAGCCGGCCCAGCAGCGCCATGGCCGCCAAGACGGCCAGTCCGGCCCCCAGCCAGGCTAGCTTGAGCTGCGCGGTATAGAAAACAGCGATGATCGCCACGGCGACCAGATCGTCTACGATCGCCACGGTCAGCAGGAACAGCCGCAGCGCAGGCGGGCCGCGCTTGCCGAGCAGGGCGAGGACGCCGACGGCAAAGGCAATGTCGGTTGCCGCCGGGATCGCCCAGCCGCGCGCCAGGCCGGGCTCGCCGCCCGCCACGCCGAGATAGATCAGCGCCGGAACCGCCATCCCGCCGATTGCAGCCAGCACCGGCAGGCGGCGCTGCGCGGGGGTGGAAAGCTCACCAACCAGCAGCTCGCGTTTGATTTCCAGCCCGACGACGAAGAAGAATACCGCCATGACGGCATCGTTGATCCACAGGTGCGCAGTTTCCAGCTTGGGGATTGGCGTCCACGGCAGCGGCGCGTGGAGCAGCGCGTGATAGGCCCCGGATAGCGCGGTGTTGGCGGCCAGCATCGCCAGCACGGCCGCCAGGATCAGCAGCAGGCCGGCGCCGGCTTCACCCCCGAACAGGCGGGAAAGGGCTTGGGCAAGGCGCGTGGCGGGGTGGCGATTGGCTGGCATGGGCCAATCAATCGAGCATTGGCGCGCGCGTTGCAAGCCGTATCGAATCTCGTTACGCTTCCGATCTTTGGGCGCACAGCAAGGGGGCGCTGCAGTCAGGCAATGACCGGTTCGGCAGGAGATTTCGGCTGGGCGCTCGAAGCGCTGCTGCTGGCAGAGCGCGAGTTGCTGCTGTTTGCGGGGTTCTGGATTGCCGTCGGCCTGTTCGATGAATTGGCGATCGACCTGTGGTGGTTCTGGCTCAAGCTGACCGGCCGCGCCCGGACCAGGACTCTGCCGGCCGATTTCGGCACCGCGCCGCTGGCGGGGCCGTTGGCAGTCTTCATCCCCGCCTATGCCGAAAGCAAAGTGATCGGCGTTACGATCCGGCATCTGCTGGAAACCTGGCCGCAGGAAGCGTTGCGGCTTTATGTCGGCTGCTATGCCAATGATCCGGCAACGCTGAACGCAGCGATGGCGGCGGCCGAGGGCGACGCGCGGTTGCGGCTGGTCCTGCTCGATGCAGCGGGCCCCACCACCAAGGCGCACTGCCTCAACCGGCTCTATGCCGCGCTGGAAACCGATGAGGCGCGCAGTGGCCGCCGGTTCCGGGGCATGATCCTCCACGATGCCGAGGATATGGTCCATCCGGCTGCGCTCCAGGCCATCGATACGGCGCTGGCGGCGGTCGACTTCGTCCAGCTGCCGGTCCGCCCGGTCGTGACCGAGGGCAATCGCTGGATTTCGGGGCACTATGCCGATGAGTTCACCGAGAGCCACGCCAAGGCCATGGTGGTGCGCAGCGCACTGGGCAGCGCCCTGCCGGCGGCGGGGGTTGGCTGCGGCCTCTCGCGCGCGGCGCTCGACCGTCTGGTCGCGGCCCAGCGCAGCCTGGGCCAGCCAGGGCCATTCTCACCCGAAGCCCTGACCGAAGATTACGAGTTCGGCCTGGCCCTGTCCAAGGCTGGCCGCGGCAGCGCCTTCCTGCGGCTGCGCGCAGCCGATGGCAGCCTGGTCGCGACAGCCAGCTGCTTTCCCGGCACCCTGGCGACTGCGGTGCGGCAGAAGACGCGCTGGATCCACGGGATCGCCTTCCAGGGCTGGGACCGCCTGGGCTGGAGCGCCAAGCCGCTTGAGATCTGGATGGCCCTGCGCGATCGGCGCGGGCCGTTGACGGCGCTGGTCCTGGCGGCCGCCTATACGCTGCTGGCGCTCGATGCGCTGCTGGTGCTGGCCCAGTTCGCTGAGCTGGTGCCCAGCTTGCCGCTGACCCCGGCCCATCGCCTGCTGCTGGCCGTGGGGCTGGCCGGTCTGGCCTGGCGGGCGCTGTTCAAGTTCCTGTTCGTTGGTCACGAATATGGCTGGGGCGAGGGCCTGCGCGCCGTGCTACGCATCGCCCGGCTCGGTCAGGGTGAATTGCGCGCCGGCCTGGGCAGCTGGGGCGGGGCGCAGAAGGGGGCGAGCCGGGTCGATGTCGGCCCCTCGGCCACGCTCGATTTCCCGCTCGGCGGCGGTCAGGGCCGGGTCTCGGCCGACTGGCGGCTGCGCGCCGCCGGCAACGCTGCGCCGCAATCGGAGCCCGCGATCACGCTGTCCGCAGGTTTCTAGGGCAGGAAGCCTTTTTTCCGCCGTCTGGCTGGGGTAGCCATGGCAGGCAGATGGACGTTTACCTTCCCATTGCCAACCTGGCGGTCAACGGCCTGGTTATCGTCGCGCTCGGCGGGCTGACGGGGATCCTGTCAGGCATGTTCGGCGTGGGCGGCGGGTTCCTGACCACGCCGCTGATGATCTTCTATGGCATTCCGCCAACCGTCGCCGCTGCCTCGGCCGCCAGCCAGGTGACCGGGGCCTCGGTCTCGGGGGTTTTCGCCCATGCCCGGCGCGGCGGGGTCGATTACCACATGGGCACCGTCATGGTCGCCGGCGGGGTGATCGGCACCGGGATCGGCGCGGTCCTGTTCCGCTTGCTGCAGCAGTGGGGCCAGATCGATATCGTCATCAACCTGCTCTACGTCGGACTGCTCGGCACGATCGGCACGATTATGGCGCGCGAAAGCTGGCAGGCGGTCAAGGCCCAGCGGACCGGCGTGCCGCTGCCGGCGGCCAAGCGGCGGCACCACCCGATGGTCGCCAACCTGCCGCTGCGCTGGCGGTTCTATCGCTCGGGCCTCTACATCTCGCCGCTCGCCCCGCTGCTGCTCGGCGTGTTCACCGGCGTGCTGACCATGCTGATGGGGATCGGCGGCGGTTTCGTGCTGGTCCCGGCGATGCTCTACATCCTGGGGATGAGCGCCAACGTGGTGGTCGGCACCTCGCTGTTCCAGATCCTGTTCGTGACCATGATCACCACGATGATGCACGCGTTGACCACCAAGGCGGTCGATATCGTGCTGGCGGTGCTGCTGCTGATCGGCTCGGTTTCCGGCGCCCAGATCGGCTCGCAACTGGCCCAGAAGCTGCCGGCCGAGCGACTGCGGTTTGCGCTGGCGGCGGTGGTCCTGCTCATCGCATTGCGGATGCTGATTGGCTTGGCCTGGCAGCCGGACGAGATCTACACGGACAGCCCGCTGTGAGGGTGCTGCTGGCAATCCTCTGCCTGATCCTGCTGGGCGGGGCGCGCGACCCGATCCTGGTGCCGGAAGTGTCGCAGCACGAAATTCAGGTCCGCCAGGGCTTCACCGGAACCGAACTGCTGCTGTTCGGCGCAATCCTGACGCCAGAGGGCAGCCGGGCGGGGCAGGACTATGACATCGTCGTGGTGCTGAAGGGCCCGACCAACGCAATCATCCTGCGCGAGAAGCAGCGCATTGCCGGGATATGGGTCAATGCCGCCAGCGCTGAGTTTCGGTCCGCCCCGGCCTTCTTCGCGGTCGCCTCGTCCAAGCCGATCGACAAGATTGTCGATCAGAAGACCGCAGCGATTTACGAACTCGGCCTCCCCTGGCTCCAGCTCTCGCCGATCGGGGCCTTCGATCCTGCCGAGCAGCGCCGTTTTTCCGCCGGGCTCGTCGAACGACGGGTGCGGGAGGGGCTGTACAAGGAGGATCCGCGCGGGGTCCAGGTCAGCGAGCAGGTGCTCTACCAGGCCCGGATCAGCCTGCCGTCCTCGGTCCAGACCGGCACCTATACTGCCGAAACCTTTGCAATCAGCCGGGGGCGCGTCGTCGCCTCGGCCGTGGCCAGGGTCGAAGTCCGCAAGGTCGGGTTCGAGCGGCTGGTCGCCCAGTTCGCTGATAACAATGGGTTCTTCTATGGTCTGCTCGCCGTTATGGTGTCGGTCGGCATGGGCTTTGTCGCCGGACGGCTCTTCGCGCTCGTTTAAGCCATTTTAACCGCCCAAGCCTATGGGTTCCCTGCGCCAAAAAATAGGGCGAAAGAACAAGGGACGCCAGCGGCATGGACGGATTGAATAGCAGCGGTTTCGGGCAACGCGACAATTCGGCGGAGGCTGAAGCCGCTCCGGCTGCGGCAGGGCAGGCTATCGACAATGCCCGCGAGCCGATCGGCATCGTGCTGGAAATTGCCGGTTCGGGCTCGGCGATTGCGCTCGATCTCCAGCGTCTGCAGGAATGCACCGAAGATGCCGATCCGTCGATCGCGCTGGCAGGCCAAGTCGGCAGCCAGATCAAGATTCGCGTCGGCAAGGGCTGGCTGCTCGCCTCGGTCCGCACCCAGCGCCAGGATTCCAAGACCCCTGGCGGGATCATGGCCCAGATCGACTTCCTGGGCGAAGGCGATGAAGAGCGCCTGACCGGCCGCATCCACTCCTTCCGCCGCGGTGTGACGCGCTATCCGATCCCCGGGGCGCTGATCTATCCGGCTACCAGCAACGACCTGCGCCAGATCTATGCCAGCGATGGCCGCTCCTCGATCCAGGTTGGCACGGTGTTCCCGACCAAGGACATCCGCGCCGGGCTCTACATCGATTCGATGCTGGGCAAGCACTTCGCCCTGCTCGGTTCGACCGGTACCGGCAAGTCGACCAGCGCCGCGCTGATCCTCCACCGGATTTGCGAGAGCGCGCCCGAAGGTCACATCGTGATGATCGACCCGCACGGCGAATATTCCGCCGCGTTCAAGCAGACAGGGATGATCTTCGACGTTTCGAACCTGCAGATGCCCTATTGGCTGATGAACTTCGAAGAGCACTGCGAAGTGTTCCTGACCTCCAGCGGCAACGACCGGCAGGAGGACATGGACATCCTCGGCAAGTGCCTGCTCGCCGCGCGGTCGAAGAACCGCCTAGCCGAAACCATGGGCAAGATCACGGTCGACAGCCCGATCCCCTATCTTCTGTCTGACCTGACCAACCTGATCCAGAGCGAGATGGGCAAGCTCGACAAGGCGACGTCCTCGGCCCCGTTCATGCGGATCAAGAACAAGATCGACGAGCTGAAGGCCGATCCGCGCTTCCAATTCATGTTCTCCGGCATGCTGGTCGGCGACACCATGGCCGAGTTCATCTCCAAGATCTTCCGCTTGCCGAGCCGCGGCAAGCCGATCTCGATCATCGACGTCTCGGGCGTGCCGTCCGACATCACCTCCACCGTGGTCGCCGTGCTCAGCCGCATGGTCTTCGACTTCGCGATCTGGGCGCGTGACGAGAAAACCCGCCCGGTCCTGCTGATCTGCGAAGAAGCCCACCGCTACGTTCCGAACGAAAAGAACGCCGATGGCTCCTCGGTCGGCCGGATCCTTAGCCGGATCGCCAAGGAAGGCCGTAAGTACGGCGTCAGCCTGGGCCTGATTACCCAGCGCCCGTCTGACCTGGCTGAAGGCGTGCTCTCGCAGTGCGGCACGATCATATCGATGCGCCTCAACAACGATCGCGACCAAGCCTTCGTGAAGGCCGCCATGCCCGAAGGCGCGCGCGGCTTCCTCGATTCGATTCCGGCGCTGCGCAACCGCGAATGCATCATCTGCGGCGAGGGCGTTTCGATCCCGATCCGCGTCGCCTTCGATGATCTCGAAGAGATGAAGCGTCCGGCCTCGGCCGACCCTTCGATCAGCGAACTGTGGCGCGATGCCGGCGGCGAAGAGGAAATGGTCCAGCGCACCGTCCAGCGCTGGCGCGCCCAGGGAAGGTAAACGGGTTCATCCTGGCTGCGTATCGTCCGCTGCGGCGGCGATGCGCGTCAGTATGCGCTTGCGCCACGGCAGGCGGAAATAGACCAGTAGCGTAAAGCCCAAGGACGTGATCGAGCTGATCACGAACGAGTACCACAGCGCATCTGCCCCCAGCAGCGGGTAGAGCAGATAATAGGCCCCCAGCCGCACCACATACATCGAGGTGAACAGCACCAGCAGCGCCGCATAGTTGGCGCCATAGGCGCGCAGCGTCCCGAACAGCACGATCGTCACGCCGAAGGGCAGATAGGTCCAGATTGCCAGGTCCTGGATATGCAGCGCGGCCTGTACCGATGGACTGGTCGCCCCCAGGAAAAGCTCCAGCACCGGCCGGTCAAAGGGCGCCAGCGCCGCGATCAGCACGCCGGTCATCGCGAAATTGGTCAAGCTGCCCGACAGACTGATCGCATCGACCCGGTCCTCGCGCCCGGCGCCGATATGCTGCGCCACCATCGCGCTGACCGCGCCGCCGATCGCCATGGCTGGCATGCCGATGTAGTTCCAGATCTGCAGCAGCGCGCCATAGGCCGCCGCCGTGACCACGCCCTCGCGGTTGACCAGCCCGATCATGATCACCCCGGCGCCGGAGATGACCAGCATCTGCGCGCCCATCGGCAGGCCGTTGGAAAGCAAGTACCGCACCTCGTCCCAGCGCGGCTTCAGCCAGGCCAGCTCCGCCCCGCGCAGCCGCAGCGGCAGGTCCTTGGCATAGATCCACACCAGCATCGCGCCAAAGCCGATGGTCGTGGCGATCACCGTCGCCCAGGCCGATCCGGCAATACCTAGCGCCGGCGCCGGGCCCAGCCCCAGGATCAGGATCGGGTTGAGGATCACGTCCAGAACCGTCGCCAGGATCATGAAGCGCAGCGGCGTGGCCGCATCGCCCGATCCGCGCAGGCCCATGGCGATCATCGTGGTGATCGTGGCGATCGGGTTGGCGATGAACACCACGCGCAGATAGGCCAGCGCCTGGTCATGCGCCGCGCCGGGGGTGGCCAGCAGGTCCAGCACCTTGTCCGCAAACAGGATCCCCAGCGTCGCCATCACCAGCGAGATCATGCCCGTCAGCCCCAGCGCTGCGCCCAGCACCCGGCGGGCCGCGATCACGTCATTGGCGCCCCAAGCTTGGCCGATCCGCACCGTCGCCGCCATGCCGAAGCCGAAGACCAGCGCGAACAGCAGGAACATCAGGATGTTCGAATTGGCCGTGGCCGCCAGCGCCTCGTCGCCCAGCAATTGCCCGACCCAGATCGCATTGATCGAGCCGTTGAGGCTTTGCAGCACGTTGCCGATCAGCTGCGGCAAGGCAAAAAACAGCAGGGTCCGGGTCAGCGGCCCCTCGGTCAGGTTGCCTTTCAGCGGGCCGGTGCCGGGGGGAGCATCACTCATGTCCCGCGGGTATCACCATAGAGGTGGATATGCATCCGGTCCGAAAGGCGTAGCCCGTTTTGCAGCGCCAGCGGGGCCAGCCAGCGCTCCCGCTCGCGCAAGGTGGCGCTGTCGGTTCCTTCCGGCATGACGAAGACTCTTGCGCGGGGCAGGCGGTGGGTTTCGATCAGCTCCAGCACTTCGGAAACGTCATCGGGCGTCGCCACGACAAACTTAAACCAGGCTTGAGGTTTCAGACTCCACTCCGCCAACCGCTCGGGAATCTGTGCAGAGTCAACGGGATTCCCGGAATGCTTCAGTTTCGGGCTGACATTGTACTGGCTGACCAGCGGATCGAGCGCGGCATGCGGGGCGACCGTACCGTTGGTCTCGATCTCTATGCTCATGCCCTCCAGCAGGGCAACCATACGCGCCAGCGCCGCCCCCTGGAGCAGCGGTTCGCCCCCGGTGATCACCAGCCGGTCCTGCCCCAGCGCCATGATCCGCGCGGCCACCTCGGCCTCGTCCAGCACCACCTGGTTGGCCTTGCGCTCAAAGGCCAGGCCATCACGGTGCGGGCGATTATCGCCCTCGAACCGCCAGGTATAGGCCGTGTCGCACCAGGTGCAGGCAAGGTTGCAGCGCGACAGCCGCACGAAGGCGACCGGCCGGCCCATGCTTGCGCCTTCGCCCTGGAGCGAGGCGAAGATTTCCGGTTCACCGGGGGTGGTGGTGGCGAGGGTCAGCATGGCGCAGCGTCCTTGGCAGATTTGGGCTTAGGAGGACAGCGTAGAGAGGCAACCTTTGTCTCCCTCGTCACCCTGGGCCTGACCCGGGGTCCGGCTTCCTTCTTCACACGCTCCGCCAGAGCTCAAAAGCGGGACCCTGGATCAAGTCCGGGGTGACGAGGTTTGGATTACCCCAGCCGCGCCAGTGCCGCTGCCAGCCGTTCGGCCTCGGCCTGGTGCATGGCATGGTCGGCGCGGGCCTTGTCGACCGCTTCGGGCTTGGCCTTCTCGACAAATGCCGGGTTGGAGAGGCGGCCCTCGAGGCTCTTGGCTTCCTTGGTCGAGACTTCCAGCGCCTTGGCCAGGCGGGCCTTCTCGGCGGCAATGTCGATCACGCCTTCGAGCGGCACGATCACATTGGCATCGCCGGCACCAACCTGCATCGCCGCGCCGGCGGGAGCGGCTTCAAAGCGGATGCCGTTCAGCCGGGCCAGCCGTTCGATCGCCGCCGGATTGCGCTCAATGATCCCGCGCGTCGCCGCGCTCGGCTCGGGGAGGTAAGCGTCAAGCTTGGCGCCCGGCGCGATGCCGAGCTCGTTCTTGGCTGTGCGCAGGGATCCGATCAGGGCGATCAGCCAGTCGACCTCGGCCTTTGCGCCAGCATCGACACTCGCGCCCGGTTCCGGCCACTTGGCGGTGATCAGCGGATAGTCCGGCCGGTCCGCCAGCTTCGACCACAGCTCTTCGGTCACGAAGGGCATGAAGGGGTGGAGCATGACCAGGATCTGGTCGAGCACCCAGCCGGCAACCGCCTTGGTCTCCGCGTCGATCTGGCCCTTGATCAGCTCCAGGTACCAGTCGCAGAACTGGTCCCAGACGAAGTGATAGACCGCATTGGCCGCTGCATCGAAACGCAGGTCGGCCATCGCCTTGTCGAGCTCGGCGAGGGTTTCGACCACTTCGCCGATGATCCACTTGTTGACCGCCGATGTCGCCGCCGGGGCAGCAACCGTGGTGCTGCCGCCGATGCCATTGGACTGGCAGAAGCGAGCCGCGTTCCAAAGCTTGGTCGCGAAATTGCGGTAGCCCTCGACCCGCTTCTCATCCATCTTGATGTCACGGCCCTGGCTTTCCATCGCCGCCATGAAGAAGCGCAGCGCATCGGCGCCGTACTGGTCGATCAGGCCGAGCGGATCGACCACGTTGCCCTTGGACTTGGACATCTTCTGCCCGTCCGGCGCGCGGACCAGACCGTGCAGGTAGAGCCGCTTCCACGGGTCCTGCCCGGTCATCGCCTGGCCCATCATCATCATCCGCGCATCCCAGAAGAACAGGATGTCGAAGCCCGAGATCAGCAGGTCATTGGGATAGTGCTTGGCCAGCAGCGGCGCATCCGCCTCCGGCCAGCCGAGCGTGGCGAAGGGCCAGAGGGCCGAAGAGAACCAGGTGTCGAGTACGTCCTCGTCGCGGGTCAGCGGCTTGCCACCGGCCAGCGCCTGCGCTTCTTCCTCGGTCTCGGCCACGAAGACATTGCCGTCTGCGTCGAACCACGCCGGAATCCGGTGCCCCCACCACAGCTGGCGGCTGACGCACCAGGGCTGGATGTTTTCCATCCAGTTGAAGAAGGTCTTTTCCCAGGTCTTGGGCACGATCTCGACCGCGCCGGAGCGGACCGCTTCGAGCGGTGCCTTGGCCAGTTCTGCTGCGTTGACGTACCACTGGTCGGTCAGCCACGGCTCGATCGGCACGCCGCCACGGTCGCCAAAGGGCTGCTGGATCAGGCGCGGCTCGGCGTCGGCTTCGCTTTCGTTGCCGTCCTTGTCCTTGGTGACGTGGGGGATCAGGCAGCCGGCTTCCTTCATGCGGGCCACCACCAGCTCGCGCGCAACGAAGCGGTCGAGACCGAGGAATTCCTCTGGCACTAGCCCGTCGGCGGTCTGGACCACGCGGGCTTCGGCATCGAACATGTTGAGCATGTCGGCCGGCTTGATCCCGGCGCGCTTGCCCACTTCGAAGTCGTTGAAGTCATGCCCCGGGGTAATCTTGACCACGCCCGAGCCGAGTTCCGGATCGGCGTGCTCGTCCGCCACCACCTTGAAGCGGCGACCGGTGATCGGCTGGAGGATCTCCTTGCCGATGACCGCCTTATAGCGTTCGTCGTCCGGGTTCACCGCCACGGCCATGTCGGCCAGCATCGTTTCGGGCCGGGTCGTCGCGACTTCAACATGGCCGCTGCCATCGGCGAAGGGATAGCGGAAGCGCCAGAAGTGGCCCTTGATCTCTTGGGTCTCGACCTCAAGGTCCGAGATCGCGGTCTTCAGCTTTGGGTCCCAGTTGACCAGCCGCTTGTCGCGATAGATCAGCCTACGGTTGTAGAGATCGACGAAGACCTTCACCACGGCGCGGGTGAAGTGCGGATCCATGGTGAACTGCTCTCTGGACCAGTCCATCGAGCAGCCCAGGCGGCGCAGCTGGCGGGTGATCGTCCCGCCGCTTTCGGCCTTCCATTCCCAGACCTTCGCCACGAAGTCCTCGCGGCTGTAGTTGGTGCGCTTGTCCTGCCGCTGCTCAAGCTGGCGCTCGACCACCATCTGCGTCGCAATCCCGGCGTGGTCAGTGCCGACCACCCACAATGCATCCTTGCCGCGCAGCCGCTCGTACCGGATCACCACGTCCTGCAGCGTGTTGTCGAGCGCGTGGCCGATGTGGAGGCTGCCCGTCACGTTCGGCGGCGGGTTGACGATGGTAAAGGGCTGGGCATCCGGCCGTTCGGGACGGAACATGCCATTCGCTTCCCAGTGCGCATACCACTTCGCCTCGATTCCGGCGGGGTCAAAGGTCTTGGGCAGTTCGGAGCTTTGCGTCGTGTCGGTCATCGTCCGCGGCCTTTGCCAGCGCCGGACCCGGCGCGCAAGGCGGTGTGGTTGAGGTACCGGTCCCCGCCTTCGCTTGTCGGCGCGGCATTTTTCGCCCACCATGGGGGTAATGCGCGTCTGGACCGACTTTACCCTGGAACAGGATGATGCCGGCCGGGCAGTGCTCGCGCTGTCGGGGCCGCTTACCGTTGCCTCGATCGGCGTGGTCGATCGCGCGCTGCGCGAGCTGGACAGCGTGGTGGCCCGGATCGACCTGTCGCGCGTGACCCAGATCGATACGGTCGGCGCCTGGACAGTCTGGCGGCTGGTCCGCAATCACCAGGCCGAACTGACCGGCGCTAGCGACCAGGCCCAGCGGCTGATCGCGGCCGTCAGCAAGTCGAGCGGGGAAGGACACACCGGCGAACATCGCCTGCCCGTGGTGCCGCGTACCTTCCAGGGGGTTGGTGTCCTGGTCAGCGGCTGGGGTGAGGGCTTTGTCCGGATCCTCAGCTTCCTCGGGGCCGTGCTGGTGGCCTGGTGGGGGATCCTGCGCAGCCCGTCGCGGATGCGCTGGCTGGCCGTGGTCCGCCAGGCCGAACTGGTGGGCATTTCGGCGCTGGGGATCATCGGTCTGATGAGCTTCCTGGTCGGCATCGTCATTGCCCAGCAGGGCGCGGTCCAGCTGGAGCAGTTCGGGGCCGAGATGCTGACGGTCAACCTGACCGGACGGATCGCCTTGCGCGAACTGGGGGTTCTGATGACCGCGATCATGGTGGCGGGCCGGTCCGGCTCGTCCTTCGCGGCCCAGATCGGAACGATGAAGCTGACCGAGGAAATCGACGCGATGCGCACGATCGGGGTTTCCCCGGTTGAGGCGCTGGTAATCCCGCGGATCCTGGCCGCTGTGGTGATGATGCCGCTGCTGGGCTTCTATGCCGCGCTGGCGGCAATCGTCGGCGGGGCGTTCATTTCCTCGTTCACGCTTGGCATCCCGTTCATGACCTTCCTGCTGCGGGTGCAGGAAGTGGTGCCGATCCACGATGTCTGGGTTGGGCTGGTCAAGGCGCCGTTCTTCGGCCTGATAATCGCCCTGGCCGGCTGCTATCAGGGCATGCAGGTCAAGGCCAATGCCGAGGAAGTCGGCCTGCGCACCACCATGGCGGTGGTCCAGGCGATCTTCATGGTCATCGTGCTCGATGCCTTCTTCGCAGTCTTCTTCACCGAGGTGGGCTGGGGATGAGCGACAATCTTGAAGACATCCGCGAAGACGTGGCCGATGCTGCGCACAACCGCATGCCCGGGCCGTTCAAGGGCGAGTACCCGATCGTGGTCGAAGGCGTGCGCAACGCCTTTGGCGATGCTGTGATCCACGAGAACCTCAGCCTCAAGGTCCGCCGCGGCGAGATCATCGGCGTGGTGGGCGGATCGGGCACCGGCAAATCGGTGCTGATGCGTTCGATCATCGGCCTGCAGGTGCCGACCGACGGGACGATCGAAGTGTTGGGCCAGGACATTACCGCCGCGGGCGACGACGAGGATATCGACATCCGCAGCCGCTGGGGCGTGCTGTTCCAGGGCGGGGCGCTGTTCTCCACCCTGACCGTGGCGGAGAATGTCGAAGTTCCCTTGCGCGAATTCTATCCCGAGATCAGCGACGAGCTGCGGCGCGAAATCGCGCGGTTCAAGGTGGTGCTCTCGGGCCTGCCCGAGGAGGCGGCCAACAAGTATCCGGCCGAACTCTCTGGCGGCATGAAGAAACGCGCCGGCCTGGCCCGCGCCCTGGCGCTCGATCCCGAGCTGCTGTTCCTGGACGAGCCGACCGCCGGGCTCGACCCGATCGGTGCGGCCGCCTTCGATGCCCTGACCAAGGAATTGCAGGATACCCTGGGGCTGACCGTGTTCCTGATCACCCACGATCTCGATACGCTGCACGAGATCTGCGACCGGGTGGCGGTGATCGCCGACCGGCAGGTGATCGCGGTCGATACGATCGAAAACCTACTCAAGCTCGACCATTCGTGGATCCAGGAATACTTCAACGGTCCGCGCGGCCGTGCGGCCCAGGTGGCACAATCGAAGATCACACGTCCTGACAAGATGATGGACAAGCCGGCAAAGGCGGGGGATTAGTCAGGCATGGAGACAAGAGCCAACTTTGTCTGGGTGGGAGCGGTGACGCTCGGCCTGATGGCCGTGCTCGCAGCGTTCATCGTCTGGATCGCGCGTTGGAACGAAACCGATCAGAACGCCTATGACATCTTTTTCAAGCAGTCGGTCGATGGCTTGTCGAAGGGGGCATCGGTTTCGTTTCAGGGCGTTCCGATCGGCCAGATCGAAGTGATCGAGTTGTGGACCAAGGACCCCAGCTTCGTGCGGGTCCGGATCGCCGTCGACAAGCAGGTGCCAATCCTCCAGGGCACGACCGCGACATTGCAGAGCAGCTTCACCGGAACCTCGAACATTCTGCTCGAAGGGGCCGTGAAGGGGGCGCCGCCGATCGTTGAGAAGGGCCCGGAAGGCGTGCCGGTCATCCCGACCAAGCGCGGCGGGTTGGGGGCACTGCTGAACACCGCGCCGGTCTTGCTCGATCGCCTGGCGACGGTGTCCGAACGGCTCAACATCGCCTTGTCTGACAAGAACCTCAAGGCGATCGACAATATCGTCGCCAATACCGAACGGATGACCGGCGGCCTGGCCGATGCCTCGCCGCAGGTGAAAACGACGCTGACCGAGCTGCAGGCAACATTGAAGCAGGCCTCGATGACGCTGACCGAGTTCGAGAAGGTTGCCGCCAACGCCAACCAATTCCTCGGCGGCGATGGCCAGGCCCTGGCCCGCGAACTGCGCGGCACGCTGAAATCGGCCAACAATGCCGCGAAGGAGCTGGAAGCAACCCTGGCCAGCGCACGCCCCGCCACTCAGCGCCTGAATGAGCAGACCCTGCCGCAGGCCGAAGCGGCGATGCGTGACCTGCGCGCCACCAGCAAGGCGCTGCGCGACCTGACCGAAAAGATTGACGATGGCGGCGCCGGCGCGCTGCTGGGGGGCAACAAGCTGCCGGAGTACAAGGAATGACCATTCGTCTGCCCGGCGCGATTGCCGCTGCATCGCTGGCACTGCTGCTGGGCGGCTGCCTGGGGCTGGGCGGCGGCAAGCAGCCCGCCACGCTGATCGCGCTCACCCCGACCCAGACCCCCGCCGTCGGGACCGGGGTAAGCGGCAAGCAAGGCGATGCGCTGCTGGTGCTTGAACCCGATGTTGACCGCAAGCTGGCGGTGCTGCGCGTGCCGGTCCGGGTCAACGGCTCGAGCATTGCCTACCTTGCCGATGCGGCCTGGGTTGAGCGGCCGGCCCGCCAGTTTCGCAGCCTGCTGGCTGAAACGCTCCGCGCCTCGGGCAAGCGGCTGGTGCTGGAAGACGATGGCACGGCCAACCAGACCGCGCAGCGGATTGGCGGCCGCTTGATCGACATGGGCTATGACGCAGCCGACCAGGCCGTGGTGGTCCGGTTCGAAGCCGTGCGCAGCGGCCCCGGCGGCATGGTCGAAACGCGCCGGTTCGAAAGTGTGATTCCGGGCATCTCGGCCAAGCCCGAGGTGATCGCCCCGGCGCTCAACCGCGCGGCCAATGCGGTTGCGGCCGACATTGCCGCCTGGATCGGTTGATCGGCTGGCGTTCAGCTTGGCCGCGCTATGGCGCTTCGGATGAAACTGCACCTTCTCCCGCTCGCACTGCTCGCCCTGCCGTTTTCGGCCCAGGCCGCCGCGCCAACCCTGCCGCCTGAACTGCAGACCGGCCTGCGTTGCGCCGCGCTGTTCTCGATCGTCGCTGGCGAACAGGTCCGCCAGGGTGCGACCGACTGGCCGCCATTGACGCAGCGCGGGCGCGAATTCTTCGTCCGGATCAGCGCCCGGGCGATGGACGCCGGCAAGCTCGATCGACCGGCGCTGCAGGCGGTGATGCAGGGTGAGTTCAGCGCGCTGCGGGCCAACCCCAACCGCGCCGCGCTCAAGGCGCCGTGCCTTGCCATGCTGGATGCGAACCTGCCCCAAGGCGCCCGTCGCCAGCCGTAAGCGGTTGATCAGTAAGGCGCTGTTGTTCATCGCCGGTTTGATGGCGCCGCCACTGCAACAATTCGCCCGCGGCCTTCACCGAAAGCCGCTCGGTGAGCTCGGCCAGATCTTCAGCCTGCTGCTGCGCGGCAACATCTGACCGCGCAAACGGGGCAGCTTGCGGAATGTTGCACGGTGCGTTCAGCCTGGTGAAAGCGCCTGCGCCCTAGTCGCGCCCGGCCCGGGTGTCCGGGTGCAGGAGCTTGAACGTCGATGTTTAATTCTCGTCTCGCTCTCGCCGCCGCACTGCCCCTGGCCGCGCTGGTCCTGTCGCAGCCGGCTGCGGCCAAGCCGACCGAAACCGGCCTGGGCGAGGTCTCGCGCATGCTTGGCAGCCGCGACACCCAGCACGCCATGGCCGGGGTGCTGGCCAGCCTGGCCAATGCCATGCTGCAGATGGACGTTTCGGCCTTTGGCCAGGCGGCCGAGGCCGTGGGTGACAAGCGCACTGCGCGCCGCTTGCGCAAGGGGACCACGCTTGCCGATGTCGCCGGCCGCGATGCCCGCGCCGTGCCTGGCGAGATCCGCCGCAAGGCTCCGGCGATGATCGGCGCCATGGGTGCCATGGCCGGAGCGATGGAAGCCATGCTGCCCGAGCTGGCCAAGGTGGCCGAGCAGATGAAGGGCGCGCTGCCTGCTGGTCTGCCCGGCGATGCCCCCTTCGATCCCGACGAACCGCCCGCCGGCGAAGCCACCGCCGACTAACCTGCCACAGCGGCTTTCCCCCGCTTTTTGCGCCCTGTCCCCCGCCGCCCGGTGGACGGGGCGCTTGTCCTTGGGCATGGCGGTGGGCCATGTGGCAGCTTTACCAATTCCCCCTCTGTCCGTTCAGCCGCAAGGTCCGTCTGCTGATGAGCGAGAAGGGCATCGCCTACGAATTGTGGCGCGAAAACCCGTGGGAAGGGCGTGATGATTTCTTCGCGCTGAACCCGGCCGGCCGCACCCCGGTGCTGCACGATCCGGCCAAGGGGATCACCCTGTGCGACAGCCGCGCGATCTGCGAATATTTCGAGGAAACGGTCGACAAGCTGCCGCTGATCAACGGCACGGCAACCGGCCGCGCCGAGATCCGCCGCCTGGTCGCCCTGTTTGACGAAAACTTCTTCGGCGATGTCACTGCGCCGCTGCTGCATGAGCGGATGAAGAAGCGGCTGGTCTATCGCCAGTCACCCGACAGCCGCGTGCTGCGCGAGGCGATGAAGCTGGCGCACGAGCATCTCTATTACATCGATCACCTGATCGATCACCGCCCCTGGCTGGCCGGCGCGACGATGAGCCTGGCCGACCTTGCCGCCGCGGCGCAGATCTCGGTCGCCGATTATCTTGGCGGGCTCGACTGGTCGGGCCACGAACAGGCCGCCGCCTGGTATGCCGTGTTCAAGAGCCGGCCCAGCTTCCGCCCGCTGCTGTCGGAACGGATGGAAGTGATCCAGCCGCCGAGCCATTATGCCGATGTAAACGCTTAAGCAGCGCTGGTCTTAGTGCCGAACCGCCCATGCTTGCGGTAGCGGACCATCCAGCGATCCAGGAACAGGCTGAGCGGGCGCGGCGCGATGCCCAGCGCCATGCAGCCCTTGGCCTTGGGCGCGACCACGTTCCCGGCCTTGAGCAGGGCCCACTGCTGGCGCGTCAACGGCGCCAGCGGCAGCCAGCCGGTCAGCGTTGCAAAGCCGCCCGAAACGGCATCGGGCAGCGGCAGGAACAGCGGATTGCGCCCCTGGGCTGCGGCGATCCGCTGGTTGATCTCCAGCATGGTCAGCACTTCCGGTCCGCCCAGCTCATAGGTCTTGCCGCCATGCGCTGCCGGATCGGCCAGCGCCGCGGTCACGGCCAGCGCCGCATCGTCAACGAACAGCGGCTGGAGCTGTGCTTCGGGCCCGAACACCGGCATCACCGGGAAGGCACCGATCAGCCCGGCGAACATGTTGATGAACTTGTCGTCCGGCCCGAACAGGACCGAGGGGCGCAGGATCGTCGCCTTGGGGAAGGCTGCCAGGACCGCCGCTTCACCCGCCGCCTTGCTCTGGGCATAGGCGGTCGTCCCTTCCGCATCGGCGCCGATCGCCGAGACGTGGACGAAGGCTGTGGCTCCGGCTTCCTTGGCGAGCCGGGCAAGGTTGCCGACACCGCGGCCTTGCACTGCATCAAGGTTACCATCGAAAGCGCCGACCAGGTTGACTACTGTATCGGCCCCGCTGACCACCTTGGCCAGCGATTCCGGCTTGGTCATATCGCAGCGGGCGAACTGGACCTGGCCCAGGTTGGCCAGCGGCTTCAGCTTGAAGGCGCGCTCCGGATTGCGGCTGGCGATCCGCAGCCGCGCGCCGCTGCGTAGCAGCTCCTGCGCCAGATGCGTGCCGAAGAAGCCGCTGCCGCCGACCAGAACGACCAGTTTGCCTTCGAGCGCGGTGCTGTTGCTTGCCATGATTGCCAGTCCCTTGCGCCGGCCTCTTGCCGGAATTCACGCGCTGCCCTTGGCACAAAGCCCCCGGCTTTCGCAACTACGGGGAAGGGCCGGGCAGACCTTTTTGCGACGCGCCCAAGAAAAGCCCCACTGCGCCGTTGACACCCGCCAAGCCCCCGGCTAGTGGCGCCCTCCTACCCGGCAACAGCGCTTCGGCCTGTTGCCCCGTGCCCAGATGGCGGAATTGGTAGACGCACCAGCTTCAGGTGCTGGCGCTCGCAAGGGCGTGGAGGTTCGAGTCCTCTTCTGGGCACCAATGCTTTAATGCATTGAAATAGAATGATAAAATGTCACGAATGCGAGTCCGCGCTTGTGGCATTCTATCGTTGTCTCTGTTAGCCTTTTCGCGTCCGGAGCGTGCCCAAGCTATATCAACTGGATTCGCCTCGCATCGTCCCAGCTTTAGATTTTGCGGGCCTTTTTGCGGGCTTTGGTGAAAACCACATTCAGAGGCCCGCTTTGGCCTCGTGATTGTTCAACATCTGGTCTGCGGAAGCTTCCTGTACATTCGTGAACTGATGCTCACATGCGTACCGAAAGCAGCACCATTTTAACCGGTTGCTGAACGAGGTCATCTTGTCGACGAGTTCGAGGACAAGGGTACAGGATTGTTCGGGAAAGGCCACTTTTGCTGACAAAGCAGTCGTTCAAAACCCCGAACCGTCTCGTCGAGAGCGGTCATTCGTTCAGTAGCATTTCGAGTCCCGTGAATGACCGGGCATAGAAGTGTCTGCCGCCAGCCTGAGTGTGAGCATCGATCTGGCCTTCGGCCCCAAGAAGGGCCTGTACGTCGACCGCTGGAAGCGAACGCGACAGCTCGCGTTGAGCTATGAACCCCACTACGTCTTGAGCGCGGCTGAAGTCACCCGCCTGTTGGGCGGCGCTTCCACGTCATCAAGCAGAACCCGCCCGCCTGACCGTTGCTCAAAGCTGGTAAGCGGCGCGTAGGCGTGTGGCGACGTCCTCGCGCGTCATGTTCACCTTGAATTGTCTGGGGTCGAAGTCGTCTTCGATCGCTGCATTCTCGACAAAGGCGAGCATATCGTCAGCAACGGGGCCGGGCAGCTCATATCGGGCCTCTTGGCTCAACAGTTGCAACAGCCGCGCGACGTCGTTGCGGTGCTTGCGGATGTTCTTTTCATCGACTTGGCTCCCTTCAGCGCGTTGGCGGGTAAGATCGAGCCAGGCACGTGCCTTGAACGGGATGATTGCTGCCTCATCAAGGACCGGGATGCCGCCGGCCTCACGCACCATCGATTTCAGAAACTCATAGTAGCTCTCGTCGAGGAGGATGGCGGACAGGCTGGCCGCGGCCTCATCGATGGGCAGCGGCGTCAGGTGGGCATTGCCGCCAAGCTTCAGGCCTTCGGGCGCGCGAGAGAAGAGCTCGAGCATGGCGGGATAGCCTTCAGCCTTCGGTTTCTGAAAGCGGTAAAGGACCTTCGCACCCTCGCTACTCTGCCTGATTTCGTACTCGCCCGCCTCGACAAAAGCCCAGAAGCGCGTCGCGAAGGCGCTGTCCAGCGCTTCGACCACCAGGACGATATCGAGATCTTTTGTGGCGCGGAAATCGAGCCCAACCTCGTCCATGATCAATTCGCAGGCCGCCCCACCTATCAGCACATATTGATGCTCGTGGCTCGCAAAATGCGACCTAAAGCGATCGACCCCGATCACCATTCAATTGTCTCCAATAGTTCTTCTGCCGCTTGCGCAACGCGTTCGTCCGGGCTGCCCCGGACGCTGAGGTAAAGCGAGAGGCGATCGACAACGCCATTGCTGGCGAGAATTCTGGGTTCGTAGGTCCATGTCTGGACTTCGACGCGCTCGTCATCGAAGGCTGTGGCAGGCCTCAAGGGCCGAGCCGCCAGCAGGCTCTTCCAACTGGCAGCCAGAACGGCTCTCGTCTCGACCCGCGGCGGAGCCAGCATGGTGTAGCGAGCGAGCGCGGTTGTCCCGGCAAGAGGACCAATGACTTCGCTATCCAGGGCGCAGACCTCCCGAATCTTGCGCACCGGCGACCGGAGCTGTGCCTGGACAGTATCCCAAAGCTCCCGGCCTCCAAGAGCCATGTGCAGACGGCGCTGCCGACCGACATGGTGTGCCTTCGCCAATTGGAGCGCCTCGAGCTCATCCAGAGTGCGGCTGATGCTCATGATCGAGACACGCAGCTCGTCCGATAGTTCGGTGAGGTTCAGGCCATCTAGAGTGCGGCCTTGCATGGCCGCCAACAGCAGGAATTGCGTGGTCGGGCTGATCTGCTCGGCATGAACGAGCGCGAATGCTGGTGCGCGCTCGCGCAGGTCGAGGAACACTTCGGGGACATAGATCTGCGCGCCAGGTGCGATGAAACCGATCTTGCGCTCCATCATCTGGCGGCGGATTGCGCCCGGCACGCGGCCCAGCAGCAGGAGCACCAGATCGGCCCCGAGTTGGTGGCGCACTATTTCTCGATGCTTCAGGTATTGGGCCGTCGCGCCAGATCCTGTCGGCAGGTTTTCTCTGGCGACCATGAGTATCAGCGCACGGCCGTCCAGCGAGCCTTGCCAGATCGCGTAGCGATCGAGGATGAAGTGCGGCAGGTTGGTGGGCGCTACCGGCACGAGGGCAAGGCGCTGTCCGAACGCGTCCTCGACATACGCTTCAGCAGCTTCCGCAAGCGCTTCCAACCGCGCTTCAGGGACTCTTTCTAACATCACCCTTCTTATCTAACATCACTACTGTTAAATGTCCATTGAGATGTTATACGAGTTGCAAGCGGTGTCCATGCTGCCTCTCCATGAGGCTTAAATCCGACATTTATGCCTCATGGGGCCGAGCGGGCCGCCTTGGGAAGCGCGGGATTGCGCCCGGGCTGATCGCCGCGTGGCGGCCGACCTGCACGTCTCGATCCCGCAGTCCGCCGGCATCGATCCACTCATGAACCGCGATATGCGCCCTGGCTTCAAGCTAAAGGTTTCGCTGCTCGGGATCAGCGCTTAAGTCATTATTGAGAGCGCGCTCGATGTCGATCGGGTGCGTGTTGTGCCCTTTGATCAGGTTGCTGCAGTAGCAGTTCACTGCCCGCACGAGCTGCGCGGGAGCCGGGCGTTCTTCGTCGTCTCATCGCATTCGTATACAAAATATATAATTTTGAAATCCGAAATTTGTCAAATCTGGATTGAGACACAAAGAGGTGCTAGACAAAGATACGACCGAGAGGGATGTTTTCCCTCGCCACGGTAGGTAAAGGGCGAACAGGATGGCGAAAGCAGCGGACGAAGCAGCCAAACGCACACGCGGGATGAGTGCGGAAGAAGTCTACAAGACCCTCAAATCCCAGATCATCAGGATGGAACTTGCCCCCGGCACCGTCATCGACGACGGGGCGCTTGGCGCGCAGCTTGGTGTGTCGCGCCAGCCGATCCGCGAGGCGATCATCCGGCTGGCGGGCGAGGGGTTGGTCGATTCGAACCGCAACCGGTCCAGCATCGTGACCAGCTTCGACATCTCCTCGTTAAGGGACTTTCTGGAAAGCATCTCGCTGATGTACCGCCTGACGTCGCGCCTGGCCGCCACCAACCGGCGGCCAGAACATCTGGCCCGCATCAAGGACATCCTGCGCGCCCATTCCGGGGCGATTGTCCGTGATGATGTGGATGGTGTGGTCGAGGCAAACCGCCAGTTCCATCTGGCGGTGGCCGAGGCGGCGGGCAACGGCATTTACCTC
>Ga0315904_10000508_pt1 | contig 61827 bp, 83 predicted proteins | sample LakEriMetagenome_6_FD_203529 | JGI IMG/M metagenome (GOLD analysis project Ga0315904, IMG submission 203529) | Freshwater fungal communities from buoy surface, Lake Erie, Ohio, United States - Buoy 12 MA120 | ecosystem: Environmental > Aquatic > Freshwater > Lake | place: USA: Lake Erie, Ohio...
GAGGCAGGGGGGCAGTGATTCCCGTTACGCCCCGGCCGGGGTTTCAACGCAGGGTTTGATGCCTGCGCCGCTGTCCGGACCGTCATAGGCCACACTTTCCCGCCTCCGTTGATCATTGCTCGATGCCCTGCTCGGCTGCAGCATCCAGCACAAACTGTCGCATGACCGGCTCGACGACTGGCATGATCCTGTCAAAGTCGATGTCACGACGACGGCCGCGTTTATAAAAGTCGCTCACGCGGATTTTGAATAACCTATAAAACTCTTGCCGGCGATTGTCCAGCCCGTTGTTGTACAGGTCATAGTAGCAATTGCTCGCGCGACGGAAGCGCTCGAGCGCCTTGTTCTTGCGCGGATCGGGCACTGGCCCCATGGCCGGCACAAGACTGGATAGCTCGTCCGCGACGTCTTGCATGTCGCTGTCGTTGTTCCAGAATGATTGCACTGTCATAGCGTTGTCTCCTCTTTGTTTTCAAACAAAATCCATTTGGCCCGATTAATGGCCTGCAGAGCGCGGGTTTGATCCCGCATCTGCACTAGCTCCTGCGCGTCGGACAATGTCGAGGCGATGATCATTATTAGATCCTCGCCCGACTCCAGTCTATGCGCGATCTGCTGTCGCAGATCTTCGGCGGGCATGCCCAGCATGCGAATGTAGGGGTCTGGTTTTATTTCTTTCATGGTGTGCTCCTGTCGTTATCAAATATATGGTGAATCGCCGGGGGTTTTACGCAAATTTCTCGTCGTCCAAACCCAGCCGGCGAAGCACAGCGTAGACGGTGTGATAGCTTTCGCTATCGCAGGCGCCCCACTTGCTGTATGGCTCAAGAATGTCCAGCAGAGATCCTAGCTCTCCCTTGGCAAGCTTGCGCTCCATGGCCCGGTTCATCCGGCGTGCTGCCGTATCTCGGCCGGGTATGGAGTAGAGCTGCCAATCGTCAGCCGTAAGATTGATCTTGGCCTTGATCTTGATGCCCTGTAGATGAACTTTTGGTTGTTCTGCCTGTGTTGTCATGCTGTGCTCCTGTTTAGGCGCTCTAGCTCGCGCGTTGCGTTTGCCCACTGAGACACCATCTCGACTGAATCCTCAAACTCGTAGTCGATGTGGGCTGTCTCGGTCCCGTCTGCTTCGATGCGATAGATCGTGAACATGTCGGCCTCGCAAGCCTCGCAGCGCTCGATTTCACCCCCGCCGACGTCACGGCAGGGGTGCATGGTGTACTTACTCATGGTGTGCTCCTGTGGTTAGTCTGTATTGAGACCGGCGGCGCTGTCTTTAGCGTAGTCGGTATAGCCTAGATCGATAACGGCAGGCGGAGGAAACCCGCAGCTATGCAGATTTTTATCATGCTCTGCGCGGCGCCGGGCGCGCTCGAGGCGCCGGCGCTCTGCCTCCATGTAGCCGGCCTCGCAGTCGGCAAAGTATTTGTCGAATATGTCGTTGATTGTCTTATTCATGGTGTGCTCCTGTAGATGTCATACCCGCGAACACGCGAGTATTTGTGCATGCTGTTTTGCTCCCGATACACCGGAAATCTGTTGTACTTATCGAAAAACGCGCGATGAAACAGCGAGGCGTCTTGATCCTCTTCGAGATACGCAAAGTCGCCGCGCTGGTACGAGTACAGCGAGATTTTGTCGGCGATGCCGAGTGTATGCAGCAAATTGACCGGCACTTTGACCCAGCCGTGGCCGGGGTCTGTGATGAAGTAGAATGTTTTTTGCATGGTGTTTTCTCCGTGTTGTGGTGGTGGAGGCGGGCGGGCAGCTAGCTCCCGATCCTGCCCGTCCGTGGCAGCATGGAGGTTATTAGTCCATGCCGTGATCCACGTTCTCTGGGCTGCACTTCCCCGCCTCCGTGATCGTTACACTGTACTGGTTTTTTCAGGGTGGTTTTTGCCAGCTTTCAGAATCTTGTCCGCGGCGGCGAATATTTTCTGCGCTGATTTGTCGCCGATCTCGGCGCCAGCTAGCCAGTGCTGGATATACCCGCGCGACTCTTGCTGTCCGGACAAGCCCAGCAGGGACACACAAATGTAGGCGACGCACTCTGCCTCGACTTCGCGAATGTCCCGCGGCGTGCGCTCGTCGTCTTGCATCGTGCCCTCGGCAGTGTGGCCGAGCACGACGTGCGCTAGCTCATGGAATCGCGTTTTATGCGGCAGTGCAGCAATTGGATTAACTGCAATCTGCCGCGATGATGCATAGCCCTGACAATTGCCGTCGGCGCTCTCGAATGGAATTTCCTGAATGTCGAGCGCTGCCAGTGCCAGCGCAGGGTCCCAGTCTGGCGTCTTGGCCTCGTGTACGTAGTCAGTGCCGTCTGTCTGGCTGAGCACAAACCAGCGGGGTTTGAGCGCAAACCATGTAAACGAGTCGCCCGTCTTTTCGCCGGTCTCGTCTTTTTTGTTCACTGTCACTGGCATGACAAGAGAAATGGCCTTTTCGCCTTTTTTCACTTGCCGGCCGAGTTTTTGCCAGTCTTTGAATGTGGCAATTGGCCCGAGCGGAATTCCTCGCTGGTGTAGCTGACCCCAAGCCAGCATCTGATTCCCGATGCTGTAATTATGGAATGCCGAGTAGGCGCTCGACAGAATGCCGGGTTTGTTGACAGCGTCGGACAGCAGCGCTGCCCATTGTGCGTTTTCTGTTGTCATGGTGTGTTTTCTCCGTGTTATATGCATCAGACCCCGTCGCCGGGGTTTCGGCCATTCAGGCCTCGTCAGTGATGCTGACCCATTTCAAACCGTACACGGACGGATAATACTCTCCTCCGCCTACGTAAACCCTGCCAGTAGATCCCGCATGTTGCGGAGGGCTGCAGCCCTTGAGTGTGGCCTGCTCGCCGCGAAATGAAACGATAGCGTCGCCGATAGCTACCGGGCTATTGTTTGCATCTATTAATTGCCAGTTTTGCATGGTGTGTTTTCTCCGTGTTGTATGCATCAGACCCCGTCGCCGGGGTTTCGGCCACTTAGGCCTCATCAGTGATGCTATTCGCGCGGCGTGACGATCTGATACATGGTGTCGCCGATTGTCACGACGTCCTGCCCTTGATCCTGCAGCCACTGGATCCACTGTCGATCTGTGGCGTCCCAGTGCCGGCCGTTGATCGGGCCCATGGTGGCGCGGGCCCAGCCCTCGGGCCCTTTGCTGTGGCGAATTACTTGCTGCTCGCTCATGGTTGGGTCTCCGCTAGCACGCTGAGGCGGATCTGCTCGAGATCGATCTCGCCGTTTAGGATTTCGGCCAGCATGGCCATGGCGCTGAATGCCTGTAATTCGGAACAGCTATCGCCGCGCAAGTACTCGGACAACATGCTGACAGTGATCGGGGTCTGTGGTGTGCTCATGGTGTTTTCTCCGTGTTGTGGTGTTGCATTGTACTGGTTTTTTCAGGGTGGTTTTGCATCAGACCCCGTCGCCGGGGTTTCGGCCATTCAGGCCTCATCAGTGATGCTGGATTACGCTGCAAGCTTGATCGGGATCACGCGCGGCGCGCTGTCGATCACGAAACCCGACACGTCACGGCGTGCAGGACCTTTAGCGTACAGCGCGACGACGACGCCACGGGGTTCAAGATGACGCACGTCGCTATCGTCTCCGCCAATGCACTGCATGCCCTCGAATGTCTCCGGGATAGACTCACGCGTGCGGAAAACGACGGCGACGCGCATGCCTGCATCAATTGCACGCCGCGCATAATCGCGAAACCCTGCAGCGCCGGAGTAAGAAAACGTCAGATCGTAATTGGCAGGGACGTCGCGACGATTGGCAAGCTTCGTGTAATCGTAAAACTGCACGTCCGGGAAGATCTCGAAAATGGTTCGGCCGTCGGCCATGCGAATATTTTCCCAGCGAATATCGGACGTGCCATTGAGGCGGACTAACGGGGTCATGCCTCGCCGCGCTGCCTTACGGACTAACGAGGCGACGTCCTGCACTAGCTGTTGCATAAACCATTCGCGCTCATTAAAAAAGAGCGCTGTACGATTTAGGCGTGCGCGCTGCACTGATGACATGGCGCCACGGCCGGCAGTGTAGAGGCATGGTGCCTCGCATTGTGCAAGCTTGGCCATGGGACAGATCTGATGGCCCGATTGGTCCGACGGCGCCAGATATAAAATGCCAGTGAGAAAACCCAGTGTTTGGCCTTTAACGGTCTTGGCATTCGTGTCGACTGATAGCAGGGTCTTAGGTTTTTTTAGCATGGTGAGATCTCCTATATGTAATGGTCTCACTATACTGGTTTTTTCAGGGTACTTTTTATGCCTGCCGGATCCGGAGCGCGGGCACGTTTTTTGCTTTATGCCCAGATCTCTAGCTCGCGCACGCGAGTACTCACTCACTTAGCCGGCAATCTGGCACGATTCTTGCATGCCCAAGCTGGCATGATTCTTGCTAGGGCAATATGCGTGCCTGCCCAAGCTGGCATGATTCTTGCTAGGGGTCTTGCCTATATGTCAGTGAGTGCTCACTCACATATTGCAGCGCGGCAATTAGGTTAGTGAGCGCTCACTGGGGGTGGTGCAATGCAGCATGTATGTTAGTGAGCGCTAACTGGGGGTGCTGCACTGCAGCACGTAGGTTAGTTAGTACTCACTAACATGTTGCACTGCACAAAGTTAGTGAGCGCTAACTGGGGGTGGTGCAATGCAGCAAATTGGTGCGCTGCAGCAGGGCCGGGGTCGAAAATAGGGACGATACACCTGAACGGGTCCTGTCGGGGAGGGCGGCGGTGGCCCCACCCCAAACCGCCAGTTTTTGCAATTTTTTATATTTTTTTAGGTATAGAGACAGGTATAGAGACAATCGCAAAAATAGGCAACCTGTGGATAACTCTGTGGATAACTTTGGATAACTTTTGCTTGTGCGTACAAGTTGTCAAGGGTTGCCGGGGTCGTGTCAAGGGTATAAGGGTCATTTTTCTCTATACCGCGTTTTTGTAAGTTGTTGATTTTGTTGATAAAATTTTTCTGCTGTCAAGGGTTGCGGGGGTTGCTGGGGTCTATTTCACTTTTATTTTTTTTTAGAAAAAAGAAAAAACAAAAAGAGAGACGGACCTGGTTTAGACCCCAGCAACCCCCGCAACCCTTGACAGCTGTCCCCATTTATTTTTTGCATTAGTAGGTATATGGAGGCCTGGTATGAAGCGACTTAACCCAGAAACAAACGTGCACTTCCACAGAGGAGATCTGCGCAAGGACGGTTATATCTTTTTTGCGTACACCAATAAGCGCAAGCTCGATGGATACTTTAAGGAAATTTGGTTGTCCCCTGGCGCATCCCAGCGCGCGCTGTTAAACGACCGGAAAAGAAAGAAGACAAAAAGGCATGGGCCTAGCAGCAACGACGCCAATACCAACGCTTGATGGCTGGCGACGGGCAATCGATCTACGCCCTGGTGATCTAGTTTTTGACCAAGAGGGCTGCGCCCAGCCGGTGAGATCGGTGCAGCAGTACATACCGAGCGCGTGCTATCAGGTGGCGTTCGACGATGGGCTGGACCTGGTAGGTGATGCGCACATGACGCTCCCGCTACAAGACAAGACGTATAGAGACAATCTGTCGAGGTGGGTGAAGAACCGCGGCAAAAAGTATTCCAAACCGCTGAGATCGCAGCCAAAGATCCTGGCTGTCGATGAGCTGGTTAAGGGCGAGCCTAAGACTTGGTCCATACAAGTGTGCGAGCCGCTGCGTTACACATGGAAGGATCTGCCGGTGCCGCCCTACGTGATGGGTGTGTGGTTAGGCTCACTGCGACCGTCGGGCCTAAACCTGGTAGGTAAGATGGATGTGGAGAAGGTTAGGAAGCGCTGCAGGCGGCACGGGTTTTTTATAAAGGTGGGCAGATCCAGACACCGCAAACTGATGTTTGAGTTTCGGCCGTCGATTAAGGACACGTTTTTGTTTGCTGGGGCCGACATCCCAACGACGCTGCCGTTTAGTTACATCGAGAGCTCACCGGAACAGCGAAGGGAGTTGCTCGAGGGGCTAATTGATGCCAACTCGTACGTCAGATGGGACGAGGAGTACAAAAAATACTGCATCTACGACGCGCACTACCCCACAATCAGGCGCTACCAGGCGCTGGTTGAGTCGTTTGGGTGTAAGACGATGCTGTATTTGCCTGAGAATACGTCAAACTACAAGCTGGCGTTCAGGTTAGATGACAAAAACGGGCGCTTAAAGCGCAGATACATACGAAAAATCAAGAAAATCGACCCTAAGCAGTGCGTTCATGTCATTGCGGACCGGCCTTTTCTGGCAAGTGAGGGATTTATCTCAATATGTTGAGCAAAAAGCAAGAAAAAATCCTGGCGGATTTTGCGAAGAACAACAAACACTGGCCAAAACCGCAGCTAGACGCGGCTTTGTGGCAGGTTAGATGGGAATTAAGCGCTTTGGGACACCAAAGAGAGCCGGACGGCGGCGAATATGACACGTTTTTGATGCTTGCCGGCCGCGGATCAGGCAAAACGCACACCGCAAGCCACTGGATTGGGATTCGGGCGTGGAAAAACGCGCAAACGAGGTGGTTAGTGACAGCGCCGACGTCAAATGACATCCGGGCGACGTGTTTTGAGGGTGACTCGGGATTGCTTAACATCATCCCGCACTCGTTAATCCAGGACTACAACAAATCGCTCTTTGAGGTGACGCTAATCAACGGCTCTATCATCCAGGGCATACCCGGCTCTGAGCCAGAGCGGTATCGAGGCAAGCAGTTTCACGGGGCCTGGTTTGATGAGCTGTGCGCATTCGAGTACATCGACGATGCGTACGATCAAGTGCAGTTCACCCTGCGCTTAAAGCACCCAAACATAGCCCGGGTGCAGCAGATCATAACCACTACGCCTAAGCCAAAGGAGTTAATTGTCGATCTGGCTGAAGGGAAGGTCGGGGGCGACGTGTACATGGTGAACGCGTCGTCTTATGATAACCGTCAAAACCTGTCAGCGACGTTTTTCAAGCAGCTTGAGACGTACGAAGGCACAGACCTGGGTAAGCAGGAGATCTATGGCGAGATCCTAAACCCGGAGGACGCGGGGATTGTAAAGCGCAAGTGGTTTAAGATGTGGCCGTCCAAAAAGGAAACGCCAACGCTGGAGTATGTGATTGCGTCATACGACCCGGCTACCAGCGAGAAGACACACAACGACCCGACAGCCTGTGAGGTGTGGGGCGTGTTTGAGAACCAGGACAAGGGCACGTGCATCATCTTGCTAGACGCATGGGACGCGCACCTGTCATATCCGGAGCTGCGCAAAAAGGTAATCAACGACTTTAAAGAGGTTGTGTACGGCGCGGATAACACGTTTGCCAAAGGCAGAAAGGCGGACTTGATTCTGATGGAGGATAAGTCGGCTGGTATCTCGCTCATCCAGGAGCTGCAAGGTGCCGGCGTGCCGGTCAGGGCGTACAACCCTGGTAGAGCGGACAAGGTGCAGCGTATCAACATCGTGGCGCCTCTCATAGCAAAGGGCAAGGTGTACATACCGGAGGATGCCAAAAAGGACGGCGAGTACGCCGAGTGGGCCAAACGTTTTCTGCGCCAGGTCTGTGCGTTTCCCGAGTCTGGGGGACACGATGACTACGTGGACAGCCTGTCCCAAGCGCTGCGCGTGCTGCGTGACTCGGGGTGGATACAGCTTGATCCGCTGCCAGCGCGCGACTATGACTACGCAGATGATCGCAGCAAGCAACGCTACAACCCGTACGCTCAGTAGGGCGCACCCCATAGCGATTGTGCATAAGTGGTGCTAGGGAGACTCCAAAAATAATGAACCCAATTAAGTCACCACGAGAGATGCTGCTAGAGATGGCTGGCATTCCATCCATGTCCGCAGGCAGGCTCGTGGGCCAGGATATGATGGCGCAGGTTGCTAAGGCAATCGCTCGGTATAAGCGCACCTATGGCAAAGAGCCTCCGGCTGCCGATATGCAAGAGTTAAGAAAGCATGTGTTGTCTCTTTCTAAGCCAAGCAGCACATTGCGCACTGGGAAAGAAGCAGAGGCTCGTGCGTTTCATGAGCTGGCCACTGACCCCAACCTGATGTTTCCCGCAGGCCCGGATCCTTTCTTGACCAAAGCAATGACTGGACGCACGGTTAAGGGTACGTACCTCAAACCCAAGGTACAAGACATCAACGACCCAAACGTGATGCAAAACATCGAGCGGGCGCAAGAAGCAGGCACGTTGGAAGCGATCCCTGTTGAGGGGCAAGCATCGATTACACCGAGCGCAGACTACATGGCGCGCATGGCGCAGGGAATTGAGAACGCCAAGTTGTCCGCCGGCAAGACGCCGCTGATTGATAAATTAAAACAAGATTTTTTCTCTCGTCACAAGCGCTTCCCGACAGACGAAGAGCTTGACATGATCATCGCTGAGTTTAACCCATCGCGCCACCAGTATGGTGAGACGGGAGCGGCGATTGTAGGTGAGCGTCCGCCAACTGCTCGTGGCATGGCAGACTGGAAACAGCGCGCTAGAACGGAGGGCATTGAGGAGCGTTACCTTGAGCGTCCGCCGTCAGAGTACCCGCAGTATTTGAAAGATGAATTGATGTTGATGCAAGGCCAAGTGCCAGGAAAAGCAGAAGGCCGCTCTGTGCGCGACATGGAAGCAGAGATGGCATCACAAGGACGCACACCGCAGCGACTACGTGGGTATCAGCAATCGTTAGAAGCGGCAAAAAAGTTTATGTCTGGTTTGCGTGACGCGCCGATCCAAACAGCTCGCAGTTACATGAACCTTGGCGAAATGGCTGGCATGTACACACCTACTCGCTCAGAAGAAACGTACATGTCGGTGCCACAGGGACGATTTGTTCCGCAGCTTGACACGCAAAGCGACGCCTATCAGACTGGCGTTAACGTAGCAAGTTTGTTAGGTGACCCGATAAATTATCTTTTTGCTGCGCCCTATGGTCGGATGGCTCGAGCTGCGGCTCAGGCATCAAAAGGCCGACAAGCAGTAGGCGGTCTGGGGCTGGCAGCGGCTCCCGCGGCAACAGGACCTGTTGGTTATAGATCCGTAATGGAAGATTACAAATAATGCCCCAACTGCCTCAAATGCCAATTCAGCAAGGAGCTTCACTAAGCTCGCTTGACTTGCGCAAAGATGAAGATTTTCAAGAGTCTTTGATGCAAGAGCAAGAGATTGAAAACATCGAAGAGGTCCTTGGCTTAGAGCCGGGCGAAAGCGATGAAGAGGTTATTGAGCTTGACGATGGTTCAGTTGTAATTAATTACGCGCCAAAAGAAGGCCCCAACCAAAACCCAGAGTTTTACGCTAACCTTGCGGAAACTATGGATGAGGGCGTCTTGGACGCGCTTGCTAACGAATACGAAGAATACATAACGGTTGACCGCGAGGCGCGGAAAGAAAGAGATAAGCAGTATGAAGAAGGACTACGAAGGACAGGACTTGGAAAAGACGCGCCAGGTGGCGCAACTTTTGACGGAGCTTCCAAAGTTGTGCATCCTGTCATGGCAGAAGCTTGTGTCGACTTTGCAGCATCTAGCGCAAGAGAGCTTCTTCCGCCTGAAGGTATTGTTAAGTCGGAAATAAAAGGTGAGGCAGACCGCAAACGCGTAGAAGTTGCAGAGCGCAAGTCGCAGTTTCTTAACTGGCAGCTCACGGAGCAGGTTGAGGAATACCGCGATGAGATGGAGCAGATCCTCACGCAGCTTCCGTTGGGAGGCTCGCAATACTTCAAGTGGCGCTGGGACAATGAGCAGTGCCGGCCCACCTGCGAGTGGATCCCGATTGACAACATCTTCTTGCCGTACTCAACGACAAACTTTTACAGTTCGCCGCGAGTAACTGAACAGCAAGACATTACGGAAGATGTGTTCCGCCAGCGTGTGGATCAAGGATTATATCGTGACATCGATAGCATCCCACCCTCTGGCATTGAGCAAGACGAACAAACGCGCTCGACAAAAGCCAACGACAAGATCGAGGGCAAGTCGCTGCCGGATAAAAACATTGACAACGTCCGTCGTGTTTATGAGATCACTTGCTTTTTGCGACTGAAAGATGATCCAGAAACAGAAGGTCGTCGCGCTCCATACATTTTAACCATCGACGACAGCAGCAACAAGGTTCTGTCGCTTTACCGTAACTGGGAGTCAGGCGATGAAAAGCTTACGAAACTGGACTGGATTGTCGAGTTTAAGTTTATTCCGTGGCGTGGTGCGTACGCCATTGGGCTTCCTCATCTTATTGGTGGTTTGTCTGCCGCCCTTACTGGCGCTCTTCGCGCTCTGTTGGATTCTGCACATATCAACAACAGTCAGACGATGCTTAAGCTTAAGGGCGGACGCATCTCCGGTCAGAGTGATCGAATTGAACCGACGCAGGTTTTAGAAATTGAAGGTGCCCCTGGTGTGGACGATGTCCGCAAGTTGGCTATGCCGTTGCCGTTTAACCAACCCTCGAGTGTTTTATACAACCTCCTCGGATGGTTAACAACCGCTGCAAAAGGCGTGGTGACAACCGCCGAAGAGAAAATTGGCGACGCAAACGCTAACACGCCAGTGGGCACCACCCAGGCACTTATTGAGCAAGGCGCTAAGGTGTTTTCAAGCATCCATGCGCGGATGCATCGCTCACAGGCCAAGTCGTTTAAGATCCTTTCACGTATCAATCACTGGTACTTGGAGGAAATGGACAATCAGTCGGGCACCGAGATTGAAGTGCGTGACTTTGCATCCAACAACGACATCCGGCCGGTGTCGGACCCTAACATCTTCTCAGAGACACAGCGCTTGGCACAGGCGCAAGCTATCCTGCAGATAGCTAATTCTGCGCCGCAATTGTACGACCTTCGCGCTGCCCACCGGCGCGTTCTGAAGCAGCTAAAAGTTCCTGCGATTAGCGAGATATTGCCAGATCCGGACGGAATCAAGGAGTCTAATCCTGCCCTGGAGAACGTTGCAATGTCCATGGGCCGCCCCGCGGCAGCCTACCCGGATCAGGACCATCTAGCGCACATCAAGGTTCACTTGGCGTATGCTCAGGACCCCAATTATGGTGGCAGCCCCCTTATTGGGCCACAATTTGCGCCCATCGCTTTGGAGCACTTAAAACAGCACTTGACATTGCATTATCTGCAGTCAATGCGCTCGTATGTGGCCGAGGCAGCTGGCGGGCAAGACGTGCTGCGACTGCACGAAGAGAAACCGCTTACGTTGGAAGACCAACAAGCGCTTGCTTTGGCTGCAGAAATGGTCAGCCAGGACGCTCAGGCCACATTCCAAGGCGCACAGCCCGCGATTATGGGCCTGGTGCAGAAAGTGCAGCAGGCTAAGCAGGCTGCGATGGAGCAGGCCGCGGCGATGGATCCGACAGCTAACGTGCTGATGAAAACGCAGATGGCTGAGACCCAGCGCAAGGCGCAGGAAGCTATGGCTAAGATGCAACAGCAAGCAGCTCAGCAAAAGCAAGATTACGAGATCAAGGTTGCCGAGTTGCAGCAGCGTGTTACTGAGCTCATGGCTAAGTATCAGACTCAGAGCCAGATTGACAGCCAGAAAAACGCAACCAATATTGCGGCGGCAAACATCAACAACGCATCGCGCGAGCGAATTGCGGCCATGCAAACTGGCGCTCAGCTAGACGGCATGCAGCGTCAGCTTGAGAGCGAGCAGATTATGTCTGCTATTGATGCAATCAACACGGCCGATGCGGACATCCGTAAACATGGCATCGCCGTAGAGCAAGAAGCATTTCGTCAACAAGCAGAAGCAGTTAAGGCACAAATACAAGCCCAACAACCACCACAAGGAGTAGTTTAATGGCATCAGACCAGCAACTAAAAGGATTTCGTCAGACCTATCAGGAGACCGGCAAACCGGGTTATGGCGGCGGCAACGGAGCGACGGATATTGATCCGGGCTCATCAGGATCTCATCGCGATAATAACTGGAAGCGTGGTGCTGCCCAGGCTAAGACTTCGAGTCGCGCGCCGGTCGGCCCCTACACCAACGTAAAAGATACTTTCGGCCCGCGCTATTAATTTGGGGCGGTAGTTCCTTATATCTTGCATAGGTGGTTTTATGCGAGATATTATCGGCGAGGTAATTCGCCGAATTCGAGAACAGAAATCTATTTTGGACGCGGGTATCGCGTCCGGAGCGAATGTTCACAGCTTTGATCAGTACCAGAGGCTCGTGGGTCAAGCAGAGGGCTTAACAAAAGCCCTCGTCATCATCGATGACATTTTAACTGAGAACGACGAGGCTGAATAGCCTAGGAGGACTGCCGTATGGCATTTGATGTTATGCAAAAAGAGGAGCCCGACCTCCGAACGGAAGAGGAATGTTTTCCGAAAATCGATCCGGGCATTGACGTAGTAGGCGACCGAGTTTTGGTCCAGCTGCGTCGAGAGAAGGCAAAAAGCAAAGGCGGGATTATCTTGGTAGACGAGACCCGAGCCACCCTAAGATTTAACGAAACGGTGGCAAAGGTTATCCAGATAGGACAGCTTGCGTACAAAAGCCCAGACTCACTGGAGCCGTGGCCCGAGGGCCCCTGGTGTAAGGTTGGAGACTTGGTGCGGACAATCAAATACGGTGGTGACCGATTTGTTGTTTCGCCTGATGATGAGGGATCCCCGGTGGTGTTTATCACCATCCAAGCCAGGGAAATTATCTCGGTCATCAAAAGCTTTGAGCACGCACAACGCATGCGCGCCTTCGTAGATTAACTTTGTAGAAAGTGAAAAATGGCAGACGAAAAGAATATCCCAGTGAAAGAACTGGACGACGGCCGCGTAATGGCGGCTGTAGAAGCGGAAGAGGATCCCTTCGATGAAGACAAGAAAGATAATGAGAAGGAGGCCGAAATTGAAGTTGAAGCCTCTGACGCAAATGATTCTGACGAGTCCGGGGACGCTGACGGTTCAGACGACGAGGATGCTGAGACCGACGAAGATCGACAGAGAATTCGCGAGGCTCGTCGGGAAGAGCGTAGGCTTAAAAAAGAACTTGCTAAACAGCGGGAAGCCTCTGCTAAACACAAAATCAGCGCGCTTGAGCGTAAAAATGAGGAACTTGCTAGGCGCCTTGCTGCCGTAGAGAACGCAGCAACCTCATACCAGTTTGCTCAGGTAGACAAGGCTATCGAAGACGAGGCAACTCGGGTCGAATATGCCAAGATGAAGCTGCTACAAGCAGCGCAAAGTAACGACGCAGCTTCTCAGGTTGAATACTTGGAGCAGCTGCAGGAAGCAAAAAATAGACTTGCCGGCATGCAGGCTTACAAAAAGCAGCAGCTGGATCAAGTAAAGCAACCCCCTCAAAATGTGCCAACACCGCGCGCATCAGAGATGCAGGAATTGGCAACAGGGTGGTTGCAAAAGAATAAATGGTACGATCCGCAGGCGCGCGACACAGACAGCCGCATCGCCAAAGTGATCGACCAAGAGTTAGCAGCTGATGGATGGGACCCAGCAGATCCGGAATATTGGGACGAGCTGGATAATCGATTGGCTGTACGTTTGCCTCACAGGTACGCAGCAAGAACGGGGACAAGCGCTAAACGGGTCAGCCCCACGGCATCAAGCCGGACGGCAAATCCGTCAGCCAAGTCCGCCAACACAATCACGCTAAGTCGTGAACGTGTTCAAGCGATTAAGGATGCGGGCGCATGGGACGATCCCACAAAGCGCAACGCAATGATTAAGGCTTACGCCGCGTACGATAGACAGAATCGAGGATAATTATGGCAAACGCAAGAATTAAACGCGACTTGGATGACCGTTTAGAAGAACGAGTCAACGAAGTTAAGAATCGCAACACTGCGAACGAAGAAGATGTCAAGCGCCGGGAACGTATTGATGCGTTCCGTGATAAATGGCAGAATAGCGCACTGCCAAGCCTCCCGAAAGATGCAATTCCGGGATTTCATTTGTGCTGGTTAAGCACTACAAACCAGTACGACAGTATCGACAAACGTTTAGCACTAGGCTATGAGCCCGTGAAAGCCAGCGAGTTAGGAAAAGGCTTTGAATCACTTGGCAAGATGAGTTCAGGCAAGTTTGAAGGCTGTGTTAGCTGTAACGAGATGGTTCTCTTCAAGTTACCAGAAGAAATCTATCAGGAAGTAATGCGTATGCTGCACCTTGAGGACCCCCTCGAGCACCAGCGTAACATTACGTCCGCTGTCCGGAGCAACTCGCAAGAGGGTAAAGGCGGTCGGTCAATCCTGGAAGGTGGAATTTTGGAAATGGAAAAAGAGGCCGCCAGAGCGAACAAGAGTGTTCGCTTTGAATAACATTCTTCAACAAACAAAGGAAATCAAATGGCAACTACATTGAAACCCTTTGGTCTGAAGCCCGTGTATCACCCCAGTGGTCTTGATCGTGCAACTCCTTTTGTTGGCACGAACAGCTACACCACCGGAAGTGTATACTCGGCGCCGTACTCGCTTGGTTCTGGTGAAGCTTTTTACCAATACCAGCCCGTAGGCCTTAATGCTTCTGGCCAATTGACAATTGCTGCTGCAGCGGCTGCCACGTCTCCTGTTTACGGTGTTTTTGATGGCGTCGAATTTACCGATTCGCAAGGCCGTCGCTCCGTAGCTAAGTGGGCGTCTAAGCTGACTCTTGATGCTTCTTCTGACATCGTCTTCTGGGTCTGGACTGATCCGGCAGTGATCTACGAAGCTCAAGTTAATGGCTCGGTTACAACCGCAGGCATTGGCGAGCAGTTTAATTTTGAAACCGCAGCGGGTCTAGCGCCTACAGATGGTACTGCCATCGGTAACGGTGGTGCTGGCTTCTCGACCTGCGCACTGAACGACACACCTGTCGCTTCAGGAGCTCAAGGTCAAGTTAGAGTTGTTGGTTTGGGCCGCGAAGTGGCGTATCCCCCGGGCGAAACAAACGCATGGGGCGACACCTACACTATCGTGCAAGTTCAAATCGCCAACAACACCTTCGTTGCAGCCCGTGTATCGCCCTAACTAAACGAAAGAAAGGATTAAGCAATGGCAGCCCCAATGCGTAGTACGGACTTTCGTGCGGTAGTCGAACCGATTATCAACGAAGTCTTTGACGGTGTTTATGAGCAACGTGATGATGAGTGGAAAGGGTTTGTACAGCAAATCCAAGGTATTCCGCGCAACTATCATGAAGAAGTGATGCTCTTCGGTATGAACGCAGCACCCGCAATGCCCGACGGAACCCCGGTTTCGTACGATCAAGGCGGTACGCTGTACATCACCCGATTCATTTATCAGATCTACGGTCTTGCTTACGCGCTGACCAAGGTTTTGATGGAAGACGGCGATCATATCCGTATCGGCAGCACGTTTGCTAAACATCTGGCTCAGTCCATGATTGAGACCAAAGAAACCCTGTGCGCCAACCTGCTGAACTTCGCGTTCACCGCAGGCTACACCGGCGGCGACGGCGTGACGCTGAACAACAGCGCACACCCTGTTGCTAACGGTCTGACGTACAGCAACGTCCTGGCAACGCCAGCCAACCTGTCCCAGACCTCGGTTGAGCAGATGCTCATCCAGATCCGCGGCGCTATTGACAACAATGGTAAGCGTATCCGTCTGAAGGCAGAGCAGCTGATCGTTCCGCCGGCGCTCGAGTTCCAGGCAGAGGTTATCCTCAAGTCTGTTCTCCGCTCCGGTACGGCCGACAACGATCTGAACCCGATCAAGTCAACTGGTATGCTTCCGAAGGGCGCACACGTTGTGACCCGTCTGAGCTCCACGAAGGCTTGGTGGATCCAGACCGACGCCGAAAACGGTCTAATGCTGGTCATGCGTCGCCCCATGGAGAAATCCATGGAAGGTGATTTTGAGACTGACTCTATGCGTTACAAAGCTACGGAGCGTTACGCCACTGGTTGGCACGATGCCCGTAACATTTACGGAACGCCTGGCGTCTAATCAAGACCCAAGCAGGCAAAGCCCCGGAGAGAAATCTTCGGGGCTTTTTTATTGGTTTTTCTGCATAAGTAGACATAGGAAGAATTTACCCCATTCAGACTGCCGCGCACTTCCCGGCAGACGACTTAGAGACTGCTGGGGAATCCACTAAGAAATGGAATAGAACATGTCACGCACTACTTTTTCGGGACCAGTAGCGTCCCAAAACGGTTTTATCAGCATCGCATCGACGTCTGAAAAAACTCTGACCATTCAGGCTCCCGCAGCTCTGTCGGTCGACACCACTCTGACGTTCCCCAACGGCGCCGGCACCAACGGCCAAGTTCTCACGACTAACGGCACCGGCACGCTAACCTGGACCACGAACGGCGCGGGCACCGTTACATCAGTCGCAGGCACTGGCACTGTAAACGGCCTCACACTGACAGGCACCGTCACATCAACCGGCAACATTACGCTCGGTGGATCGTTTGCCCTGCCAACCAGTACAGCTGCAGCAGTTGCAGATATCACCAACGCTATCAACACTACCGGCAAATACACCGGCAAGATGGTTGTTGACTACGCTACAGGAATTATCTACACCGCAGTCGGTGCAACTGCCGGATCTGACTGGGCTCCGTCCGACGCCAGCGGCCTTGTAACTCCTGTTTAATTAGGAGGCAACTATGCGTCAGACAACCGTAACCGTGCCTAATTTATTAGGCGCTACGGAAACTCCTCCGGTTGTGCTTGACCAGTACTTGACCCCGTTTAGCGTTTCTTACGCTAAAACGGGGTCGGGAACAGTTGAGGTCTCGCTTACCGATCCTTTTCCTGTGTCAAACGGAAACTTTGTTTCTCCCACTTTTTCGTGGATTGCTGCACCGACAACAGCCCCCAACGGCGCAACCTCTTTGGGTCAGCCGTTTCGTGCTATACGTTTAAGCGGTGGAGCAATTGGAGACACGTTAACTGTAGTCCAGGCTGGAGTTAAGTAGTGTCTGTTTACCTCGATACTCGAGGTAATTCTGTCCTGTCTGTGGCGATCTGTGATCGCTGCAACAGGAAGTTTCCGTACGTCGATTTAATGCCGGATCCAAATTTCCCCGGCATGCGCGTGTGCAAGGACGACAAGGATAACTACGATCCTTGGCGCTTGCCCGCGCGGCAGACGGAAAACATCACACTTAGATTTCCGCGTCCGGATGTGTCTATTGCAATTGAAAACAATCTGTTAGACACAGAAGGCAACCCAAATAACTTTATTCAGTACGATAACTTTTTTATCGAGGGCACACCGTATGGTGAGGCTGGGGCTCCCGGCGATATAAACTTAGCCAGCAAGTTTATAAATCTCCCCTCATCGCTTGCGCCGACCATCACTAATGTAACACCAATTACAGGACCGCAGGCCGGCGGCACTTCAGTAACAATTACTGGAACAAATTTTAACAGCGTGGTAACGGTTAAGTTTGGAAATCAAAACGCAACGTTCTCCATAACAAATCCACAGCAAATAATTGCAACCTCGCCGGCATATCCCGTTACAGGCCTGATTGATATTTCAGCAACCTCTACTTACGGAACAGCGGTGTACCACGGCGCCTTTACATATACATAATTAAATGGCCAACAAAGCGATAACCCAGCTACCTGTCGCGTTGTCCTTGACTGGCAACGAGCAGGTGCCTATTGTACAAAACGGCATCACAAAACAGGCGTCTGTCTCGCAGATTGCTAATGCCGCCACTCCGGGCAAGTTGATTACAAATGTCACTTATGACCCGACAACTTATCTTATCACGTTTTACTACAGTGATGGATCTACGTCTACCGTAGGCCCAGTACCTGGATTTAAGAACGCCTATGTTGATATAAACGGCGATCTTATCCTTGTTGAAACTGATAACACAACGATAAACGCCGGTAATGTTATTGGCCCGTCTGGATTCAGCGGCTACTCTGGCACGTCAGGATTTAGCGGTTTTTCAGGTATCTCAGGCTTTTCAGGTATCTCAGGCTTCTCCGGTATCTCCGGCTTTAGTGGCTTTTCTGGTATCTCCGGCTTTAGTGGCTTCTCCGGCACGTCCGGCTTTAGCGGCTTTTCTGGTACGTCTGGTTTCTCGGGCACGAGTGGTTTTTCAGGGTACAGCGGTTTTTCTGGAACAAGCGGCGTATCAAGCACCTATTATTTCTACAAGGCAAATACTACAAGCCAAAGCGGTGATCCGGGCGCAGAATACATCCTGTGGAATAACGTAACACAAACTAGCGCTACACAAATCAACATCAGTAGTTTTGCTGATAATAACGTTGACATTAGCATTTTCTTAGCGCTTATTAGCGCAACCGAGCAGTTTGTAATCCAAGATAGTGCCAACAGCGCCAACAAACAAACATGGAGCGTAACAGGCACTCCCACAGATAACGGCACGTATTGGTCAATTCCGGTTACGCTCTTGTCGTCGTCTGGTACGGGCACAACAAACTTCGCAAATGACTTGCCAATCATTTTTGCCGTTGTAAACGGCATTTCTGGTTACAGCGGCATCTCTGGTTTTAGTGGGTTTAGTGGCATCTCGGGTTACAGCGGCTTCTCCGGTATCTCCGGCTTTAGTGGCTTTTCTGGTGAATCAGGCTACAGCGGTTTCTCCGGTTTTTCAGGTGAGTCGGGTTATAGCGGTTTTTCTGGTGAATCTGGTTACAGCGGCTTTTCCGGCATCTCGGGCTTTAGTGGAACATCAGGCTTTAGTGGCTTCTCTGGCGAATCAGGTTACAGCGGCTTCTCCGGCACTTCAGGCTTTAGTGGCTTTTCTGGCGAGTCAGGTTACAGCGGTTTCTCCGGCACGTCGGGCTTTAGCGGCTTCTCAGGTACTTCCGGCTTCTCCGGTTTCTCCGGACAAAGCGGAGCTCCGGGCGTTGGCGGAGCGATAGGCAATTGGGGCTCGTTCTGGGACACCACCGATCAGGTAGCTGTCGCAGCAAACACTGCCTATCCGGTTGGATTAAACAGCGCTGATCCGGCAAACCTCGGGGTTAGCGTTGTTTCTGGTAGCCGCGTTACATTTAGTACAACTGGTGTATACAGCCTCACGTTCTCAATCCAGTTTGTCAACACAGACACACAGATCCACGACGTAAATGTCTGGCTGCGTAAAAATAATGCTGGTAGTGCTGGTGATATTCCAGACAGCGACACGCGGTTAAGTATTCAGCAGCGACACGGCGGGATTGACGGCTATGGTCTGATGACCGTCAACTTTGTGCTATCGCTTGTTGCGGGCGACTATATCGAAATGATATGGGCGACAACAAACACCGCCGTCTCAATTCAGTCCGTCCCTGCGGGCACAAGCCCGGTCAGTCCGAGCATTCCTGGCGTCATCTTCACCGCGACGCAGGTCATGTACACCCAGTCCGGCTACAGCGGCACATCGGGCTTTTCTGGCTTCTCAGGTTTTTCGGGCATTTCCGGTTTTTCTGGTGAGTCTGGCTTCTCAGGCACCTCCGGATTTAGCGGCATTTCCGGATTTAGCGGCACCTCCGGATTCAGTGGCCTCTCAGGCACATCTGGATTTAGTGGTTTTTCTGGCACATCTGGATTTAGTGGCACTTCCGGATTCAGTGGTTTTTCAGGCACGTCTGGATTTAGTGGCTTCTCAGGCACATCTGGATTTAGTGGCACTTCCGGGTTTAGTGGTTTTTCAGGCATCTCTGGGTTCAGCGGCTTTTCGGGCACGTCAGGGTTTAGCGGCTTCTCGGGCACCTCCGGATTTAGTGGCATCTCCGGATTTAGTGGCATCTCCGGATTTAGTGGCATCTCCGGTTTCTCCGGCTTCTCTGGATTTAGCGGCTTGCCACCCACAACAGTAAGTGTAACAACCACAGCTGCAACAACAACCTACCCCACGCTTGTGACTGGAACGAGCGGAAGTCAGGCTGTGTACGTAGATTCTGATTTAACTTATAATGCAAGTACCAACGCCTTTACTAGTGGAGTAGTCGGCGGAACATTTTAAGGTTCGTAAGAGCCTTGAAGGGAATGTATGAAGTACAGCGTCGTAATACCGACGTACAACCATTGTGAGAAGTATTTAAAACCTTGTGTTGAGTCGGTAATAAAGTATTCAAATATGGAAGAGGTCGAGTTAATTATCTCGGCCAATGGATGTACGGATAACACGTTTGCCTATCTAGGCTACCTGTGGTCCGTGGTGCCGCACCTAAAGGTTGAGTGGGACGCCAAGGCGTTAGGCTACCCCGCAGCAACCAACCGCGGCATCGAGCGGGCATCGGCGGGTAAGATTGTTCTGCTGAACAATGACACCCTGCTACTTGATCAGGCCAAAGATCAGTGGCTACAGATGCTCGAGGCTCCGTTTCTTGCCGACCCAAGTGTTGGCGTGGTGGGGCCCGTGGTGCAGCACTCGGCGGACGCCGGCAGAGACTTCTGCGTGTTTTTCTGCGCCATGATTGACAGGCGCGTGTTTGACAGGATTGGCCTGCTAAACGAAGAGTATGGCGTTGGGACGGGCGAGGATGTAGAGTTTTGCGTCGAGGCGCAAAACGCGGGGTTTAAAGTTGTAGAGCCAGCACCAAAACACTTGGTGTCGGCCACGATGTACAGCGGGGCGTTCCCGATCTACCACAAGGGTGAAGGAACAATGCACGACCCGCAGCTTGTGCAAGACTTTGGCAGTGTGTTTGCCAGAAACAACCGCAAGCTTGCTAGGAAGTACAACCCGAAGTTTTACAAGTGGTCGCTCATGAATAACTTTGAGCGCTACGTGGCGATAAAAGGCGAAGAGGTTCAGCCGCGCGAGAAAAGCCGGTATTTGTGGGCCTCAAGCAAAATGCTTGGCAGTAGTGTGTTTGAGGTTGGCTGCTCAAACGGGTACGGAAGCCAGTTTTTTGGTGACGAGGTCAATTACCTGGGTTTGGATTACGACGAAAAGATTGTCGTCGTGGCGCAGGAAGAAGGCTGGGGCAAAAACAAGCAATTTGTCCATGCCGACATCAACACCTTTGAGCTAGGCCAGTACGACACGATTGTGGCCATGGAGGTGATCGAGCACCTTGATAATGGGCTGGAGGTGGCGCAGAGATTAAAAGGCCACTGCAAGCGGCTCCTTATCACGGTGCCTTATCGGGAGACGCCAGGTTTTTGGGGCGAGCACCACAGGCTCCACATGCTGGGCGAGGAACATTTACCCGGATTTTTGTATAGGTTTATGGGAGAAGACGGAAAAATTTCCGACGCGCCTTTTCCCGGCATGAATTTGATGTTGTGTGAGTGGAATGCCTAGCGTACTGTGTTCGTTGCCCACGAGGGGCAGGTACTTTACGACGCTGCCGCTGGTAATCCAGGCAATTGCTAACCAGACGCGCCCGGTCGACCGATTAGTCATATTTGATGACACCGACGAGCCGGCGGATGTGCGACAGGAGCCGCTGTACCAGCAGCTCTTCTGGATGCTGAATGAGAAGAAAATTGCCTGGGAGTGGCTGTTCGCTGAGAAAAGGGGACAGCACCACATTCACCAGCACGCGAACCGCATGGGCTTGGATTGGGTCTGGCGGTGCGATGATGACGCAGTACCCGAGCCAAACGTGCTCGAGAACCTATTAAAACACGCCGTAGAGGGCGTCGGAGCTGTGGCTGGGGCAGTACTTAATCCCCCGTCAACGAGCGGCTCTGAGGGCTCTACAGGGCTTATAAAAGACGTTTTGGCCGAGCCCAATTTGCAGTGGTCAAGAGTCAAGGAAGTAAGGCAAGTCGAGCACCTTTACAGCACCTTTTTGTACCGAGCTGGGGTGCACGACTTTAACCTGGGTTTGAGCCGGGTAGCACACCGAGAGGAGACGCTGTTTACCTGGGGCCTGCACCAGCGGGGCTATAAATTGCTGGTGGTGCCAGACGCGACAACATGGCACCTAAAAAGCCCGACCGGAGGCATCAGGACGGGGGCTAAGCAGGAGATGTTTGAGCACGACGAACGGATCTTCAGGAACTTCCTGAAGCACAAAGACAAGACGATTGTCGTGCTAAATAGCGGTATGGGAGACCACATTGTGTTTTCCCACGTTTTGCCGGACATTAAAAATCCGCTGGTGTTTGGGTGTTACCCGGAAATTGTGCCTTGTAGGTCGATTGCTGAAGCCCAGAGTTTGTTTGGAAACATTGAGCCGTTTAATGTGTACGGTAAAATGGATCAGTGGAAGTGGACGGGCAGTTTGGAAGACGCCTACCGAAAGCTGTACGTATGGTAATCATAGCGCCTTTTGCCAAAAAGTTATTAAACGGCAAGCGCAACCCAAAAGATTATCCTTTTTGGGAGCAAGTGATTGCCGGTATTAAAGACCCAATCGTGCAGGTGGGTGTGGAAGGCGAGACGCAGCTCGTTGATGATTTTAGAAAAAACCTGCCGCTTGTTGAGCTCAGAAAGCTAATTAGGCAGTGTAGGACGTGGGTGTCATGTGACAGCTTTTTTCAGCACCTAGCTTGGGATGAAGGTAAACCGGGGGTAGTAGTGTGGGGTGTGTCCGACCCGTTAATATTTGGACACCCGGAAAATATAAATTTGTTAAAAGATAGAAAACATTTGGCAGCAAACCAATTTCTTTGGTGGGAGCATACCGAGCACAGCGAGGATAGATTTGTTGGGCCGGAAGAAGTTTTGCAGCATATAAACAAGGAATAGAAATGGCACAGGCAGGCTATACCCCAATACAAACTTATCACTCCACAACAGCTGGAGCGCAACCGTCTGCTGCAAATTTGCTGGTGGGTGAGCTTGCGGTCAACGTTACTGATAAATTACTTTATACAAAAGACAGTGGCGGCAACGTTGTTGCAATTGGCGGAAGTGGAAATAAAGCCGGCGGCGCAATCGTTGTTAACACAACAACCGCGACCGAGAGCTACACGTTTCCTTCTGGCACGAATGGGTTTTCTGTGGGCCCAATAACTGTGGCTTCTGGAATAACAGTAATAGTTTCTTCCGGCCAACGCTGGGTCGTGATTTAAGGAGCAAAGATGAGTACGATTGCAGCAGGAACCACATCCGGCACCGCGTTAGTTAATAGTGGAGATACGACTGGCCAGTTAGTGTTACAAACTAACGGCACAACGACGGCCGTTACAATTGGCACCAACCAAGTAGTTACGCTCGCTCAACCGCTGCCCGTCGGCTCTGGAGGAACGGGGGCAACAACGTTATCCGGCGCAGGCATTCCATCTACTAGCTCTGCAAATACATTTACTGCAGCACAAACATTTAGGGCTGCAAATGCTGTTAGATCAGAAGCCGCGTCAACTCAAGATGCTGTTGTTATTGCGGGAAGAGCGGGAGGCACAAGTTCCTACGCAGTTACAGTAGTACCAACAACTTTATCGTCAAATACAACCTTAACACTTCCAAATGTCACTGATACAGTTGCTGTGCTTGGGACTGCACAAACATTTACAGCTACGCAAACTTTTAGTGGTTCTTCTAGTACATTGGCCGTTGTGCTCAACGATGCAGCGGAAGTTGCCACTGTTTCGGCCACGGCTGCTACCGGCACAATTAACTATGATGTAACAACACAATCTGTGTTGTATTACACCTCTAATGCTTCAGCTAACTGGACGGTAAATTTTCGTGCTTCTAGTGGTACTAGTTTAAATACAGCAATGGCTACCGGACAAAGTGTGACTGTAGCGTTTTTAGTTACGCAGGGTAGCACCGCTTATTACAATAGCGCTGTACAAGTTGACGGCAATTCTATAACGCCTAAATACCAAGGCGGTACTGCTTGGACTTCTGGTAATACAAACAGCATTGATGTTTACGTCTACACTATTATTAAAACTGGTAATGCTGCGTTTACTGTATTTGCAGCACAAACCAAGTTTGCTTAAATAAAGAGACTAATAATGCCATTGATTGGAACCAGAGGGGTTGCTAGCGCAAGTGGATTTGGTTTTGGAGCCACATCCTCTCCTTATTGGCTAGGTTTTTCTAGCCCAAATACTTTTGAGACTATTAGAAGTATTCAGGTAGATGGTTCTGGAAATATTTACATCGCTGGCGATTACAACTTTGATTTTACTTACGGGTATTACCGTTGTTTTATTCAAAAATACAGCGCGGCGGGAGTTTTGCTTTGGGGAAGATTTTATGGAACGGGTAGTAATGTATTTAACGTACCAATTATTACGTTAGATAACACATCATCTCCTTCGTTTGTTTATATGTTAGCTGGGAGATCTAGCGATAAAGTTGCAGTACTAATAAAAATTTCTGCTGCTGATGGGTCTGTTTCTTGGGCAAGGCAAATAAGCGGTAGTAGTTCTTTTAGTTGGGATGGGGTTGCTGTTTCTAGCGGCAACATCTTTATAGTAGGCAATCAAAGCGAACCGGGCGTTGGTGGGTTGTTGTGGGTTCGAAGTTATGACGCCAACGGAAATATTAACAGCACACAAAACTACATTGATGGCGGCAATACATTAGAGGCGATAGGCTGTGCGCCAGCAGCAAGTGGTGGTTTATATATTTTTGGCGCTCGTGGTAGCAGTTTAAATGGCATGTGGATGCAAGTTGGATCAAATTTAAGCTCTCCCATATGGCAAAACTTTATGTCTGGCATGGATGCTAGAGACACAGTTAATGGGTTAGTTACTGATTCATCTAATAATTTGTATTGGACAGCTCAATTTATAAGCGGGGGAGAACAGTACGCACGAGTTGGAAAATTAAATTCGTCTGGGGCACACCAATGGATTAGGAATATAAGCCCATCCTCATCTGGTGGTACAACTTTACAAACTAGACCATACAATATAGCGGTTGATTCAACCGGCGCTTCTTATATGGCTGCATCAACAAATTTTGGTATTTCATCTTCCAGCTCAAGCCGAAACTTTATCGTTAAATTAGACACAAACGGATCTACTGTTTTTACTAGGCAGATTGCCGTAACAACAATATCAGGTGGTTCTTCTTTAGGTAGTGGAACTAGCCTTGTATCGCCATCTTCTACAGGAATGATTACTGCACTTGTTAATCCTAGTGCATCTTATGGCGGATATTTAAATTTACCTGCTGACGGAACAAAAACAGGCGCATATAACTACGCAAGTGCAGATCGACGTTTTACATACGGAAGCACTAACGTAAATACTGGCACGTACTCGCCATCGGCTTCTGCTATGAGTTTATCTACATACTCTACAAGTATGGGAACCGGGTCAGTTTCGCCTACTACTGGTACGTTTAATAAACCGCTTAACCCAATTTCAATATAGGTACATCATGGCAGAACCAATTACATACATAGACGTTGCAGATAATGTGGCTGTTCGGATGATGCACTTTCAAGCCGCTGGCGATACGCACAACGGTCACGTTCATCGCTTTAACCATATTTCTGTGCTATCCCGGGGTAGCGTTAGAATTGAGTTTAACGACGGAGTCCAAGAGCATACGGCTCCGTGCTTAATCATAGTGCCAAAATTAGTGCGCCATCAGTTTATTGCGACACAACCAGACACTGTTTTATGCTGTGTACATGCGGTTCGTGAAGGTGAAGCAGTAGAAGATGTTGCATCGCAAGATATTACGGAAGAACAAGCCAAAGAATTATTGGCTAGATTTCCAATGCTTATAGAACATTAAACCGGAGTAAATCATGCCAGCAATCATTAACGGCGATGGAATTTTTACCGCAGAGGGAACATCAACCACCCAGGGGCGCTTGCGTCTTGGTGAGGATACCGACAACGGTACTAATTATGTAGAGCTGCAGGCCCCTGCAAGCGTAGCCTCAAATGTCACCTTTACGCTGCCATCAGCGGACGGTACGACAGGACAGGTTTTACAGACCAACGGTAGCGGAGCTCTGAGCTTCGTTTCAATAGTAGGCGGCGCACAAGGTTTTGTAACACAAGCGACCGGGGCAAATGTGTCTCCCGGAACAGTCAACGATTCATTTGCCCTAATTTAAGGAGATTTAAATGGCAACTTCTGCACAGTACGCAGCCACCCCAAAGGTTGGATCTGCGCTTTTAACGACAGCGGACACCTCGCTGACCGCGCCTACGACGGTTGGTACGGTATTTACGGCGGGTTCGAGCGGCTCGCGGATCGACTACATTGACATCCAGGGTGTAGCCACAACAACCGCGTGTATCGTAAACCTGTTTATCTTCGATGGCACAAACTACTTTTTGTGGCAACAGGTTCCGGTAATTGCGGTTACCTCAAGCACGACAGCACCGGCATTTACCGCGGCTTTATCTAGTAACGGCAACGCCAACATCATGCCGCTGACGATTCCGACCGGATACTCGCTTCGTGCGACTGTGTCTGTAACGCAGACTGGCATTCGTGTAATTGCTTACGGAGGTGACTTCTAATGAACAAGGGAATGTACGGCTTTGGGTTGCCGCCTAACTATGCAACCCGTGTAGCGCCTGCTGCTTGGACTAATTGCCGCCCGTATGTTATTGCGGGTACGTATAACGACTTTGTTGTTCCAGCAAACGTGTATCAAATTATGGTTTGCGTTTGGGGTGCTGGTGGATCTGGCGGTGCTGGTAGTAGTTATTCTGGTCAATATGCTCGCGGGGGTGATGGCGGTGGTTACGCTCAAGGCATTATTGATGTAGTTCCAGGGCAGGTGTTGCCGACAATTACTGTTGGCGCTGGAGGAGCAGCACGAGTTAGCACTCAATCTTCTGGAGCTTCTGGCGGAACATCATCATTTGGCACTCTCTTAACTTCTACCGGCGGCGGCGGTGGGTCAATAACTAACAGTACTTCACCCGGAAGTCCCGGTACAGGCACAGCATCTGGAGGGCTTCGGCAAGCCTATACCGCTACTGGCGGTTACGGTGGGTATTCAAGCAGCTCTGGTTCAGATATCAGAGGTACTGGCGGCGGAGGAGCGGGGTCTATTTATGGTAATGGGGGAAATGGCGGACCCGCAGGATCTACTTCAACTAGCCAAAACGGAACGGGTGGGGGTGGTTTTGGTGGTAGCGGCGGTTTTGGGCCTCAAGGGCCAAGCGGTTCAGGTGGAGGCGGGTTAAAAAATGGATCTGCTTCGAGTGCGGGCGGTGGTGGTGGATCAGCAAGCGATGGCAATGGTCGAAATGGTGGTGGACCAGGAGGCGGAGTAACAACAAATTTTGTGGGAACTAGCGGCGGTCAAAGCGTCCCTGTAGCAACTAGTACGCAAGGAGGGTTAAGTCTTGCATCTCCTTACCTTGCGTATTGGGCATTGTGTGGAGGTGGTGGCGGCGGAGGACCAAGCACATCGTTTGATTCTAACGGCGGTTCTGGTGGTTTTGGCGGCGGCGGAGGCGGGGCACAAAGCAGCAGCAATTTTGCATTTGGAGGCCCAGGCGGTTTTGGTGGTGGTGGCGGCGGCGCTAATACTAGTAACGCTCAAACATTTGGTGGTCCGGGTGGTTTTGGCGGTGGCGGTGGCGGCGCTCAAGTTTCAAGCTCGACACCGTTCGGGGGACCCGGTGGGAATGGCGGTGGCGGCGGTGCTGGTCAACGAAGTGATAGTTCAGCATCAATAAATAGCGGCAAAGGCGGCGACGGAGCCGTACTCCTTTATTGGACAGAAGGATATTAATTATGAAATGGGCATGGATTGAAAACGGTAAAATTCGGGATGTCGCACATAACGACCCGAATAAAATTTACCACCCTGATATAGCTAAGTTCTATGACACCCAAGTTCCGGATGATGCGGTTAACGATGACGGCTGGGTAAACGGTCAGCTGGTAAAACCAAATCCGCCAGCTCCGCTAGCTTCAGAGCCCCCCGTGTGGACCGCAGATGATGTTCGTCTGGGCTTGTCTTTGGCTGAAAAGGTCAAGTGGGATAACGACACGGTGCCTGAAGTTAAGACGGCTAAGGCTGAGATGGCTGGGCAAAACCCCGAAGTCAAGGTTAAAGAGGTTTTGGACTTTTTGGTTGCCACTAATGTCATTTCTCAGGCATCGGCTGACAAGGTTATCGACATTAAGAAAAACCCAGTTAGCTCAACGATTCCTGTAACCACGACCTGATATGAAGCCAGCAGAGATAGCATTAGGGGCAGTCGCTAACGTCTACAGCCGGCAGATGGTTTTCCGTCATGCCGGTGACTACGAGCAGGGTCATACTCATGAGTTTGACCATTTAACTTTGCTTGCATCGGGCTCTTTAAAAGTTACAGTTGACGGGCAGGTTACGGTTTTTAAAGCGCCTCACATGATCTATATCCACAAAGACAAAATGCACGAGCTGGTTGCCTTAGAGGACAACACCGTAGCGTTTTGTATTCATGCTTTGCGCGACATGGATGGAAATGTAATCGACACAACAATGATACCAAATGGTGTTGTTGTTGAAACAATGGAGTAAGAAATGCCTTCAACCATAAACGCAACCTCAACCGGCTCCGGCGGCTTGATCTCGACCGGGGACGCCTCCGGCCAGCTCGAGCTGCAAGCAAACGGTTCGACCAAAATGACCGTAAGTGCTTCGGGCGTGTCTATTCCGACGTTGGTAGGGGCTACTATAAATTTAGCAACAAACGTAACTGGCACACTACCTCTTACATCGCTACCTGTTACCTTACTAGATAACAATAATGGCGGTACTTATTATCCAGGTGTGGCATATACTTGGACGATTACAGATTTTGATTCCTACGCTACTTATACTTTATCTGCTTCCAATGGTAGCGTTTCTCGTACTACAAACACTATTACTTTTACCCCGACAGCAGTTGGTGCAGCTAGTTTTACAGTAAACGGTAGAACTATATCAATTACAGCAGCTGCGGTAGCAGCAGGGCAACAAGCCTATACAACTGCGGGAACTTATTCGTGGGTTGCTCCCGCTGGAGTTACTTTGGTTTCGGTGGTCTGTGTTGGTGGCGGCGGTGCTGGCGGTGCAGGGATTTACAGTGAAACAGCCGTCGGTGGCGGCGGTGGCGGTCTTGGATATAAAAACAATATCTCTGTCACACCCGGCAGTTCGTATACCGTCGTTGTGGGCGCAGCCGGAACTGGAAATACAAACCCATCAACATCTGGCGGTCAGTCATCTTTTATTAGCGCGGCTACTGTTGCTGGTAATGGTGGTACGCGTGGTGGGTCAGGCACAGGCACAGGCGGCAGTTACGTTGGCGATGGTGGCGGCAACGGAGGCAACGGAGGCTCTGGAAGTTTTAACGTTAATGGTGGCGGCGGTGGCGGTGCTGGCGGGTATGCTGGTAATGGTGGTAATGGTGGAACTGGTTCGGGCGGTGGAAACGGTTCTGCTGGTAGCGGAGGCGGAGGCGGAGGCGGAGGAGGTAATTCAAGTAATAGTCTTACAGCCGCTTGCGGGGGCGGCGTTGGCATTCTTGGGCAAGGATCTAATGGAGCAGGAGGCGTTGGTGACCCAAGTGGAGGTTCAAGCGCTACAGCAGGTGGTGGCGGTTCTGGTGGTGTAGGAGCACCCACAGGTAACTCGCAAGGATCGGGCAATGGCTCTACAGCAGGTGTTTACGGCGCTGGCGGTGGCGGTAATGCCCGAAGCAACGGCACTGGATCTACTGGCTCTCAAGGCGCAGTACGTATTATTTGGGCTGGTACAACGGGTACAACTAGAGCATTTCCGTCAACAAATACTGGGGATCTATGATGCGTTTGTTTATTCGCATAAAAAACGGGCGTGCTTTTCAGCACCCAATTTTTGAAGACAATTTTAAAGAAGCATTTCCATCTATTGATGTGGATAATCTTCCAGACGGTTACACTGAGTTCATTCGCGTTGCACCACCTACGGTTGGACCGTATGAGATTTATGAAGGTGTAACGTACGAGTGGGACACGGACAAAATGAAAGATGTACACCGTGTCCGCCAAATGACAACGGAAGAAAAAACACAAAAACAAAATCAAGTTAAAGAATCTTGGGCGCAAACAGGTTTTCCATCGTGGATTTTTGATGAGACTACCTGCGCCTTTATAGCGCCCGTTCCGTATCCAGAAGACGGAAAAATGTATGAATGGAATGAAGCAACAACCTCTTGGGTTTTAGTGCAATAAACCACAACTATTGTTAAAAGATTAAGTCAATTAACTTTATTGGATAAAACATTACGAGGTTGTAACTAAATGGAAACCCAGTCGATCATCAACATCGCGGTGGGTCTGGCGGGATTCTTTGGCGGCTGGGTGGTCAACAGCCTCTCCAAATCCATCATCCGCATCGAGGACCGCATATCCGAAATGCCGCTGCTGTACGTCACAAAGGACGACTACAAGCGAGACATAGACGAAATCAAAGCCATGCTCACCAGGATCTTTGACCGTCTGGATGACAAAGTAGACAAATAACAACTATAAAAATGGAGCTTTGCCTTGGTACAACTCCCGGACCCCAGCGATCCGTCGCAGGTTGTCAAGTCAGCTTTAGGCGGGATCAAAGAAGCACTAGCCGCCGGCCGAGAGATAAAGGAGACCGCCAAGGAGGTTAACACCTTCCTTGATGAAGAAGCACGCGCCCGCGTAGCCTGGCGCCGACGCCAGCAAGAAGTCCAACGCCGCGGCGACATGATGTACATCGACGCAATAAATGAGTACCGGCTTCTTTACGACATAAGACAACAAAAAGAACAAGCTTTCAAACAGATAGAAAAAGAGTTTGGAAAGCGCGCCATCCAAGAAGTACAAGCCCTGGAAGAGCGTTTAAGAAAAGACAGAAAAGAGCTGCAAAAAGAGTACGACTCAGATAGAAAGGCCACAAGAAACGAGTGGCTTATTCTTGGTTTATGCGCTTTAATTGTTTACGCAATTTTAAAAATAGCAAAGGTGTGGTAATGGAAAAGACCGCAAAAGAACTGGCAAGTAAAGTCATCGGGGTCATAGGAATCCCCGCTATTGTGCTGATGGTTGGCATGGTGATTTACTCGGCCATGCAGCTTTCTTCTGAGGCCCTTACTCCGATTGTGGGTATGGCCTCTGGTGTCATCATGGCCCTGATCTCAATGATCGGCGGCATCACCGGCACCAAGGATAAGGAAGAGAAGCCCGAGTTCCAGGTCATACAAAACCTTATCGCCCGGCTTGATCAGAAAGAGCCGCCAATGCGGGTGGACGTGGAGGACGGAAAGGTCACCGTTCGTAAGGGCGATGATACCGTCAGCATGGGAGACGCAAAATGATCACGCTGCTTTCCACACTTGTATCTTTCCTGATGGGCGGTCTGCCAAAGATCTTGGATTTCTTCCAAGACCGCTCTGATAAGTCACACGAGTTAGCCCTGGCACGCATGCAGACCGAGCGCGAGCTGCAGATGCTTGAGCGTGGGTTTGCAGCGCAGGCCCGCATCGAGGAGATACGGACTGATCAAATTGCTATGCAAACGGCGGTGCAGGAGCGCGAGGCGCTGTACAAACACGACATCGAGATTGGCAAAGGAGCGTCTCAGTGGGTAGTCAACATGCGAGCCTCTGTGCGGCCTGTGATTACATACGGCATGTTCTGCATGCTGCTCTTTGTAAACATCTTTGGTTTTTTCTATGCATGGAAGACTGGGGTGCCGTTTGATCAAGCGATGTCAATTCTATGGGATGAAGACTCCGCCATCATATTTTCTTCGGTGATCGCATTCTGGTTTGGGTCACAATCCTTTAAAAAATGAAGGTAGACCAGCGGGTCATTGAGATGATTAAGCACCACGAGGGGGTGCGATTTAGGCCGTATAGGTGCCCGGCGCTTCTTTGGACCACTGCGGTCGGCCATGTCATCGATCCTCGCCACATAGGGGTAAAACTTGAAGAGCGTAAAAACTTACCCATACCAGACGGTTGGGATCGCACCCTCAGCATGGACGAAGTCAACCAGATTCTTGCTCAGGATCTGGCAAGGTTTGAAACCGGCGTATTACGACTTTGTCCTAATGGCCTTACTCCTGGTCGCTTTGGGGCACTCGTTTCATTCGCTTTTAACGCTGGCCTGGGCAACCTCCAGCGGTCTACCATCAGGATGAAACACAACCGCGGCGAGTTTGATGAGGCCGCAGAGTCCTTTATGGCGTGGACCAAGGCCGCAGGAAAAGAGCTTCCGGGGCTGGTAAAACGCCGCAAAGACGAGCGCAATCTGTATCTAAGCTAGGCTAATTTAGCCCTGATTTTTGCATAAGTAGTAAGAGAATCCACAACTTTTTATAAGGAGTACTGCCGTGGAAGGGTTTAAACCAAATGTCAAAATGAAGTCTGACATCAGCTGTTACAAAGAAGGCGGCTATGTCTCCCGTAAAAAGCACTCCGAAGAGAAAGAGGAAGCCAAGGATATTGCCAAAGATAAGGCAATGATCAAAAAGGCTGTGGGTCAGCATGAGGGCTCCAAGCACAAAGGCGAGGAAAAAACTGAGCTTAAGCTGAAAACTGGTCGGCGCGTCAAAAAGACGGGCGGTGTAGTTAACAAATACAAAACTGGCGGTCTGTGCAACCCCATGAAAACCGGCGGCGTAGCTAACGTCAAAAAAGAGGGTGGCGCCATCGAGATGAAGAAGGGCAAAGACGACAAGAAAGCGATTGCCCAAACAAAAAAGACTAAGGCCGGCAAAGCTGACGCTCCCAGCGCAGCCACCGGCAAAAAGAAAGAGTCTCCCGCAACCGGCAACCGGCCTGCAAAAAAGACCATGACGGCATCCTCTGTTGGAGCGCTGCCTGAAGCTGCTGGAGCCGAAAGCGCTGCGATGTCCATGCCAGAGAACCAGCCCATCGAAATGATGGCTGCTGGCGGGTATATGGATGGTGGAACTATTTCTGATTACGATAGCACGATGATCAGCCGCGCACCAATGGCCGAGCCAATTGTCCGCCCCCGCACACCGTCGGGCGGTATGGGTGCTGCCATGCCTAGCGGCCCCATGGGTAATGCAGCTCCCCTTGGAGTTATCTCAGACCAGGAGCGTCAAATCATGCGTGGTTTGCAGGCGCTTGGGCAATACGCTGATGGCGGAAGGACTTGCTAAAATGCCTATTGAATCTAAAGCTCAACAGCGCGCCATGTATGCTGCAGCAGCTGGCAAATCCAACATTGGCATCCCTAAAAAAGTAGGCAAAGAGTTTGTCAAAGCTGGTCCGGCCAAAAAGAATCTTCCTGAGCGCGTTAAGTCACAAGCCCCCAAGCGAGCAGCCGGCCGCGGGAGATAATCCATGGCCTATTCGGGCACAACTAATCAGACAAAGATAAATGTCGGGCAGCTGATAGAGTATGCTTTTCGCGAAAGTGGAAAGCCCTCTGAAGAGCAGACCGCGCAGTATGTCGTTGCCGGCAAGCAGGCGCTGTTCTACATTTTGCAAAACCTCTCCAACCGCGGAGTTAACCTGTGGATGTTGGAGAATAAGCTCATTGGCACAGTCAAAGACCAAACCATTATCACCTTGCCCGAGGGCACGGTGGATGTGCGCGAGGCCAACTGGCGTTATGTTGTTGTGCCAGAAGCTCAAGGGGCGCTGCCTGCAAGTAACGCCACAGCGCCGCTGGTGTTTGATAAAGATCTAAACACCCACGGCACATCAACCGTGCTGGACAACTGGTTTGGTGTCCCCTATTCGTCTGATCAGAGGATATACCAAGTAGGGTTTAACTCTTACGGAAACTCTACATATAATTTTGTTTTTGAGACGAGCGAAGACGGAATTACTTGGACGCTCAGGCAGACCCTGCCAACGGTAACTTTACAGGATCGCGAGTGGTATTATTTCCCTGTAGAGCCAACTCCAGGCTATCAGTTTTTTAGGCTGCGTGAAACAGTAGCTCCCACTTTTTCGCTTCGCCAGATGGTGTTTTCTTACACGCAGCAAGACATTCCCCTGGCACGACTAAACCGGGACGACTACTGGAATCTACCAAACAAACAGTTTTCTTCTCAGCGGTCTTTGCAGTATTGGTTTGATCGCCAGATTACGCCGCAAATGTATTTGTGGCCTATCCCAAACAACGACTTTCAGCTTTTCCAGTTAATTATTGAAAAGCAAATACAAGACGTTGGCAGTTTGTCAAACGAGCTGTACATTCCCAATCGTTGGATTGCAGCCGTACAAAAAATGCTATCGCATCAGATGGCTTTGCAAATCCCTAACGTTGACCAAAACCGTATTGTTTACCTAGAGGACCAAGCCAACAAGTGGCTGGCTCAAGCAGAGAGCGAAGAGCGCGATAAGTCGCCAATTTACTACGCTCCGGTAATTTCTTATTACACGAGATAATAAATGCCAGCATACGTAATGACCTATGACTCGCTGGTTGAGGACATAATCCGTTACTCAGAGCGTAACGACACGTCTTTCGTGCAGCAGATCCCTCGCCTGATCGCTATGGCTGAGCAAGAGATAGCGGCGCAGATAAAAACTCTTTGGGAGCTGAACGTGGTAACCACCACCCTGGTCCCGGCTTTGGGAACGCTTTTAAAGCCGACCCGTTGGAGAAAGACCGTCTCCATGAAAATTAATGGTAAGCCGGTTTTGCATCGATCACAGGATTATGTTGCTCAAGTACAAACCGAGTTTTCACAAGGAGAACCAAAGTACTATGCAGATTATGACTACAATAACTGGGCTCTGGGCCCGATTCCAAACAGCGCTTACACAGTTGAAATCATCTATTACAGCCTCGTTCAGCCGCTTGACTCAACGAATCAGCAAAATCTTATCACGCAAGTAGCCCCGCAGGCTATTCTGTTTGGCACCCTGCTACAAGCGCAAGGCTACTTAAAGTCTCCGGATAAGCTTCAACTCTGGCGTAGTATGTATGATAACGCCATGCAAGCGCTCAAAGCCGAGAACACAAGCAGGAACATCGACCGCAACACCAGCGTATTGGAGCCGTAAATGCCGACGTACGTTTCGCCATTTACTGGGGACGTTGTTCAGCCAACCGACGTAAGCTATCAGTCGCTTACGTTCTCAACCAACCAGCAACTATCCTGGCCTGATAGTACCATACCCGGCGGTACTACCGTCGTGGCTGCCAGGATCATTGACTGTATTGCCAACAACGCCGGTCTGTCAATCAGGCTGCCGCCAGCCAACCAGATCTCGGTTGGCACGGACATACTGTTCCGTAACCGCGGCGCGCAGGACTTTGTTGTCGAGGATTACACGGGCGGCAACGATGTAACCATTACTGCTGGCACTGCTAGGTATTTTTATCTAGTCGATAATAGCACCGCGGCAGGCGTCTACCGTAACTTTACTTATGGCGCGGGCACATCAGTTGCGGATGCTGCGTCTCTTGTCGGTAGTGGTCTTACTACCATGGCAGGCAAACTTGAAACATCTACTGATGTTATTGAAATTGCTGTTGCCCCCACTCTCGATGAAAACAGCCGCGCTTTGGCTTATGTATGGACAAGCGGAGCCGGTACGTTTAACTTACCCAACCCGGCTACGATTGAGCCTGGTTGGTTTATCATGGTCCGTAACGGTGGAACCGGCGCGCTTACCATTGTACCGTTTGCAGGCTCTCTAATTGACAACGGCAGCACATCTACATTTTATCCGTCAGATTCAGCCATCATTGTTTATGACGCAGACACGGACAATTTCTTTACCGTCGGTTTATCGCGTCAATCATCAGTAACTTATACTTCGGCAACGTATGACGTTGATGCAATTGTTGGCAATAGCTTAAGTCTTGTAACTTTTGCTCCTACCATCCAAACATACGTTGCGTTTACCGGAACAAGGACGCAGACGCTAACAGTAACCCTGCCGGCCATTACACAGCTGTATGTTTTTTCTAATGCTACGGGACAACCGGGCTATAATATTCAGTTTCAAATAACAGGAAGTGCGCAACCGCCTTTAGTTTTTGGTAATGGCGTTACGGCAATTGTATTAAGTAATGGTACAAATTTAACAATTGTTGCTACTACTGCTTTAACGGGAACTTTTTTAGCAAATAACGGCACAGCAGCTGTGCCTACATTTTCGTTCATCAGCGACACAAATACCGGACTTTATCTGTCCGCGGCTAACGTGTTAAATGTAACGGCAAATGGGCAAAATATATTTGAGTTTAACGCAACAAACCTTGGCAATCGTCAAGTATCAACGCCTGCTCAATTTAATGCGGCGCTTATTGCTGGCGGTACATTCTAATGGCCGAAAAGTTTGATCAAAACTTAAGTATGATTTATACCCTTGGCGTTCAGCCAGGGATTAAACGCGACGGAACTACTTTTGAGTCGCGCGAGTTTACTGACGGTGTTTGGGCTCGCTTTCAACGCGGAACTCCGAGAAAAACAGGCGGATACCGCCAAATGTTCCGCGACTCAAACGGCATCGCCAGAGGCATGATTGTAAATGCATACAATGGTTTAAATTATTTGTTTGCCGGCAATGCAACAACAGTTGATGCGTTTACCACGGGCACAACTTTAGGCGCTGGTAACGGACCATTTCCAGCGGTCATGAACGTAGGTTACGCAAAAGAACCCATCGTTGCAACTGCCGTTAATAGTTTTGATGTTACTGGAGATCAAACTGCTAAGTACCCAATTGGCACTAAGGTAGTGTTTGATCAAACGCCAGGAGCGCAAATTTACACTGTTACAGGTTCCGTGTTTGCGGTAAACACCACCGTTAGTGTAACGCCCGCCATGCCAGGCACGCCCCCTACTAACGTCTGGATTGCCAATACGTATTACCAACCTAACGTAAATAACATTTGGCAGTTTGACATTCAGTACAACCCCCAAGGTGCTGCGCTTGAAGTTATTGCGCATCCTGGTCGTAACTTAGCAAACATAGACAACGGCGTTGAGACTCAAGTTTACGCCGGAAATATTTTACCCGGTTCGGGTAATGTTTGGAATTTTTATGGGCTTGCTGATACGCAGGGCACAAATCCAACTTTTGCGCCAGTAACAGCCGATGGCGGTATAGTAGTGCTGTATCCGTTTTTGTTTATTTACGGATCAAATGGGTTTATTGCAAACAATCACGTTGATGCCGTATACGCAAATCAAAGCTTAAATGATTGGAACGGGCCGCTTGCCAATCGCGTAAACATGACGGCCGGTAAGATAGTTCGCGGCATGCCGGTGCGCGGCGGAACAAATTCTCCGTCAGGTTTGTTCTGGGCTACTGACAGTTTGATTCGTGTTTCATTTACTGGAAACGCAGCGCAGTACTGGAAGTACGACATTATTTCTAGCCAGACCTCCATTATGTCATCAAACTGCGTCGTTGAAATGGACGGAGTTTATTACTGGATGGGCGTTGACCGTTTTTATTTATACAACGGTTCGGTTCAGGTTCTCGCCAATGATAAAAACATAAACTGGATCTACGATAACCTAAACTTCGAACAACGCCAAAAAGTTTGGGCAACAAAAGTGCCTAGATATAATGAAATCTGGTTTTTTTATCCAAGAGGCACGGCCACTGAGTGTACCGATGCCGTAATTTACAACGTTAAAGATAAAATCTGGTACGACGCTGGGCAGGCGGTCGGGGCTCGTAGATCGTGCGGCTATACAACTGAAGTGTTTCCAAGCCCAATTTGGTTTGGTTGGGAGTATGTAGCTAGTTTTTCTAACCCGGCTAAGGTTGCGGCAACCCCGGGAGGATCACCAGCACCAGCATCAAATCAATTATATTTAGTGGGTGATGCAACCCCATTGCTCCCCCCAGGGAAAAACTTTCAGTTCTCAACGATTGTTGGGGATGTGTTCTACAAGGTTGTTAGTGTAACTTACAGTGCCGTAACAAACACAACATTTCTTGTTGCAAATACAAATTTTGCTGCTTACCCCGCTGTTGGCGACAATGTGTATCCCACAAGCAACGGGTATACCATGTGGCAACATGAGTACGGCGTTAATGAGGTTAGTGATAACGGCACCCTTGCCATTCAATCAAACATAACAACTTGCGACATAAGTTGGGTGGGAGGAGATCCATCACAAGACGCCGCCAAAGGGGTGAATCGACGTATTCATCTAAGACGAGTTGAGCCAGACTTTGCGCAAACGGGAGACATGACACTGCAAGTGATCGGTCGGAAGTTTGCAAGAGGAGACCAGGAGTTATCTCCTGTTTTTACTTTTGGCCCAAACGAAGGCAAGGTTGACCTGCGTATTGAAAACCGCGAAAGTAAGCTTAAATTTGAAAGCAACGTTGCCGGCGGCGACTACCAAATGGGTCGGATTTTGATTACGGCAGAATACGGGGATGAGCGTCCATGAGCGCGCCAATTAATCAAAGCATTCCGTTTATTGCTGGGGATAACACCTGGGAAAGCTGGAATGGCAATATGCTGCACTATTTTGGACAGGAGCCTTTGCCAAGGGTCGATGAAGAAAACTGGCCCCAGTTTGCCGCTCAAATGGCTGGCCTGCCCACGTTTATGTCTTACGGCGTGCCGTCCCCCGACGGTTTTGAACGCTGGCAAGATTGGGTCTCGTCTGTCATATCTTTAGTAAACGGCCCCACGGAATAAAGAGCAAAATCCTCTCTTTTTATGCATTAGTAGATATAGAACCATGAGCCAAACTTTCGGAAATCAAGGGCAATTTTCAGCTGCTGACATCAGCAACTTCGTTGCTCAAAATTTATCTGACCCGCAACTCATCTCTGATGTTGCCGGGAAGTTTGGCATTTCTGCGTCTGACATTCAGTCTGCCACTGGTTACACGCCAGCGCAACAGGCTTCTTTCTTTTCCGCCGCAAATATAACTCCTTCGTATTCAGGACTGGATCTACTTGCGCCCGCGCCCGCGCCGGCCCCTGTTGGAGTTACAGCGCCTGCACCTACACCGGCTCTGGTCTCAGCCACAGCTCCGACCCCCGCCCCTGGTTTAACACCGCTAACAAAGCTTCAAATTAGCGATTTTATTAAACAGAATCAAGATGATCCGGCAGCGATTGCAAATGCGATTGCTAAGTTTAATGTTTCTGCAGAAGACATTCAACGGGCTACAGGTTTTACTCCACAACAACAGGCATCATATTTTATTTCTAAAGGTTTGACGCCACAATATTCTGGGTTAAATGTTGCGGAACAAGCTGCGGTAGACAGATCCGGAAACGTGTATGACAAAAATACGCTTTTAACATTAGCTCAACAGATTGTTCCTAACCTAGGTGAACTGCGCGGAGGAATCTTTGGCACCACAGGTGAAAGCGTAGGCTTTGGTTACGACGAGGCTAAAAAACTTTTAGGTCGTGATCCAAACGCTGGCGAACAGGTAGTTCTTGACATGGCTCGAGAGCTAATGAACAAAGGAATTACTGACCTCAGTCAAGTAAAACTTGAGGACATGCTTCGTGAGGGCCAGGTTTCGCAAAGGTTTGATGAAGGCTCGACAACTCCAAGATACATGTTGTCTGCTTTCAACCCGTATATTGCACTGGATGAAAGCGCAGGCAGTGCGGCCGTTAATCGAGAGCTGACTCCGGAAGAGTTGGCAAGAGTTCAGAGCCGTCAAATTAAAGATGAAGAGGGAAACTTATACACACAGTATTTCTTGCCCGATGTGTCGGTTGGAAAAATAGTAAAGACTCCAACACAAACTTTGGGTTACACATCGGCAACCGACCCATATAGATTTCAAATCGGCAAGACCTATAGCGGTCCAGGCATGACGGGTTATAACATGATTGTTAACCCCGCCACTGGAAAGCTGCAGTTTACAACCTTTGGTGCTGATACAGGCCAAGGACAGCTTATTTCCCAGGCATTAGCTGTTGCGTCATTTATCCCTGGCGTTGCCCCTTATGCCCAAGCTGCTAATGCTGCGCTTGCAATTAGTCAAGGCAATACACTAGGAGGGTTGGCAAGCCTTGCAGGCATAGGGCAATTTACAGACGCGGCAACCGCTTTGAACGTAGCTAACGCAATTAAAAACGACAACCCGTTAGGAATTGTTACCGCGCTCATTAACAATCCTAACATTTCAAATAGTATTGGTTCAGTTAATTTAACTGGCAACATTACACTTTCAGATGTATCGAGAGCAGCTAGTTTGGCAAACGCCGTTGCAAGACAAGATTGGACTACTGTTGCTCAAATAGGCGGACAACTATCTAACAGTAAAGATTTACAAACTGCCGCAGCAGCTTCAAGGGTTGTTCAAGCGTTACAAAGCGGAAATTACATGGCCGCAGCAGATGCAATTCGAGGATTAGACAGTACGTTAAAAGCAGCAAGCAACGTTACAAATCCAAAAGTTGCTTCTGATATTACCAAGGCCGCTTCTGATGGCCTGGTTGAAAAAACTGGAGAAGAGACTCTTTGGAGCTCGACTTATCAATCTGCGATAGCTGCTGGAGCAACAAAAGAAGATGCCACCAATGCGGCTAATGCTGTTGCTCAAATTAATTCTTCTTCTACCAAACAAACAGACGTTACAGAAAATTTAATTGCTGCTGAACTAAAAGCAAACCCTGGGTATCAAACTGAGTTAGACATTGCACAAGCTTCAGTTGGAAACCGTCCGCTTTCTGTTAGCGACAAAGCCAGCGCGATTGGCGAAGCCATGGCTCGTCAAGCATTTGATGATGCTATTTCTGGTGAACAAACTGCAGCTTTGCCTGCTTTAGCTTTGCCGCTTGCCGCAAGCGCGGCCACACAAACAGCCGCCAGAGCCGCTCCGGAAGTAGCTAAACAAATTGCAAGATTTGCAGCAAACGATCCTCGCTTTGCTCAAATTGTTGCATCTAATCCCTATGTACAACAGCTTCTTTCTGCGGCTGGAATTGCTGTAACGGTGGGGATGACCGGAGACACTACCGTAAGTCTCTTACCCACTCCGAATCAATCGGAGGCTGAAACAGCTAGATTAAATAGGTACGTAGAAGAAGTTCAGAAAGTTGTTTCCCAACCAAAATCTGGATTGCCTGCTCCTGCTGCTCCTCCGCAAGCTCCACCAAGGCCGAGTCCTGCTCCGGTTCAACCAATTGTTACGCCAGAAGAAATTCCTCCGGCGGAAAATGAGCCTAAACCTGATTTGGTTCCGGCTCCTTCGACTCCTGTCGTTCCGCCGAAAGACGTTCCGCCGCCCGAAAATGAGCCGCAGATTACTCCGCCTCGACCGGCACCTCCACCTCCAATTATTGAGCCGCCTTTGCCTCCGGTAGAAAGGCCTCCTATAGAGACTCCGGCGCCTGAGATTCGGCCTTTTATACCGACGCCTACGCCACCACAACCGCAACCGCCTGAGCCACAGCCACAGCCACCTGAGCCACAACCCGCTCCGGCTCCAGCCCCTGCACCCGCTCCGGCTCCAGCCCCTGCACCCGCTCCGGCTCCAGCCCCTGCACCCGCTCCGGCTCCAGCCCCTGCACCCGCTCCGGCTCCAGCCCCTGCACCCGCTCCGGCTCCAGCCCCTGCACCCGCTCCGGCCCCTGCACCCGCTCCGACTTCGACAACGATGCCAACACTGGCTTCCAGGGCAGCGCCTTTAATAGCTTCGTTTGGGGCCAGAGAAACCGATTTCTTAAAGCCTCGCGAATTGCCAGCCAGCCCGGACATTAAACTGGTTAAAACTTTAGAGGAAATAACCGGAGGAGCAGAATCTTTACAGCCAACGCAGCTTGCCGCTGCGGAAGGAGCCTTCTTTGACTATCTCGATGAAAAAGAAAGAGAAAGAGAAAAGCAAAAAGAAGAGGAAGAAAAGAATAAGTATTACTACAATGTTGATGTTCAGCAAGCCAAGCACGGAGGTTTAATTGACCACAAGCCAGAGTTTTACTCAGAAGGCGGAGCCTCCTATATGGCTAACCGTTACGTCAAAGGCGACGGAGATGGGACCAGCGATAGCGTGCCTGCTATGTTGGCAAGCGGCGAGTTTGTTATCCCTGCCGATGTTGTTTCTAACCTTGGAAATGGTGACAACGACGCTGGAGCTGGAGTACTGGATGAATTTATGGAAGTAATTCGTGCGCATAAACGAAGCGCGCCGTCTAATAAGCTACCAGAAGACAGCAAGGGCCCTCTTGCGTATCTTGAGGAAGCGTTAACCAAAGCAAGAAAGAAGACTAAAAATGGCAGGACTTAGCGACTATTTAACCGATACCGCAATAACCAAGGAGACGATGCCTTCTTGGTTTACGACCGCGCAAGAAGGACTTGTTAAAGGGGCTCAAGCAGCAACAACGCCTCCTATTGGCCAAACAACGGCTCAAAAAGCAATTGATGTGTTTGGCGCTCAAGGCCCTTTTTCTTCTGCCCAGACCACACTACAAGCTATTGGATCTGGTGCTGCAAATCCATGGATTACTTCCACTGATGCAACGGGAAAAACAACGGTTCGACCCGATGTCAAAACCCCATTAGGCGGTTTGTTTAGCGCGCAACAAGCTTATCTAAATCAAATTCTTCCTGACATCACCGCCGAAGAAACTGCTAAATCTATTGCTGGCGGCGGTTTTGGTGGGCGCATGAATTTGTCGGCAATTCAAAGAGCTCGAGCTGCGGCAGCGTCTGATCTATTCCAGAAACAAATGTCTTCGGCATTACAAGCACAACAAACTGGAGTTCAAGCTGGCGCCGGACTTGGCACGCTCGGATCTCAATTAGCTAAAGGCGCGCTTGAGACAGGCACATTTGAGCAAGCATACCCGTTTACCAATCTTGTTAACCTGGCTAACATCTACGGCCGAATTGGCCCGTACACAGGCAAAACTACAGAGCAAGAAAAAGAGCTTAGTTTGCTTGGTCAAATTGGTGGGTTAGGCACTCTTATCGGAGGCCTTCCCACACAGTTAAGCAATATTAAAGGTGGTTTAACCGGCGTGTTTGACTGGGTGAAAGGGCTTGGTGGTTCTGGTGGCAGCAGTTATCCTGATGCTTATTCAACAAGCGAGGGCGAATAATGGCTGATCAATTAACAGGTGGTCTGCCGCAAGAACCCGAGCAGCCAGTAATTCAAGGTAAGCCCGTGGCCGCGCCAAAAACGGCGAGATATGTGCTGCCTGTTGCTCCAACCACTGGCGTCATGCCGTCTTCCATTTTGGAGGACATGGAGCGCATTTATCAGCAGCGCATTGCTGCACAGAGCCCATTTCAAGAATACATTAAAGACGTGCTGGCGTGGGGCGGAACAGAAAAGCCGGGCACAACGCTCGAGACAGTGCGCCGCCGCTCGCAAGAAAAAGAAGATCGCGCAGCAGAGCTATTTCAAATGCGCTCTCAGATTGCTGCGGCTAAAGCGCAGCAACAGCAGCTTGCTAAGCAAGCAGAATTTTTGCAAGGTTTAAGTCGACCCGGAGCCCCTGGCATGGCTGGCGCCCCCGGTGTTGGCCAGATGCCAGCTGAAGTCTTACAGGCAATAAATGAAAAGATTGGGCTCGGTGACGTTGCTGGTGCTCAAGCCATTTTGGATAATTATCGTAAAACCAAAATGACGGAAGAAATTAAGTTTATAACAAATCCGTCAACTTATACCACCTTACGTGATGTTGTGTTGCCGGATGGGAGAATTGAATCCGTTGACGCTACAGTTGCTCGACGTATGGCTGAGAGTGGTCAGGGAGTTATTCTTCCGCCCGCCGCAGCTCCTACACCAGCTCCGGCGCCATCTCGAACCCCGACTGCAGGTCCCGCTCCCGCACCCGCGGCAGGGCCAGCGCCAGCTCCTACACCAGCTCCGGCACCGGCTCCGACTCCTGCAGCTCGTCCAATTACTCAAACTGGCGATCAATTTAAATTTGAAAATCTAAGTGAACAGCAGATTGCTGGGTTGGAAAATCAAATGAGGTCGATGGGCGTGGATCCCCGCGACACTTTGCGAAGAGCTGACATTGCAGAAAGGTTTAATAATTACCCGCTTGAAATTCGTCAGCGAGCTTTTGCGCAAGCAAATGAGGGGATGGTTCCAGTTTCTGGTCAACCTGCCGCAGCACCAGCAGCTCCGGCGGCTCCTGCAGCTCCTACTCAAGTTGCACAAGCTCCCGCGCCGCAGCCAAGACTTACCTTGCCCGAGGCGCGCGCTCGTTTAGAGGCAGAAAAAGAAGAGCGCAGAGGCATCGCTGAAAAAGAAGCAAAACAATTTGAAGCTTTTTTAACAGCCACAGAAGCTCCTGTAGCGGTTGATCGCATAGAAACAGCCAGAGAAATTATTGACATCACAAAACAGCGTCCGCAAATAGTTGGCATTCTGCAAAACCAGGGTGTGGCTAGCGCGCTTGCAACTCTGCTACAGTCCGGCATGTCTATCTCCGGTGGTCATTCCATCGGCATGAAGGATCTTGATGAGGCCATATTCCGCGCAAGACCGGGCACCAAGCCAGAAGACATTGCCGCTCGAGATCGTCTACGCACACTGCTTGAGAAAACAGCTTTCCACTTGTCTACAATTATTAAGGGACAAGGCCAGGTTACTGAGTTTGAGCGTACGCTCTTGCAACAAGTTGCCGGTTCAATTCGCTCGACACCAGAAAACATTATTAAGATTCAACAAAGTTTGATGGCTCGTGCTGAATTAGATCAAAAGCTTGGGGAGATGTATAGCCGTCGAGCATCTGGCATGACTTATTCTCAATTTAAAGCAACAGATCAATACAAAGATGCGGTCAAGGCATACGAGGAAAGGTTGCGGCAAATTCAGCGAGAGAAAGTTGCCTTTCCCCCGCAGCCGCCTGCTGGCGCGCCGAAGTCCGGAACCGCCCCCGGCGGATTAAAGTGGAGGGTAGTACCATAATGAAATTAGAAATTAATGGCCGTATTGTCGAAGTAGACGACAGCTTTGCCAATCTACCTCCAGATCAACAACAAAAAACTGTAGAGAGTATTGCTGCGCAAATGTCTGCACAGCCCGGTTTTGTCAGCCAGATGGCTGATAAGCTTGGCGTGTCTGCACAGGACCCTTTGCTGTGGGGTGGTGTTGGCGCTGTTGGTGGGTTGGCTTTAGGGCCGATGGTTACTGAGGCGGGCCGGGCTGCGTTGCGAGGTCCTGCTGCACCAGGCGTTGGCGCGGTAGATCCGCGAGCCCCCGGCCAAAAATATATTGCTAAAACAGGTTACGGTGCCGGACCTGGCGAAACGGTTCGTGAAGTTGTAGATGAGCTAAAAGCAAGACAAGCTCCGATTGGTGAAGGCAAAATATCAAAAACTATTACCAAAGACAAGCCTTTAACAATTGCTGACTATCAAGCTCAAAAAGCGCGTGAAGAGATGGAAGCTCGCATGCGTGCCAAAAATGCCCCTCTGTCGCAAAAGCTTCCTCCCTCAGCTCAAACAGCAGTGCGCGCTGCTGAAGGCGCAGCAAGCAAGTTTCCCGCTTGGATGGCTCGAGGCGCAGCCGGAGCGAGCACGGGATTCCAAGCTGCGGATGCAATAAACAGATTACGTGAGGGTGATGTAAGCGGCGGAGTCATTAGTGGGCTTGGCGCGTTAGGTTCCGCTTTATCTTTCATCCCACACCCACTCACCCGTATTGGCGGCACGGCGCTGGCAGCAGGCGCGCCTTTATTGCTTGGCATAATGGGCGACAAAGAAGAAGAGAAAAAAGAAACCGGTGGGGTAAACAATCCCATGGCTGAGGGAGGATTAGCCCACATGGCGAAGGGGAAATCCGTAACTGAAGCAATTAAAAAGTTTGCTTTTCCTGCCGCAGAAAAAGCGGGAGAAACACAAATACCAGGCACAATTCCCACTTATCGAAAAGCAAATGAAATTTTAAATACTCTTGGCGCGCAAGGCCTTGGTTTAGATTACGGCGCGGGGCTTGGTGAAGGTGTGAAAGTAATGTCCGGAAAATTTCATACTTATGAGCCGTTTGATAGAGGCAAATGGACGCCGGACTTTACAAGACCTGAAGATATTCCGTCAGAAGCATATAACCGGCTTTTAAATTTGAATGTTCTTAACGTATTAAATCCAGAATCTAGGGCCGAGGCAGTCAAAAACATTGGTCGGGTTATGGAGCCAGGAGCTTCTGGAATTGTGACAACTCGTGGTATGGATGTGTTGCGAACAAAGCGCGGGACTCCAGGTCCGGAACCAGTATCTTTTATCACCGGAACCGGCACTTATCAAAAGGGCTTCACTCCGACCGAACTCGAAGATTATCTTAAATATGTGCTCGGAGAAGGCTACGATATAAATCGCTTAAAATTAGGTCCTGCGGGAGCACTAATTCAAAAGAAGGCAGAGGGTGGTGAGGTAGAAGAGATGGCCGGCGGAGGCCAGACTGCCAAGATGCTACAGCAAATGTACCGCGGCTTTGCTGGCGCGCCAGATAAAGAGCGTGTCTTTGTGTCGCCCCAACGTCGGGTGGCTGAGTACTACGCAGACAAACGTGCTGCGCAGACGGGCCAGAAGCCCGGCTTAGAGACCGTGCTGGTAGATCCGTTTGCAGGCCGCAAGTATGGCCACTCACTGCCAATTGATCAGCTTAATCGCGAGTATGTCACCACCCAGGCGCGCGAGTTAAGCCCGCTGGATGTTATGTCCTCGCAGATCATCGAGCGCAAAGAAGGCGGCTCTACACCAGCGTGGCAGCGCAAAGAGGGAAAGAACCCAGAGGGTGGGTTAAACGCCGCAGGCAGGGCGTCATATAAGCGCGAAACCGGCGGCACACTAAAGCCGCCGGTTAGTGCTGAGGCTGCAAAGAAGTCGCCTGCCAAAGCCGCACGTAGGAAATCATTCTGTGCCAGGATGTCTGGCATGCCAGGGCCTATGAAGGACGAGAAAGGTCGTCCAACACGCAAGGCCCTGTCGCTCAGGAAGTGGGACTGCTAAACTACTTCCTGTAGCGTTTGCCTTGCCAGCCTTCAGCGGCTAAAGGAAAGTCAAGAGCCCATTTGGGAGGAGTGGTCATGATCTCGATCACCCGTCCCAAGGCGGACTCTGCATCTGCCTCCTTAACCAGCAGGAGAACTTCGTCGTGAACGCTGTTGACCACTTCAAATCTTTCTTCGTCAAGCGCAAGCATAGCCTCGGTAAGCATATCCCTGGCGGTAGCTTGCACAGCACTCTGAAATATACTCGATCCAATAAGCTTGTTTCGGCCCCACTTCCGAGTAAAAGTGTTTTGGTTAAAGACCACGATGCCGGGCCGGACAGCACCCCAGGGAGTCAGCTGGTCCTCGACTTGCGGATCTCGCCAGCAGATAAGCCGCCCGCTGGGTAGCTGCATCCACAGCGCGCTTTTGGCAACCTTGAAGGCTACCTTGCCTGCCTTAAATCCCTCGTTGGGGTTTTGTATAGCTTGTACCGCACAAGCTTCGTAATCGTACCACGTTGCCTTAACCATGTGGTACTCCTCACGGTAAGCTCGCACAGCGCGCTCACTCTCATCTAGCGATAGCTTGACGCCCATCCCATCGGCGTACTCAACCAACCCCCGAGCACCCTGCCCAAACATACACCCGAGGACAGCCGACTTAGAAACCTGGCGCATGTCTTTCGTAACTTCTTCGTACGGCACCCTATACAAACTATTTGCAGCGAACGTTTTGTATTCGTCTAACCCCTCACGGAACAACTCCACCTTGTCTTTCTGGCCGGAGATCCAAGACGCAACCCTGTTCTCTATACTCGAGAAGTCAGCGTCCACAAAAGTAAACCCCCTAGGAGCCTTTATAGCGCTCCGTACGAGGCTGGAAAGCTCATCCATGGTGCCGCCCCTACCCTGCACCAAAACCCGCCCTACAGCCTCTTCTATGGCCTTATCGTCTAATGTCGGTCGCGCCAGGTTTTGAAGGTTAAGCCCGCCCCTGGAAGCGAAGCGGCCGGTGGAGGCGCCGTGGTAAACGAGCGTGTTGCGGATACGCCCCCCGACTTGAACTTCGAGCATCTTTTCATACTTGGCTACGCTGGTGAGCGAACCGAGACGCCGCAGCTCGAGAATCCGCCTGATCTTGGCTGGTACATCGGGGTTTGCAAGGAGTTTAGTAACCGTCTCAGCGGTGAGGTCGTCAACCATGATCCCGGACTTACGGAGGATCTCAGCTAACTTCGCCGGTTGATTGGCAGTGATGCCGCCAGTCAGAGTAGTAATCTCTGCTTCAATCGTAGCCTTGTTAGTCACAACGGCTGCAATCGCATTGCCAAGCTCCATCGGATCTACTGGCACCCCGCGGTCATTAATCATCTGAGTAACTTCCCAAACGCGCTGCTCTTTTTCTGGCAGAGCCCGCAGCTCCTTAGCCACGGCCATCTCGGTTCGCACGTCCTGCTTGCAGTACTCGTACATCTGCGCAAGCAAAAGAGAATCATTCTCAAACTGCCCGTTGCGTTTGGGTTTTGATAGTTTCTGGATCAGCCGCTTGCCGGTAGGATCTTTCTGCTCAGTTACTTTGAGCACGAGCGCGCACTCTTCCAAAGACTGCGGAAGATTGTTGGCCGCGGCCAGGGCCATGCTGTCGGTGAATTGATTCCAGCTGACTGGGATCTTGAGTACGTGGCGCATGATGTTGACTTCAAACGCTGCGTTCCACGCTGTGAATTTGGTGTCCGGATCAAAGAGCCACTCGGGCGGCGTTTGATCCGGTGTCCAGATGCGGACGGCGTTTCCGTCGATGGAATACGCCATGCAGATAACTTCTGTGGTGCGGTCTTTGCAATACTTATCAAGACCAAATTCCGGTAAATCTACGGTGCTACGAGTTTCAAAATCGATTGATGCAATAACAGCCATATCATGCTCCTAAGGCAAACCGACGTATCGGCGTTAAAAAAATAGGGGACCAAATTTAGTGGCTACAACACGCGGTTATGAAGGCAGGAAAATACACCGCTTGCCACATCCTTTGACGCCTGCCTGACGCCCCCTACAAGCTACTCACCATGCACCACAAATCATATTTCACAGACCCCAGAAACACAAGCGAGCATTTGAGCTCCCTCGACGTTGTCCGTCTCTTCGCGAAACTTGCCCCAATCCAGCGTAGGCATTTTATCCTTTAGCTGGTTGTACTCATCTTCAGTGCACTCCTCATAGGGCGCCTGACGATACGTGCCTCCATCATACGGCAGGAAAGACACGCCGGAAATCTCATCGAAGTGCTCCCACACCCACGCGCCAACCGTAGGCCAGTCTTTCTCTTCTACGGAGATAGTAACCGACGGCTTGTGCTCACACCAGTGCCGCTGATAGCGCAGCCAGTTTTCCAGGTGACTGATTGGCGTCACATCTGATCTGACAATCCCAGCGGGGGCCTTTTGGGGAAAACTAAACACCGTAGTCTGGGTCGGCTTATAGACGCAATCTTCTGATGGAACTCCCTGTCCGATAAGGAAAGCTGTGAGAGGATCCTTTTTGTCTCCTCGTACTCTTCGGATGTAATACTTGGAGTGTCTTGGGTGTATTCCAGAAGCCGAATCGACAAGTTGTGATACTGTTCCTGATGGTTTAACACAAGTGATAGCAGCAGATTTAGGTATTCCGAGGAGCGCGGCATATTCTTCATTCACCTTTCTGGCATGCTCGCGCAAGACTGACAACACATCCTCTTTGCCTTGCACCATCATGTCGTTGTCATAAATGCCAGTCAGCGATACACCTAGCAATCTTTCTTCTTCGGTGTTGCGCTGCCAGACCTTGCGAAGATACGGGAACTTTGTAAACGTGGCTTGTATTGTGCCAAGAATCGTAGCCAGCTCCACTTTATCTTTAAGCGTATCCACCGTGTCATCTGCACGGACGACAACCTCTGTGAGATTACAGAATTGATACGGTCGTAGAATAATTTCAGAGCAGGGGTTTGTTCCAAACTCATAGTTGGGATCGCGATGCCCATATTTTGAAACGGTCTTACGCGCAGCCTCACGATTAAAAATACCCCGTTCTCCAGAATGTGAGTTGTATAAGGACAACCACTCTTCCATAAACTTTCCAACCGTCGGAGTCTCATTGTAAACCGCGCTATTGTTGGCGAGGGCACGATGGGGAGCAGTCTCCCACCAAGGACCAGCTTTGGCATGGCGAATCCTTTCGTCGTCCAGGTCTGACAAAGAGATCATGGCAGAGCGACGAACGCCGCCAACCACAACCACCTCACCGATTTTGCACATAATGTCGTGACACTCAAGCGAGTTAAGCTTGCGCCCGGTTGCGTGTTTGAATGTATTGACAACGAACTGGAACAGATCAACCAACGGCTCCGGGCCAGAGGCGCGGCCACCAAACGTTTTGAGTCTCGCGCCTGCGGGTCTGACGCCAGACACGTCCCACTTTGGAATTTCGCCAGCGTACAGATGCGCAATCAGAAGCCTCAGCGCTTTCGCCCAGCCTTCTTTTGAGTCGTGGACCGATATTGTGTGGTCGCTGTTAAAAAGTTTTTCCGGCACCTCGGGCAATTCAGTAACATATTTGGATTCAACACTGAACCCGACACCAGTACCGCAGAGCAGGATGAACATAGCTTCGTCGAAAGACTTCGGATCGTCGACGGGGAGATACGAACAGTTATAGACACAGGTATTGTCACGGTCAGCGCTCTTTCCTGCCGTCATCATGGCGCGCATGGACGGCATAACTTGAAGGTTGTAAACGGCCGAATAGACTTTGTGTTTTAAATCCTGGTTTTCTGTAATCGCCGGCGTGCGTGCAAAAATGTAATCGACGTAACGCCAAACGGTCTCGCTCCAATTCTCACGACGTGCCTTGTCATCGATGTAACGGGCATAACGGCTTGCTGCAATGTATTCCTGATACTGGTCCATGTATTTTTCTTTTTGGTAAATGGTGAAGTAAAAGAAGCCGCCTGTGGGATTTTCACACCACATTCACCCGCACAGCCGGGCGTCTTAAATATTAGAAGAAGGCGGTTTACTGCTTTGGAAAAATTACGATTTAGCTTTGGTCTTTGCTGCTTTCTTTGCCGCGGGTTTCTTTTTGGGAACCACCGGCGTTAAACCTTTTAACATTTCGTCGTAATTTTTTGAGAAGTTACCAACTTTTGGAAGATTGAGGGCCTTCTCATAGAAGTGAATTGCTTCCTCAACAGCACGTTGCATGCTCTTGAGCATTTCCATGGAGGCTTTGTTGTCCCAGTCACCAAACGAGAATGAGGCTTTATCAATGCCATCACCAAAATCTAACGACATCCAAAAGTCCGAGGGGCTGCGAGCTTCGCCCGAAGCAACTACGAAGTTTTGGTTGTTGGGGAAGAACCGATAAAAGCTCATTTTTTCTGCTGCTTTAGTTTTCAATTTTTTCTCCTGTACAGAAGCTTGCCGCATACACCGTAAAAGGTGTATGCGGATGTCGCGTCTTAGTTTTTTAAATCGCAAAGTCTGCCGCAGCGCTTGTGGCGCCGCCAAGCTTCTCGCCGTCCTCCATCTTCTGGACGTTGTTTAAGCCGCAGCCAATACCTTTGGAGCCATTGCTATTGTAGCCGTAGAAGCTGATTGAAGCGCGACCATAGCAGCCCGAGTAAAACTCTGACACATCTAGGATCGAGTTTAGATCAGCGTCGACAACTCCAGGTTTTTGCGTAGAGTTTGCGTTGATGAAATACGAATTTTCGTAAGCAGGATCGTCTTTCTCTGCGTCGCCATCGCGCAGACCGCCCTTGAGACCTTTAGGAACAGTGCCGCCCCAAATGGATGCGTACTCTTTCTTGGCCTCTTCAACAGCCTTGTTGATTTTGTCGATGGTTTCTTTATCGCTCTTAGAGATAATTAAAGACACGGAGTACTTTGGTGTGCCGCCCTCGTTGGGAGTTTGGGGCTGAAACACATGAGCGTAAGAAAAACGAACTTTACCTGTCACTACTTTAATTGCTTTTGCCATCTTGGCTTCCTTGTTAGACGTTTGAGCCGATTTAGCGGGTTAGCTCTTCAATCCCGTACTACTACTTATGCAAAAACTGCATACTTTTTTATTGCGCGATGTGGAATCATGCATCGTACAACATTTTAGTTTGCTTCAGGGCCTCCCGTACAGCGAGGGCCCTGATAATATCCTTAATAAAGTCAGGGTCTTCCAAAAGATTTGCATCTTTTCTGGCCATCTCTAACAGAATTATTATCGCGTTTCTAAAAGCTGTCAGCAAATCGCGATCATGGTTATTTTTCATATCGTGAAAATCATTTTTGTAATCTTCAATCAATGAATCTGGCACATGAAACTTTTTGCCGTTCTCAACTACTATCATTGCCACCCATTTCATAGGCGTCAATTATCAAACCGATCTGCCCGATAGTGTAGCCTATAAACGCCACCATCATACCTATGCGGCGGACTTTGAAGTATGACAAACAGGTGGCGATGTACATAAGCCCCACCATGCTGAGGAATATCTGTGGGCTCATTTGAAGTCCTCTGTGGCTGAATTCTCGTCCTTGACGAGCTTTTGGTTTCCCTCTGGCCTGACTATCAACCCACCCAGCAGAGAGGCAACATGGCCCTTTTTAGACAGTTTCTCGAGCTGTGCAATCGATCTCAAAGTCCTTGGCTCCCAGATGTCATCCTCTTTGAAATTATTCTCCAGCAACACCTGAGCCGCAAGAGGCGGGTCAGAAATCTTACGATGTGTGCGAGTACTCACTAACTTATATCCGGCGGGCATTAGGTTGTCCCTGATTGCGCGCTCGGTAAAGTAACCCTCGACGTCGCTAACCCAAGACTTCAGATCGGCTGCTCGCGAGAACACCAGCTCGAGCTCCTCGTCAGTCAGCAGCGCCGGCTCTCTAAACTCGAGCTTGGCCACTTCATTGACAAAGTCGCTGCGTGCCCGGCAAGTGCTCTTGGCGCGGCAAAACTGGCAGTGATCTCCAGGGATGAACTCGCCGGTGCCGGCCCACGCGCGCTTGGCTTTTGGTTTTACGAAGTACTGCGCCCAGTCCAGCAGTTTGGTGACGGTTGTTCCGTCGGTGGAGATGTTCTCTACCCGCGGCTGGTGGATTGTGTAGTGGACTTCTTTGAGGTCCGGGTACTCGTCTTTGAACTTGCAGTACGCACCGAGCGCGTAGAGGCGGAGCTGCGGGTTGTCTTTGGCTTCGACGAAGATGCCTTTTCCGAACTTGAGATCGATGACTCGGATTGCGTGCTTGGAAATAATAATGACATCCGCAGTACCAAATCCGTCAGGTACGAAGTCAGAAAAATCCACACGCTGCTCAAAGAATGGTGTATCGCCTTCGCCAATCTGACTACGAACGTAGAGGACGTAGTCGTCGACGTAGCGCTCGAACTCTTCGTCGTAGTACGGCGTGTTTTTGATGATTTCGTATTCGCGCTCATATTCTTCAATTCCAATCTGTCCAAATTGATGACGAAGTTTTATCTCAGCCAGGGTGTGGGCCATTGTACCCTCTTGGCTGTAGTCGAAGTCGCCGGATCGGCGTGGGGGTTCTGGTAGGCTGGCCTCGAGTCGGGCCGAGGGTTGGCATGTAAGCCAACGTTTGGAGGCAGATGCCGAAAGAATAGCGTGCGCAGTCAAGGCGGTTCTCCTGATAAGGCGGGTTAGTCGTATACCCACTAATGCAAAAGGGCACTTGGAAGTGCCCTTTTTGGTTACAACCGTGCCCTTTTTGGGTACGCTATTCTTTTGCTGCTTTCAGGCTTTTGATCAGGTCATTGACAGCACCAGAAAAGTCAACTACCACATCTGCTTTGACTTCTAGCTTTTGATCTCGTGTCTCTTTGTAGTCCTGCGGGAACTGGCCACGCAGGGCAATCTCTGCGATGCGCGAGTTAAACGCCTTGTTGCCAACGTTGGCCAACATTTCGCGTTCCCAGTAGGCTTGACTGTGGACCAGCGCCACACCAAGTGAATCAGCAAACTCGGGGTACTTCTTTTTCCATGTGTCGGCCACGCCGGCCGAGATGCCGAGCGCGGACCACATCATCTTTTGTGATGCTCCGGATTTACCCATCTCGATGAGCGTGTCGCACATCTCGGGTTTAAATTCGTGCTTCGATTTCGCCATATTTATTTTTTGGCCGTCTTGGCTGACTCCCTGAATGCCTTAGCTGTAGGCGCGCCCTCGGACCCGGGCTTGCGCATTTTCTCACCAGAGCCGCGCTCGATTCGCTCGCGCTTGGCGTGGATGTTGGCATACAGCCCCGGCTTGGCTGAGCCGCCGGTTGCCATCTTGGGTAGGCATTTAAAGTCTTCCATTTTGTAGGACCTTTTTAATAAGTACAGACATTTTCGTATTGGTGGAGTTGCTGGGAATCGCACCCAGGTCCGCAAGGTTGCCGCTTAGGCCTTGGCCCACGTCGAAACTATTCCAACCCCTTATTTCTTTTTCTCTGCCTTCTTGTCGGCCGCTTTTTTCTCGGCCGGCTTGTCTGCCTTTTTGTCAGCTGCAAGAGCGGGGACGGCGGTCAGAGCAAAAAGGCCTGACATGACAGCTGCTAATACTTTTTTCATAGCTTCCTCACTTAATTTAATAGGTGCCGGGGCTTACACCCGGCCTGCGGGACGTCTCCCGACGTGCCTACACCTACTTATGCAGAATCTTTAGGTTTTTGGCCCTTCATTGCATCACGCTCTTTTGCTAGGCCTTTGCCGTCTTTGATGGCCTCGTTGATCATCTTTTTAGTCATAGCTATGGCCAGCTCCTGGCGTTTAGCTTCGACAAAAGGGTTTTTAAACGGGGTTAGAAGATTTTTTGGGATTTTCATGTACAAGACTTTCAAAAATGTTAAAGGCTTTTTGTGCGCGCATGTGGGTAAGCTGGTGCAAACCCAACAACGCGTTGGCCACATCATCCACTGACATGGACTCGTGGTGCGTGTAGTAGTGCTCGTAAAACAACATCAAATCATCGGCGGTGCCCCACAGAGCCAAAAGGGCTTGCTCAAGGTCAAATCTATCTGGCTTTGCGAACGGGCTTTTTTTCTGGTTTTTCATTTTTTATCTCATCAAAAAGTATTTGAAAAGTTTCTTGGCTGCGCTGTTGGATGTTCTCAACGCGGTCTAACATAAAATACATCATGTTTGTTATATCTTTTCTGTTGACTTCTTCAACGCCCCCGACAAGAGTGCGCATAGTAGAAACAAACAGATCTAAATCTATAAGCGTCGTTTCTAGCTGTATCAATGTTCCGTAATGTTTCATACCCCGAGTTCCTTTTTTATAAACTCCACCGCGCGTTTAAAATGGTAGCGCCAATACTTTTCCGTGACACCTAAATCTGCTGCGGTGTTACCAACAAGAAACGCCTCCATGATCTCGCGTTGCTTAATTGGCATACGTTCGTCGATGACGCGACGTATATCAATTAAGTCGTCGTGAGTCCATGGCAGCCACCCGTCCCCTTGCGTTATTGTTATCCCCTCAACATCCTCCTGCTCCATAAGATCCGGCTCTTCGTCGGACAAGCGAGGGGCTACAGCATTCTTTTTATATTTTATAACATTCATATTTTTAGCGAATCCATGAGCGCGTCTTGCAGGCTGATCTTACCTTCCAGCACTTTTATAACTTGCTCGTCGATTGTCTTGCTTATCATCAGATGATGAATGATGACCGGCTTCGTTTGTCCCTGCCGGTAAATGCGCGCGTTGGCCTGGATGTAATTCTCTGAGCTCCAGGGTAAGTCATACCAAACGCACTGCGCTACATCCCCTACGTTGCACTGTAGGTTTAATCCAATGCCCCCTGATTGCGGATGCGCCAGCATCATCTTAATTTTGCCATCTCTCCACCTTTCTATATTGTCATCAGTCAACAGCTCAGCGTATGGAAAAACTTCCCGCAGCTTTTCTAGCGCCGACTTATAGTGATAAAAGACCAGAGTCGGGGCGCTGTTTTCTTCAACAAGCGACTCCAGAAATTCAATCTTGGCCGAGTGTGCGAACGCACGATTATTGTCTTCGGTGTAAAGGGTGCCACTGGTAAACTGTAAAAGCTTATTGACAAGCGTCGCCGCCGTAATCGCCGTAATTTGCTGACCATCGATCTCACTGACCATCTCCTTTTTTAAGGTTTTGTACTTGGCCATGAGATCCGGCTCCAGCTCTATTCTGTGATGGAGTTTAGTTAACTCTGGCAATGTTAAATAATCTTCTGCTTTCAAACTAAAACAAATGTCTGAGATTCTGTCTGTAATTACTTTGTCCATACCGGGGCGCACCTCCCACTTATACACAACATTGGTGTGCCGGTTACGCTCGGTGGCGTGCATGTACTTATCTCTAAACTTTGTGAGGCTTGTTTCAAGACGGGAGCCGAGATCAAGGATGGCTACTTGGGACCATAGATCCCCCATGCCCTGCGGCGTCGGTGTGCCGGTGGTTATGATTCGTCGTTTGAAAGAGCGCAGCACAGTCTTTAGTGCTTTAAAACGTTTTGTGCTGGGATCTTTAAACCGAGAGCTTTCATCAATAATTAAATAATCAAACTTTCCAGGAATCCAATTGTCGACAAGCCACGCTAAATTGTCGACATTGATAATGTAAATATCGTGATTTCCGTGCAACGCCAACAATCGATCCCGTGGCGTGCCCATTATTTTTACAACCTTCAAATTTTTTAAGTGTTCCCACTTTTGACATTCCTGCGCCCATACAGACTCAGCGACGCGCTTAGGTGCCACTACCAGTGTCCGGCCCGAAGAGCTCTCCTTGATGATGCTGAGTGCTGTCACTGTCTTTCCCAGGCCCGGCTCCAGGAAAAGGCCAACGTGCGGCAGTTTTTCTGCCTGGTGTAACACACGGTTCTGGTAGTCGTGGAAGTTTGTCTTTGAAAGCATCTAACACCTCTTTACGTTTGTCGTGCAGCCAATCGGCCACGGCGTACAATTCTTTTTCGGTTGCGTCTTGTTTTACTTTGTTTGCAACGTGCGAAATAAAAACCATATTTCCCTTCACATAACCTAACTCTGGTACAACTCTGTCAAGTGATGGGGAATTTGGCTCTGTGCGTCCTCTGCCTAGCCCGGAAGCTCTCCAAACAAAAATTGTTTCAAACACAGGGCAACGTTCTCCTGCGATTGATAATAAATATTCCTTATCAAGATCAAACGGAACATTTTTTCTTTGCGCCCTTCTTTTAGCATTTTGTAAAGCATTACTAATAAACTGTTCTCGAGCTGACAAATACATTTACATCCTCCCTGGACCGCAGCACTGTTACCGGATAGCCTTGTTCTTCTAATTGTTTAAAGACTATCTTTTGCCTTTCTGATAACACGCCGCCGCTTGTTTTTAGCTCCACCAGGTGGATCTTTTTGTTTAGGAATACTATTCGATCCGGCACCCCCGTTATCGTGCTTATCCACTTTAGGCTCAGGCCCCCGTTTTCCTTTACCTTTTTCCCCAGGTACTGCTCTATTTGTTTTTCTAACATCTTTTTCCATCTCCATGCGTATGCCGGTTGTGATTTGTTTCACAATGTGTTCGGTGAGATACGCGCGGGACTCTTCGCCAATTTCGTCAGGCTCTTCCCCAATGTGCTCAAACACGCGGCACACGCAATGCGTAGCCTCGTGCGCGATGACGCCGGCCAAGTAAGCCGGGTCCTCGTCGATGCATTCTTTTAGATCAAACACCATGACAATCACACCCATCTTGCCGTCGGTAAGATAGTGTGTCTCCGCGATGCCTTCGTCCAAGGCTGTCGCTTTGGCTGTGATGCCATGATCAAGCAACACGCGCTGGAACATTTCGTTGGAGAAACACAGCTTTATCTCCGCAGGAAAATGTCCGCAGTCGACGTGGTAGTACCCCCAGTTTTTACCCATGCAGCTCCCTAGTTTTCAACGCCTCGACGAGCGCGCGTTTTTGTTCTGTGCTCATCGAGGACCAGTTTTCTATTTCGTTTAACGTGCGCTTGCAGCCCATACACATGCCTTGCTCGAAGTTTAAAAAGCAAACCTCCACGCATGGCGACTTTACTTTTGGTTTAAATATCTCGTCCCAATTTTTCTCAAAGCGCGCCCAATCTTCTATCGGCCTGGGCGCCGAGCCTTTGCCCCCGTCGCTCAAGTGTTCTTCTCCTTTAGTTTGGCTTGCATGACCTTTACAGAAAGCCTCCAATTGATGGCGTGTGGTAAGCCGCCGTTGATCTTGCACTCCTCAATTTCCTCATCCGTCAGCCCAACCCATTCACTCTCACGAATACCTTTTTCATAAGCGCTTCGCATCTCAGGTGTCCACGTGTACCCTGCGTTTGTTATTGCAACGCCAAGCGCGTCTAGTGCCTGCTTGCTCATGTGTTCTTCTCCTTTAATTCGGTTTCAATTGCTTGAGCTGCTTGATAGATGCTGACAAATCCTTGCTCTGTCCCGTCTTGATCAAATTTTCTAACCACGTTCTGCTCAAAACAATAGTCAACCTCGTCACGGCTTAGCCCAGCCCATTCACGCTTTTTGACTCCAAGCAATAATTCAACATTTTCTTTTTGCGATCTTTCGCAATACACATCAAAGTAATGATTAGCATCAATTTCTATTGAGGTCTTTACCATCATTTCGCCCCATTCAGTTTTTGTTGGCGCATCGAACCATTCCAAAGTAGATAAATTAGATAACGCATCATTAAGGCGTCTGGCTGCTTCACTAGCCATTTTTTCGTAATTATTTGGGATAACTTCATTAGACCCAACATTCAAAACTTTTAACGCCATCTCTGCTGCTTTGCGTAGGTCAGTCATGTGTTCTTCTCCTTTATTTTGGCTTCAATCGCTTTGGCAAAATCATGCACATATGAGCCAAAAACAATTCTCCAGTCATCGCACATAGGTTCCAAATCCTCATCCGTCAGCCCAACCCATTCCGGTTGCGCTAGTGCTTGGCGTAGTGCTTCGTATGCCGCATCTGCCAACCCAATGTTCTCAGCATCATGTTCACGGTAAATATCTAACGCATCCAACGCTAACTCTGCTGCTTTGCGTAGGGCTAGCGTTTCAACCTCGTAGGGAACGCCACTCACTTTTATCTTCACGATAGCTCCTCCATGTAGCGAACATTGCAACCCCGATAGCAAACAGCGCAAAAAATATCGGGTCTAAACTTTTGGCGTGTAGCACGATGACGGTCATTTCATGTTTCCTTTTTTGTTTTGCTCCGTGGCCCAGATACTCAAGCAAGTCATCTCAAGCTCTTCAGACACGGGGTTAGTCGACAAAGCAGTTTTCATGGCCTCGCGTTTGCCGTGTTGCATGCCCCACATGAACACGGCAAACAACACGGCAGCCAAGATTACTGTTTCGATTGCAAACCTAACAGCTCTTTTTAAATACGGCGCTGACATGAGAAAGCCTGATTATCAACACGGAAGTTATTGATAAACTTGCAATCGTCCATGATGCGCCACTGCGCCGTCAGCGTGCCGGCAATAAAGCCCAGCACGATGGCAATCATTGCAGCCAGCGAGCGGGCCCACATGCCATTTACGAATTGTTTGATCTGCTCTAAATCTCTTTGCATGCTTTTCTCCATTTAAAATAACGCCGGTTCAAATACGAGTTTTGCCTTTGGCACTCTTGGTTTGGCTATCGGCACGACGCTGTCAATATCGCAAAACACGCGTGTCGGAAATGGCCAATCAGTCTCACTTGGAACGGCAATTGACAGCCGCCCTCTTTCATCAACGGCTCGAATGCAGCCCAGTTTTTTGGTGGCGACGATGCGCACCCATCGGTCAGGTTGTGCCCAGCTTTCCATTAGAAAATCCTTTCGTTAAATTCACTTAGACTATTGACAAAACTTTGTGCCTTATCGGTCAGCTTCACCCCGCGATACACATTCTCACGCCGGCCCTCAACCCTCGACACTGCCGTTGTAATGGGCTTGTCTTGCGTTGCTGCGAGGAACTTACGCTTAAATGATAAATCGGTGCCAGGGTGCATGCCTTTTTCCTGCGACCACTTTTTGAAGACTTTAAACAGATCATCTTTATCGACTGATACCTCGGGGTCTTCCATGAGCACATCACGATAAAACAGATTGATCGGATTGGACAGATCCTCCATGATCTCCAGCAAATCGATGCCGCTGGTTGGCTGCAGGAAGTGCCCGCCCCGCTCCATCCGGCGCCGCAGGCCGACCATGCTCCAATTAAAGATGCCGGATAACTCCTTCATCAGTTTGGCGGCAAGCTCGGTATCCTCTTTGCCGTAAAACGACTGCGTCATCTTTAACACAATCATGCGGCCTGTCAGCGCGTTTGAGTTTTCTGTCAGCTGCAGGACCTCGTTTGAGTAAACAATGATCCGCGTTGGCAAGTAGCCGTTCCAGGCCTCTTTGTTTTTGCGGTTCACCGTTACCGTGTCGCCCCCTACAATCCTTAAAAGCTGAGAGACAACAGCACTTCGATTCCGTTCAGGCGCTCGTGCGTCCGTAAAACTAGCGAGCAACTTGCCCAGCCAAGGCTGAAGACCGAAAGTATCACAGAGCTCTCCTAATTCTGGTGCGACTGTGTTGTGCTGACCCAGCAGCTCCACGAGCACCTTGTTGATCGTGCCCTTGCCTGATCTGCGCGGACCGATCACGTTGAAAAATTTCTGCTGCCGCGTGTCGCCCGATAAGACGTAGCCGAAGATCTCTTGCAGTGTGTCGATTGACTCCTGATCGTGGCCCCATATCTGCGTGAGAAACTTCTCCCACGTCGGACACGCTGCCTTGGGGTCATACTCGAACGGCAAACTGTTCTGCGTAAAAAACCCCAGGCTGTGTGGCAGCAGCACCGACTCTTCCAAATGGAAAAGCCCATTTTTTACGCTAATCAGCTTCGATGCTGCGGGCTTGCCGTTAGCGTAACCATCTAACCACACCGGCGGTTTGGTGTTGGGGTGATTCTCCAGGTGCACGAGCGCTTTGGTTGCGTCGAGCGCCGCGGTCACCGTCGCCGGCGTTGGCATGAACGGCAGCAAGTTACTTCGCCGGTCTGTCTTTTTGCACTTGTCGAGGAACTTGTAGAGCTGCGAGCGTATCGTCGCCTCTTCAATCTCCTCGTAGTGCGTGGCCTTGTGCACGAAGTAGTCCTCTGCGTAGTGCACCAGCCGCACGCCCTCCTCGGTTGTGTGGTTAGCCTCGAGGAACTGGCGAGCGTGGTCCAGCGGGGCCTGGTCTAGCACGATCTCGCCACGTGCTAGGGCCTCCTGCTTTTTTACTTGGTTAATTTTGAAGATCAACGAGCGCAGCGTGGCCCCGCCCTTTTTGGAAAACGTTGACCACTTGCGCCGGCACTCGTTGGGTGAATATGAGGGACAGTCCCCATTTTGGTAGGACCAGTTGTCCCACATCTCGAGCGCATCGTCCGAGCCTTGGAACTGGTGGTGCATGGCCATGCCCACTGTCAGCCAGTCTGTGTAGCCGCAGTCGGGGTCCAGGTTAGCGAGGATCTCCCGCTCCACCCTGGCCAGGTCATACTCCTCCACCGGCGGCGTGTAGTCCGCGAAGTCATCCCCCGAGCGATGGATCGTGCGCGGCGGAATAAATGGGGACAGATCAATTTCATGCTCGGGTATGGCACCCTGCAGATAATGGCCCGTCACTGTAAAGTATCGGGCGTGTGGGTAGATCTCCAGGCCTTTGCTGTGGTCAACGTGGGCTGAGTGCAGCGTGGTCCTCGTGAAGATCTTCACGCCGGTTCCTGATGGGCTCTTTTCAGCGTAGCCGTCGATGTTTTCCAGCATCGTGGCTGCATCAGGGCTAGTGATTTGCCCATTTTCGGACAAACAATCGTCCAAATCGACGCCTACCAGGTTGTCAGAATTGATGAAGACAAATCCGACGCCATCATACTTGCCCGTCTGATAGGCTTTTTGGGCTGTTAGGAAGTCTGCCCACGTGTCGGGGTTGGTGCTACTAGCACGAAGTCCAGTAGCGGCTTGTAGGGGAATTTTAGCCCATTTGCGGGCATCGGCGGTTTCCACCTCGACAAATTGCCAGACTACCCAGCGCGGAATCATCTTCAGCGTCATGGGGATCTGGTCAAATTGCACCGGCAAAGCTGTTGGTCTGGTCATGGTTCCTCAACTTATACAAACTTAATGTTTTACTTTAACTCTGTCAAGGGTTGCGGGG
>Ga0315904_10000509_pt1 | contig 61804 bp, 39 predicted proteins | sample LakEriMetagenome_6_FD_203529 | JGI IMG/M metagenome (GOLD analysis project Ga0315904, IMG submission 203529) | Freshwater fungal communities from buoy surface, Lake Erie, Ohio, United States - Buoy 12 MA120 | ecosystem: Environmental > Aquatic > Freshwater > Lake | place: USA: Lake Erie, Ohio...
GATGTTGGATGTGAGATCTTGAATGCAAGACCGGCCGTCAGGTGGTCCCAAGGCATTACGGTGATGGAAAGCCGAGGAAATATGGCAAAGCTGGCACCGCGATGCGTTTGATTTTCCCTCAAATTTTTTTCCAACATCAGGACCAGCCTGCAAACAGGAGTGGCCCGCTTATCGCTGCCGCAGGCGCGGCAACACTTCGTCAGCCATCTTCCGGCGCATCGGCATTCCTTGCTGTTGCGGGAGTCATCCATTTTGAGTCAACGACCCTTTCCATGCACTTCCTGCCAATCGTCCCCGTTGTCGAAACTTCTGAGACAACCGGTGCGTTTGATGCCGGCAAGGAATTCGCTTGTCACCGGGCGGGGGCATTGACAATAGAACGATGCTGGGCGGTGAAACCGATATGCAAGACACTTGGATTGACACCATCAACACCCGGGAGAGGCGCATCATGGATTTGCGGACCTTGGGGATGGCTCATGCGCTCACACTGGGCAGGTTCACCTATTCCAAGGCGGCCAAGCCCTTGGCGAACCAGTGCCACGCCCGCTGGTTGGCGATCGTGTTTGTGCTTGAAGGGTCGCAATACTACATCATCGACGGTGAAGGCGTGGTGATTCACGGGGGCCAGGCCTTGCGGCTCCTACCCGGTGAGAACTTCGGCACCGGAGCTTGGCCCGAACAACGCGGCGATGTGGCATGGATCATTCTTGAAGCCGAGCCCCACTCGGGGCCGTGGCTTGGCATGACGCCGGATGCCGCTGCGGAAGCAATGCGCATCCTCACCAGCCCCGGGCAGCCACGCGTTTTCCCGTTTTGCGGAACCACCGCCGGGTTGATCCGCTCGATTCTGGGAGATGTGGGCGATCCCGAGTCCGCGCCAGCCATCGGGAAGTCACCGCTATCTGATGAGTTGATCCGCCATCAGGTGTCCACCCTGATCCTGCTAGCCGCGCGGCAATCCGCGGGCGGCCGGCAGGCGGGCCTGAGGGTCTCGGCCTCCGTGCGCAACACGGTGTCATGGCTGGACTCGCATTTTAATTCGATCCCGCAGGTGGCAGACCTCGTGAACCGGTCAGGCCTGCCGCCGAGCCGTTTCCATCAGGAATTCCGGAGCCTGACAGGATGCTCTCCCCGTGATTACATCCTGCGCTCACGGATGGTTGAGGCGGCCAAACGCCTGAGCGGTGACGGGAGTTTGTCGATCACGACGCTGGCCCATGCGCTCGGATTCTCCAGTTCACAGTATTTTGCCACGGTATTCAGGCGGTATTTTGGCACGACTCCGGGCGACTGGCGCCAGCAACCGGCTGAACCGCCCACATCTCGATCTCCACGATGAGGCCCGGAAGCAAGCGGGTCCCCACCGCGGTGCGGACCGGCCGCGGCTCGGGCATGCGGCGCGCATAAACCGTGTTGAAACGGGGCCAATCCTCCAGGTTTGTCAGATAGACATTCACCTTGAAGACATCCGCAAAGGTGCAACCCGCGCGCGCCAGTTGGGTTTCGCAGTTATCAAGGGTCACTTCGGCCTGCTCCTCGATGGTATCCCCCTTCACGCTGCCGTCGCGCAGGATGGCGGCCTGGCCGCAGATGACCACGAGCTTGGCGGCATCCACTTCCAGGACCGGCGAGTAGGGGCCGGCGCTCACATGTTGACTGGCGCCCTGCGGGATCCGCTTGGCCGGCGTGTGGGAAGCGTCTTGATGCATGGCGGGTGGAAGGAATCCGGTGAAGCCGGTGATGCGCCAGCGGCCACCGGTCTTGCGGCAATGATAGAGTGTGATCCAACGCAGCGGCACCACGCCGCCATCCGCGCGTTTCAGGCTGCCATCGAACTTCTTGTGCAAGAGGGCCACCTCGCCACGCACCTCGATCCGGGTGAGGTCCGTGGCATCGAACAACGCAGCCCGCACATCCTCCGCCCACTCGGTGGCGGCAAATTCCCGGGCTTGTGCCAGCCAGCAATCGCGGTAGCTGTCCAGATCCGGAAATCCGAGCGTCCACTGGTCCGGATTCCCCTGGAACCGCGCGTCCACGGCGAAAAACGCTTCAGCCGCAAAGTCGGCCTCCACGGCAGCCCAGTCAACTGCCAGAAAGGCGTCGATATCGCGGCGCACCAGCATTTCCCACAGCGTGTGGCGGTCGCTTCCGTGGTCGAATGGATTGATTTCGGAAGTCCTCATGCGCATGCCTCCCAGCTTTCGATCCGGTATTCCCCCACCGCGTCCTGGTCAAGCGCCACCCCCAGGCCCGGGCCATCCGGCAGGTGGGCGACCGGGGGCTCGATGCGGATGGGGTTTTCCAACAAATCGTGGCTGCGGACCATGCGGCCGAAGATGTCGCTGGGCCAGACGCAGGTGGCAGCCGCGGCGGCCACATGGATGTAGCGCGCCTCGAGGATCCCGAGGTCGATCTCGGACCCGTGCCAGCACGGCAAGCCGGCGAGTTCGGCCAGGTGGGTGAGCTGGCGCATGCCGCGGATCGATCCGTTGAAGTTGAAGCCATCGACGGCGCCGTGCAGGAGCGCCAGCACGGCATCCGTGCGCTGGTTGCCGAGAACGATGTAGGGCAGGGAGACATGCAGCGCGATCGCCACCGGCCACTGGCCGCGGAGGCGGGCGAACTCATGCAGCATCCAGCGGGGCAGCGGGTCTTCGAGGCAGAGGACATTCCCGACCTCGGCGAGGGCGGCGATGCGGCTGCGGGCCTGATGGGGCGACTCCCAGCGTTCGTTGGGATCCAGAATCACCCGCATCCCGGGAGCCGCGTCCGCCACCGCCCGCGCCCACGCCACCACATCATCGCCGAGGTCACACTTGAACTTGATGCAGTCGTGGCCGGTCTTGCGGCAGTTGGCGGCGATCTCACCGGCCTCGGCGGCGGATTCACGCTGGCCGGTCCATGCGCCCACGGGCACGGCGGTGCGCGCCGGCCCGCCTAACAAGTCAACCACCCGGCAGTCGTGGTGCCTGGCGAAGGCATCCCATGCGGCGCACTCGAATCCGTCATATTCACGGCACGCGGCGATTGGCAGCGCCTGCAGCGGGATCTCCGCCAAATCCATTCCAAGCAGGTGGCCGGCGATTTCGTCCACCAGTCGCCGGTCGTGCGCGCGGTAACACTCGCCGAGCCCGATCGTGCCATCGGCCAACTCCATCTCGATGAGCAGCTTCGGCAGACGGTCGAACTGCATCGACCAGGCGGGTTTGCCGCCGAGGGGAATCTTGTGAAGCGGCTTGTTGAGGCCCGGAGTCTCGATGGTTCCCGGATTGGCGGGAACGATGACTTCAGTGAACCGGAAGCGGCGAATGCCGGTTTTGGGCGGTTTCATGTGATGTTTTCCATAATGTCGCGCGGATAGATCATCGCTGTCATGCCGCCATCCAGATAGATTGTCTGCCCGGTGATCATGCGCGACGCGGGTGACAGCAGGAAGACCGCAGCGCGCCCGCAGTCAATCGCCTCAATCATCCGCGGGATCGCCTGCTGGGTGCCGGTGTGTTTGTCAATCCAGCCGATCGGGTCATCGGTCCACGAGCGGATGAGGTCCTCGTTCTGGTCCGCGTGGACATAGCCCGGGGCTAACGAATTGCACCGCAGGCGGTGGGTGCCCAGCTCCACAGCCATGCCCCGGGTGAGTCCATCCACCGCCGCCTTGGCACCGGCGTAGAGCGCGTATCGGGACATGGTCGAGTGGCTGTGCACCGACGAGATGTTCACGATGGCGCCTTCCTTTCCCGTCGGCAGGATCTGCCGGGCAAAGGCGCGTGACATCAGCCAGAGGCCGCGCACGTCAACATCATACAGCTTGTCGAACTCCGCGGTGCTCACCTGATAAAACAATCCGCTGAGTCCGACGCCGGCGTTGTTGACCAAGCCGGTGACCGGACCGCCGGTTTGCTCCGCAGCCTCGCGGAACATGCGGTCCGCGTCGTGCTCCGAAGTGACATCGCCCAGCACGCCAAACGCCCCCGGGTGGCGGGCGACCGCCTTGGCGAGAGCCTGCGGTTGGTGGCCGTTGATGACCAGGGTGCCGCCGGCCTCGATGACGGCCTCGCAGACCCCGGCGCCGACGCCAACGCCGGTGCCCCCCGTGACGAGCACCGTTTGACCCATGAGTGAATAGGGTGAGTTCATGACCGTCACATGATGCCAAAGAGGGAGGTTAGAATGGAGGCAAGCGCGGCCACCACGGCGGTGGTGATCGCCGTGCCCGTTTCCGTGTTGGCGGCGGAAGGCTCGCCAAACACGCCGGTGGGCGTCATTTGGCGGGTGCTGCGGAACAGGCTGGCGCGCGCGCCGCGGAGCATGTCGCCCTCCGCCCAATCGTAGGTGGCGACATTGGCGCGGGCGGGGATGGCATTTTGGCGGACCAGGTCCGGCGCGATCGACAACATCAGGGAGGTTTCAAACTCGCACGCGTGCCCGACTCCGCCGGGGCCGGTTTGGGTGAGTTGGCCGAGCGTTTCCCTGGCGACTTGCCACCATGAGGCCGTGGCAATCCGGGTCTCCGGATGGGCGGATCCGAACTGTTCGAGGATCACACCGTTGATCGCCTGGTTTCCTCCATGGGCATTGAGGATGAAGAAATTGCGGAATCCATGGCGCGCGCACGATTCCAGTGTGTCGAGCACGCACAGGCGGAAGCTTTCGTGGCGCAGGCTCAGTGTGCCGGCAAAATCCATGTGGTGCTCGGAACACCCGAGCGCCTGGGTGGGCAGGCAGAGCACGCGCCCACCGAGCGCCTTGTCGATTTCCCTGGAGAAATGGTCGGCGATCATCCGGTCCGTCGCCAGCGGCAAGTGGGGTCCATGTTGTTCCGTGGCTGCCACCGCAAGCAACACAGGGACCCCCCGGTCGATGCGGGCGAATTCAGTGGATGTCAGTTGGTCCCAAAGCATGGCGGAAGTCAGAGGAATTGTGGCAGAACGGGCCTTGCGGTGTGTTTGATTTTCTCACGAAATTTTTTCCAACATCCGGCATGTCATCTAACACCGATTCGGTTTTTTCACTTCCCGTGGCCGGCGAACTCACGCGACTCGCCGGCGGGGATCGCCAATTCGACGGTGCACTCGCCATGCCGCACCACGCAGTTGCCGGTGGCACCCGACACGTTGCGGATGACCGCGCGAGTCGGCTCACCGTTTTTCCACTCAATATCCACCGTGAACCCGCCGCGCGCACACAGGCCCTTGACCGAGCCGTTCGCCCAAGCCTTAGGCAGTGCGGGCAGGAGTTGGATTTCGCCGGCGTGCGATTGGATCAACATCTCGGCCACGCCGGCGGTGAAGCCGAAGTTGGCGTCGATCTGGAAGGGCGTGTTGATGCCCTTGTCGCCGGGCTTGAAGGCACCCATGTTGCTGAAAAGGCTGCGGATGTGGTGGAGTCCGACGATTTTCCGCACCATGTCGTGTGCCCGTTCGCCATCGCCGAGCCGCGCCCACAGGCTGATCTTCCATGCCTTGCTCCAGGCGGTGCGTCCGTCACGGCGGGCCGTGAGCGAGACGCGGGCCGCATCGGCAAACTTCGGCGTGCCTGCCAGAGTGATCTGCTCTCCCGGATGGACGGCGAAGAGGTGCGACATGTGCCGGTGGTCATCGTTGGGATCATCGCGATCCACCATCCACTCTTGGAGTTGCCCCCATTTGCCGATCGTGGGACCCACCAACCGGTCGCGCTTGTCCGCCAGGGTCTTGCGGTAGTCCGCATCCACACCTAACACCTCCGCGGCCTGGATCGTATTGTTGAACAGATCCCAGACAAGTTGCTGGTCGTGGGACACACCGTCCTCCGCCGGACCCTTGTTCGGCTCCCACCCGGGGCCATGCTCAGGGGAAAAGGTGTTGGGCGAGACCAGGTGGCCGTCCGGCAATTCCTTGAGTTGATGTTCCCAGAACCCGCAGACCTCCTTCATGAACGGATAGGAAACGGCTTTGAGGAATTCCCGGTCGCCGCCAAACTGATAGTGCTCCCAATAATGCCGCGCATACCAGGCCGCGCCGGGCTTGCTCTTGCGGGGAGACTCCGGCGTTTCCTGGTTGTATCCGAACAGGTTGTGGCCGGTGCCCACGGTGAAACCGGGGACGTCCGGGCCAAACACACGCCGGGTGGAGCGGCGGAACGGCTCGCGCAAGGCGGCCATCAGATCGAGCAACGGCCGGTGGCACTCGGCGAGGTTGGTGGGCTCGGCGAGCCAGTAGTTCATCTCCACATTGATGTTGCTGTGGTAGTCGGCGTTCCATGGCGGGGTGTTGTTGTCGTTCCAGATCCCCTGCAGGTTGGCCGGCAGCGAGCCCGGCCGCGAACACGCGATCAGGAGATAGCGCCCGACATGGAAGAATATCTCTTCCAAGTCAGGATCGAACCCGCCCTCCTGCACAGCCTTGATCCGCTGATCCAACGGCATGGCGCGCACGGCCGCCCCCGAATCGCCGAGATCAATACCGACGCGGTCAAAGAGCGCCCTGTGATCGGTCACATGCCCATCTAACAGGCTGACATAGGACTTGCCGGCGGCAGCCTCCGCCTGCCTGCTCACCAGCGCATGCGGATGAGGACCCTTCCAGCCTTTGGCCGCGTCCATGACATAACTCGTGCCCGCGGCGAGAATCACAGTGAGCCCGTCGCAACCGCTGAAGACCAGCTTGTCGCCGTCCGGCTTGATCGATCCGCCCTCCGTCACGACGACCACCCGGGCCTCATACTCCATCCCGTTGGTGAGTGTGCCGGTGAAGGTCAGGGCCTTGCCTTCCGCCTTCGTCGCGGCAGCGCGCCCGTCCTTGAGCGTGAGACTGCCGGAATACCTGCCCTTGGCGTTGGCGGTCAGCCGTGACACCACCACCTGATCGGGGAAACTGCAGAAGGTTTCGCGCAGGAACCCGACCCCGGCCTGGTCATAGCTCACGCGGTGCACCGCCCGGCTGAGGTTGAGTTCGCGGCGGTAACCCGTCACGGGCCCATCGCCGGCAAGCTCGATGTGAAGGTCGCCGAAATTCTGGTAGTTTCCGAAATCTGGCTTGCCGGAGCCGTCGTTGCCTGTCCACAGGCTGTCCACATTGAACTGGATCCTTTCTTTCCCAACCCCGCCAAACACCGTGCAGCCCATCCGCCCGTTGCCAAGCGGCAACGCCTCCCTGCGCCATTCCCCCACGACCGGCTGCTCGAGAAAGACAACCCGGTCAGGCCCGGCACCCGGCTGTGCTTGTTGATTCGCATTCGCCGCGGGGATGGCTGGCTGTGCCGCCGCAGGGACTCCACCAAATCCGATGATTGTGGCCGCCAGCGCTGGCAACATGTTTCCGCCGGGTTTTCTGGATGCCTTGTGTTTGGTGGTATTCGTCTTTCTCATGGTTTGCTTGTCTTTTCCTTTCCCGCCTTGGCATTGGCGATGAACTCCTGCAAACTCACCAGCGGCGGCGACTCCGTGGTGGTTTCGATCTCGTCCATGCATTTTTTGAAGATCGCTTCCGTCCGCCGCTGGCGCATCTCCCGCAACTGGGGCAGAACGGCTTTGGCGTGCGCCCCGTAGCGGCGCAGATACACCGGACAGGTATCAATCCGGGCGAACATTCCCCAGCGGGGAACCAGCAGAAGATCGACGGCCAGTTGCATGCCCTCGCGAATGTGATGTTTGGACAGCAGATCCGCGGCAGCCAGAAAGATCCCATCGGCAAACATCTCATTGGTCGGCGGCATTTCATTGGCGGCCTTGACGATGGCCGGCAAAAGTTCAACCAGATCGCGCTCGCTCAACATGCCGTAAATGGCCCCCGGTCCGCCGCGGGCGACCGAGTCGTCGTTTTCTAACAAAGAACGGACGGCCGGATAGAGCAGCTTGCGATCCACTCCCTCGATCGAGCCACTCAGCAGGGTCGGGCCGCCGACGCCGGGGTAGCCGGAAAACAGGGCGAGGCTGGCGTTCAGATGAATCGTCCGCCGCGGATCGGCCGGGTTGGAAATGGCGGCCATGCGCAGCAGGTCGTCCACGCTGGCTTGGCGTTCCTCCGGCCCGAGATAGCGGATCGCCTGGCTCGCCAGGCTCTGCAGCCACGGGTCCGGGTCCTTGAGCAAAGCGCGCAGGCGCGGTGCCGCCGCGTCGGCCCGCGGACCCAGGCAACCCAATGCCTCGACGGCGCCGTAGCGGGAATGGCGGTCGGTGCTATCTAGCAGCTTGAGCACCGCCGGCACGCAATCCTCCTTGCGCGCGGCCAGCGCTTGGGCCGAGCGCTTGCGCACCGGCGGCGACCAACTCGCCAGCCCTGCCAGCAGTTCGGTGGTCGTGCGCTCGTAGTAGCCGTTCTTGCCATTCACGGCATAGGCGTCGCGCCCGGCGGCGATGACGCCCGCGACTTCCGTGCTTTTCAGCGGCGGCACCGCGCACGGTTCTTTTCCCATCACATGGAGGCTCTTGCGCGGCAGGCCGAAGGACATAAGATAAGTGCCTGTCAGGTCCCAGCCCGTATAGTTGTTGTTCTCGTCGCCCTCAACAACCTTCTGGTATTCGAAGCCGCCCTTCCAGTTGCGGGCCAGATCGTAATACCAACTCTGTTCCTTGAGATACGCGCCGGTGGCCAGCGGGCCGCAGCGGGAGACGCCCGGCAGCGCCCACATCATGTTGAACCAGTTTCCGCAGTGTCCCTGCTCGCGTTCGTCATAGGCCGCGGTGGCCATTTTTGAAAAGAACGTGACCGCCTCGCGGTCGCCCAACACATCAAACAGCACGGCCGCGAGTGACGTCTTGCCGTTGTCGTCGTGCGATGCGGTCCACGGCGGGTGGGCACCGTAGGGAATCGCACCCTTCTCGACATACCAGCGCAGGAAATCCGCCGACTTGGCGATGGCCTTGTCGAGGGCGGGATCCTTCACGCCGGCCTCGCGTGCCAGCACCATCGAGAGGGTCATCGGCAGGCCGACCTGGTTCATCGCGCCGTATCCCGAGCAATTGCCGTTGGGCTTGCGGCCGCCATGCCCCCATGTTCCGTAGAAACTCTGGGCGTCCACGGCCACCATCGTGGTGCGCTTCAGTTCCGCGAGCATCTCTTGATCACCGGTGGCCAGGACATACTCGGCCAGGAAGAGGTTCGCGTAGGAATGCCCCCACCCGTGGAAGTTCTGCACATCCTTCATCAGCGATGCCGCCTTCCTGGCGTGGGCGGCCAAGAGCGGCCGGTATTCCTCCTTGCCGCTGGCCAGGAGCGCAAGCGCATTGAGCATACCCGGCATTCCTCCGCCATATCCACCCTTGGGCTCGAACCGATCCTCCCGCTGGGCGATCAGCTCGCAGCCCTGCTCGAAGATCGCCTTCGACTTCGGACAATCATACGGTGCCGTGTCGCTGTAAGATCCCAGCACCTTCAGCTTCAGGTCCACATTCGCCGTCTCGCCTGTGCGCCAGCGGATCAGCCGCAAGACGCCGCCACCCTGCTTGGTCTCCGCGGCGGTGATGGCGTTCGCGAACCGGATGCGGGCATCACCGTCGAAGGGTTTGCCGCCGGCACCCAGAATGACATCGCCAACGGCCAGGATCCCGTCCGCCGGCGAGCCTTTGTCCACCGCCGTCACCAGGATCTGGCGTGCGGCAGTGCTCCGTCCCCTTTCGGTAAACATCCAGCCCCGGAGTCCGGTCGGGCCCAGCAACCAGTCGTGGCTCTCGTCTTTCTTGCCGCCTGCCGTGAGATCCGGCGGCTTCGGCGCGGGCTCCGCCCGAACCATTGCCGCCTGCATGCCAAGCGCGAGTATTCCTGCGATGATCAACTGGTTTATCCTTTTCATATTCGACTCTCCTTTTTTTCCAGCTCAAGAGGTGGCACTTGTGCCCCGGCCTAGTTCAGGAGGGGCACTGTGCCCCGGATCCACAATCCTCCTAACCCACTGATTGTTCTTCAAACAATTCTTCCGGCGGCATTCCACCGGCTCGTCATCAGGAAACCCGGTCAGGATCAGGGCGCGCCCGCTCGCCAGCCAACGGGTGGCCGTGCTGCCGGAGGGCTTGTAGCGCTTGAGTCCCCAAGGTTCGAGCTTGATGATTCGTGCTCGCGGTGTCCTGGCGGTTTCCTCCGCCACCCTGCGCTCGCCGGCCGAGATGAATCCGCCAATCGGGATGCCGCCCTGCTTCACTCTCGACATGAGATCCGCAATTTGTGCGGCCCGTTCGTCTTGACTGATCTTCGTCGAGACAATGACAGGCACCAAATGGGGGTGATCCAGCAGCGTCGCATCGCCATAGGCAGTCCACGTCGTCTCTGCCGGAAGGCGAGAATGGCGGATTGCGTACTGCTTTCGGAACCACTCCGGGTTATCGTGGCGCAGCTGCCAGCGCGCGGGGTTGTCGAGAATGTAGTTTTCAAAGGCACGCAGCATCTTGATATCCAGGGAGAGATAGTCGTAGAAACCATCCGCCCAGAGTTTCAATCGCGGCTCGCTCCTGAGCTTGCGCATGAGATGCAGAACACGGCCCTTGGCGCGCGAGACGTGGGTTCCGATCACGAATTTTGGCGGTCTGCGGGCAATGGCCAGCCCGTGAAAATGGTCAGGCATGACTGCCGTCACACCCAGCTCGTAAGCCGGGTCTTCTTCGGCAATCTTTCGCCAGGCCTCCATCAACAGTTCGCCCGCCGGTTCCAACAGCACCTTGCCTCGCTCAATGCGCGAAAGCCAAGGGCGCCGGTTCAGCGTGCCAAACGTGATGAAGTAGTATCCCTTTGCATGGTAATCATGCCCTTGTACCCGAACTCTTCCCATATTTCTCTTTCTTTTCAGCCACCGCAAGCGGTGGCTCGATGACCTAACCCAGTAACGTAACCTGTGCCCCGGCCTATCTCTTCAGCTTGATCTGTTCCTTGAGTTTCATGAGTGCTTCGATCTGCCAATCGGTGAGTTTGCCACTGCGGTCCGGGCCGACACCAAGGAGCAGGTTGCCGCCGGCCTTGGTGGTCTTGTCATAGAGTTCGAAGAGCTTTTCGGTGGGGCGGGCCCGGTCGTCGGCGGTCCAGAACCAGTCCTTGCCGACGACATCGCAATGCTCGTAACCGAGGAAGTATGACTTGCCCTGCCATGACTGCGGGTAGATGAACGGTTCCGGGATGATGTCCCGTTCGCTGTTGAGGACATCCGTGGGCCACGAGGTTGTGCGGGCTTTGTCCAGGGTGAGCGCGCCGAGCTTTTTGAAATCGGTCATTCCGTGGTTGAACATGACGACGCATTCCGGGTTCAAGCGGCGGAGCATGTCATAGAGCGCGGCGCGCTGGGCGGGGCTGGCGGCTCGCGGAATGTCCAGCCAGTAGTAGCGGACTTCCGGGTAGTTGGTGGCGAGTTCGGCAAGCTGGTCCTTGGCGAGTTGGAAATAATCCTCCGGCAGCAGGAAGGCTCTCCATTGATTGTCGGGCTTGACCGGGTTGTTGCGGAAATCCAACAGGCAATAATAGAGTCCGGGAACGATGCTGCTTTTTCCACAGGCATCGACGAAGGCGCGCACGACATCGGTCTTGTTGCCGCTGGTTGCCACATCGTAATCGAATTCCCTGCCGCGGAATCTTGCCTTGCTGTCCCACAGGCAATGCCCGGCAACGTGTTTGGTGGTCAGCACGGCGTATTTCATCCCGGCTTCCTTGGCGACCCGGAGCCATTGGCCGGCGTCGATGGTTTCCGGTGCATAGATGGTGGAGGGTTGGTTGCCGGGATCAAACTCGTTGCCGGTGAAGGTGCTCATGCCGAAGTGCAGGAACATGCCGTATTTCAGCTCCCGCCACGCTTTCATGCGCGGCGTCTCCGCGGTGTCCGGCAGCAGGAGTGCGGCGGCGGATGGTGCGGCGCTTTCCCCGCTCGCGGTGACGTCCGGCGGCTTCGGCGCGGCGGGTTCTTCCGCCCGAACCATTGCCGCCTGCATTCCAAACACGAGCATTCCCGCGATGATCCATTTGTTATACATGTTCATATTCATATCTCTCTTTCTCCTCAGCCGCCGCAAGTGGCATCGATTATGAGATTGCACCCACTTCCCGCAAGTCAGTCACAGTGCTTTTCCATCCTTTCCGCAAGTTCTGGATGCTCGAACATTCACCAAACTTAACATGGCCGCCGATTCTCGGCCATTTTACGTTGTAATTTGTCCGCTTTTGCTCCGGCAACAAATCCGCTTTTGCTCCGTCGCCCACACATGGTTTTTGTTTCATCGCTTTGGTTTGGTTGTTTGTTTAGTGTTTGCTAGATTGTTGTTTGCTTGGCCGGACAGGTCGGACAAGTCGGACTGGCACCTGACTCCTGGTAACTCCCTATCGATTGGATTGCCAGAGTATCGGTCGTTGCGGGTCCCGCTCATTCCAGCGGCGGAAGCTTCTGTTCCTCGAGCCACAGCGTGAGATGCCCCATCGGCCGGCCTTCCGAGCCGCGGCGGTTGAATTGCAGGAAGCTGGTGGCCGCTACGGTCACCTTGCCACCCTTGAATTCGCCGCGCAGGTCGGCATACACATGGCCGCCGCGCGGCTGGCCGCCGGCGCGGTTGGGCACGCCGGTTTTCGACTCGGCCGCTAGCTTGCCGTTGACGTAGATGGCGTAGCCTTCGCCAGCCATGACATGGTTGCTGCCGCCCACCACGAAGCGGTAGCGGTGGCCGTCCTTGAATGCAGGAATGTCGAAGGTGCCGCGGATCAGCATGACTTCCTTTTCCCACAGGGTGCGTGGAATCACGCCGCACAGGCAGGGATTGTTGGTGCAGGCTCCCAGCGGTTCAAGTTTGCCCTCCTTATTGCCGAATGGCGGCAGCCCCTTCTTCCAGCCCGCCTTGGCGGCATCGAAGTCAGGCGCGAACCAATTTTCCATGCCGGCGGGATAGGTCACCTTGCGGTAACGGGCTGCGCCCTTCGTCTTGTCCAGGGTTTCCGGCGGATCGAAGCTGAAGCACTCCCACTCCGCGTTGTTCATGTCCGGCCCGAACGCATGCCACTCGTAGTCCTGCACACCGGCCGCGGCGTGGAAGTAATTGATCGCGTCCACGGTATCGCGTAGGAATTGCGAGGCGTTCGCCGGCTCCTCGCCTTTCACGGCGGCGAGCACCGCGGCATGGTTCCGGGGGTCGGCGACATACGCCCGCAGCATGCCGTCGAGAATGACCGGCTTGAGCGCCTTCTGCGCCGCCTTGGCCGCCGCCGCCTTGGCCGCCTCGTCGAGTTCCGGTGCCGCCGCGGGGGCCGCCACCTGCTTGCGGCCCGCGAGCGGGATCGGCGCCGCGTTGCCGCCCTGCAGCCCCACCATCGCGCGGCCCATGGCCTCGCCGACTAACAGATAGGTCTCGGCATTGCGGTTGTAGTGGTAATCCTCGCCGCGGGGCGACTCATCGACCTCGCGCCAGAAGTCGCGGGTGTCCACCGCGGCCACTGTGGCCGCCAGTTCCGGATGTTGTTTGGGATCGCCGACCGCCAGTTGGGCTTCCCAGACACCCTTCCAGGGTCCCTCCTCGATGCGGTAGCCGTTGAAGCCGACGGTGGCCACCACGACCGGCATCTTCGGTGCCTTGAACTCCTTGCGCAGGTCGCTGATCAGGTTGACGAGGTGTTTCTCGTATTCCGCCTTGGTCGAATCCTTGTCCTTGTGCCCTTGGAACCAGCCGAAGCCGGCGATCTCGTAACCCTGGCCCGCGTATCCGGGCACGATCTTGTCAATCTGCTCGAGCGACTTGCGGACCCCATCGACCATGAACCGGTATTCGAGGCCTTCCCACTGGGACGCCCCTTCCCGGTCGGTCTTGCCGCTGGAGGGCGGGCGGAAATCCCAGTTCAACGAGCGGTTGCCCAGAGCCGTCTTGATCAACAGCACCGCTTCGTCGTGGAAGGTACCCATGACATGGCCGAAGCCCAGTTCGGGACCGATCGTCCCGCCGTTGGACATCGCGGACAACGGCGACGAGTTCAGCGTCGGATTCTCGCGTCCCTGCCGGTAAAACACATCATTGCGCACGCTCCACTTGCCGGCCTCGTCGAGCAGGTAGGTGAACTTCCTGTCCTTCTTCGTCACCGTCTCCAGATCGCCCTTGCCCTCCAGATCCTCCTGACTCAACCAGAACGCCGCCGAGCCGCCCTTGAACCAGGTGATCTTGACCGGATACCGCTTGCCCGTTTCGAGCGCGACCTTGGTGATCACCGGCTGGCCGCCAGGGTCCTTGCGATACACCTCCTTGCCGTCCAAGGTGACGACATTGTGCGTGCTGTCTTCGAACCCGGCGTGCACCGTGTAGTTGCCGCCGGCGGGAACCTCGATGAACGCGTCGACCACCACGGTGTGCGGGCCATCCACGGCGGGCAGTTTCTCCGCCACGGTGCCCAAGGCCACGGTGGCGGTCCTGACCGGGGTCAACTTGGTGTAGTCTACCTTCGGGTCAGGGGCTCCTTGATAGATCGAGGCCTTCGCGCCCTTCGCCGCGCCAGGGTCGGCCGAGGCGTAAATGCCGAGCGGCGCAATCTTGTAACTGTTGGCCGAGTTGCCGCCCAGATAGATGCTCAAGGTGCCGAAAGACGCGCCGGGATCCGCCGTCAGGTAGATGCCGGTATACGGGCACTGCGCGCCGCTGATGTTGCCCATGCCCACCATGTTCGATTGCCCGGCGAGGATGTAGACCTTGACCGGTTTCTTCGCGTCGCCCGGTTGGCTGTCTGGCTTGGGCAGGTTGAGCGGGACCTCATTTGCCGATGCCTGCAGAATCCCTAGCGTCATGGCGACCGCGGCCATGTTCCATATCATTCGTTTGTGGTTCATATTTCTATTTCTCTTTGATTTGTATTTTCGGGTTCTTGTCAGACGAGGCGGACTGATAACTGATAACTGATAACTGATAACTGCTCACTTCTTCTTCATCACGATCAGCGGTGATTTCCAGCCCGCGGGATTCTTGTCGCTGAAACCGCCGGCCTCGATGAAGAGGTGGTCGCCCTTCAGCGTCATCTTCAGGGCCTGCAAGGGCCTGTGGACTTCCGACTGGAGATCGATCAGCGTGTCGCCGGTCCAGAGGCGGAGCGGATCGTCGGTTGTGCCGTCGGGATTGAAGGTGATCCCCTTGAACGGCGCGTTGTTGGCGGACGCCGGCTGGGCCGGATCGAAGGCCTCGATGGCCGGCACCACGGCCACCGTGGTCCAGATGCCCAACACAGCCGGGTTGGCCACCACCTTGCCGTCCCACTTGAATTTCCCGGCCTCCGGGTCTTCGGCATTGCGGTTCGGATCCTGGCGGGCTTGCCATTCGGCCGACATCATGGCCGCCTGTGTCGCCCACTGCCGCGGCATCCCGGCGTTGAAGAGCGGCATCTTCATCTCCTCGAACCAGATGTTGATGTTGTTCTGCTTGTCCTTTCTGGCACTGAGGAAGGCGATGGCCGCGACCTCCACCTTGCCGCCGCTCTTGAACTCGTCGAACCACTCGCTGGTGATGAACGCGCCCTTGGGCAAGCCGCCCGAGTTGCGGCCGAAGGCGCTTTTGGCCTCCGCCATCTGGCGGCCGTTGACATAGACGGCCCAGCCCTCGCCGGCGCCGACATGCGAAGTTCCGCCGACCACCAGACGATAGCGGTGACCCGGCTTCATGGGCGGCAAGTCGAAGCTGCGGCGCATGAGAAGCACTTCCTTGTCCCACAGCGTGCCGGGCGGGTCGCCGCAACCGCAGGGCGAGCCCTTGCAGGGGCCGGCCTGGAGTTTTCCATCCACGTTGACAAACGGTGCCAGCCCCTTCTTCCAGCCGGCTTTGGCCGGATCGAAATCCTTGGCAAACCATTGGGTCATTTCCGCGGGCACGGTCACCGGCCGGTAGCGACCCGTGCCGTCCCACAATTTCTTTTCGGGCGGATCAAAGAGGAAATACATCCATTCGCTGTTGAGCCGCTCGGGCCCGAATGCGCGCCAACCGTAGTCGGTGGTATCGCCGGCCCGGCGATAGAGGTCGGCCAATTGGTCCATCACGTCTGCCCGGCCGCCCGGATGATTGGCGGCTTTCATTTCGGCCTTGGCCAGCGCGCTCAGAGTCTTCCAATTCTTGCCGACGTGTTCGGGGACCAGGCTGTTGAGGATGGTCGGCTTGAGGGCTGCGGCCACCTTCGGGCTGAGTTTCTCCGGCGGCACCGCCAGGAAAAGGTCGCGGTGCGGCAAGGCCTGATCGGGAAAGCGTTGCTTGGCCAGTTCATACAACACATCGAGCCCGCCCTCGGTGGCGGCCAGGCTGGCGGCCATCTCTTTCTCCAGGAAGTCCACCGGACTGTTGCCGACCACGCGGTTCGACAGGTCCAAGCCGCCGGGTGCCGACAGCCGCTTGGGAAAATCCGCATACGCCTGCCCGAGCACCTTGGCGGCCAACGCCTGCACCTCCGGCTTCGCACCGTTGAGTTTGTCATAAATGCCATGGACCGGCACCATCACATCGGCCACCCGGTTGGTGTTGGCCAGCTTGCCGATGAGCGGCAGCAATTTCTGATAGAAACGATCATCGGTGGCCAGACCGGTGAGTGCCGTCAGGGCGGCTTTCTGCAGCCACCATTCCTCATGTTGCAACCAGAAGCACAGCCGGTCGACATGCGGCACGAGCAAATCCGGCTTGGCCATGCCCAGACGGTTCAGCGCGTGAATCACCACCCACCAGGATTCGTCCGGGTCGTTGATCATCGCGATCAGCAGCGCCGCCACCTCGTCTGTTAGACGCTCGGACGAATTGACGGCCATCAGCCCTGCCTGCCGCGCGCGCGGATCCTTGTCCTTGAGCAGTTCGAGGATCAACGGATCCTTGGCCCGTTTGCCAATCACCTGCGCCGCCATCTCGCGCACACCTTGATCGGGATGCCGGGCATACATCAACAATGTCTCGTCGGTCGCTGGAAGCTCGTTCCCGGGAACCGGCAACTCCACATCACGCCTGATTTGCCCGGCAAACACCGCGGATGTGGGAACATTCATCCGGCGCAGGATCGGCCACGCGGCATCGGTCGCCAGCCTTTCGTTGTCCCAATCCTGGACCTTGCCGTTCTTGTCCGCCGCCGGGGTCATCGAGAAGAACGCCTCATCCGCTTCCGTGCCCCACGGGCGCTTGGGAAGTTGATAGGTCTTGGCGAACTTCGACGGCGGCGCGCCGGTGATGCGCAGCGTCTTGCGCGGGATGGTGTAGGCGAGCGAGATGCCGATGCCCCAGCTGTTGGGATCATCGTAGCCACCTCCGCCATGGTAATTGCCCACGATGCCCATGGAGCCGTCGAAGTGCCGGGACAACTCGTAGAACCACTGCCGCTTGTCCATGAACTCGCGATGCTTGAGGGGCTTTTTCTCGGCCATCAGCCCCATCGAGGCGCCGCGCCAGATCTCGCCGATGCCGCCGCCGGTGTGACCGTGGAACATCCACGAGGTCGAATAGAAACTCCGGACCGCCGAGATGTCGCGCGCCTTGGCATAGACCGACTTCTCGCCCTCGGGTGTCAGCGTGGCGGCCGCGGCCATGAAGAAGGCCATTTTGCCGACCTTGCCGTTGTCGACGAAGCCGGAGTCCGGCATGTTGTTGCCATACGGCACGTTGCCGTGGCCGGCCAAGCGGTAGAAGTGCTTGAATGTCTCCTGCAGGGTGTGCTCATCGACCTGCGCGCCGCATTCCTTGGCTAAGAGCAGGAAGGCCGTGGCCGGTATGCCCGCGGCGTTCAAATGGCCGTAGCTGTAATTGACCCCGCCGAACTGGTTCCAGCCGCCGTTGTACATGTTGCGCTTGAGGTAGTCGGCGTGCTTCTCGATGAGCGGAATGACCGTTGAATCGCCGGTGCGCAGGTAATACTCGCAGAGCCCGATCCCGCCATAGCCGGAGTGCCAGGGGTTGCTGTCGATCTGCTTGGCATCCTTCTGCTTGGCCACCGTCTCCTTGATCCAGCCCCGGACGACTTCGAGATCCTTCTCCTCGCCGGTCGAGAGCAGGAAGAGCTGGCCGAGCCCCATCCCGTTGGAGCCGGTCCGCGCCAGGAACTCCGCCTGGTTGCGCACGATCTTGTCCGATTTCGGGCAGTTCAGCGGCCAGGTCGGGCTGTAGGCACCGAGCACCGGAATCTTGACGATCACCTCCTCGGCAGTCTTGGAGTCGGCCGTCTCCCTGAGCATGAACTTGATCACGCCGTCGGTGGCCTCCGCCTTGGTGATGATGGCGCCGAGCTGGATGCGCGGGTCGATGTCCTTCAACACTTCCCCGTTGATCGATTCGATCATCTGCCCGACCTTGAATTTCCCGGTGGCCTCGGCGGGCGAGCCCTTGTCCACCCGGCTCACCTGCATCTGGAACGGCGGCAGCAGCAGGTTGATGCCGATGCCCACCGGCCCGAAGTGCTCGATGGGCGTGCGCACATCGGTTTCCTTGGGATACGTGCTGAAGAGCGGGAAGTCCTTGTAGAACTTGCTCTCAAACCTGGACGAGGCCACATCGGCAGCGCTGGCGGAGGCGACGCCAGCCATCAGGGTGACGGCCAACATTTTCCGGGTCATGGGGTTCATAGGTGGTCGGTGTTTCATTTCGGCTTTTGGCAGGTCGTTTTTGTGGCTAGTCGTTTTGCGACTCCCGTTCGATTGGCTTTATGGATGGTTGGACGCTCCCCTCCCCTGCGGTCTGCCACGCGCCGGTCATACTTCCGGAAAATCGCGGTCGTTGCAGAGCAATCACCGGTTTCTTGCCCGGCAGCCTGCCCATTTCTGGATAGGTTTTCGCCGAAATAACTGTTCATTTGCCCATTCCCACCAAGGGCGCGAGGCTTTTATGGACAGGCAGCCGGACTCAAGTCGAATGCGCGTAAGGATTGGCTGGGGACTTGATTGATTGCCGCACTCCAGGGTCGCCGCAACGGAACGCGGAAGCCGGGGCGGTTCACCAATGGAAATCCACGGCCTTCATTTGCTGGTCGAGTTCCGCCTTGAGTCGTGTCGCGAGCGGCCCGTCGGCCGGGAGCTTGTGCAGTTCGTAGGGGTCGTTCTTGAGGTCATAGACCTCGACCCACTCGGGGTTCCTTGGATAGACGATGAGTTTGGCGTCTTCGGTGCGGATGCCGTGGCAAGTGGGGGTGTCGCCAAGTTCCTTGCGGTAATAGGCGAGGAACGAGGTGCGCCAATTGGCGGGCGGGTTGCCGCGGGCGAGTTCCTTGAAGCTGGCGCCGTGCATGCCGGGATGGGCGGGGAGGCCGGCGAGGTCGAGCCAGGCCGGGGCGAGGTCGAGGTTGGTGACCAGTTGATCGACGAGCTTGCCTTTGGGGAACAGCCGCGGGTAGCGGACGAGGAAGGGGATGCGCAGGCCTTCCTCGTAGAGCGCGCGTTTGTCGCCGAGCCCGCGTTCGCCGAGGAAGTAGCCGTTGTCGCTCGAATAGGCGACGACGGTGTCGTCGGCGAGCTTGAGTGCGTCGAGCGCGTCCAACAGTCGCCCGAGGTTTTCATCGATGCCCTTGATGTGGCGCAGGTAATCGAGGTGGACGGAGTTGGCGGAGAGGCCGCGTTCCTTGCCCTTGTCCTCCTCGGTGAGCGGTTTGTGATAGATGGCGGCGATCTCGCAATTGGGGGTGCGGCGGGTGGTCTTGCCCTCGTAGAGGTTGCGCAGGCGCTCGGGCAGGTTGGCGGCGCCGCGCCTGTTGTGCGGGCTCTTGAAGCCGAGGACCATCGAGAACGGCTGATCACCGTTGGCCTTGAGCCAGTCGATGGCGAGGTCGGTGCTGACATCGTCGACCCAGCCCTTGGTGGGGGTCATCGCGCCGTTGATCTCGAACGGGCAATCCTGATAGATTCCCTGGTTGATGAAACTGGCGGAGTGTTGGAAGCCGGGGCGCGGGCCTTTCTGGTCGCCCATGTGCCACTTGCCGAAGTAGGCGGTGCGGTAGCCGGCGTCGCGCAGCAGGGTGGCGTGGGTGACGGCGGTTGCCGGGAAGGGCGTGTCGTTGTCCATCACGCCGTTGACGTGGGTGTACTGGCCTGTTAGAAACCCGGCGCGGCCGGGCGAGCAGATCGAGTGGGTGATGAAGGCGTTGCGGAAGCGGACGCCGGTGGCGGCGAGGCGGTCCAGCGACGGGGTTTCGAACCACGGGTAGCGGGCCTTTTCCCCGTGCTCGCGCTGGACGGCGCCCATCGCGTCCCAGCGGTGGTCGTCGGCGATGACGAAGATGAAGTTGGGCTTGCGGTCCGCGGCGTGCAGCGGGGCGGCACAGGCGAGCGCGGCGAGGAGCCATGCGGCGGCATGGCGACGACCGGAGGTCAGGAACGATTTCATCAGAGGCTTCGGATTGGTTGTCACGGTTACTGCACCGGGGGAAGTTTCATTTCTTCCAACCAGACGCTCAACGGGTCGCGGGAGGCGGGGAGGAAACCCTCGGTCGCGAGATTGTTCATCGGGAAGTTGCTGACGGCGAGGGTGACCTTGCCGCCCTTGAATTCCTCGCGGAAGTCGGCCCAGACATGGCTGCCGCGCGGCCTCCATCCCTCCCGGCGCCAGGCGGTGATGCCGGCTTTCGATTCGGCCAGCAGCTTGTCATTGACGTAGATCGCGTAGCCTTCGCCGGAATTGGCGTGGACGCTGCCATTGACGCGGATGCGGTAGCGGTGGCCGTCTTTCAAGGGCGGCAGTTCGAAGGTCTGGCGCATGAGCAGGACGTCCTTCTCGCACAGCGTCTTGGCGGGGCCGCGTTTGCTGGGGCCATACCATTCCGGATAGGCGATCGGATCCTTGGCCACTCCGAACGGCGCGGCACCGCTCTGCCAGCCGGCCTTTTTCGCATCAAAGTCCGGCGCGAACCAATTTTCCATGCCGGCGGGCCAAGTCACCGGGGCCACGGGAATGAACTTCGACTTGGGATCGGGCTGGGCTTTCGGCAGGTCGAAGCAGAAGTAGTCCCAACTGGCATCCTTGACGGGGCCGCCGAACGGCTTCCAATCGTAATCGGAAATCCCCGCCGCGCGGTAGTAGTCGGCGGCTTCATCCAAGGCATCGTTCAGCAAGGACGGCACGTCGGACGGCTTCTTGCCCGGCATTTTGCCCGCGACCGCCGCGAGGACCGCCGGTTGGTAGCGCGGGTTCTCGAGGAAAGCCACCAGCGCGCCATCGAGGATCATCGGCTTGATCGCGGCCTGCGACGCGGCCAGTTGCTCCGCCGTGGGCACGGGCTTGGCGGCTTCGGCGGCCACGCGGGCCGCCGTGCGGGCCTCGCGGTCCGACTTGGGAATGGCCTCGGCCTGGCCGCCCAGCAGGCGCACCATCGCGCGGCCCATCGCCTCGCCGACTAACAGATAGGTTTCCGGATTGCGGTTGTAATGGTAATCCTGGCCCCGGGGCGATTCCTCGACCTCGCGCCAGAAATCGCGGGTATCCACCGAGGCCACCGAGCCGGCCAGCTCCGGATGTTGCTTGGGATCGCCGACCGCCATCTGGGCTTCCCAGACACCCTTCCACGGGCCCTCGGCGAGGCGGTAGCCGTTGAAGCCGACGGTGGCGACCACGGCCGGCATCTTCGGCGCCTTGAACTCCTTGCGCAGGTCGCCGATCAGGTTGACGAGGTGTTTCTCGTATTCCTCCTTGGTCGAATCCTTGTCCTTGTGACCCTGGAACCAGCCGAAGCCGGCGATCTCATAGCCCTGGCCCGCATAACCGGGCACGATCTTGTCGATCTGCTCGAGCGACTTGTGGACGCCTTCAACCATCAGGCGGTATTCGAGGCCTTCCCACTGAGCTGCTCCTTCCCGGTCGGTCTTGCCGCTCGAGGGCGGACGGAAATCCCAGTTCAGCGAGCGATTGCCTATCGCCGTCTTGATCAGCAACACCTGCTCGTCGTAGAAGGTGCCCATGACCGAACCAAAGCCGAGTTCGGGGCCGATCGTCCCGCCGTTGTTCGAGGTGGCGGACAACGGCGAGCTGGCGCGATCGGGAAACAACCGCGGGTCGGTGTAGGTCACGTCGTTGCGCACGCTCCAGTTGCCTGCAGAATCTAACAGGTAAAGAAACTTCCCGTCCTGCTGCGTCAGGGTCACCAGGTCGCCCTTGCCGGGAATCTCCACCTGCTCGAGCCAAAACGCGGCGGAACCGCCCTTGAAATAAGTGACCGTCACCGGATAACGCTTGCCGGCTTCGAGCGCTACTTTCGCGACCACCGGTTTGCCGCCCACCTCCTTGCGATACACCTCCTTGCCGTCCAAGGTCACGACATTGTGGGTGCTGTCTTCAAACCCGGCGTGAACCGTGTAATTCCCGCTTGCCGGCACGTCGATGAAGGCGCTGACCACGACGGTGTGCGGGCCGTCCATCGCAGGCAGCTTTTCCGCGGTGGTGCCCAGGGCGACCGTGCCGGTCTTGGCCGGCGTCAGCTTGGCATAGTCCGCCTTGGGGTCGGGGGCACCCTGATAGATCGCGGCTTTCGCGCCCTTGGCGGCATCGGCCCCGGCGGCTTGATAGACCCCGTGCGCGGCGAGGCCGGAGCCGCCGATGGGCATGGCGCCGGGAATGAGCGCCGGGTCCGCGGCCAGGAAGACCGTCGGATACGGCGGCCGCGCGCCTTTGATGTCGCCCATGCCCACCATGTTCGATTGGCCCGCCAGGATATACACCTTGACCGGCTTCTTGGCGTCACCCGGCTGGCCGTCGGGCTTGGGCAGGTTCAACGGGACATCACTTGCCTTTGCCTGCAGCATTCCCAGGGCTGCAGCGGTCATTGCCATCAACATTCTTCTCGGTTTCACTTCTGTTAGTTGTCGGATTTGTCGGATATATCGGATTGCCACTGGTTTTTCGCGGAGCGTTTTGCTTGAACACATTCAAAATCGCCGGGCTTGAGTTGTTCCTGCCCGATGAGTTCGGCAAAATGAGCGGCGCTGCCGGGACGCGCGCGGAAGAAAAGTTCCGGTTCGACCTTGAGCTTGCCGGTGGCCTCGGCGGGCGAGCCCTTTTCCAGCCGGCTCACCTGCATCTGAAACGGCGGCAGCAACAGGTTGATGCCGATGCCCACCGGCCCGAAGTGCTCGATGGGCGTGCGCACATCGGTTTCCACGGGAAACGTGCTGAAGAGCGGGAAGTCCTTGTAGAACTTGCTCTCAAACCTGGACGAGGCCACATCGGCAGCGCTGGCGGAGGCGACGCCAGCCATCAGGGTGACGGCCAACATTTTCCGGGTCATGGGGTTCATAGGTGGTCGGTGTTTCATTTCAGCTTTTGGCAGGTCGTTTCTGTGGCTAGTCGTTTTGCGACTCCCGTTCGATTGGCTTTATGGATGGTTGGACGCTCCCCTCCCCTGCGGTCTGCCACGCGCCGGTCATACTTCCGGAAAATCGCGGTCGTTACATCCCAATCACCAAATTCTTGTCCGGCAGCCTGCCCATTTCCGGATAGGTTTTCGCCGGAACAACTGTTCATTTAACCATCCCGGCAAGGGTGCGAGGCTTTTATGGGCAAGTTGAGGGAGGGTAAGCCATCGATCCTCGCGGGGAGTGCCGTCATCATGATCGATCGATTTGTGGTCATAGGTGTGCCTCAAGGATTGCCATTCTTTCCGGCCCGTCTCGCCTCTTCGAAGGGGATCGGCTTTTCGCTGGCCGATTGCGACTGTTCGGTCTGCCGGACCATCGCATCCCACTTGGGTCCGCCCTTGACCGTCTTCATCCGTGGCAGAACGGCCTTGGCGTTGCCGCCAAATCGGCAGCGTGCTCATGACCATCTTGAGCTTGAACTACCACTTCGCGGACTTGGAATCGAGAGCGTCGAGCAGGCGAGGCTCCAACACGCTTTGAATCGAAGCTTTCGCACCCGAGTCGGCACGCCTGATTGTCATCAACATGAACAGCAAGCCATGAACACAGACCCCCACGCACACTCACGTCGTCATTTCATCGCCCGCTCCGGCCTCGCCGCAGCAGCCGTCTCCATGCCCCACATCGCCCGCGCGCAGAACGCCGGAAGCGGCAAGCTGCGCATCGGCATCATCGGCTGCGGCGGACGTTCTAACAATGTCGGCGAAATGGCTCTCAAGGACGGCCGTTTCGAAATCGTCGCGCTCGCGGATTACTTCCAGGAAGAGGTGGACCGCCAGGGCGAGAAATTCAACGTCCCCGCGGCTCGACGTTACACGGGTCTCAACTGCTTCAGGAAAATGCTCGATGCGGGCGGCATCGACATCGCCGCCGTTTTGACACCGCCGTATTTCCACCCGGAACAGGTCGAGGCCGCGGTCGAAGCCGGTGTTCACGTCTGGCTGGCCAAGCCCATCGCCGTGGACGCGCCGGGCGTCGCCCGCATCGAAGCCGCAGCCCGCAAGGCCACCGAAAGGAAACGCTGCTTCCTCGTCGATTTCCAAACCCGCGCGCTCGCCCACTACAACGAAGCCGCACGCCTCGTCGCCGCGGGCAGTCTCGGCACGATGGGATTCGGCGAGATCGAGGGCACCTGCCCCGCTTTCGAACTGCGCGTCCCGCAGGACAGCCAGGAGGCGAAGCTGAAAAACTGGCTCCAGTGGCGCGACCTCTGCGGCGAGTCCATCATCGAGTTCAGCATCCACGCCATCGACATGGCCAGCCTGATGATCGGCCGAAACCCGCTGTCAGCCACCGGCCAGTGCGGCCGTTTCCTGTTGGATCGCTACCCCGATCCACGCCCTGGCGACGTGAAAGACCACTGGCTCGCCACCTATGACTTCGGCGATGGACTCAAAGTCGTGTTCCGGGGCAAGCGCCTCGACGGTCACGAACTTCCGGACCAGCACGGCATCTATGTCAGGCTCCACGGCAGCGGGGGCAGCCTGCTGGCCGATTACTCCGGCGAGGTCATGATCCGTGGCAAGGAATCATTCTATGGCGACCGTTTCATGAAGGAGAAAGTCCGCGGCATCTACAACCGCGGCATCACCGAGAACTGGAAAACCTTTCACGACAACATCACCAAGGGCAACCACGCCCAGGAAACCGTCGCTCCGAGCGTGCGCAGCCATTATCTCGCCCTGCTTGCCCGCGAGGCCTGCTATCGCAACGGAGAAACCGTCACCTGGGACGAAGTGGTTGCCTCTAAAAACGCCTTCGCTTTCGACACCACCGGACTCAAGAGTTGAGCGTTCCAGATCAAAACCCCGGAAATGGACGACTTGGCGAAGTCCGACCTCCGCCCACCGGCGAAGCGATTTCCTGACTGTCATCACCGCGGGTTGAAGACGCTGCGGAGGTAATCCAGATTGTGACGATGGCAATCGACCACCGGCTTCTTGTTCTCCATTGCTCCCTCGATGACAAGCCAGCCGCTGTAGTTGATGTCCGCGAGCGAATCGCGCACCGTGGTGAAATCTACCTTGCCTTTGCCTAACAGCGAATCGTTCTCCTTGCAGTGCACCTGGCAGATGCGGTCGTGCCCGAGTTGGCGGATGTCCTTTTCAAGGTTGTAGCCGCGGGTGGTCATGTTGGCCACGTCGTAATAAACCTTGACCGCGGACGAGGCCACCGAATCCACGATGCGGATGTGTTCCTCCGCGTTGAGCCAGCTTTCCACACCGAGGATGACTCCGGCCTTTTCCGCCTTCGGGGCCACCCGTTTGAGCCGTTTGATCACCTCGTCCTGAAGATCGGGCTTGTCCTTGATGTCGCCGTTGCCGAAGAACGCCAGCAGCACGATGTCCACTTTCATGGCGGCCATCGCATCGATGCATTCCTCGACCCATTTTTCGGTTCTGGGATCGGACGCGTAAGGGGTCTGGTTGAGGACGCCCATGGCCAGCGAGGTGATGGCGACCCGGGTGTCGGCCGCTTTTTCCAGATAGGTCTTGCGGACATCCGGCAGGCGCAGGTTGTTTTTCTCGTCCCCCCCGCCGAAGCTCACCTGCACTCCATCGAGGCCGATTTCCCTGGCGACGTCGAAGGCTTTCAATTCGCCCCGGCAATGGATCGACCAGTCGCACGCGCCGATGCGAAAAGGCTGCCTGCCACTAGCGGCCATGACCTGCATGGCGGGTGACACCAGCAGACCTCCGGCCGCTGCGGTTTTAATGAAATCACGTCGTTTAATCATGGAATCCGGGTGTCTGAGGTGTCGCTTGGATCAACAAGTTGGCTTGAACGCAGCGGATACGGCAGGTGTTCAATTTTCTTTCAGGTATCCGGCCTGCACAGCGTGACGGCGCCACCTTCACCCTCGGCGCCAACACATGGCTCTTCGACTACAATGATACGTTGGAAGGCCTGAACCACGCGACTGCCCCCCCGATGGTCAAAGTTACGTGACCATGACGGTCATCCCCGAGCCGAGCGTAACATTGCTGGATGGAATCGCCGCTCCTGGCTTGTTGCTGCGTCGTCGCAAGTAAAATTATTCAACCGCCAGAGAATCACGACAAGCATCAGTAAGCTGGGCCCGCCTACGGATATCAGGATCCCGTCGAATTAAGCGAGACGGCCTCGCCCTTCTTGATCGTCAGTTAACGGATGAGAAGAAAGTCATCGGCATCAATCGCATCGACATTGGCGTTTCCCTGGATCACAAGCTTGGGATTCGGGACGCTTACCGGCAACCACTACGGATAAGCGCCTTCGAAACCGGCGATGGGCTCGATGAAACGGAAGTTGCTTGGCAAATCTGCTTAGGGCTGAAGGGTGACTTTGCGCAGGCGGATGGGCTTCCACTGACCGGGCTCAGGTTTGAGCTCGATGACCGCCTCTTCCGCGGGCAGTCCGATGATACCCAGCGGGATGGTCGTCCATGCAAGCTCACCGCCGGTCGCGGGAATGTCGATGACCTGGGTGGCTTCGCCCACGCGGACACAAAGCTTGGTGGCTTCACTGGCGGCGAATTCCGCCTGAATGTTCCATTTGGCCACCTTGCCGGTCTTGACCCGGTATTCGACGCGGTAGTCCTGTTGCTTCCAATCCGTGAGGTAAGCATCGGCTCCCGTGCCTTCGACACGGATGTTGCCGCCCACGGCTCCGTAAGGATCGGCATCAAGCGCGGGCAGCGTGAGGGTGCCATCGGCGGCCGGAGTGTTGAAAGGCTCTTGCGTGATGGTCAGCGTGCCGGGGAATTCAAGACGCGCGACGGAGACATCCGGATCGGTGGCGGAGCCGGGAAGTTGGATGACAATGCCATCGGCCGTGCGTTCCGCGGTGACGATGGCACCGCCTTTGAGCATGCTGCCTGCGGTGGGAAGCTCCTTCAGGGTGGGCAGCAGGATTTTTCCGTTCGATGGCCATTCCCAGACGTGGAGGTAAAGCGTGGTGCCGCCGTTGTCAGCGGGCTTTCGGGTCACACGGCCCCATGGCAAGCGCCGCGGGAACGGGCTAGCCGTGGTGGAGTGGATCGCTTGGCTGTTCACTTCCATCCAGCGGCCGATGGCTTCCAGACGCTCGATGCTTTCCTCGGGGATCGATCCATCGGCGCGCGGGCCGATGTTGAGCAGCAGGTTGCCGCCCTTGCTGGCGATATCGGAAAGCATCTGGATGAGGCGCTGGGAACTCTTCCAGTTGCGGTCGTTGACCTTGTAGCCCCAGGTGTCGTTCATGGTCATGCAGACTTCGAACATCTGGCCGGGGAAGCCGCGCGGCGGGATGTGCTGCTCGGGCGTCATGGTGTCGCCCTTGAAGCCGGTGCCGAGACGGTTGTTGTTGATGATGCGCGGATGCTGCGCCATCAGCGCGGCAAAGGGGGCCACACGCTCCGGCGTCATCTGCATCGGTGTATCCCACCAGATGATGGCGGGATCATAACGCCCGATGATTTCCTTCACCTGGGGCAACGCGATGTTCTTCAGATACTCGTCATAGTCACCCTTCTGCGCGGGATCCCAGATCTTGCCGATCTCACCACTGGTGGCTCCACCGGGGTGCGTCCAGTCCTGGGATTGCGAGTAGTAAAGGCCGAACTTCATGCCGCGCTCACGCACCGCCTTGGCGAGCGGATCGAGAAGGTCACGCTTGGCACCGGAAGCCATCACGTCCCAATCGGTGACGGCGGAATCATAGAGCGCGAAGCCGTCGTGGTGTTTCGAAGTGATGACGACGTATTTCATCCCCGCGCGTTGCGCGAGTTCGGCCCAGCGTTGCGGATCGTATTTCGCAGCAGTGAACTGCGGTGCGAAGGATTTGTATTTCGCCACGGGGATCTTTTTATAGCGCATGATCCACTCGCCGATGCCTTTCATCGTCTGGCCGTCCCACTCGCCAGCGGGCACGGCGTAGACACCCCAGTGAATGAACATCCCGAAGCGCGCCTCACGGAACCATTGCGTGCGGTCGGCCTCCGCCGGATCCGCCATGGCACTGGCAACGAAGGAGGCAAAGGCAAGTAATAGTGGCAGTTTGATTTTCATGAAATGGCCGATCAGTGATGAAGTTCATACGGCCTTCACGACCATGGAATTTCAGGGGTTCCAACATCGGGCGAGTTTTTTGCTCAAATTCCTTGTCCCGGAAGCTGCAATTGGCCGTTCTTGATGCGGATGCGTTCATCTGCAGGCTTCTGCGGTTCCAATTTTTCCAGCCAAAGCAGCAGGGCACTCACTACCACACGCCGCAGAACACGATGAACTGGATCAACTTCGACAATCTTGTCACCTGTTAGCATAACAGAGTCTATCAGAAGTGCCTGTAATGCCCTCAAGGCGAGAACTTGGGTGTTCCGGAGGAGGCCAGATCGACGGTCTGTTGACACCACGCCAACAGCATGTCTGACGAAATTCTGACAAAGCCCACGGCGACACCCGCCAGCAGGAAATCCGCCAAAGTTACACACGCCATCGTCCGTCATGGCTCGGTCACTGTTCCGATCTACCCGGCCCGCGCTGTCACAAGCGCGCCGCACATGATCACCAAACAAACGCACCAGATCACAAGACCGGCTCGGGGCGTGTCGTTAGTCTGCCCCATCATGAGTGATACCCATCCCCTCGGCGTGGCGGTCATCGCCGGCAAACGCAAGGAAATCCCGGATCTCGTCGCCACCTGCATCAGCGTCGGCGAGAGTGCGCAGTTCATCGTGGAAAACCGCCTGGTGTCCGCCATGGCGGTGGTCGGTGAGAAATTCAAAAACAACGAGATCTTCGTTCCTGAAATGCTCATCGCCGCCCGCGCGATGAAGGAAGCGCTCAAGATCCTCGAACCGATGCTTGTCGAAGCCGGAGTGAGACCCGAGTTCAACGCCGTGATCGGCACCGTCGAAGGCGACCTTCACGATATCGGCAAGAATCTCGTCGCGATGATGTGGAAGGGCGCCAACATCGACGTCATCGACCTCGGTGTGAACGTGCCGCCCGCTAAATTTGTGGAAGCCATCCGCGAGAACAACGCGCGTCTGGTCGGCCTTTCGGCGCTGCTCACCACCACCATGCCCGCCATGCGGGAAACCGTGAAGGCGATCCGCGATGCGGGTCTTTCGCCCAAGATCATGATCGGCGGCGCGCCTATCACCATCGAATACGCAAGCGAGATCGGAGCGGACGGCTATGCCGCGGATGCCGGGAGCGCGGTGGATGCCGCGATGGCTTTGTTGAAATCCTGATTCACCAGCATCACCATGCACTACCAATCCCTTGCCATATCCGATCCGGCGGAACTCATCTTCGGCCTCGCTCCGCATCCCGTGACCACCCGCAGCGGCATGGTCATCGGCGGTGGCACCGTTTATCCGGAACTGAATTTCACCCTGCCACCGATGGCCATCAATGCCGGGACTTTCGACGAGGTCCGGCGCATTTACACGCAAATCATCGAAGGCGCGCTGCGCCGCGCCGCGGATCTGGAAGTCCCGGGCGTGGTCATCGAGTTCGAGACCCTGCCGCCGATGACCGAGTTTCCGAATTGGGGACTCGACATCGCCAAGATCCTGTTAGACGGCATGGCTGCCGAAAACGAACGCAGCGGCCTCAGGAGCGTGCTGCGCATGACGCCCAACGACAACCGCGAGTTCGAGCGTCCGCCGCTCATGCGGCGCGGCCACTATTGGGATGCCATGCTCGAACTCTTCGAGGGCTCCGCAGCCGCAGGCGCGGAATTGCTCAGCATCGAATCCGTCGGCGGCAAGGAACTGCACGACGAGGCGCTCGTCAACGGCGACCTCGCGGCCAGCATCTTTTCCCTCTGCATTCTCGGTGAGCGCGACATGCGTTTCCTCTGGACCCGTCTTAGGGAAATCGCCGGCCGCCATGGTGCGAAATGCGCCGGCGATACCGCCTGCGGCTTCGGCAACACCGCCATGGTCCTCGCCGAACAAAAAATGATTCCCCGCGTGTTCGCCGCCGTGGTCCGCGCGGTAACCGCCGTGCGCTCGCTCGTCGCTTACGAATGCGGCGCGGTCGGCCCCGGCAAGGATTGTGGTTATGAAAACCCGATCCTCAAGGCGATCACCGGATTTCCAATGGCCATGGAGGGGAAAACCTCCGCCTGCGCCCATCTCAGCCCGATGGGCAACCTCTCCGCCGCCTGCTGCGACACGTGGTCCAACGAATCAGTCCAGAACATCAAACTGTTAGGCGGCATGGCCCCCACCTGTTACATGGAACAGCTCGCCTACGACTGCCGCCTCATGAACACCGCGCGCTCCCATGGCCGCGAATCCGCCTCGCAACTCCAGCGCTGGCTCGTCGAGTCCGATGTCGCCACTGATCCGCAGGCCTTCATCATCTCGCCTTCATCCGCGGTGGAACTTGCCCGCGCCATCGTCGGCAGCGACTCGCATTACCATGCGGGAGTCGCCGTCGCGCGCAGGGCGGTGGAGCTGCTGCGCGACGCCCATGATGATGGAAAACTCCGCATCGTCCCCAACGAGGTGGCTTGGTTCGACACGCTTCAGGACAGCCTCGACGACATGCCGGAAAGCGAATCGGAATTCATCGGACAACAGCTCGCGCTCGCCGACCGCAGCCGCTTCCTGCCCGAGGAATACGCGCTGGAGGGCTGATTTCCTAACTCTCACCGTGGTCGAGGAGGATGCCGCGCAACGACTCCGGCGACATTCATTCTCTTTTGTCGGGAGTGTAGGACAGTGCCGTGTCGAACAGTGCGATGACGTTGTCTGGTGATACGTTGGCTTGGACATTGTGGATCGGTGCGCAGACGAATCCACTGTCCGGTGCGAGCACGGAAAGATTGCGCTCGGTCTCTGCCGCGACTTCTTCAGGCGTGCCGTGAGCAAGGTGCCTTGCGCGTCGCAGGATCCGCCCCAGAAGGCGATTTGATGGCCGAATTCGCGCTTGAGCCGTGCGGGGTCCATACCGGTGGCGGAGGTTTGCACGGGATTCAGGATGTCCACACCCATCTCGATGATCAAGGGCAGCAGCGGGACGATGGCACCGTCCGAATGCAGCAGGACTTTCCATGATGTGTTTTCATGGATCCAGTCCAGTCCGCGCTTGTAGGCGGGAAGCAGCAGCTCGCGGAACATGGTGACGGATAGGAAAGGCGCGCTCTGCGTGCCGAAGTCGTCGGCGATCTGGATGACCTGGACGCGGTCGCCTACGGCGGCATGGAAGCCGCGCAGGTTTTCGATCCAAGCGTCCACGAGTTCCGCGTAGAGTTCCTCCACGTATTCCGGTTCGGAGGCGAAGGTCATCATCCATTCCTCGAATCCGCCCTGGCCGATGCCGTTGAACAATTCGTAGGAAGGACCAAAGGCGGCGACGATGGCCTTGTCGGTGTTCTGATAGAGAGCCTCGGCTTCCAGGTGGTAGTGTTCGAAGGTGGCGGCGTCCACGCGTGGTGCTCGCCATCCGGGGAGGTCGGGGTGCAGGGCACCGGGGTATTTCTCGAAGCGGTCGAAGTAGAATCCGGCGCGCGGCATGGCGGCGATGATCTCGTCGCCGCGTTTCAAAACGAGACCACCCTTGCCATCGGGCTCCGGGTTGAAACCGCCGGGGACCTCCGCGCACAAGCCGTCGGGAAAGGTGATGGTCTTCCAGTTTTGATTGCGGATGCCGAAGGCCACCGCGGGCCGGTTCAGTCCCACGCAGTCCGCTCCGAAGCGGTCGGCCACGTCCTGCCCGATGTCCGCAAGCATCTGATAGGTGTCGAAGACGCGCGGCGGCCGCGTGTTGCGCAAGCCGAGGCGTTCGCGCAATTTCACATAAGCCCAGACTGAGATGCCGGATTGCCGCGTGCCGCCGAAATCGACGGGTAAGCGGTCCACGGGCTGATGATGGATGGCGGCGATGATGCGTTCGCGCGGGGTCATGGCGGGCTGGGGGTAAAACCACAGCCATTTCACCCCGGCATTGCCATTGGAACCAGTTACATCCGCGCGCATGGCATGGCAAAAGCAGGGCGTCCGTTGCTTTATATCTCCATGTGCAAAATGAGCAGAACGGGTTTCCTTACGTGAGAGGCGTCCGTTGAAGACAGGGACTCGAGACACTGCATTCGATGGTTCGCCTTGGAGCGGCAGGCGGATTCAGACGGACTGTTGGTGGTGGTCCTTTCGATAGCGTGCGGGGGTGGTGCCGATCCATGAGTTGAAGGCACGGGTGAAGTGGGCGTGGTCGTAGAATCCGCAGCGTTGAGCGATGGCGGATACGGTGTCGTCAGTCTCATTCAGCAGGCGGCAGGCGTGCTCCACGCGAATCCCCAGCAGATACTGGTGGGGGCTGGAGCCAAAGGCCTTGCGAAACGTGCGCTCGAACTGGCTGATGGACAGACCCGCTTCCTGGGCGAGTTGGGCTGAGGTAAGCGGCTCCGCAAACCGTTCGTGCAGCTTGGCCACCGTGGAGGCCAGTCGTTTCATGGTGGCTGGGGCCGTGCGCAGTTTCTCGATTCTGCGGGAAAATCCCGCCAGACCGATCACGCGGCCTTTTGCGTCACGCAGCGGGATTTTGTGGGTGATCACGAGGTGTGGTGATCCTTCGCGTTCGGGAGCTGGTTCGATGCGGTTGAATTTGGGCAGACCTGATTCCATCACTTCGAGGTCATCCGCCATATATTCCTCGGCGCGCGCGGGCGGGAAGAAATCACGGTCGGTTTTGCCCAACGCCTCTTGTTCGGATTTAACCTGACAGAGTTCACATCCGAGACGGTTGAGCGCCATGAAGCGGGCCCGATCATCTTTGATGAAGAAAGAAACATCAGGCAGCATGTCGAGCAGTCGCACGAACTGTCGCAGGGAACCGATCCGACCAAAGAAATCATCGGGCTTTTTTGTGGGTTTCATGCCGTGAATTTACACAAGAATGAACGCTTTGTGCAAGCACCACAAAGGGCGTCTGTGTATTGTCGATTACCCTGCAAGGGAATCATGCCATGAACCCGTCCCGCCGAGTGTTTTTACAGACCACCATTGCCGCCGCCATTTCCAGTCGTGGCACATATGCCCAATCTGTTCCCGCGGCTCGCAAGCTGCGCATTGCCGGAATCGGCGTCGGGGGCATGGGTCTCAACAACATGATCAACCTCGCCAGCGAGGATATCGTCGCCCTCTGTGATGTGGACCAGCGGCATGCCGCCGGGGCCTTCCGGAAATTCCCGGATGCCAGGCGTTGGCGGGATTTTCATGAAATGCTTGAGAAGCAGCCCGAGATCGAGGCTGTGATGATTGCCACGCCGGATCATACCCATGCTTCCATTGCGCTCGCCGCGCTCAGGGCGGGAAAGCACGTGTATTGCCAGAAGCCACTGACTCACGACATTCATGAAGCCCGTGTGCTTGCTGCGGCGGCAAGGGAAGCCAAAGGGTGCATCGCCGTGATGGGCAACCAACACCACTCATCGGCCGGCATGCGCAAGGTGACGGATTGGATCCGTGCCGGAGTGATCGGCGATGTGAAGCGTGTCATTGGCTGGTGCTCGCTGAATTATCGTCCCTTTGGAAATGCGTATTGGTCCACCCTGACCGATCGCCCGCCCGCCGATTCTCCTGCCGTGCCGGATACCCTCGACTGGGATCTTTGGCTCGGGCATGCGAAGGAGAGGCCGTATCACCCGACCTATCACCCGGCCCGCTGGCGCGCGTGGTGGGACTTCGGCTGTGGCATGATGGGGGACCGCGGTGTCCATACGCTGGATGCCGCCTGCCATGCTCTGGATCTGGGGAAACCATCGTCCATCGAACGCCTGTCGATTGAGGGCGCGAACGAATACGTCCATCCGGACAAGGCTCACATTCGATATCGGTTTCCCGCGCGTGGGAAATTCCCGGCCATGGAACTCGATTGGTATTCCGGAGAGCGCCCGGCGGAGGTCGATGAGCTGACGGAGAATCGCAAGGTCGGAGATGATCAGGGCGGTGCCTTGTTTATCGGCACTCGTGGCATGATCAGCCATGGGACCTATCCGTCGGGAAATCTCGTGCTTCACCCGACCGAACTCCGAGAAGAAGCCGGTCGGGCTCCCGCCCTCACGCCCGCGATCCGCGGCAGCCACGAAATGGCCTGGGTCGCCGCCTGCAAGGGCGAAGGCCCGGTTTCTTCCGGCTTCGAATACGGCGCCGCACTCACCGAGCTCACCCATCTGGGCAATCTCGCCATTCAGTTGGGAGGCACCATCGAATGGGATGCGGCCAAGGGCGAAGTCACCAACCGCCCCGAAGCTGCTGCAGTGATCCGCAGGCCACGCCGTGGAGGGTGGGAACTCTGAGCAAGGCATGCGCCCACTGAGAGCCATGGATACAATTCCCGATCCCTTTCTCGAGCAACGACAGGAAAGCGGCGTGCTTCCCTGTGAATTCCAAGGCGAGAGCGTTCCCATGATCCTGCGCCATGAGGCGGTGCGCCGTGCGGCGAAGGATTGGCAGACTTTCAGTTCCGACGCGCCATTTCGCGTCCCCATTCCTTCGGAGGAGAAACTGCGGACGATGCGGCAGTTGCCGATCGAGACCGATCCCCCGGATCACTCCGAATACCGGGCCATCGTCGAACCTTTCTTCCGTCGCCCCAAGGATCCCGGATTCGTCGCACGCATGGATGGACTGATCGGTTCGATGCTGGCCGAGGCAATGGATCGTGATTCCGTCGAGATCGTGCGCGGGTTTGCGTTGCCCTTGCAGTCGCGGGCATTGACGTTCCTGCTCAACGTGCCGGAATCCGAGGCGGATCTTTGGATCGGCTGGGGGATTCATGTGTTTCACGATGGCGATTCCGGGGAGAGCAAGGGTTCGTCGCTCGAAGCGTATCTCCATGCGAAATTCGATGAGGCTTGTGCCAATCCCGGGGACGATTTCTTCAGTGCCCTGCCGCGTGCGGAATTCCGCGGACGCCCGCTGACCCGCGAAGAGATGATGGGTTTCGCCAACCTGGCTTTCGCCGGTGGCCGCGACACGATCATCCACACGGTCTCGTCGGTGATCGCGTATCTGTCGCGGCATCCCGAGGCGCTGGAATACCTGCGCGAGGATCCGTCGCGCATCGTTCTCGCCAGTGAGGAATTCTTCCGTGCGTTCATGCCGCTGACCCACATCGGACGTGTTTGCCCGGTGGAGACCGGTGTCCACGGCGTCACCGTGCCGGCTGGCGGACGGGTTTCGCTTTGCTGGGCCTCCGCCAACCAGGACGGGTCGGTTTTCGACTCCCCCGGAGAAGTGCGTCTCGACCGCAAACCGAACCCGCACCTGTCATTCGGATTCGGAACACATCTGTGTCTCGGGGCGCTCCATGCGCGGGTGCTGGTGCGGAGTCTCTTGCTCCAGCTCACGCGGCATGTGGCGGGAGTCACCATGGTTGCCGCCACTGAGAAAATCGAAACAACTCCCGGATACGAGCGACAAACCGGTTATGAATCGCTGACCGTCCGGTTTTTACCCCTGCCATGAAATCCCGTGAACGAGTTCTGGATCTGCTGGATGGAAAGCCAGTGGACCGTCCGCCTGCCATGCCCATCACCATGATGTGGGCGGCGGACCTCATCGGTGCGAAATACCACGACTATGCGACATGCGCGCAAACCCAGGCTGCCGGGCAGTGTGCGGTGGCCGGGGACTTCGGCATCGATCACGTGTCGGTCATCTCGGATCCCTGCTGCGAGGCGGCGGATCTCGGCGCGGCGATTTTCTATCCGCCGGATGGGCCTCCGGCAGTCATCGAGGAGCAGGCGCTGCTGGCAGACATGTCCCTTCTGCCAACCTTGCGGGTTCCGGATCCGCATCGCGAGGGAAGCCGTATGGCCAACCGCATCGCCGCCATCCGTTTGCTCCGCGAGAGGATGGGACACACGCATGTGATCGAAGGATGGGTGGAAGGGCCTTGTGCCGAGAGTGCGGACCTGCGCGGCATCAACACGCTGATGATCGATTACTATGACGACGAGGATTTCGTGCACGAGCTGGCTTCCTTCAGCGTGGATGTCGCGCTGGCATTCGCCAGGGCGCAGATCGAGGCCGGCGCGGACATCATCGGGGTCGGCGATGCGGCGGCATCCCTGACGAATCGGGCGATCTACGACGAATTCATTTTTCCGCACGAGAAGCGTCTGATCGACGGCATCCACGCGGCCGGCGGGCGGGTGCGCCTCCATATCTGCGGACGCACTTCGCACCTGCTGGATGCGATCGCCCAGCTAGGCTGTTCGATTGTCGATCTCGATACGGCTGTGGATCTCCGCAGCGCGAGGAAGACCATGGGGCCGCGGCAGGTCCTGCTCGGCAATGTCGATACCGTCGCCATCGTCAATAACGGAACGCGGCAACAAGTCCGGGATGCCCTTGCCGCCTGTCATGAGGATGCCGGACCGGCATGGATCGCCGGGGCTGGTTGTGAAATTCCGCGCTTCACGCCAGCTGAGAACGTCCTCAGTTTTACCCAGGTAGCTTACAACGATCCCGCATGATTCCGAGAGTCGCCCTTTTGGCCTGCTCCGTCTTCGAGCGCGAGATCGCGCTGCTGGCTGGCGACGCGCCGCACATCGTCGAGACGCGGTGGTATGAAATCGCCCTGCACGACCGGCCGGACGAACTGCGCGCGAAGCTTCAGGCGGAGTTGGATTCGCTCGATGCCCGCGATGACATCGACGCGGTGGTTCTTGCTTACGGTCTCTGCGGTCTCGCCACGGCGGGACTTCGGGCCGGGCGGCATCCCTATGTGCTGCCGCGGGCGCATGATTGCATCACGCTGTTTCTCGGCAGCAAGGAACGCTATGCGGAGCACCAGCGCGACTGTCCGTCGTACATGTATTACACGCCCGGGTGGAACCGCGCGCGGCGCGTGCCTGGACCGGACCGGCTCGCCTGCATCCGCGAGGAGTATGCGAAACAGTTCGATGAGGACGATGTCGATTTCCTCATCGAATCGGAAAACCAGACCTGGGCGATGCACGACACCGCCACTTATATCGACCTCGGAACCGCCGAAGGCGAAACGGAGGCCGCCTATGCGAAACACTGCGCCGATTCCCTCGGCTGGAAGTTCGAGCGCATCCACGGCGACCCCGCGTTGCTGCGCGACCTGCTGTGGGGAAACTGGGATGAGGCGCGGTTTCTAACCGTATTGCCCGGATCGGTTTCGGCACATTCCCCCGACGAAACCATCATCCGCCAGAACCAACCGTGAGCCGGCATCACCGCATCATCGTCGAACCGGAACACGGCGAACGCCTTGAAATCCGCACTGCGGACGAGGGAGTGGTGTTATCCAAAATTCTCTCCGCCCACGGCTCTCCGCTCAACACGCGCTGCGGCGAACGCGGGCTCTGCCGCGGTTGCGAGGTCATGCTGTCGGAAGGCTCGCTGATCGTGGGAAACTCAACCGTCACCGCACCCGCCACCGTGCGTGCCTGCCGCGCGCGTTTGAGCGGGCCTGTCACCATTGCAGTGCCGCAGCGATCCCGCATCGAACACAAACCGCAGGTCGGCGAGACATTCGAAATCGCCGTGCCCTACGCGCATGATCCTTTGTGCGTGCCGCAAGGAGCGCGCGATACCGGCTTCGCCGTGGACATCGGCACCACCACGGTGGTCGTGCTTCTGGTGGATCTGGTATCCGGTGAAATTCTCTCCCGCGCCGGTGGTTTCAACGCGCAGATCCGTTTCGGCGACAACGTGCTCACCCGCATCGATGCCGCCCGCACGCCGGAGGCGGTGGCCGAGATGCAGGCCGCCGTGGTTTCGGAAACATTGGCTCCGCTGCTCATCCAGGCGTGCGAACGCGCCGGTCGCGCGCCGGACCGCATCGCAGGGGGCACGATCGCGGGCAACACGACGATGCTCCACCTGCTGGCCGGAGTGGATCCCACGCCGCTTGGCATCGCTCCGTTCACCGCACGGTTTCTAACAGGCAGAATGATGGTGGCATCGGACATCGGCTTCACGGTCGACGGATTGCCGCCGGACACACAGATCCAACTGCTGCCTTCCATCGCCGGTTACATTGGCGCGGACGTCACCGCCGGAGCCATGGCCACGGGCATGATCTATGACTCCGCGCCGAGCCTGTTGGTGGACATCGGCACCAATGGCGAGATCGTCCTGCAGCACGGAGGCTCGTTCACCGCCTGCGCCACCGCTGCCGGACCCGCTTTCGAAGGCTGCGGTTTGAAATGCGGCACCCGCGCCCGCGACGGAGCGGTCAGCGATCTCCACCTGTCACTCGATCCGTTTGAAATCAAATCACAAGTCATCGGCGACGTCCCGTTGTCCCGCGCCATAGGCATTTGCGGCTCCGCCTACATCGACTTTCTCGCCACCGCCCGCGCGGCTGGTCTGTTAGGGCATGCCGGGCGCTTTTTGCCGGAGGCGTGGAACTCTCTGCCGGAATGCCACCGTCACATCGATGAAGAAGGCCGGCTCGGATTGAGGCTTGGAGCGAACCTACCCTCGTTCATCAGCGAGGTGGACGTCGCGCTGTTGCTCCAGGCCAAGGCCGCCATCGGCGCGGGCATCGAGACCTTGTTGGAAAGCGCCGGGATCCGCGCCGAGGAAATCTCGCGCCTCTATCTGGCGGGCGGCTTCGGCATGCACCTCGACGTGCCGCACGCCATCGCCTGCGGACTGCTGCCAGGATTCAAGCCGGAGCAGGTCCGCGTGGTCGGCAATACATCGCTCGCTGGCGCGCTGCTCGCGCTCATCGACCGCAACACACTAGATGAAATGGAGAGCCTGCGCGAGCGGGTGGAAGTCATCGAATTGAACCTCGTCGCGGACTTCGAGGACCGCTATGTCGAGCAACTGATACTGCCATGAACGATTTTCCCGCCGTGCCCTTGCTCGACCACCGGCCGTATGACCGGATCCGCGAGTTTTATCTCTATCAGGAGCCTGCGTTGCTCGCAGCGATGCGCCGCAGTGACCGCAGCGAGGCAATGCGCATCATCAACCATGTGCTGGTTCACGTTTACAGCGCGGGCGAGGAACGCAGCGATCTCCTCAAGGGCCTGCTGCTGGAACTGGTGGTGATGATTTCGCGCGCGGCGATCGAGGCTGGGGCCATGCAGTCCGAAGTGCTCGGCACGAATTTCCAAATCCTCACCGAACTGGCAGAGATCGACGATGATGAACAGCTCGCCGCCTGGCTGCGCAAGGCCTTCGAGCATCTGTTTTCCACCATCCAGCGGCAGGAGGATTTCACGCCGCCGCTGCTCATCAGCAAGGCGCTGGATTTCATGCGCGAGAATCTGAACCGCGAGATCACGCGCGACGAAACGGCCCGGCATGCGGGCATATCGCCCAGTCATTTCTCTCATCTGCTCAAAGAGCGCACCGGCCGCACGTTCACCGAACTGCTGCGCCAATGCCGCGTGGATCTCGCATGCGAACTGTTGTTGCAGACCGAAGAAACCCTCGCCGCCATCGCCGTCCGCTGCAGCTTCTGCGACCAGAGCTATTTCACCCGTGTCTTCCGCGATGTTAAAGGCATGACACCCGGGCAGTTCCGCGAGCAGTCGGGGAAATGATCATTCATCCACGAGCTGCCACACCGGGTGTTCGGCGGTGGCAGCCATCTGATCTGGCGTCGCAAGACAGAGAGTGCGGCCATCCAGTTGTTGCGGCGCCCGGCGTTCGCGGTCTTTTGAAAAGCGTAAGTCGCCACCACCGGGATGTCCGGATTGCAGGAAAGCGCCGCTTCGATGCCGCACACCATTTCCGCAGGATCGCTCATGGTTTCCACCAGAATCGCATCAGCACCACCTTCCAGCAGGGCCTCGACTGGTCCCGGAAGGCATCGCGCACTTCGTCCTCGGTGAGGTCTCCGACCGGTTCCAGAAAATCGCCGCATGGTGCCAGATCACGGATGACCCATGCATCGTCGCCTGCCAAGGCACGTGCGACCCGGGTGGCGGCGTGGTTGAGCGTGCGCACATCGGCATTAAGCACGAAGCGCAAGCCACCGAAGGCATTGGTCGTGATCAGGCGTGAGCCGGCCGCGCGGCAGGAGCATGGATCGCTTTCACTTCGTCCGCGCGGTGGATGTTCCATGCCATGCCGCAATGAACAGGACGCGTCATCCTTTGTGGCGCATGGTCGTACCCGGCGGCGCGCCGTAAGCCTGGACAAACACTTTGTAGAATTGCGCATAACTGCCGAAGCCTGCAGCATAGGCGTTTTCCAACATCGTGCCCTTGGATGGTCCTCGGCACAGTTCCAGAAACCGCCCAAGTCTGACCGAATTGCGGTAGCGGCTCAGCGATACACCCATTTGGCGGGCGAACACCCGGCTCAAATGAGCCTCGCTCACGCCGCAATGGCGCGCCAAGGAGGCGAGCGAGCCCCCCCATGAGCCATGGCCCAGCAAGTCGAGCGCCCTGATCACCGCGGGATGAAGCGGCACAGCCGCGCCGGACACGCCGCCGGTTTCCTGATAGCGCCAGCACGTCAGCAGGAGATGCCGCAGTCCCGCGTTCAACGCGTCCGGATCACCGTGTTCAAAGGAGAAATCCGAAACGGCTCCGAAGCCGCCTTCACGGTTCAGCAGGTCCGGGTCGAGCCCATCCGTCAGGAGCAGGTCCATCGTTCGCTTCACCAATTCGAATGCGGCGGGCTCCAACACGCTGTGCGGCACGTCATCACCGGCGAACGACCGCTTCTTGAGAGCAGTGTAACGGGGTTCCCGGCAGGCGGAACGGATCAGCCCGGGTTTGAAAACGGCCACGTAATATTTGGCGTCCGCGCTGCGGTCCACCAATTGGTGGTCCCGCGAGGGGAAGAGCCACAGCAGCGAGCGTTTGCGGAACGTGAAACGCCTCCCGCCCACCACGTAGGTGATCGAACCCTCCGCCACCATATTGAACTCCAGCTCGACATGCCGGTGGCTTCGCAGAACCGGTGGGTTTCGCGCCGATTCCGCAAGGAAAAGAAACCCGTCGTAACGCGAACCAATCTTGAGATCCTCAACCATGCGGACAAATTTCGAAAACTTTTTGTCGTGAAGCAAGAAGACATCCTGAAACGGTGCGAATAGCGTGAATATTCATTTCCGGCTTACGGGCCTAACCTCTCAATCCTCCACCATCCCGGTCCCTTTCATGAGCACTGACACCGCCACCATGGGCAAACCGCCGCAACACCTCGACTACAGCCTGGTGGGAGAAGAAGCGTCCCGCGCCATCGAACGCGGGCTTGCCGAAGCCGATTGGTACCAGTGCCCTGTGCCGCGGGCCACGCTGCGCAAACTGCTGGAGCGACGCGATGGTCCGGCCATCCGCGATACGATCCTGCTTTCCGTCATTCTGTTAGGAGCCGGCTGGGCGACCGCCGCGCTCTGGGGAACCTGGTGGGCGGTCCTGCCGTATTTCGTTTACGCCACGTTCTACGGCACCAGTTCCGACAGCCGCTGGCACGAATGCGGCCACGGCACCGCGTTCAAGACCGACTGGATGAACCGCCTGGTTTACGAGGTCGCCTCATTCATGGTCATGCGCGAGTCGGTCGTCTGGCGCTGGAGCCACACCCGGCATCACAGCGACACGATCATCGTCGGCCGCGATCCGGAAATCCAGGTGCCGCGCCCGCCGGACATGCTGGCCCACGTGCTTAGTCTGATGAACGTCGGCGGCTACCGCACGTTTTTCCCGAAATTGTTGATGCACGCCGCCGGCAGGATTTCGGTTGAGGAAAAAACCTTCATCCCGGAAAGTGAGTTTCCGAAAGTCATCCGCAACGCGCGGATCTATCTGGCGATCTATCTGCTGGTGATTGCCGCCGCCATCGCGATGCGGAGCTGGCTGCCGGTCTTTCTTTTCATCCTTCCGCAGTTTTTCGGCACCTGGCTGATGATCATCCACAACACGCCGCAGCACGCGGGCCTGGCGGAAAACGTGCTCGACCACCGGCTCAACTGCCGCACGGTGTACATGAATCCCGTCAGCCGGTTCATCTACTGGAACATGAACTATCATGTGGAGCACCACATGTTCCCGCTGGTGCCGTATCACGCGTTGCCGAGGCTGCATGAAACGATCAAGGACGACTGCCCGCCGCCGTATCCGTCGATCCTGTCCGCATGGCGGGAAATCCTGCCCACGCTCATCCGACAGATGGAGGACCCGGGCTATCACGTGAAACGCAAGCTGCCGCCGCCGAAGGAGCGCGGCCATGAGGCGATCAAGGGAGGTGACGCGCGGCCCGACGCCGAAGGCTGGATCGAAGTCTGCGCCGCGGCGGACCTTGACCGCGGTGATGTGATCCGTTTCGACCACGGCAGGAAAACCTTCGCGTTGATCCGCGATGAAGACGGCTCCCTGCACGCCACCGACGGCATCTGCACCCATGGCAACAACCACCTCGCCGACGGACTCGTGATCGCCGGCACCATCGAGTGCCCGAAACACAACGGACGCTTCCATCTAACGGACGGCTCGCCCGCGCGCGCGCCGGTCTGTCGCGGACTCGCGGTTTATCCGCTGGAAGAGCGATACGGCCGCCTCTGGCTCAATGTGGCCAAAGCCGGTGGCTGCGGCGCGCGGCAGCCGGAGACGCTGCGTTTCAAGGTGGTTTCCAACGAAAGCGTCGCCACCTTCATCAAGGAACTCGTGCTCGAGCCGCTGGACGCCGTGGATTTCGAACCCGGCGATTACCTGCAGTTCGACATACCCGTCTATCAGGAAATCCGCTTCAGCGATTTCGATATCCCCGAACCATATGCCACCGTCTGGCGGCACCAGCACGTGTTTGATCTGGCCGCCTGCAACAGGCAGGAGGGCAAGCGCAACAACTACTCGATCGCCAGCAACAAGGAGACGGAGAAATCGCTGCGCTTCAACATCCGCATCGCCACGCCCCCGCCGGGCCAGGACTGTCCGCCTGGCGCGGGGTCGAGTTACATGTTCAGCCTGAAACCCGGCGATGAAATCACGGCGATCGGTCCGTTCGGCGACTTCCACATCAAGCCGACGCAGAAGGAGATGGTGTATATCGGCGGCGGCGCGGGAATGGCACCGCTGCGCGCGCACTTGTCCCATTTGCTGGAATCCCGGAACACGGCCCGCCGCGTGAGTTTCTGGTATGGAGCCCGCTCGCGGCAGGAGTTGTTCTATCAGGGATATTTCGACGACCTCGCCGCGCGCCATCCGAATTTCCGGTTCCACGCCGCGTTGTCCTCGCCGCTGCCGGAGGATGAATGGACAGGCCACACGGGGTTCATCCATGAGGTGGTGCTGGAACAATACCTCGCCGCCCACGAAAACCCGCGTGCCATCGAATTTTATCTCTGCGGCCCGCCGGCGATGATAAAGGCCTGCCGGAAGATGCTTGAAGGACTTGGAGTTTCCGGGGAACAGATCGCGTATGACGAATTCTAACATGAAACTCACCCTTGTCCGCCACCTCTGGGGCGTCGATCACACGCTCGGCCTCGATCATTACCTGCCGCGATGGCGCGATGCCGGCTACACCGCGGTGGAAGGCTCCATCCGCCTTTCGGCACATCGCGAGGCAATGCTCGGATTTCTGAAAACCAGCGGCATGGGTTTTGTGGCGCAGGTTCTGGGCAGGGAATTGACTCCCGGTGGAAGCGTGCGCGAGCACCTCGATTCGCTCAAGGAGCAGATCGAGGAGGCTCTCGAGCATGATCCGCTGTTTGTCAACGCGCACAGCGGATCCGATTCATGGAGTCACAACGAAGCAGTGGATTTCTACGGAGCGATGCTTGAAATGGAGCAGTCGCTCGGCATCCCCATCTGCCACGAGACGCACCGCATGCGTTATTTCGCAAATCCATGGGCCACGCGCTCGATTCTCGAACTGTATCCTGACCTCAAGCTGACTTGCGATTTCAGCCACTGGGTTTGCGTGGCCGAGCGACTGCTGCAGGATTGCGATGAGATCATCCGTCTCGCGGCGGAGCATTGCTTTCATCTGCATGCCCGTGTCGGTCACGAGGAAGGACCGCAGGTTTCAGATCCTCGCGCTCCGGAATGGAGCGCCCATCTCGCCGCGCACGAACGCTGGTGGGACATCATCTGGCAATCCCAGAAACGCCGTGGCGTGGAAACCAGTTATCTCACGCCCGAGTTCGGCCCGCCGCCATATCAAGCCACGCTGCCTCACACCGGAGTCCCCGTCGCGGACCTCGCCGACATCTGCGATTGGATGGCACGCCGCGAGACCAGTCGTTTTATGGAACGATTATGAACCCGCCTCCATCACGCCCATGAAAACAATGACATCCCGCGAGCGCGTGCGCGCCGCCATCAACCACCGGCAGCCCGACCGCGTTCCGATCGATTTCGGCAGCACCTTCATCACAGGCATTCATTGCAGCGTGGTGGCCGGATTGCGTGATCACTACAGTTTGGAAAAGCGTCCCGTGAAGGTTTGTGAACCCTATCAGATGCTCGGTTTGGTCGAGGACGACCTGCTGGACGCCATGGGCGCGGACGTGGTGAGCATTTTCCCGCGCTACACGATCTTCGGATTTCCCAACGAGAACTGGAAGATGTGGCGCGCGCCGTGGGGGCAGGAGTTGCTGGTTTCCGAACATTTCAAAACCTTCGACAACGACCAGGGCACGTTCATCCATCCGAAAGGCGACACCTCCGCGCCGCCGAGCGGGCACATGCCAAAATCCGGCTACTTTTTCGACACCATCATCCGTCAGGAACCCATCGACGAGGATAACCTCAATCCCGACGACAACCTGGAGGAGTTCAAACTGATGAGTGAGGAGGACCTCGCCTACTGGCGTTCGGAAGCCGATCGGCTGCGCGGCACCGACCGAGCCGTCATCACCCATTTGAATGGCACCTGCCTTGGCGACATCGCGCTGGTGCCTGCGCCTTTCCTCACCCACCCCAAGGGCATTCGCGACGTGGCGGAGTGGTATATGGCCACCGCGGTGAACCAGGAATACGTGGACGAGGTGTTCCGCCGCCAAAGCGACATCGCGCTGCAAAACCTCGCGCTGCTCAAGGACGCGGTGGGTGACGTGCTTGACGTGGTCGTCGTCTGTGGCACCGACTTCGGGACGCAGGAGTCGAGTTTCTGTTCGACCGGCACCTTCGACCACCTGTGGTTGCCGCACTACAAGAAGATGAACGATTGGATCCACGCGAATACCGATTGGAAGACCTTCAAACACTCGTGCGGCGCGGTGGAGGAGTTCATTCCTCACTTCGTGGAAGCCGGATTCGACATCCTCAACCCGGTGCAATGCTCGGCGCGCGGCATGTCCGAGGAAATTCTCAAACAGCGTCACGTCGACCGCATCTCCTTCTGGGGCGGCGGCGTGAATACCCAGAAAACCCTGCCCTTCGGCACACCGGAGGAAGTGCGCGCGGAAGTGCTGCGCCGCTGCGAAGTGTTCTCGCCCGGCGGCGGTTTTGTCTTCAACACCATCCACAACATCCAGGCGCTCACGCCGGTGGAAAACGTGGTGGCAATGGTCGAGGCGCTCCAAGAGTTCAACGGAAAATCCTGAGCCATGGCCTCGAAACAACCATCCACCAACCTCGCCTATCTCCTGCCCATTTGTTTGGTTGCCACGCTCGGCGGCCTGCTCTTCGGCTACGATACGGGTGTCATCTCTGGCGCGATCGAGCCGATGACGGTGAAGTTCGCGCTTACCGATTTCATGAAAGGCTGGGTTTCCGGCTGCGTGCTGATCGGCTGCGCCGCGGGTGTCCTGTTGGTCGGACCGCTTTCGGACCGCTTCGGGCGCAAGGTGGCGATGTTTCTCGCGGCCCTCATGTTTCTAACATCCGCCATCGGCACGGCGGTTCCGGATGATATCACGACGTTCATCATCTTCCGCATCATCGGCGGCCTGGGCATCGGCATCGCCTCAATTTCAACGCCGATGTATATCGCGGAAATCACTCCCGCCCACATCCGCGGCCGCATGGTGGCGGTGAACCAGATCGCCATCGTGGCCGGCATCGCCGGCACGGCGTTCATCAACTATCTCATCGTCCGTTCCCAGGGAGATCCCGCGCTGCCGGCCAACCAGGCATGGATCATCGAGACCGGCTGGCGCTGGATGTTCGCCACCGGCATCGCGCCCTCGCTGCTGTTCGCGGCGCTGCTCGTGCCGATTCCCGAGAGCCCGCGCTGGCTCATCGAACGTGGGCGCGGGGAAAAGGCGCGCCGGATTCTCGAAAAGATCGCCGGCCCGGAATTCGCCGCCAGCGAGCATGATGCGATCAAGGCCGCGCTCTCGCAGGAGCAAGGCACGTGGTCCGAGCTTTTTTCGCGCCGCCTGCGCCTGCCGCTCGGCATCGGCATCTCGCTCGCCATTCTCCAACAGATCACCGGCATCAACGTCTTCCTCTATTTCGGCGCCACCATCTTCAAAACGCTCAGCGCCAAAACCGGCGTGGATGCCGGATTGCTGACGCAGATCATCATCAACGGCTCGTGCATCGTCTTCACCGTCATCGCCATCGCCACCGTGGACAAATGGGGACGCCGGCCGCTCATGCTCATCGGCTCGGCGGGCATGGGCGCAAGCCTCATCGGCATGGGACTGATGGCACAACTGCTTACCGACCCGGCAGCCGCCAGCGCATGGATGCTCGTTTTCATCATCCTCTACATCGCCTGCTTCGGCCTCTCCGCAGGGCCGGTGATCTGGGTGATTCTATCGGAAATCTTCCCCACCGCCGTGCGCGGACGCGCTCTTGGGCTGGCGACCTTCTTCCTTTGGACGGCGGACTACGCCGTGACCCAGACATTCCCGATGATGGATGCCAAAGGTTCCTGGTTCGTGAAGCACTTCAACCATGCCTTCCCTTTCTACACCTATGCGTTCTTCTGCGTGGTGCTGATCCTCGTGGTCTGGCGTCTGGTGCCGGAAACCAAGGGCCGCTCGCTCGAGGAAATCGAACGGAGCTGGCGCGCGTGAACGCAGACCGCATGCTCAGGAAAGTTCCACGATCCGGCCGTCTTCATCCAGATCCATGCCCATCGCCGGGAGAGCCTTGAGCAAGCCGGGCATCGTCATGATATCGCCGCAATTCAACATCAGGAACCCGGCTCCGGCGCTGAGCCTCGCTTCGCGCACTCTGAGCGTGTGCCGGTCGGCGCACTGACCGGCGGCGGTGAGAAACAATGACAGCGCGAGGCTGATGGATGGATGACGTTTCATGATTTTAAATTTTGAATGGGTGATAGGGTGATCAGTTGCCGATGGCATGGTGCCGGCCGAAGAGTTTGCCGCCGGTGGCGGCGGCACTGGCCGGGATCTCGGCACGAACGTTGAGGAAGGCCGGGTCGGCGTCAGGGGTGATATCGAAGAACACGCCGCCGACGGTGCCGTCGGCATCCGGCACCTCTGCCTCGTGGCTGGCCCAGGGGTCGGTTTGGCCGAGGTCCTTGGTGGATTGCACTTTCAGCACAGCCGAACCGCGCAGGGCCGCCTTCAGGCAGCGGAAGGTCAGCACCAGCAGCCTGAGGGTATGAATAACCGGTTTGAGCGGAATTTTCATGGGGTTTGTGCTCGGGTTGTGGGCAGTGCGGTTTGTTCCTTCGGTGTGGCTACGGCGCAGGAATCCTGATGCTGTGCTGCCAGTTACTTGCATGTCTCCTTGACGATGCGGTCGAGCAGGGCGGCAAGCCTGGCATTGGCGGCGGTGGCGGCTTCCTTGTCGCCGGGCTTGGCGTTCAGCCAACCGTCGATTTCGATGGGGGTGCTTGCGCCCTTGATGCCGGTGGGCGCGGTGAGCTTCGGCGCCAGCGTCTTGTTGGGGATGGTGTAGAAAAAACGCGGGTCCGGGCAGGCGAACTTTTCCTTCCAACTGTTGGCGAGCACGGTGAATTGCTCGCCGAAGTTGGCACCTTGGTCCTTGGTGAACATCCCCTCGCCGGTCAGGAAGACGACGCCCTTGTAGCTCCCCGGCCAGAATGGGCAGGTGAGCACGTTGTAGGACTGCCCGGCCGTGGTGGAGATCACGCGGCCAAAGGTTGGATAGGTTCCCCAGGCGATGCCGTCCGGCACCCGCTTCTCCGCGATCAGTTTCGGGATGTAGTCGCTCCAATACTTCTTCCAATCGCCGAGGTAGCGCCGGACATCCGCGTCATAAAACGGATTGCCGGGCTGCGCGGCGGACAATTCCTTGTGGTCCTCCGTCAGGCTGGGCGCCTTCGCGAGGGATTCCGCATCGATCCAGTTCTTGAGTTCCGGCTCGGCAAGGTCCTTGCCGCCGGCGCTCGGCATGAAGATGATCCCCACCGGCTTGCCGGTCTTCGCTGCGATCCGCTGACCCAGCATCCCGGCCAGGCCGCCTTTCGCGGGTTCCCAGCGGGAAGGATAAGGACCTTCAAGCGTCGTGGAAGTCGAGACGCTGTAGCGGGAGGGTCTCGGAGCCCTGTCACGGCTGGCCTTGCGGGTCATGACCCGCACCATGTCACTGGCGGGCGCGTTCGGGTCCGCCACGATCGCCATGGGCGGAGCCGCCACATACCAGACATCGCCGACAATCAGGTTGGTGCAGATGCGCTCGTGAACGAGTTCGCCGTCGATGGTGAAGGTGACCTTGAGAGTCTTCGGCTCGGTGCCGGCCTTCATCGGCGGCACGGTGACCTGCCACTCCTTCATGCCGGGCGTGACCGGAATGGTCTTCTCGATGCCGGCGAAACTGAACTTGATCTCGGCCTTGCCTTTCTCCTCGTAGCCTGGCCAGACATGCACCGCCGAGCCCCAGATGGTGATCGGTATGTCCGCCTGCAACACGGCGTTGTCCCGGAACTGCTGAGCGAGCAACGGCATCTTGCGGTATTCATATGGGTTGCCGACCGTGGACGGGTCGATCTTCACGCCTTCCACTTTGATCGGTTTGTCCGGCCAGGCTTGCAGCTCCGCATTCAGGGCTTTGCTGGCAACCAACTTGTTGTCGAAATAGATGAACGGCGACAGCGGCAGCATCGCCTTGTTGTAAACATTCGGCAGGCCACCGACACCATTGCAAGCGTAGGCGACGCCGTATGGTTCGGGGACGCCCGCCGCGGTTAGCTCCAGTTTCTCGCCGGCGATCTTCATCTTCGCGCGGTGCCAGACGCGGTCCTTGCCGGCCAGATAGAAAAGCGTCACCTTGTCCTCGCCATTCTCGATTACCGCCGGCCCGTCGAGCGTCTTGCCCGGGGTCATCTGGCCCACCAACAGGCCGCCTTGGGCATGGTCAAGGGTCACGACCAGCTTGTCGCCCTTGGCTTCGTAGGACTTGTACATCGGCCCGTCGGCGACGATGTTCTTGCCATACTGGTTCTTGAGCGCGTGCAGGGCGAGGCGTTTGCCCGGCACCGCCTTGTCGCGGTAGTGAATGGCACCGGTGATGTCGATCTGTGAGGCCATGCCGGTGTTGGGGATGTCGCGCGCCAGCCAGAAGCCGAGGCGCATCTCGCCCATGTCGTTGAGCGTCAGGCCATCGTTGGCGCCCGGCGCGTAGAGTTGGTGGAAATAGACCGGGAAGTCGCCCTGCCCCCACACCTCGCGCCAGCCGCGGATGAGCGAATGCATCCGGTGGTAGTAGTGCACGCCCTCGAACATGCTCGAATAGCACTGGTTCCAGATCGCGCCGCGGATGGCATAAGGCACCACCGGGTTCATCCGGCCGTTGAACATCCAGGACGCGTCACGATTGTCGGCCATGTTGCCGGGCGTCTGGGTCGAGATGGGCTCGGCTGGTTTGCCCGCCTTTATGAGTTCGGCATTGCGGGCGATTGTCTCTTCGGTGTCCTGATAGAATTTGGCCCAGGCCGCCTTGTGCTCGGGGGTCGAGGGATCCGTCTCGAGCAGCGACTTGTGGATTGCCCGGGTCTGTTCGTCCTTGCCGTCCTTGAAACCGCAACGCGGGGTCCAGGCGCGGATGCTGGTCATGCTGAACGAGCAGTTCAGGATGCCGATGGGAACGCCGAGTTCCTTGTACAGATCGTAGGCAAAGGCGGTTGCGATGGCGCTGTAATTTCCCAGGTCGCCGTCCTTCCACTCGCCCGTGGCGTGTTCGACGGGAAACAGCGCGGAATAGACGCTGGTCTCCTCGAACTCGCGGATCACCGGCGGCTTCTCCTTGCCTTCCTTCACGCGTTCCGCAATCCCTTTGAGGATCTGCTCCACATCGCATGCCGCGGCCTTCCACTGCATGTTCGATTGGCCGGAAGCCATCCACACCTCACCGACCAGGATGTTCTTGAGGGCGACCTTCTTGCCCTCGCTGTCGCTGATGACCATCTCCGCCGGCTCGGCGTTCGCCTTGAGCGGCTTGAGCTTGAGCAGCCATTTCCCGTCCGCGCCGGCCTTGGCGCTTTCCTTCTGGCCGGCAAACTCAACGGTCACCGTATTACCCGGCTTGCTCCAGCCCCAGACCGGGACGGCGGTGTCCCGTTGCAGGATGGCGTTGTCGGCAAAGGGCGCGCCGAGTTCAATCGCCGGCGCGGGCTTGGGCGCGGGTTGTTCTTCCGCGGCCGGGACCGCCATGGGTGAAAGCAGCAGGGCTGCAGTGAGGGCGAAGAACGCCGTGCTGGTGGTTCGTTGTTTCATGTCGCTGTCTGGTGATTGGCGGCTGGCGCAGGCATGACGGGTTGTTGCCTCACACCCTGCCCGCGGCGGGGAGTTTCCCCTCCCCTGCCGGGTGCCGCGAATTCATACTTCCGGCAAACCACGGTCTTGCAACCAATCGCGGATTTTTCACCGGCTAGCCTATCCTTTTTGGGGTAGGTTTGCGGGGAAACGCATGTTCATGGGAACAAATGTCACGCCCGGCATCGCCGGAACGGGCTTTGTTTGGTTCATGGCTGCGCCAGCGTATGCCCGTTTGGACCGGACAGATCCGGGCCTAACTCCTCGATGGCTTGTTCACGGTATCGTTCGAGATCGCTCCGGGTGTTTTCATCGGCGTGTTCCAGCCAGGAGTCGCGCAGGTCCTGCGGTTGTTGGAGCAGGGCCACCTCCATGGCGAGGAGCGCCTCCTTGCGCACGGTTTCGTCCCTCAGGCTGGTCAGCCAGGAAAGGGCGGCCGGGGCTGCGGTTTGGGCCCATTGGGAAACGATGATTTTGAGTCCCGTTTCGCGGGCCGCGCCGGGCGGAAACATGCCCACCCAGACGGCGGCATCGGGTGCCGATCGGGCCGCCCAACGCTGGATGACCTGGACCACGGCCACATCGAACTCGCGGCCGGCGATGCCGGTTTCCGAAAGCAGGTCGGCGGCGCGTCGCGGGTCGGTCTCGGCCAGCACCAAAGCGACTTGGCCCTGGGCGGCGGCGATTTCCTGTTCGGTGCCGGCCACAGCCGCCCATCGGAGGGCCTCATCGGGGTCCTGCTCGGCAAGGCGCATGGCATGATGCTGAATCAACCGGAGCCTTTCGGTGCCACCCGGCGCCAACTGCCGGAACGCTTCGCTGGCGAGTTCGGGATCGGTTTCCAGCGCGCTCCATGCGACATCGGCGAGCACCTTTTCACGCTCCTCGGGGGATTCCATCCCGGCTGCGGCACGCAGGATTTCCCTCAGTGCCGCAGGCGTGCCCGGGGATGGTTCGCGCGGGGCGTGCCGGTCACGCGCCGCAGCCCGTGTGGCGGGAGCCTCCTCATCGCCCTGGCGGGCGCCAGAGGTCCCCGGCTTGTCACAACTGACGAGCAACAAGCCGGGGGCCAAGAGCATAAGCAGGCGGCGCATCACGGGACCACCGTCACATTGGTGAACTGCGAGGTGTTGAGCGTGGTGTTGCTGCCGCTGCTCACGGCCAGGCCGATGTAGCAGGTGGTGGCGAACGTCGTGTTGGTGGTGCTGCCCACGGAGGTCCACGAGGTGCCGTTGGTGCTCTTGTAGGCGGTGATGGTGGTGCCGCTGCGGACCAGTCGCACCCAGGTGTTGGGCACGGTGCCGGTGCTGCTGCTTGTGCTGCTGGTGGTGCCGCCGGTGGTGGTGCGGCGAAGCCAGCGGTAGGCACCGGTGCCGGTCATGCCCATGAAGATCTGCTTCGAGTTGGCGGCCAGCGAGTCGCGGATCATCACGCCGACACGCGATGAGGTGCCGGTGTCTTGCAGCACGCTGATTCTCGCGATGATTTCACCGTCGCCGCTGAGCGTCTGATAGGTGAAGTTGAGCTTGTCGCTGGTGGAGCCGATGGTGCCCGATCCGGCCTGGGTGAAGGTGCCGGCGTTGTAGGATAGGGAACCGGCCAGCATGCCGGTGCCGATGTCCCCGCCCGACCATGGCAGCGGCAGGCCGACGGTGATCGAGACCGTCGCCGGTGAAGAATCGACAGTGCCGTCGTTGACCTTGAAGGTGAACGAGTCCGGCCCGCCGTAGTTGGTGTTGGGCGTGTAGGTCAGGTTGGGCGCGGTGCCGGTGAGCGTGCCTTTCGTGGGCTGGGTCACCACCACGTAGGTCAGCGGGCTGCCATCCGGGTCGGTTCCCGCCAGGGTGATCGCCTTGGCGGTGTTGTACGAGGTCGTCACGCTCTGCGGCGTGGCCACCGGCGGAGTGTTGTTGACCGTCAGGGTGGTGTCGTCGGCGATCGCCGAGGCGGTATCCAGCGGCATGCCTGAGGCACTGTTGAGAACGGCTCCGGCATTGACCTTGAGTTTCAGGGTTCCGGCGGTGGTCGGCGTGGCTTGCACGGCGAACACGCCGGGCGCGGTTTCCGTGACGGTGCCGATGGAGACGGCCGAGGTGCCGGCGTTGCCGAAGTCGGCGGCCGTGACCGTGCTGGCGTCCATGTCCTGGCTGAAGGTCAGGGTATAGATCACCAGGGTGTTCGGGGTGACTGGCCCGCCACTCTTGTCGTCGACGATGGCGCTGCTTGGCAGGGTCGGTGGCGGTTCCGACACCTTCCGGTTGGCGAGCGCGCAGAGGTGGAAGGTGCCGGTCGCACCCGCGGCCGGGGTGATGGTGATGACCTTCGTGCTGGAACTGGCAACGAACTCATAGGTGATGCGGATCCCGTTGCCGGCACCGTAGACATCCTGGTCGATCACGCGGGAATCGCTGCCGGAAGCGAAGACCTGGGTGCGGCCGGCGGCCCCGAACCCATAGCTGAAGAAGGTGGTTTCGTAGGTCTTCCCCGGCGTGAGGTTGGTGAGCGTCACGGTGTAGGGAGGATTGTCATACATGAAGTCGGCCCCCAGCGTGAGGCTGTTGCCGGTGAGATTCGGGGTGCCGCCGCCGTATCCGCTGGTGGAGCCTTCAATCGTGTAGTTGGCCCCGGACCATGGGTAGTTCTGCGGCTGGGCTTCGAAGGCCACACCGTTGACCGTGACGGCGGACCCGCCACAGTTCACGGCCACGGTGTAAAGGGAGGCGCTGCTGATGCCCGAATCCGCGTCGCCCGTCCATACCGCGTAGTTGAAGGGCGAGCGGACCACCGACACCGAATAGACTTTCGGGGGCTGGCTGCTGCCGGCGGCCGGCGAGACGATGTAGGATACCGGCGTGCCGACGCTCAGGGGCGGGGTGGGAACGGCATTGTTGGGCTGGTTGCAGGTGGCGCCGAAGTCCAGCGTGTAGGTGGGCGCGAGCGCCGCGATCTGCGCGTCGGTGGTGCCCGGCGGAACATAGATCGTCACCGTGCCGGCGGTATCGCTCTGCGATTGGATCAAGACATCGCTGCCGGGCAGGTTGGCATTGAAGGAGGTGATGTCCGGCACCAGGTCATAGGTGATCCGGAACTGGATATTGGTGACCTGTTTGTTGACGACACCGGCAATCCAGTCCCAGTCATGCATGCTGACATTCCAGATGACATCCATGGTCCCGTCCTGATTGTGATCAATGCTATAGGTGTTGGAGCCGCCAAGTCCCGCCGGAACCGCCGGATCGGAATCCAACTGCGTCACGCTGGCGATCGGTTTGTTGGTGTTCAGTCTGAGCGTGTGGATGTAAGTGCCTCCGCCATCGTCATAGATTCCCGGCGAATCCACGTAGTAGAGCGGCGGTGTTTGTCCCCACTCCCTGATGTGATCCTCGGTGTGCTCGCCGCGGAAGAAGTTGTTATACGGCACGGCGGTCAGGGTCAGAAGATCCTGTGAGGCACTCTCATGAGTAATCACCGGGGTTGGCAGCGCGTACTGCGGCGAGGACGGAACATTCAACGCGAACGCGGGGTCTCCCAGCAACATGAATTTGCGGCCCTGGTCCATGAACCAGTAATCGAGCCCCATGATATTCTGGGCCGCGGCCTTTTGATAACACTTCCCGAGGGGCTCGCCCTTAAGTGCCTCCACCCCGAACATTCCGAACATTTGTGCCGTCCAGGCGTCGGCGAGCCGGGTGCATCCCGTGAAAGCCACGGCACCCAGCCTGACCAGCGTGTTGGCCACGATCAATTCCCCGGCGGAGACGGTCGGATTGTTGTATTCGTCCACGATGGTTTCAAAATCAATGCCGGTGACGGTACATCCTCCCGACGAGACCCACATGGGAGCAAGGACATTGGTCGAACCCGTGCTGAAGAACCCTCCCAGAACGCTCTGGGCCGAGTGCTCGCCATGTCCAAAGAAGGCCGAGTTGAACGGCTTGCCGGCACCCGCGTCCTTCATCTTGGCCTCCTTGAAAAGATAACCGTGGTTTTCGAAACCGGGCGACCTCGTCCTGGAGGAGTAGGACCTTTCCCAATCCCCGTCGAAGAGCTGGTCGTAGGTCGAGATCCGGCAGGTGTAGAGCGTGGCGTCAAAGATGTTGAAGGCCATGATGCGGCCGATGGCGATGTCCGGGAAGAGGTCGTCATCGGCATTGGCATAGTCGCGGTCGGTCGGTGAATTGAGGATCAGGTTGGGCAGCCTGTTGGTCCCGGCGGTGTAGCTGAGCGGGATGGCGGTCGGACTCCCCACCAACGCGAGATACTCCGGATGCCGGCCGATGTTCTGATAGAGCTGGCGGAGCTCGGCGCTGATGACCGGATATCCCGATTCATGGAACAGCTCGCTGGTGTTCGGCGTGTAGCTGGTGATCGGGACCACGATGCCGTTCCTCCGTGCGGCGAGAAACGGCGCGGTCAGCGACATCTTGGAGCCCATGAGCAGGTTGAGGTCCAGCGGATTGGCCGCCGCGAAATAGTCCACCGTGATGTTCTTGCCGGCAAGGTAGTTGACGACCGCCGCCGGGTTGTTGAGCACGAGGTTGGCCATGGCGGGCTTGGTGCCGGCGGCGTTGACATAGACCACCTCGGTCGCGCCGAGTTGGGTGATGGCGTTCTGGACCTGAGTCTCCTTGGCGGCATTGTAATAGATCATCGGCGCGTCGAGGGCGGCAGCCAGCGCCGAGGCCTGCAGCACGTTGGGGTAGTTGGTGGTGTTAACCGCATCGCTGACCAGCACCACTTTGGCGGAGGACGTCCAGTGGCTGGTGGCCATGGCCACCGACAACTCGAGCGGTCCGGCCGCGTTGATGGCGGAGCTGGAGAAGTTGGGAACCGTGGCGCTGAAGTTGATGGTGTGGATGGAGCTGGGCCGGTAGCGCCGCAGGTAGTCCTGCAGGTAGATGTTGGTGGTGAAATCGGTTTCGTTGGCGACGGTGAACACCGCGGGCAGACCCTTGTTCGTGTGCCGGGAAACGGGAACCAGGCTCAGGTAATCATAGTCGGCGGCCGCCAGACCCGTGGCCGCCGTCTTCACCACGAACATCCGGAAGTCCTCCGCATTGGTCACCACCGTCGCGGTATAGTCCTTGGTGGTGACGCCATCCTGCGCGGTGACGATGTAATGCACGGGCGCGCTCAGGCTCAAGGGCGGCGTGGGAGTGACGCAGGTGGCATGGGGCGACAGCGTGAAAGTGGGCGCGAGGGCCGCCAATTGTGGATTGGTCGTACCCGCCGGGACATTCACGACCAGTGTGCCCGAGTTGGGGCCGGTGGGCAGGATGGTGGCACGGCTCCCGGCGAGGTTGGGATTGAAAGCGAGCAAGTCACAGGCCGTGCTCGGCGGGGAGAAGGTGACCGTCACGGTATAGACGTTGGTGGTCGCGCCATCGGTCACGGTGTAGTTCACCGGACTGCTGAAATTCCCAGGGGAACCCGAAACCGGGGTTCCGGCACCGGAGGAAACCAGGTAGGTGGGCGCAAGGCTTGTCACGTCGGTCCCATACGGCAGGGTCCAGGCAATGGTGGCGGCTCCAGCTGTCGGTTGGCTGATGACCGTGCTGCCGCCGGCGATGTTGGTCCCGAACTGGACGATTGTGGCCACCGCCGGATCGCTCAACTTGCGGTTGGCCAGGGCGGACATGTGGAAGGTGGGGCCTTCAATGGGATTGATGGTCACCACCCTCGTGGTAGCGTCGGCAACAAAGGTATGGATCAACCGGATTCCATTCCCGTATCCGTAGAGATTCTGGTCCACGATGAGATGCGCGCCGCCTGACTCGAAATCCTGGCGGCGGTTCGCAGGCGCGGCATCATATCCGAAAGCGAAAAGGCTGAGTTCATAGGTTGCCCCCACCGTGAGGTTCTTGAGGGTCACGATGCAGGGATCCCCGTTGCATATGAAGTCGGTAGCCAGCGTCGAGCTGTCGCCGGATATGCCATGAGGGCCGCTCCAGACGGAGTTTGCGCCGCTGATGGTGAAGTTCGTTCCGGCAGTTGAGTTGGCCTCGAAGGCCACGCCGTTCACCGTTGTGGCACCACCACCACAGTTGACGGCCATGGTGTATGGAGAGGCGCTGGTGATGCCCGAATCCGCGTCGCCCGTCCACGGGGCGTAGCTCCAAAAACCCTCCGCGTCGAAGGATACGGTCACGGAGTAGTCCTTGGTGGTGACACCGTCCTCCGCCGTGACGATGTAATGCACCGGTGCCGTCCGACTCAAGGGCGGCGCGGGAATCGGACAAGTGGCCCCTGGAGACAGGGAGAGGGTGGGGACGAGTGACTGCAGTTGGGAATCCGTCGTGGCCGCCGGCACATGCACGACCACCGCCGGACCCGTGCCGGAGCCGGCGGGCAGGATGTTGGCAAAGGCCCCGGTGAGGTTGGCATTGAAAGCAAGCAGATCGCAGGCCGTGCGCGGCGGTGCCTGGGTGACCGTCACGGTATAGACATTGGTCACCGCGCCGTCGGTGACGGTGTAGGTCACCGGCCCGGTGCTGAAGTTCGGGCTGGGAATGCTGCCGCTGGTCCGATTGCAGGACCCGGAGGACAGCGTGTAAGTCGGCGCGAGGGTCGCCAGATTCGTCCCGTAGGGCACGGTCCAGGCGATAGTCTTGGAGGCTTGGTCGATGGCAGCGCTGCTGCCGGCGACATTGGCGCCGAAGCTGAGAATCTGCGCTGCAGGGATGAAGCGGATTTCGGAAATGCCGGTGTAGTTGTCGAAGCCGAAGTTGGACGTGACGTGGATTTGGAGGTAACGGGTGGTGACCGAGTTGGTGAAGAGGTAGCCTTCTCCCGTGTATCCGTCGGTCCCTGGCGCTTGGGTGAATGTCATGTTCTGCACCAGCGTGCCCCAGTTGGCTCCGGCCTGGGTGTAGTAGTCAGCCCCGTTGGTCGGCAGGCTCGTGCCGGCGTAGATGCCGGCGGTTTGCACGCCCCGTTGATACTCTCCAGGGCTGCTGTTTTCATTGTAGTTCCAAAGGTGGAAACCAGCGATGGTTTGGACGCTGCCGAGATCGAAGGTGATCCAGGTGTCCTGGTTGCCATTGCTCAGCCACATGTTGCCGCCGGGCGCGGTGCCGCAAGAAGAGTTGGTGGTGACCGGAGCGTTCGGGGTCATGCCGCTGCCATCGATGGCATGGCCGGGCGCGCGGTCATCGGCAGCGTAATAACTCTGGGCGGTCGCTGCGAGGGGCGAGATGAGCAGCGCACCGCTGGCCGCCGTCAGATAGCCGGTGGTGGCCGCGAAGAAAGTGTCGTTCTTGTTAGCCGCACTGGAAGCAGTGGAACCCCAGGTGCCGGCAAGCTGCAGCACGCCACCCAGGGTGAGCGTGTCCACGGGAAGGTTCTGACCCGCCGCCACGCTGGCCTTGGCGGTGCCGGTGGGTGCGATGCTCAGGTTGCCGGCCACCGAGGTGCCCGCCGCCATGGACTTGTTGCCGCCGCCGGAGAGGACCAGGTTGTGATAGGCGTAGGCCCTCACCGTCTGGTTGGCGGCATTGGTGTAGTTCACCGTGCCGGTGGCCGGGGTGAAGGTGGCGGCGGTGGTCAGGAAGGTGCCGCCGACATTCACGGTGCCGGAGCCGGTGAAGATGAGCTTCGAGGCAATCCCGGCCGAGGTGATGTTGCCGGAAACGGTGATCGTGCCGCTGCCGAGCGTGAGTTCCGTGTAGCGCAGCGCATTGCTGGTCCCGGCGAGGGCGATCGAACCCGCCGACAGCGCCCCCTGTCCCACCGCGATGGTGGTGCGCCGGTTGTCGGCCGCGGGCAGCGCGGTGGAGATCGCTCCGCTCACCGTGAGCGAGTTCGCGCCGCTGATGACAAGGCCGTTGACGGTGTTGGGGGCCAGGATGCTGATCGAGGTGCAAGTGGCGGGCGTGTCCACCGTCACCGTGACACCGGCGTTGATGGTGACGGTGTCCGCGGCAACCGGCACCGCGCTGCCGCCCCAGGTGGCGGTGCTGCTCCAGTTGCCGGAGACGCTCGCCGTCCGCGCCGCGCCGTGAGCGGACGGAACGGCGGCAAACGTGATGGCAGCCAGCAGCAGCGCCAGCAGCCTGGGGGTATGAATGACCGGTTTGATCGAATTGGGATTTTTCATGGGGTTTGTGCCCGGGTTGCGGGCAGTGCGGTTTGTTCCTTCAGTGTGGCTATGGCGCGGGGATCCTGATGTTGTTTTGTTAGACTGTTAGAATGGCGATGGCGGCCCTGGAAACCGGCGCGTTGCAGTCGTCGCTTTCCAGAATTCGGGTGAACTTGCCCAACCCGCCGGGAAGCGCAAGATGAATTGTTATCCAGAGCCTACCCTTAATTGGGCATGTTTTGGCGGTTCAATTTCTTCCCCTTCAAGCGGACTTGTCCATGTAACGATCCCTAGTGTGGGCGGACAGGTTTTGTGGCGATGCCCGGCGCGGGTGCCGGGCAATGACATCCCACCCTCGGGGAGAAAGCGGGACCTGCGAGGTCGCAGGTCCCTACCGTATTCTTTCACTCACGGGCCAGTGACCTTGAGGCGGGCGAACCGTTTCGCGTCCAGCGGCGTGGGGAAGGTGTATTTCACTTCGTTGCCGGTGAGGGTCACGGTGCCGGGGGATGGCTCGGCGGCCCATGCTCCTGTCAGGCTGTCCGAGGTTTCCACCACGAAGTTGGCGGGATAGCTGCCGGTGTAGCCGGAATCCTTGGTCCAGGTCACGCTGAGCGCGCCGGTGACGGGATCCTTGGCCACACCCGGCAGCGCGGTGAAGCCGGACGAGTTGTTAGATCCCTTGAGGAACCACTCGATCCCGTTGGGCACGCCGTCGTTGTCGTGGTCGTCGTCGAGCGTCTGGCCGGTGGCGTCATTGGCGGCCTGCCAGGAGGCGAAGCCGGTGGGGGAGGTGCTTCCCTGCAATTCGACCATCGCGCGGCCCATGGCATCGCCAACCAACATGTAGGTTCCGGCGCGATTGCCGTAGTGGCTGTTGCCTGAGCCGCCTTCGCTGAGGGGATTGGAGTAGACGGTTTTGACGTTGCCAGCGAACTGCGGGTATTTTCCAGAGCCTCCATCCACGGCCATCATCGCGTCAAAAACGGTTTTGCTGTTGGAAGGCGGCGAATTGAGATCCGTTTCCCCAAGAGTGGCCAGGACGAATGGCGCATTAGGCACCACTTTGCCGGGGTAGCGGTTGCTGTAGTAGCTGCGCAGGGAGTTGATGAGGTATACCAGGTTTTGCTCATAGCGGCTCGAGTGTCCGGCATCGCCAGCATCTCTTTCACCTTGCCACCAGACGAAGCCTGCGATTTGGAAATCGCGGCCTGCGAAGTGCTTGCCGGTGGACCCATAATGTTCGGTGCTCCACTTGTCGAGGATGTCGACCACATTGACTACAGCGTCGTGAGGACGGATCCACTCGCTTTCATCCCTGAAAAAGCGATCCCACTCATAACCCGCATACCAGCCTCCGCTGGTCCAGACCGGAGCTGAGGTGCCTATCGCCCATCTTTCGGCGGCGTCACCAGAGCCGCAATACGTGTAACCACCAAAATCATAGCGGGCGCTGCCTGCTGGAAGAATGTCCCACCCGAGGGCCCGGTTGCCGATGGAAGACTTGAGGAGCAGGACACCTTCATCGTGGAACCAACCCATGACATGGCCAAAGCCGAGTTCCGGGCCGATGGTGCCGGAACCCGATCCACAGCCAGGACCAAGCTTTTTGTCGGCGGTAGCGGAAATGACCCCTCTATAGTAGACGTCCTCGCGTGCCGTCCAAGCGCCGCTTGAAGTAACCAGATTTGGAAACTTGTTCTGACGCAGCGTCATCGTTTCCAGCGTGCCATCCCCAGTGCCGCTGACGGTCCCCGCCCCGACCATGTTGGATTGGCCGGACATGATGTAAACCTTGACCGGCTTGTTGGTGGCACCGGTGGAACCATCGGGATCGGGCAGCGGATAGGGAATGTTGGGTTTTGAGGTATTGCTGTTCGGGTTGGTGAAGGCGGCGGTGACTTCATACCAATCGCCGGCACCGTCGCTATCGCTATCGGCCACCAGCGGATTGGTGCCGGTGTTGTAGCTGTTGACGTAGGTTCCGGTGTTGGTTTCGACGCCGTCGCGCAGCGCGTCGGCGTCGGTGTCCACCAAGGTGGGATTGGTCCCGGTGTTGGTTTCATCAACCCCAATGCCGGTGTTCGATTCGTAGTCATCATACAAGCCGTCGCCGTCGGTGTCGGCCTTGAGCGGGTCGGTCGGCGGGCGGGCGCCGGCACCGGCGAGTTCCGGTCCGTCCATGAGCGTGTCGCCGTCGGTGTCCGGGTTGTTAGGAAGGGTTCCGGCCACATATTCCTGCAAATTGGTCAGGCCGTCGGTGTCGAGGTCGTCGCCCGGGTTCAGGGCGGTGGCCGATGGCGGGTCGGTGAACGCCTTCTCGAAGCCATCCGGCATGCCGTCGCCGTCGGAGTCGGGCCCCATGCTCACGAAGACGATGGCATCCACCGGCGTCCAACTGGTGCCCCGGGTCAGGACTACCTGAACCTGGCCGGAACCATCGGCGGTGGCGGTGCCGATGGATTGGAAGCCTTCCGTCCCGCCGGCCGGGTCGTTGAGAACCAGGTCGGAGACGGGCGCGACCGTGTGGTTGATCGTGGCCGCCGTGACGCCATTGATCGCGTAGGCCGCGCTGGTCGAGAAATTGCCCTGCTGCCGCCAGGTGGCGTAAACGGTCACGCTGCTCCCGGGCGTGTAGCCGGCGGCCGTCCAGGTGGCGGTGTTGCCCGCGCCGTTCATCTCGCCCATGTAGTCGTCGTTGAAATTCTGATTGATGCTGCCGGTTTCATACCAATAACCGGTCACATTGACCGCCAGCGTTCCGGTCAGGCCCGCGGTGGAGTCTCCGCCGGTGCTGCGATCAAAGGTCTGGCTGACCGTCCCGGCGGCATACGGTGGGGTCGTATGATAATTGCGCACCGGCGTGTCGGATCTCGGCGCGTCGACCACGAAGATCACATCGGCA